>Ga0129297_10000373_pt1 | contig 21258 bp, 17 predicted proteins | sample I18A1metaG_FD_94708 | JGI IMG/M metagenome (GOLD analysis project Ga0129297, IMG submission 94708) | Lake sediment bacterial and archeal communities from Gulf of Boni, Indonesia to study Microbial Dark Matter (Phase II) - ​I18A1 metaG | ecosystem: Environmental > Aquatic > Freshwater > Lake >... | reverse complement strand
ACATAAGAGACTTTGGTGTCCGATTCGTGCGTTGGGACAGGCTCCATCATGGGGCGGGTATGGCGAGCGTTGGACTGGCGCTGGAGAATGTTTTTTCCAGAATCTACATAGCATCTTCGTTCAGTTACAGTCCGGCCGTAGATCCCTTATTGTCAACCGGCTGGGGGTCGCATCCGGCCATGGATCCCTTATGGTCAACCGAGCGCTTGTCCTTTCTGCACGATGGTTGTTACTCAAGAAGGCTGGACAAGCTCCGTTTCATCGTTCAGTTTCCAATCGTGATGAATACATTACGAGTTTGCACCTTTCGCCCGTTTTCAGGCGACGTATATAATTGCGGCTTATGTGAGAAATGCTTGAGGACCATAGTGGGTCTGCACATAGCCCGAGCCCTACAAAGATGCAGGACGTTGCCTCATTCCATGGATCTGCGAATGCTGGAGACCATTCCTATTGCTCAAGAAGTCAAGGTCTTCACTCAGGAGCTTGTCGATGACCTTAGCTGTTCACAAACAGATTTGGCGATAAGATCTGCTCTTGAAAAAGCACTTTCCGCCAGCGCCAAGACGAGGTCAGGCCGAGGCCTCTTGACACCTTTCTTCTCTCTCGCTGCCTACACGCCCCCTTTATTGCGCATGTGGGTTCGACTATGGCGAGCTCTCAGGAGGAGTCCGCCCTCCTCGATCTTTGATCTTTTTCATTTTCGCCGATGAACCAGTCGTGAGATTGTGTTGCTTGAGTTGTGTACAGCATCGCGGTCACACAACGTAAACCATAACCATCAGAGTGCGCACGAGTTCACGGTGCCAATCAAACGACAGACTATCGCGTGAGGTGCAAGCCCGTGATCGCCGGCATCGCCGGGCAGTTGCGTTTTGATGGAACGTCCAGCGATCCGTCGATTGTGAGAGCTATGTGTGATGCTCAAATCCACCGAGGGCCTGACGACGCGGTCTACTACTCGCAAGGAAGCGTGAGTCTGGGTATACGGTGTCGGACGACCCCGGGCCTATGGCCGCTATGCAACGAAGACCGCACAATCCATGTTGTCCTGGATGGTGAAATCTACGATTTTCACACTCTTCGCCTAGACCTTGAGAAACGCGGCCACAAGTTCCACTCCGGAACAGGTTTGGAAACCCTAGTCCATAGCTATGAAGAGTGGGGGACGGAAAGTCTAGAGAAACTCGACGGTATGTTTGCGTTTTCCTTGTGGGATGGGCCTAGGGAACTCTTGTGGCTGGCCCGCGATCGCTTCGGAATCAAACCTCTCCATTACCACTATAGCAAGAATTTCCTCGCCTTCGCATCCGAAATCAAGCCTTTGCTCGGGCACCTCGATATTTCAGCCGAACCCAATGAAGGGGCTCTACACCGATATCTCCAAGGTGGACTAGAGGGTACCAGAGAAGAAACATTTTTCGCCGGCATAAGTCGTCTGCTTCCAGCAAGTTACCTACTCATCCACTCCGACGGAGAGGCTGAAAAGCGAAGATACTGGAAACCAACGATCTCAAAGAAGGTCAACAGCAGAATCCCCGCGAGAATGATTTCGACGACTCGAAGCACATTCCTAGACGCAGTCAGCCAGCAGCTGGCAACCGATCTATCAGTGGGCGCATCGTTAAGCGGGGGAATAGACTCTTCTTCAGTAGTCTGTGCGATAAGAAGAATGCAGCCGACTGACTCCTCGATCCAGACCTTCTCCGCGTCCTTTCCTGGAGACCCCATAGATGAGACCGAATATGTCAGAGTCGTATGCGACGCCACGGGGGCAAGGAACCATGTTGTCAAACTGACGGCGGACGATTTCTGGCGCGATCTACCGACCCTTGTTAGATGTCAAGAGGAACCGTTCAGCCAGTCATTCGTGTACGCACAATGGCGCCTCATGAGATGCGCCAGCGAACACGGCGTCAGAGTCATGTTTGAAGGTCACGGTGGAGACGAGCTCCTATGCGGATACGCACATTACTTCTTCTACTACTTCATGACCCTGATCAAGGAGAAGAGATACCACAAGCTGCTAACTGAGGCCCTCCTCAGCCGAGACCTGACAAAAGATGAAACGAAAAACCTGATCAGAACATACTTGCCTACGATCGGGCCTTACTTGTCATCCTTGGTCACCAGGAGTCTTAAGGCGAGAAATCGAGCGTCGTGTTCGCACTTCGCATCAAGCGAAAAGAGTGAGCTCTCCCGCGCGCCAATTACTGACCTGGCCGCAAAGCTTGAGATTGATGCATCGCTTGAGTCGCTGCCAGTGGCCCTTCGTTACGTGGACAAGAATTCAGCTTGGTATGGCATTGAGATTCGAACCCCGTTTCTCCAAAAGATGTTCGTAGACCATTGTGCTTCGCTGCCGCTAGACCAGAAGATAAGGGATGGCTGGACCAAGCACGCTCTTCGCCTCGCCATGAAAGACATACTTCCGGAGCAGATCCGCCTCCGACGGAGGAAGATAGGATTTCAGATACCGGTGCATCGATGGATCGAAAATGAGCTTCGACAGAGGCTTCGAGATTTCTTCTCGGACCCAAACCTGAAGGGCACTCGATACTATAGTGCGGAGACAGCGAAGCATATCCTCCGGAAACGCGTACTGAGTACCCGCGATGCAAACTTGGTCTGGCGTCTCGTGAACGTCGAACTGTGGTGTCGGGAATTTCTTTAAACGTCGCAGAGTGAGTCACAGACGACCGTTCGCGGAATGAACGCAAAGTAAGCGGAAACGGTCACTTGGTAGGGCTGCCAGAGGTTCTATACGTTTCTCCGCGTCTACGTCCACTATGCCGCATCGCAGGCTTTCTTCAGATTGCGGATTCCAACTTTCGCGCAAGTGCACAAAACTTATTGAGCTTCTGACGCGGGTTTCATTCGATCGCGAGTCTCGGATTGATCACGTCGCGTCTGGATACTTGATCAGAGATTAGGAAACGGTTGTAGTTTGAGGAAGCATGATCCATATCGGCTCGTCATACTCGGTGGTTTTGGGTTTGACAACCTAGGTGACGATCTGATTCTCAGATCCGCCCTCAGCCAATTCAGGAAGGTTCTCGGCACCGTCGAAATCACCGTGCTGTCAAACAATCCTTGCGAGACAGCCGCTAGACACAGGGGAGAAGTCGTGCTATTCTCGCCGGAAGCGCTCCTTCGTCAGATCATCCTGCGAGTCCTCTCGCGAGTATCCAGCTATCACCGCAGATATCTTCTTCCGCTACCCGGAGACCATTTTCGCCGCCTGCTAGTGTCCCTATGGAAATCCGACTTGGTCGTGAGCCTTGGGGGAGGCTATCTCAACGACTACTCGAAGTTTCTTACACACTCTCGTCTGGCTGAGCTCTTGTTCATTGGGCTGTGCAAAAAAAGACTGTTCCTGTACGGCCACGAGATAGGCCCTTTGAACAGATTGACGTTGCGAACACTTGGAGGTTTGGCCTTCAAGTTTGTCTCGTACGCGACGGTTAGAGATGAGCGCAGCGCGTGTGTCCTTCTGGGGCTCGGATTCCTGAAAGAACGGCTGTCTTTCACTGCTGACGAAGCGTGGGCATACGAGCCACAAAGCGCAATTAACCTTCGCCCTGATATGAGCGAGAAGAAGAATGGTCTTGTAGTCGCTGTAAACGTTATTTCGTTCCGGGTGTTAGCTAACGTATCTCGGATAACAAGCCCGGAACGAAAAGATGAACAACTCCTCTCCCAGTTAAGCACCTGGATCAGTTCCCTCACACCTGGGCTCCGACTGATGTTCTTCATTTCAATGTCAAAAGAGGATGAAGCACTGGGGCACAGGTTACGGGAATTAGTGCGCAAACAGGTTCCAGTTGAAATCGTCACCGATCTGAACTCACAGTACTCTGCCTTAGCTGAATCGCACGCAGCCATTGCAGCCCGAATGCATCCGATCATTATGGCTGCTCAGATGAGTGTTCCGACGCTCGCTCTCGGAGTTACACCAAAAGTATCCCAGACGATGAAAGATGTTGGACTATCGGACTACACGGTGCCCGTATCTCCACTCGAGGCAGCCGCACTTCAAGATGCGTTCGACCGACTCACTCACAACGAAGAGACCCTAAGAAAACTCATGAAAGAGCGCTTAGCACCTATGAGACTAAGAGCAAGCCTTAACGCGAAACTGGTCCTCAAGATCCTGAGCTCAACTTGGCTACAGAAGGAAGGCAAAAGGCGTGTTTCACATCCGTAAGGAATCTCTAAGTAGCCTGTGTCTGGATTCACCATCCTCGGTCTCCCAGACTCGCTAAACTCGGAGGAGATCAACATAGCTGCGAACTACTCCTTCTGCACCTCTTTGCGACCACGTAGAGAGGGACCCGGCGCTTCTCGAACATGACACATGTCTCCAGCTCGCAATGCAATGTTTATGCGTTGGCGTGCCCACAGGTGGGAGAGTTGGGGCCACCTTGACCATAGTAGAGCTTGATGAGAAAGGCCGGCTGCTCCTTCCATCCTCTCTGAGGAGGAAGCTCAGAGCCCGCAGATTCGAGGTCGGCCTAGTCGCCGGGCGGGTCGAACTTGCCCCGATTCAAGACGTGAAGGCTTTGAAGGGCAAGTATAGAAATCGTATCAAGGGACCTTGGGTCAAGCTGGAAGAGATGGCAGAGAAGCTTGTCAGAGAAGGCAAGCGGTGAGCAGTTACCTTCCAAAGTCTTGGCAGACGCTGATGTGTTCTTCTCATATCCCGTCGCAGACCCTTGCAGGTCGCTTCTGAGGTCTATGATGACATAATCACGGCGCTAAGGAGCAGCAACACGCCCATCGAGGTAGTGGGTGAATTTCTGAGCGACCTTCGCAAAATACCTCACGAGGTCCTGCCCTCATCTGTCGAAGGCGCCATTGAAGCCATGAAACTGTACTCTCGCTATCGAGGATCTAGGAGACTTCATTATTTCGATTCCTTTCATGTGGCCACCGCCAAACTCCACGAGGTTCCCCTGATAACAAGTGATCGTTTCATTCTGCAAAATTCCGACCAACTTGGGATAGTCGCAATCGATCTACGCAACGTCTAGAACGCGCCTTTGAGAGCCGCTGGAACCGGCGCAGACGCTGGAGGCTTTCGTTAAGCGCTTTCACCACACTGGACCTTTCACGGAGAACGCGCTAGTGACGCTATCTCGGATGAGCCGTGGTATCTTCAGGCGGTTTCAGAGATACATTGTGCTAAAGATCACAGCGTGGTAGACCGACTCTGCGGGCCAAGGACGCATCGACGTGTCAACCGTCAAGGAGAGTGTAACGCTCGACCGTCTGGCGGAAGATGTGGAGCTCGAGCTCTCAGACGCATATCCGAAGCCCGCCGACCTGCAGCTCCAAGCGGTTCTAGTACTTATGCCCTCAAAGAGTCAGGCCCAATCACGCAAGATCACCCTACCGAACAACTTGGAATCGAACGCTACCTTATGAGCAGGCCACTTTCGAAACTGGACCTCCACGGATACATCGCACCCGAACGAGTAGGATTTGAAAAAGTCGTGAGACTGGTACGCCACTAGCGCAACGATTCGCACGGCGAAATGAGCCTAGGCAGTAGTCAGCAAACGGCCAGTAGTCGCCGAACCGCCCCCATCCCTGCGCAGAACACAGTCTTGGAGCTAGCGGTGCAATACTGCAACAGCATTTCTAGTGTTTAGCTCGGATCTTTAGCCCAGAAAGCTTTCATGGTGCGACCTGTGCCTGTCAAGGCAGGGTGTAAATGGCAGAGAAACGCAAGTCATGAACCGCCAGTTGGCACCCAAGGCCGGCATCTCAAGTGATCAGATCTACATCGGTCAAGCGCCCTCAGGCGGGTGCTCCGGTATGTCCTTTTCCACGAGACTTCAAGAGTTTGAGCCGCCGGTCTATCGGAGGCGGGGATCATTTTTCTCTGTGTGGCTTTCTGATGTCCCTGAGGCTCAGAACTCTTGTCTTGTACTTCTTGCCTACGGCGTCAGAGGCGCCCAGCATCAACGAGTCTTCTGTCAACAGATCTTCTTTCAACTCGATGGCTGTTGCAACTATCACACAATCTATGTAATCGCTAATCATCTTTCTGAGCTCGTAACTCGTTTCGACTACCTCGGTTTTGTAGAAAGGCTCGACTCTGAAGGCGGCGAATATGGATTCAACAGCCTTGACAGCGGATTCTGCTGGGATCTTGAGCTTGGCGGCTTTGGCTTGAAGTTCAAAGACGGAGATTAGACTTACGGCTAGGTCCCGAAACTCTAGTTCTACTTCCTTTCGAGCGATGGCTGCCAAGAGGTCGGTATCTACAGCAATTCGAGCAAGGGGGAGGAGGTATGTGGTATCTAGAATCAAGATTCGAATCTCTTTGACAGTAGCCTACGGAACTCTTCAAACTCCTTGGCTGTCGTCTTGGAGATCTTCTTGGAGAATACGAGGTTGAGAATGTTGGCCTCGCCGCCTAGAGAGGCTCGCAACATTTCATTGGCGACCTTCGAGATCGCCTTGGTGGTCTTGTACCTCCTGAGACTCTCTTGCACAAGCTTCTCGTAGATGTCTTCCTGCAGAATTATGGTAGTGCGCTTAGCCATTTAGCCACCTAAACCTTCCGATCCCTAGGCGTCCATATAAAGCCGCCTAGCAGGATCAAGCAAGAACTTCGAAACAAGGCTCTTTGCTAAAGTACTGCCGATGCGAGGCTGCAGGTACGGCTGGATGCTCGTATTCGTTCTCTCGAGGAAGAAATCCCCATTGTCGGCGTATTGTGTCGGCCTAGCGGACTTTTCAGTGGGCATGCTAAGTCTCTCAGCATTGCTTTGTAGTTGGAGCGTCATATTGGCTTTCGTTGGAGACCTCTCAAATCCTTTTGCCACATTGTTCGCAGAGCCCTTGGCACTATGGCGGCTCGGATCTGCGTTTTGAGAGGCCCAACCCAAGAAAGCATTCTACAAGCGACTGCAAATCCCACGAGGCTTGCATCTTGAGAAATGACTTGAATGAACAAATAGGAGGATGTGGCAGGGGTCGGTTTTTATCCAACCTGCTCGTCAGATTACATGAGTGGAATATGAAACAAACAACCGCTTTGATCCTGCTTCTTGCCCTGTGCGCAGGCATTCTTTCGGTGAGGGTGTCCGCCGTCCCTACGGTTGGGGCTGGAGCCGGTTTTGTTGGCGGCATGGTCTATTGGACGGACCAATATGACAACGTGCGTCCTATGGCTTGGGCTCAAGTGGTCGCGGAGAGTGGGGTATCACCGCCCGTCGTCGCTCACACAACGGACGGTGCCTATTCGATGTGGTTGCCGGAAGGGACGTACGACATTACGGCCTCATCCTCGCCCGGCTTTTACCCCGAGACCATCTCAGACGTGTTCGTGTCCCCAGGCAGCTCAGCCAGCTTTGACTTCTTCCTCAAGCCTACTGGCCAACCAATCCCGGAGCTACCTTATTGGGCGCAGCCGCTCGTACTTCTCTCAGCTCTGCTGATCACAGCCATAAGCGTACGACGGTACAGAACTCGACCGCGGACCTAACTCTGCCGAAGCACCTCGGCAAGCCTGCGCCTAGCCCGCCGGCTGAATCTTTCTGCGCAACAAACACGTGCCCTCCGAATTATGACAGGATATCGACATTGGATTCGAGTCCTTCGAAAACGTCTCTCAAATAGAACTCTCAAATAGAACCAAGCCTGCAAACCCCGGACATTCCTTTGCGAAGAGGGGCTCACGGGGCAGGAGCGGATGATGGCGAAGCCGGGGATCAGACTCGGGCTTCTTGCAGTAGTGGTTCTGATCCTCGCCTCGCTGACCCTGCCGCATTCTGCGCCTAGAGTAGTGCATGCACAAACCGTCTCGGATAACTTCGACGAGACTGGGAAAATTGGCGGCATATTCCTGCGCCCAGGAGTACGAGATGAATTCAAGTCAAGCACAGAGATGGCGTGGAGCCACACGCTCGACACGCTCAGGGGCACCCAAGGCGGAGACGCCCAGCGGAACCAGATCATCAACCGTTATCAGGACTACGCGATCCTAGCGAGCGCCTCCGATAGCATCGGAGACCTGCAGTTTGACATTTGGATCGTCGAGCCCGTGTCCGATATCCGGATCTACTTGCCGTCGAACTTCACGTTTGCCTATAGCTCAAGCGGGTACGGAGAATCGACCAGCTTTGACAAGGCTAGATCGGTTTGGACCGACATCACAAATGACTACTCGTACATCTCCGTGCAGAAGCTTCCGGACGACGAACCTATAGCGCCTGGTTGGGATCGAATCGAGGTCGGGCGCATCCCAACGCTTCTGTCGCCCATACCTTCCTTTGCCATCCCGTCATTGCAGATCGTTCCAGGCCTTTACCATATCCGCCTATTCCAAATCAGAGCGCCTTTCACCGCCGGCCTCTATCATTTCAAGATCTACGTCGACGGCGAAACAATCGGTGAAGGCAACTTTCCAATACTGATCGTAAAGTCCAGCCTAGATCCAGCATACGTCACAGGACTCGTCAAACTTCGGGAACTCCAGCCATCGACAACGGTTTCCGGAAGAGTCACGGCAACGGGAGTGACCAGCCTTGGCAGATACGTAGAGGCTGTCGGTTACTTTGGTCCTCGAGATTTTGAGAGGGCGGATGACACTGCCAGCTTCTACAGGTTCTGGATGTTCGGCTTGCCGGCGGGAACATTCGAGCTGACCGCTTCCGCGTCCGGGTTCCTAAAAGCCTCGTCGCGTATCGCAGTGAAGCTTGGACAATTGCTCACGTTGGCTGACCTCGAACTCGAGAAAGGGGTGGAGGTGCGCGTCACGATCTGGTCAAAGGATGAAAAAGGCCCGATACCGTGGGCGAACCTTTGGCAGCCCCCTTTCGGGACTAACGACCCCAGCCTCCCAATCGATGACGAGGGGCCTCACCGAGACATACTGATCAGGCTGCTCGATCAGTACGATCAGTCCTTGGCCTACTGGGCTTCGGACGACATCCGCGCACCATTCGGGCCACCTTGGTCGGCAGACACCCTCGACGGAAACCGCGAGTACTCTCCGCTCATACTGATCTCTTCAACCGTTGCATCGAGCACAAAATACACAACAACTCTGAGCGACAGTAGAGGCCTACCGTCTATACGACTAGACGGCCACGTCCCAGCGGACGCCGCAGACTTGATCGAGGGAATCGGACAAGGCCCCTATAAGCTGGAGTTCCAGGTCACAGGTTATGTCATGAGGGAAGCCGATGATTGGCAGAGGACCTTCACAATAACATCTCCTAGGAAGGGTGGGGCCTACGCGTTAGAAGCGGACCTTAGAAGAAGCGGCTGGATCGCGGCCACGGCGGTCATACCGTACGAAGTGGCGAAACCCGTCTCCTCGCCGACCCTTGTCGTTGCAGCGATGAGTACGGACAACTTGGAGAAAGGATTGGCCGCGGGGGTATTTCCGGCTGGTGCCAATGAATCCACAATCGTTCTCGAGGGATTCAACGCCTTATACAATGGGCGCCGAATAAGTACGGAATTTCAGGACTATGGGCTGGAACCTGTTGACTACACGTTTGAGTTGTATATGGCTGATATGGCAAGTCCTTCCAATGGGACCCCGGGTGTCGGTTGGTACATCGTGAAGGATCCCAAACCCGAGCTGCGGATAAACCTTGGAACCCGTTCCTCTCATGCGCTATTCTATCTGGGGTCTTCTTCCCTCGAATTCACGTTGCGATCGATACGGATCCAAGACCCAACACGGCCCTCGCCATGGACGTTCCCAGGCGCGGGCATCCGAGTGATGCTGATTGATGAGCAGGGAAACCTCACCGCAACCTTGGATCCGACTTTCTACGGGCTCGTCCAAGACGATGGGACAATCCCTAACGACCCGTACGACGCAGACACGGCCGACGAGGGTACACACGCAGTCCTCAAGGTGTTATTCACCGGTATTGATCTTGGACCGACTTCTGCGCTTGGTGGATTCTATCCTACCCGCATCGATGAAGGAGAATACTTCGTGAGTGCGACCACGCTCGGCTATGTTCAGAGGGAAGATTATTCGACCTACATAGTGTCAGGTACCGGGAACCGTCTGCAAGTGGACCTCGTCCAGGGCGCGCAGATCCGGGTCGACCTACAGTTTATGCATGCAAACGTGGGGACCATCTTCAACGGATTCGTCCGCGTTGAAGTATACAACCAAGAAGATGTCCTGGTAGGCGCATCCATCTACGCCGGCGCTGATCCCAACCCGAATCTTGCCTACTTCCCCTTTGACGCGTCGAAAGATTGGAAGCTCGTACAGGGTGCGGCTGAGGGAGCTGGCACCGGACCGGAACCACAACGCGCGTTCTTCTCGCAACTCTACTATGGAGTTCCAGCCTCGACGTGGGCGGACTGGCCTGCGACTGCACCGAGCGACGCAAACAGACTATCGGTGCCGCCGAATGCTTCCGCAGTCTTCGACGTTTTCGGGTTCCACGTCTACTATGGAGGGCCCGATAGCCGCATCGATAGACTCTGGGCCGATGGATGGGACACAACAGACGGCAGCGCGCCTCTCGATTCTGGAATTCGGGGGAGTAGGGATGCGCTCGGTCTCGAGGGCTGGGGCAACCTGACTGTGCGCGTTTGGGCCTTTGACCCGTATGGACCTGACGGCGTTTTCGACTCGAACGGTCCCGACGGAATCTTCGGAACGGAAGACGACTATACCTCACTGGACCTGCTCGACGGTGGTGTGAGTGACTTCAGAGCCTACGCGCAGATGACTGAGATCACAAACGTAGAGGCACGTTGGGGAGGCGCTGCAACAGTGTACGTCACCCTCGAAGACAAGCCGAGCCTGCTCGGGGTGGTGTATTGGGTGGACATGTATGCGAACCTGAGAACACTTGCCTGGGCTCAGATCGTTGATCGTGGCCCCGACGGGACGTGGGCATCTTCGACCACAGGCAGCTACAGGATTTGGCTTTCTGAGGGATTCCATGAGTTTCTCGTGACAACGGTGGGAGAACAACAGCTATGGGAACCATTCTATTTTGAGATCACAATTGTCAGGAGTGCGTACTCGTTCAGAGAAGTCCAACTGACAACTGCAGGCATACTCACGCCAGAGTTTGTAGATCTCGCGTGGACGGCAGTTGCTTCGCCCGCAGCTCTATTGATTCTGCTCTCAAGACGACGAAAGAAAAGACTTCGAAGTTAGGGATTAGAGGGACATGAGCCTAGCTGCCTCGTACTTGACCTTCGCGCATGCGTCCCGCTAGTTTGCGGCAATGATGTCAACGCTAGGCGAGAGGCTTTCATCACGCTGAACGTGTTCATGCGACTAATTGCTTTATCAAATCTCGGCAAAGCTGCTCGCAATCCCCCTTGTCTGATGACTCTCCAACACGTTGGCGTAAAGGCTTGGCGGCTAGAAGACTGGAAGCATTCTTACTCGTCATCGTCTTTCTTAATTCAGCCGCAGCAGGTCTCCTGACAAATCAAGTCACACTGCATGTGGATGAATCGGCGTTTAATTTTGTGCCTGCTATGCCGCAGTTTTCCAGCGAAGCCCCGGCGCTGAATTTCACGATACCTTACCCAGTCCCTCGGCCTGAACCAGTCTTCGGAGAGATTAGCGTCCTTGTGATCGCGGTCGAATTCTCAGACTACAACCACACCCTCTCGATCGAGGAAGTAACGAACCAGACAATCGGCCACCTAGACGCATACTACAGCCAGATATCCTACGGCGCAGTCTCGGTTGTGGGGAAGACCGTCGGATGGGTTAGACTACCTAAGAAGCTCGTCGAATACGGCGCAGACAACGGACCCTTCGTTGACGAACAGGACGGCGACGGATACCCCGACACCTGGAAATTGCTGAGAGACGGGGCGCCACTCATCACGAATCAGATCAACTTTGCGGAGTACCAGCATGTTCTCGTCATCCACGCGGGCTACGGGCAGGAGTCCAGCCGGGCTCCAAATGATATCTGGTCGGTGACTTACATTCGCAGACCCGTGCAGACACCGCAAGGAACGATCAACCGGTTCGCGGTTGTGCCAGAATTCGAGGCTCGAGGACTCGGTACGCAAGGAGTACACACGCACGAGTTTGGCCACCTGCTCGGTTTGCCAGACCTCTACAGCAAGACCATGGAAGAAGTCGGCCCGTGGGACCTCATGGCTAGAGGATCCTGGAATGGCAAGCCGCCGGGAACCAGCCCCGCGGAGATGATCGCGTGGAACAGAATATTTCTCGGCTGGATCACACAGGAAGGCGTCGTCAACGTGGCAAGTCAAACTAGAATGAACGCGACCATTGACCCGATCGAGATCCCATCGTCAGGGATCCAAGCAATCAAAATTGAGGCATTGGCTCAAGGCTCGAAACACTATTACCTTGTAGAGGTTCGGCAGAGGATCGGGTTTGATGCGTTCCTTCCGTCGACCGGCGTCTTGATCACGTACATGGACGAGACCAAATCGAACCCCGTCAAAGTCATCGATGCGGTCCAAACAACCTCCACGCTCGACGACGCCCCCTTTCAAGTCGGACAGAAGTACATAGACAGCGAGAACAACCTAGCAATCTCGATAATGGGAACAGATGGATCATCCTACTCAATCGTTGTTGATACAATGGCTCCGAGCCCAGACGTCCTCGTGAAGGATTTGACGTTGAACCCGCCCACTGTTCACCCGAACAGCACCGCATCCCTGAACGTCATAATCACAAACGATGGGACTCTCAAGACAAGGTCCTTCCTTGTGAATGTATACCTCAATGAGACTCTGTTCGCATCTAGGAAGATGTCCCTCGATGTGGGAGAGGTCCAAGAGATCCAGTCCAGCTGGACGCCAACGACCGGTGGAACTTACGTTTTCAAAGCCGTTGCAGACGCGGAGAAAGTACTCTCCGAAAGCAGCAAGGAAAACAACGTGAGGACCCTCACTGTCACGGTCGGCTACACGTTGACGCTGGAACTGCGGCCGCCGGGCGCTGGCGGGGACATCGAGTGGTGGCTACGGGTAAACGGGGTCAACCAGACGTACACGGGAATAGGGGAATTTCGAATCGGCGTACTCCCGGGCTCCAACGTCTTGGAGATACAGAGGCTGATCTACCTGAACCCGACTTCCCGGTACGTTTTCCAGAAGTGGAGCGACGGATCTGATTCGAACCCTCGAAATCTGGATGTATTATCGGACATTTCTCTGTCCGTTGACTTCAGCATGCAGTTCATGTTGTCGCTTGAACCGAACGGAGGAGTTGCTAGCTCAGGAGGATGGTACGATTCCGGAACGCCGGTTACAGTGTCCGCTACATCCCCGTCCAATGTGGTGGAGGAACAGTCGCGGTGGGTCTTTCTGAGCTGGTCCGGAGATATTGAGTCGAACTCGACAAGCATCATCATCAACATGACCCGTTCATACCGAATTGCCGCAAACTGGAAGACCCAGTATTATCTCGCGGTCGAATCACCCTACACCGCGGTGGGCGAAGGATGGTATGACGCCAATACTGAAGCCGTCATTTCGCTGACTCCTACAGTGACAACCGACAACGGGACGAGATATCTCTTCATACAATGGTCGGGGGACGTTTCAGGAGTAGAGCCCAGCAAACCAGTCATCATGTCAGGTCCGAGATTTGTCTCAACCGTCTGGACAACTCAATACGAGTTGAAGATCGAGTCCGAATACGGCCATACGAGCGGCGCAGGATGGTACTATCCGAACACGCAGGCAATGTTTATCGTCGATGCTCTCACAATCGACGCCACGAATGCCACACGACACGTATTCACGAAATGGTCAGGAGACGGAGCGGGCACTAGTCCGCAAGGAACTATTCTGATGGACGCCCCAAAGGTCATTCGGGCAAACTGGGGGACTCAGTACCAGGTCGCCTTCGCGATCCAGGGAGTTCGCAACGGCACAATTCTCACAATGGTGGTGGACGGTCAGCCTTACCAAGTCAAGGTACCCGAGACCATAAGAGTATGGCGCGACGCTGGCTCCTCAGTCTCATTCTCCACGAACGCGACTGTCATGCAGTTCTTTAGGCGATACGTCCTCGTAGACTGGTCAGACAGCGCAGGAAACACGGTCAAGTCTCCACAGGAGATTCTCAAACCCGAACGGTATGTCGCATCCTACAAGGAGCTATCGTTGTTCCCGTGCGTAATCGCAACGGTCACGTTTGGATCTGAAATAACACCAGAAGTACAGTTCCTCAGGAACTTCAGAGACCGCCTGGTCCTGTCAACCCGAGCCGGTTCCGCATTCATGAGCATCTTCAACATGTGGTACTACTCCTTCAGCCCTCAGGTCGCCGACTTCATCGCAACCCACGACACCACAAGAGGCCCCGTGAGAATCGGACTCTATCCGCTCATTAGCATCCTTCAAGTGTCATCGGCAGCCTACTCCGCGTTGGCATCCGCCCCCGAGTTCGCGGTTGTGACAGCCGGCGTCGTCGCAAGCGCTCTCATCGGCCTTGTCTATCTGACTCCGATCGACCTCTTCTTGTTCAGGTTCCTTCTCAAAAAGAGGGCATCCCGTACTAGCATCATGAAAGCCGCCTCATTTCCCTGTTTATTCGCTTCAGTGACTCTTCTCTTGGGCGAACTGACGGGGTCTTGGCTATTGCTCTCCGCGGCGACATCTATGCTTGTGTTGATCGTGCTGGTCCTGACTCCGTTTGCATTCTTAGCCGGATTGATAAGGCTGTGCGAGAAACTAGAGCTCACAACCAAACTGAAACTTGCATTATCCTACTTGGTTGGACCGTGACCCAACGGTCGGGGATATCAGTGATAGAATAATATTCCAGAAAGTCTTGTCTCCAGCGCCGTCGCCGGTGACGCGTAAGCGCGGTTACACGAGGTTTACTCATCGGCAGATCCTGGAGGCTCGTGGTATGTAATCGGCATGAGCCTCGACATGATTGACCTGGCCCCGATCCCAGATGGTAGAGGGTGAGTTCCGCGGCCCCAGAGACTTGGCCGATTGATCCCGACGGTCGCTCGAAGTGATATTCGAGTTGCCCGGTTTCTGACACGGTAAAGTTTTGGGGAGCAGATGAATAGTTTCGAGCTGATCTTCTGGAAGCTCATAGGCGCTGCCGTCGAAGCTAGAAAAAGAGCTAGCTAGTAGCACGATTCGTCAGGATGTCGTTCTCTGCCCTTCTCAACACGTAATCTGCAACGGAGAATCGGAGCTATGGGGCTTCTTGCGTCTGTACATGATTGTGGCCAGCGTAATCAATCCCGCCGCAGCTAGAGCGAAAACGAAGAACGTAATATCTGGGAGGTTTGAACTTCTCATTTCTGTTGACGTAGGGATGTTCGAGACAACGGCGTTCGAGACATAGGTCTCGGTTTCATTCCAGCCGTATTCGTCTGTCTCGAAGCTGTATGTCCCTCGGTATGCAGCATGCAGAAGAATGCCGAGTGTCCTATCGTAGTTCAGGGTCTCTTGCTTGTATCCGATCGAATGGTTGCCTCCTCTGCTCCAATATCCGGTCGTGAGATTTCCATAGGAGACGACCCAAGTGTCCACAGATGCGTCTCCTACTCTAACCTGGTCGGAACCGGAGACTCGAAATTGAACCTCACGGTATGAGTAATCCTGGCTCGTCCACATCTGCGGCACTACGGCAGAGGTGTTGAGTCCTGCTGCGTTGACAACCCACAGGATCGGGTTACCCTTGGAGTCTCTGAAAGTCCCAAGATTGATGCTCAGCGTGTTCTCTTTGTTGATCTTCCAGGAGTCGGTCAGTCGCCCGCCAATGACGAAATCTCCGGCCGCCTCGAGCGCACCTTCCCCGATGCGTCTCCAGCTCAGTGCCAGCTCGGCGCCGGCGACTCCTTGGACAGTGATTGTATCGTTCCAATCTTCCCTCTCCATCCTCCAGCCAGATAGATCACGTATGCCAGACGCGTTCCATCTCCACTTGGACGACAACATCCAGTACATGTCCGGCTTGAAAGAGACATCACCTTGCTGGAACGTAGACTGTAAACTATTCGCGTAAATCGAGAACTGACCGGCCGTCAGAAGCAGCGCAATCATCCATGTGACAGCTAGCGTGTTCACGATACTTCGCGCAGCGTTTGGCGCTGAATGCATAAAGCGGTTGCGAGCAGCCTGAGTGCGGAGAGAAGGCAATTCCGTGCATCTGTTCGCGCGCACGAACGGGATGTCGACAATGGGATTCCACGGTCACGAGCCGTGAACCCTGGAAACCATCCGAATTTGCTTCATTCATGTCGAGACGCTCGGCCACCGCGGTGAGAGACTAGCTTCATGTGTGGGGTAACCTTCAAGAAACTCAGCGGTGAAGACTAGGGATCTGTGCGGCGGCCAATGAAGAGACCTAGACGGCTAGGCGGCGTCGTTCAGTACGTCGTTATTGCAACGGCCTTGTCTGCCGGCCTATACTATTTACCGAATTACTTCGTATTGGAGAAGGTCACGGCTGACGGCTCCGCGGAGTTGCTGAACTGGATCGGGATTTCTGCGACATCGTGGGTCAAAGATGGCCGTGCATTTGTCAACGAGTTCGAGATCGAGCGCATGTGTACAGGCGTACAGGTCAGCGCAGTTTTTGCTGGGATCCTGGTTCCTTTACAGCGGGTGGCTTGGAGGAGAAAGGCGGCCGCAATAGGCTGCGTAGCGGTCCTAGTCTTCTTCGCGAACATTGGAAGAATTGCCCTTGAGATACTGCTGCTCTACAAAGGGATACTTCCGTGGTATCTGGCTCATTACCCGACGGGACTGATACTGGGTGTATTCTCCGTCGCGCTCCTCGTAATCGTCCTGGACCTCTTCATCCCTGAGATCGGCGACTTTGCAATTGGCGCCTTGCAGTCATTTCTTCCGAGGCGCGGCAGCGCCGCTACTCTGAGTTGACCTGACTCTTTCCGCACTTTGAGCAGAATCTTGCGTCGGGATCGATCTCTGATCCGCAGAAGATGCAGAACTGCCTGACGGAAGGCGCCTCAGCTTCGCCTGAGCGTCTCTTGACAATTCTCCGTCCGAGATAGGCGACGGTGAAGCCGCACGCGACGAGCAGGGCGGCCAATATTGTCAGAATGTACAGTCCACCGTAATCTAGAGTCCAACTTGCCACCACTCTATGGGCGCGATCCATCACTATAGACTCGTTGCTAGAGCTGCTAACGACATCACCGCTCCACCCGGAAAACCTCCACTGAGCACCTAGGACTCCCTCCCAGCCCTTCGACGGGACGAGCGTCGACGCTGAAAAGTTGGCAACGGCACCGGCAGGATACCAGCCAGCTCCTCTTGTGTTGGGAACATGGGAAACAACATCTAGGTAGAATTCGTCCCGGAACTGAATCGTCAACAAGAGATCAGTCTTCATCACTACGGTCATCGGGTTCTCGGTATCCGTCCCATTCCAACTCTTGAAGATGGCCCGCCATCCCTCCGCGACCAAAACCTTCTCCTGCACCGCAATCGAGTGCTCAGTCAGAACTTGTAGTTCATGAACTAGGACGCCGCTAGCGTCCGTAGAGTAGGGTGCGCTATCAATCCAGACAGGCACGTTTCCGTAGGGCGTTTCTAAGGTGAGTTTCGCGCTGTCTGCAACCGTGACACTCATCTCAATGAAACCTGGCCCGCGTTCCTGATCGGTGAAGTAGTCGGATCGTGAGTCGTTACGAAAGAACGCGTAAGCTGTAAGGACCCATGGCCCCTCATAGGACGGAGATTTCAGTGGGACGCTGTAGGTGTTCTCACCCGCCGCTATGAGACGCTCAGGTCTTCCCTCCCAGAGGAGGCGGTCGAACGCTCCTTTGTATCCCTCATATACTGCTGCGTGGATCTCGAAGTAGTCGTGAAAAGCATACTCGATCTTGAGCTTGACCGTGAAGGAGTACGACCGCGGAACCTGAACAGGATACTCGGCTTTCGTAATCCTCAGTAATCCGAGCCTCTCATCCTGCGCCGTAGCGGAGGGCATGAGCCCGGGAACGGCTACAAGAAGAACGAGTAAACATGCAACGGCTTGACATTTCCGCCGAGGAGCGTTCATCCTCAGAACCCGAGCTTCTTCGCCTTGTCCAGGTAATCAGCGATGATGGGCATCAAATCGAGTCCGTGAAGTCTACCTAGATTGCCTCGTGACGCGGCGTTCTCGCTGAACTTCGATACGTTGCTACTTGCGATGCCAGGTCCATTGATCAGCAGCGGCACGGGGTTGCCCGAATGGTCTCGGACGCTGACCGGGGTAGAATGATCGGCCGTCACGATCACGTACGTCGACGTCGCATCCAGTGATGGCGTGACCATTCCGATTGCCGCGTCTATCCTCTCTATCACACTCGCCTTCTTCCTGAAATCCCCATCGTGACTGGCGACATCTGTCGCCTTCACGTGAAGAATCACTAGATCATGATCCTCTAACGCCTTCAGAGCTGCCCTGGCCTTCCCTTCGTAGTTTGTATCAAGGCCGCCACTGGCTCCCTCCACGGGAATCAGCTCCGCGCCGGCGAGCCTGCAGGCCCCTTTGACCAACGCTACGGCCGCGATGCACGCCACCCTCACTCCGTACAGATCTGGTAGTGTCTTGAAGAGCGGCAGCGTTCCTGCCCCTCGGGGAAGTATGATATTCGCAGGCCGTTTCCCTTCTCGAATTCTCTGAATGTTGACCGGGTGATTCTTCAGCATCTTGAGGGATTGCAGCACAAAATCGTTCACCGCACGGGCGGTCCTCTTGGCGGCAGTCGAGTCGTCGAGCGGTTCACATTTCAGGATCTTGACGCCATCCCTGTGAGGGTCGACATCAGAGACCATCATCGACAGCCCTCTGCCCCTGAGGATTAGGACTCCTCGATGTGCAACGGTCGCTTTGAAATCGATCTTCAATTCTTTGACTCCTCTAGGCCGGATCTTGCCGACGGTGTCAGCGATCTGCGTGGTTCCATGCTCGATCCTGCCTGCCCTGCGGTCTATCACGGTCAAGTCGTCGGCGACCGTTGAGAAGTTGCAGCGGAACGCGACGTCGCCCGGCCTGAGGTCCATTCCGGCGCCAGCTGCTTCGAGACCTCCTCTTCCCTTGTAGTAGACCCGGGGGTCATAGCCGAGTAGAGCGGTAGTTGCGTAGTCGCTCCCAGGCCTTACGCCAGGGCCTATGGGGTCCATGAGACCTACCGACCCGGACGAGGCAAGCCGATCGAACGTGGGAGTCTTGGCGAAACCAAGCGGGGTCTCGCCTTCGAATTCGCGTTCGACACGATCCCCCATCCCGTCGCAAATGACCAACAGTGCTTTCTGGGAGCCCATTTGCCGACCCGCCTGCACTAACCTAAAGGGGTCCAATAATAGGCTAATCGATAGATTGTTTTCGGAGGGACGCTCGGGTTCGAATCAGAAGCTCGGTGGTCTTGCTTAACAGTTCGAGAGGTTCACGCGCCACCAAAACAAAAGGGCCCGTCTCGATTCGGGGTGGTTCCGATCCTCTGAAGAAGGCTATGGTCTGAAACTTATTTTGGTATCCTCCCGACTCGAACTCGCGAACAAATTCTCCAACTAGGTTAGCGGTTTCGGGGCCAAAGCTGACAACAAGGAGTTCAGCGTTGTTCTGTTCCGCGTTCCTTAGAAGTTCCTTAGGTGTTGTTGATCTCGAGAGATCAGTCGCCTGATGACCCGCGGCTAAGAGTAGGGCCGCCATGATGGCGCTCATGAGGTCGGCTCCGCCCGTGACCGGCCCCACGCAGATTCTTGCGGTGAAACGAGATTGCTTTGCGGTCAGTGATGACTTGAGAACGTTCAACGAGGCCCGCACCGCGCTCTTTGACGCTTCGAGTCGCTCCTTATCATATTCGCCTAATGCGTGAAGACCTTCTACGGTGCTGTACGCGTCGTATAGGTCATCAAGCGCTTCGGCCGGGTCCTTTGCATATTGAGCAAGTATCCTTGCTTTTGCCTCGGCCGTTTCAGCGTCTCCTCTCACTATCGCATCCGAGAGCTGCCTTTGTATCACATCATCCTTCAAGGTCAGACCGTCCCAAGCTGAGCGTGCGGTGTTGATAAGCTGCTCTCAGTTTACTCGGGCATATGTAGGTCAACCAAATATACTGAGGTGGTTGCAACACTGCTGGCCGCAGATTGGAAGCCTACTCAGCCGTAATGGCAATCGCCCATGAGATCAAGCACGTTCGAAGAGCGGTAGCGCTGACGGGCGCGGGGATTTCCGAAGAGAGTGGGATAGGCACCTTTCGGGGTAGGGATGGTCTTTGGAGTAAATATGATCCGGAGCTCGTTGCCTCCATCGAGTCGTTTAGGGAGGACCCGGGCGAGTTCTGGAAGTTCGCACGCGAAATCGGGTGGGCATTCCTGCGCGCTCAGCCGAACGCCGCTCATCAGGGGTTGGCCGAGTTGGAACGGCTGAAACGCTTGGACTGCTTGATCACCCAGAACATAGATGGCCTTCACCAGCGTGGCGACAGCCGGCGCGTCATAGAGATAGACGGCAATGTGCAGCGCGTCTGCTGCACGATGTGTGGTGCGTCCTATGCCACCTGGAGATTCTGGATGATTTAGTGCAGGAGGACCTACCATCGTGCGAAAGATGCGGTGGCACTTTGAAGCCTGACGTTACTCTATTTGGAGAGGAGATCCCCAAGAAGAATCTGAATGAGGCGCTTGGCAAAATCAAATCCGCAAATTTGCTCCTCACCGTTGGAACTTCGCTTGAAGTCTACCCAGCGGCATCATTTCCTGAGACCGCAAAGAAGAGCGGAGCCAAGATCGTTTCGATCGACGCTGAGAGCACGCGTTGGGATGAGATCGCTGACTACAAGGTGTATGTTCGCGCAGGAGAGATTCTTCCGGGGATCGTCCAGGCAATGAAGATCAGCTTGTAGCCGGTAGGTAAGCGAACAACGACTCAATATCAAGCGCGTGTAACCCTTTTAGATTTGGATGGCCTATCCTCGGGTTCCAACCCATGAGCGAGCAGTACTAATTCAGCGCTAGGATACGCTTGCCTTCGACGACTAGTTGCCCAAGAGCGTCTTCGGCCAAAATTCTCCTGGGGCTGGTAAACCACCACAATACAAGTCAGACCTGTGAAACCTTTGAGTCACGCAAACTCTGTCGGAACCTTCTCGACAGTCTTCACCAATTAGTTTGCGGCCCTCACCGCCCGCAGAACCTTAGCCATGTCTCCTGTTGAGCTTGAACTTTCAAGTCAACAGGCCTTGAATCGGATCTATCTGCTCTTTTATCAGCTTCTTCCAGTTCGAGTATGGCCCTGAGTAGATGAACGCCGCCTTTTTT
>Ga0129297_10000372_pt1 | contig 21269 bp, 11 predicted proteins | sample I18A1metaG_FD_94708 | JGI IMG/M metagenome (GOLD analysis project Ga0129297, IMG submission 94708) | Lake sediment bacterial and archeal communities from Gulf of Boni, Indonesia to study Microbial Dark Matter (Phase II) - ​I18A1 metaG | ecosystem: Environmental > Aquatic > Freshwater > Lake >... | reverse complement strand
TTTCTTGGCGAACTTCACGAAATTAGGGATAAGGTAACTCTTCTAGATGTTAAGAGCGCTGAAGAGTTCTACGACTTCAAAGGCAAATATGAGTGGCTTGAAAGAAAGTTTGGGCTTAGACCCACATAGAAAAGACGAGTGACTTCAGGGTGATCGATCCGGTTGGGCGTATGTGATGGCTGTGGCGCTGAGGTGAGTGATGAGGAGCTGTATAGTTGCGGTGAGTGTGGAAAGTCATACTGTGAACAATGCGCTATAGCTGATGGAACGATCAAGACGCTCGGTATATACTCAGACTGCGAAGAGATTTGCGAAGCTGAAGAAGACTACTGAGGATGGAAGTGATAGGTGCGAAATCCCTCTAGTTTCCCAATCCGCTTCAATAGACATACGTATGAGTCCTCGCTAAGGATCGATACGGTCCCGGAAGAAATGTTTCTAGTTGGAGCAACTTAAAATCTTAAAAGCGTTGGTAATGATAACTTGATTTTGGGTGACCTTTTGTGGTAAAGTGTCCTCGATGTGGAAAAGAAGTTAAGAACGAACCTACAAGGAAATGGAAATATTCAGGAAGAGAAGTAAGTCATCTTTCTTGCCCAAGATGCGAGAGAGGATTCAACCTTTATCGAACTACGAATGGAAAGGAATACACTATTCCCAAAGGTAAACACTAATTTCATCAACAGAATAGCTGTCTATTTTCTTTCACAGGATTCTTAAGTTGGTATTATGGTCTTCGTTTTTTCAGCAAGTGACTTTACGAGTAGGGCTGGCACAACATCCCTGAATACGGGCCGAGCGACGAAGAAGTTTCTTCAGCTCAAGGCGGAGCACTATGGCAACTCATCACAGCAGTTATCAGATGCATAACAGGGGCATCTGAATAGGCTGTTGCGTCACCGTGGAATGGTAAAGAGTTAACGGAGAATCTGAGACTTAGCCAGCAGTAAAGAACTCATGAAACGCTCTCATTGATTCCGTGTCTTCGTCAGATAGACCATAGAGACTTGCGACAATCTTGTCAAGCTTGGCTAGAGCTTCATCTTTGGCATTTGCCATTTTTAGCTCTTCGGCCAGTTCAATAATATATGTCTCAGAGGAATCTGTTATTCCTAAGGGCGCTGGTATTAAGCCGACTATCCAAGCGAAGAACTGACAGTATTCCGCACCTGTCCTGTTGACATATGCAGATGCATATACTCTGGCTGGCGTTGAGTTCAAGAAAGCTGCCGCCCTCTTAGCGGCATTGCCCTCTTGAACATTCAAGAAATAGACCGCATGATCGACTATCAGTTTGCGAGAACCGAGAAACTTGTCCTGATAGTCAGAGGGAAGACACGCGGCTTCGATTGTCTTAGCAATCATCTGCCATGCAACCTTGTCTCGCAGTTTATCGGCCGACACTCTGAATATCATATGCGGTGGTTGCCCTTTCTTGTAGTCATCGCGCCCCTCCAAGATCTCCTTAAGCGATTTCTCTCTGCCAGTTAGATCATCTTTGACCTTGGTTTCAGCGAAGTACTCATTGGCATAATGCGGCAGCTTTTCCAAGACGCGCCCTGTCAAGTCGTCGTGCGTCCAAATTATGTAGTCTTGAACCCTATAATTCCAAGGGTCAAGGTCTCTCCCACGAAAGAAAGGCCTCAGTAGTTCCTTCTCGATTCTGAACGTGTCCCCTCTCTCAGTTTCTACTAACAGGACATCCGGGTCGTCTGTTTCTTCAAATCTTTTAACGACAAAAAATTCGTTTGCAGATGTCATAATACCTCGGTTCACTCCTGGGTTATCGCCAAGACGAACTCCCTTAAGCTGCATCTTTCGCAAAGCGTTAATGCAATTGGGCGGTGCAATTATCCAAGGCGACGCAAAGTCTTCGACATACAGTGGAAGTTGACCTTGTTTCTGTTCCCAAGCTTGTCTGTCCCCCGCCCTGTTCTGCATTCCGACCTTCACTATGTTAGTGTCGGTCGGGGTTTTCTTCTCTAGCGTGATGATCAACGGTGAGTTTTGCACTCCCTCGAAGAGTTCGATTCTTGAAAGTGAGTAATCGGTTATGGAGCGAATAGTGGTGTTTCTGATGAGGAACTCGCGCATTTTGCCTCCATACAATGACCGCACTATGTTCGATGTTATCAAGAAGCCTAGTCGTCCATCGTCTTTCAGGTAGCGCAAACCGGACTCAACGAAGGCCATCGCGTAATCTACTTGTTCTCCGAATGGTATGCGCGTATTGGAAAAATTTGGATTCCACCCAGCGCCTTTTCCGTAGAAGCTGAATCTTGCACGCAGACGATTTCGAAGCTGCTCATCTACATTACGGATACGCACCCAAGGTGGGTTTCCAACAACATAATCACACTTTCTTCTGAACGTATCCACGACTATCACTGTATGAAGCGTAGAAAGCCATCGACTATCCCTCTCCCGAATTGCTCGTTCCTTGAACTTGCTAAGCAGGTCTTTAAGAGTAGTCTCGTACTTTTGCCTAATGTTCTTGGGAAACTCGTCAAGGTAGCGTCCCAAGGGCCACCTTTCTTCAACCGCTTTTCGAGTTATCTCGAAGAGTCGCTGCCATGAGTATTTTTCAGGATCAGGAAGAAGGAAAGCACCTAATGGGGCGACATCTACTTCTACAATAGGCAACCCAGTAGGTTCTTTTCTTCTAATGAATGTCGCTAAGGAGTCAGTCCAATATATCGGAATCCCGATTTTCCCAAGGATGCTTCTAGTGTTCTTGTCCACGAGTTCAGAAACTGCAAGCAGATAATTGACGCGAGCCATAGTAACAGCGAAAGGATGTATGTCTATGCCTCTGATTTGTTTCGTGATTCTCTCTAGGCATTGAATATTAGTTAGCCCTTTGCGCCTTGCTTCAGAGATGTATCTTCGTATTGCAACGATAAGAAATGTACCACTACCGCAAGCCGGGTCAAGTAGCGTTTTCTCCACAATTTCCGGACCAGAATAGCTGGTTTCGGTTAACACTTCACCTACCAAGTCTTCATTGGTGTAAAATTCACCGAGCGCTTTTCTAGTAGACGGGTCAAAGAAGGACTGATAGGCTCGTCTAAGCATGTCAACGCGTACTTTAGAGAGATCCACTTTGTCGAGAGCAAGGGCAATTCCCTTTATCATCTCGCTAATCTTTGCAGCCACATCCTTGTCGCGTCTCGCTGAATCAACGAACCAACTGAAAGCATCGTGTTCAAATGCGCGTCTTAGAAAGTAGACTCTGTCGCCCAATTTCTCAAATGACTGTAGCGGGTCATCTAGAAGCAACTCTGACATGCTGAGTGCTTGGATTAACTTGATTCTCACGGCGACAGCGGCCAAGAGTAGTTTCATAAAAATGGCTAGGTAGGTTTCTATCACAAACACAAATTCTTCCACTTGGCTTCGGTCTTCCAACTCGATTTCAAGTTCCCTCGCATAATGTCTAACAGCTTCCACAGCGTCTGGACTTAGATTGGTCGCTGCTCCGTACACACGGCTCCATAGATCATAGCATTCCGAAATGAATTGGATTCCACGACTCTTTCGGAAGATTTCCAGAAGAGCGACAAGATGGCTTCTTGAGATATCTGAACTGGGGCCGAGAACCCGAAGAATATCATCAGGCGACGCTGGAAGCAAAGCCAGAAGAGTAAGTCTCTCTTGCAGATGAACTGCTACATCAGCTAGTGGTTTCGTCTCCGTTGCTTCTTTGTTCTCATCGACGAAACAAGCAATCCTGCCATTTGTCACAAAGCAGTTGACAACTATTCCTTCATCTCGAAAGTCTTCAACATACCTTTTTGCTTGCTCTATTCCTTCGCGCAGATCGGCAGCCGGGTTCTCGAACTCAATTACCAGACTGCCGATTCTCGCATCGTATCGGCCACGCTTTATTCGCCGTTCGAGTTTCGCATCAGCAAGAAGCCCAATGGACGCTCTCAAATAGGGCAACACTATATCGTTTAGAAAACGGTCGCATAACTCAGCCTCGGTCATTATCTCGGTTCCTATCTTTGGAGTGAGAACCAACTCTATGCGTTTTTTGAGATTCTTAACGCTGAGATGCATTGGTGTTTCCGTCCGCCTTTTCGGAGACATGCGCCCTTTGTTACCTTCCCTTTCCTGACCTGATCCAGAGTTCTATTGCTTCTTCAATAGCGACCTGTATGTTCCCCTTCTTCATTCCTAACCGCTTGAAGACCTCTTCTCTGAAGTGCTTCTCAAGCTCATCTTGTATTGTCAGCGTTAATTTGCCCAAACTTATCTGTTGAAGGATAGCAGGCTATCAGTTTATATGGTTTTCCATCTAGCCGTAAGCATCGAATAGATGGTTAGATGGGTATGATGGTCGACCCGAGACCTCAAAGGGTGCTTGCAATCAACGATTGGTGAAGAAGCTTTCTGACTATGCGCCCGGGGTTTTGGTTGTTATTTTGGCTTCACTGATCACTGCATTGATTTTCAAGATGTTCTTGATTCCCCAGCGCGTCCAATGATACCCGAAGGTGTTAACGCCACTCGTCAATCTCGCCACAGCAATCTTCTACCTAGACAATGAATCGTAACCTTGCTCTTTAAGAAGCATCGCGACGAAGAATACAAATGGTTTGAAGGTGATCGATCTAGTTGGGTAGATGCGGATATACAAAACATCATTATAAGCTAAGGCGAATATAAAACAAAGATCGGGGGTTAATCACATTTGCTCGAACACTGGCGATCACCCATGGAAAACTCTAACGTTTATCAATTCAGTGAAGGCCTTCTGAAATGGTTTCGAGAAAATGCAAGGAAGTTTCCGTGGCGTACCGAGAAAGACCCGTACAAGATCTTAATATCGGAAAAGTTGCTGCAACAAACAGATACAGGTCACGTGATGAAAGTTTACAGCGAGTTCTTCAAAAAGTACCCGTCATTTGAGGCCCTTGCGGCGAGTGAAGAAGATGATATTGCGAAAGCAATAAGACCTCTTGGTTTCTGGCGGCAGAGAGCTAGACAATTCAAGATCATGGCGCAAGAGATTCTAACAAAATACAAAGGTAAGATACCCGAGGAAAAGTCAGAGCTCCTGAGCATTTTGGGCATCGGCAAATACGTTGCCAACGCAGTATTATGCTTCGCTTTTAACAAGGATGAGGCTATCGTTGATGTGAACATCAGAAGGCTAGCACATAGATTATTCTATTGGGCGAAAGCTTTGCCTAAGGACGAAGATATTGAACGGTTAATGAGGTCGCTAATCACGAAGGGAGATGCTAAAGAATTTAACTGGGCTCTAATTGATTTCGCTACCATAATTTGCAAAAGAAAGCCAAAGTGCTCTATATGCTTCGTAAAAGATCTGTGTGTATATTATGCCACAGAGGTTACGCTTAAGAAGCAGATGCAAGTTCCAAAAGGCTCTGCTTGAAGCTGATAAATTAGCGCTGATACATGAAGGCCTCTGACAGTATACCGTTGAAGGTTAGCGCTATTTCCTCGATCTGACCTGTTTTAGAGTTAATCTTTCTCGTGATAAGTTTCTGTTTTTCGAGAGCGCGCAGAGTCGTATAAAGTGCCTGCACGTAACTCGCATTATCAGCATTTGACCAGCGCCTATACCTGTCACTCTGCGTGTCAACGCCCATGTTTCTTAGTAGCTCAAAATTGGCGAGCTTCAGCTCAGTGAAGTTAGGGTAAGCGCCTTTTCGGAGCCTATAACTTGCTATAGCGGTGAGCACGAACCTCGTTGTCCCCCTTATGCTTGGTGGATAAAGCGGTAAGATCCCTTTGCCGTCGTAACCAAATAAGTCAGCAGCTTTGTCATAAACGGTCCATGTAGCAGCGATGAAAGAAGCGATTTTGAATGATATAAGGTCTTGTCCGTCCAAAGATATTTTAAGTCCAGCTGTTGTTGTCTTGCCAACCTCGTCCGTTACGAAAGTAGCACTGTTTTTCATGGCATTTATCATTGAGACGTCGTCAGCTGAGTCGTAGACACAAGTTGGGCACTTGAGTTCGCTAAACTCATCTTTTTGCTTTGCCGGAACGAGAAGCAACGATGAAGCCTGTGTAGTGCTCCGGGCTTGGGAAAGCGGCAGACCAACAGACATTTCATCGCCGATCTTCTTTTCGATTGCCTTATTGATGTCTTCGGCACAAACGCGGGGAGATATTAGGAAGGCGTCGTGCGTATATGTGCGAAAGCGCAAGGTGAGCCCCGAGTGATATAAAAAAAGTTTGCTATAAAAAATTTTCTCACTATAAATAATGTTCTCAACCACTTTAAATAGAGCCCCTGCAGACTACAACCTGAGTCACAATGTTATGGGATCAAACTAAAACACTCGCAGAGCAAGCTACCGTAGAACTCTTGAAAAGTCCATTTGTGAGGTCTGCTGCATTCGGCGCGCTTCGACCTCGTGCGACCCGAGACCCTTTGTGCCCTTGGCTCGTGTCGACCCAGTTGGTCCTAGAGGCTTTATCAGAGAAGGCGCGTCCAAAACTGATAATCTCAGGCGCGGGTCTCCGCGTGGCCCGTGAGAGGCTAGAGGGATTAGAGTCTAGGCTTACTCCGTCAACGCTGCCTGCAACTCTAGATCCAAGGATAGTTGATTGTAGCGCAGAGTTTAGCGGTTCTATCCCTCCGTGGTTCTTCAAACCGACTTCAAGGCGGGCGAAGGGTGCCAGAAAGTTCGAATTCCTAGACCGAGGATTACACCTTTCGATCCATGCTTCCGTTAAAAAACTCGATGATGCTTGCCGTGAAGTAAAGCTGATAGTGGCAAATGAAAGCCCCAATTCGACCAGCTGTCTTCTAAATTTTGGCTTTACCATTAAGCTTCAAGGCTGTCGAGTGCATATTCCTTCACCTGATGAATTATCAAAAAGGAAGGCGAGAAAAGAAGATGTTCCGCTGTTCGTGGAAACGGTTAACTGTACTGCTGAACTCTCAGAGGATCTAATGAAAATCGTTCTCAGCCCGGTGGGCGTGTATGACCAGAAAAGAGTCATACCCGTTCAAGGTCCAACATGGGATTACATAGTAGAAAACCCAATACCGGAAGGCACGGAAATAGATGAAGAGTTTGCGCAACATTTTAAACACGCGTCACGAATCGTGTCAATGGCACTCAAGAAGATATTAGGCGAAGGTGAGAGTAGATCCCACAAGTTCCAGTACGACGCGAGGAAATACCTCTATTCAGGTCTATCTAAGATATGGAAGCAACCTTCCACCCAAGGACTGATCATCCCAACCCCTCCGGCAACTGGAAAGTCAGAAATCAACTTTGATATTGCAATAGTTGCCGCACTTGTGGCGAAACGACTTCATGGGGATGTAGGAACAGTCTCTGGAATCTCTGAGCCTCTGAGGGCCCTCACCGCTGAGCAAATGGAGCGCCTTTTTCAGCTGCTCGCCTACGTCAACGAGCAGCTGCCTTCTGAAGAGAGGCTCACATTAGGCTTCTATATGGGAAAGATACCCTACCAGCCTTCGCCAGATATCGGGTCAAATGATGTGCCTATAAGTAGGTGCCCATTCTGCGAAAAACAACTATCTTTTTCTTATAGCAGCCAATATGCTAGGCTAATTCCGGAGTGCCCGAATTGCAACAGAAAATTTGACTGGGTTTACTTGACGGTAGTCGAAACCGAGAGTTTTCTGCCAAACATAATTATGGCCACGCTAGACAAACTCTGCTATCAGGAGTCGAGAAACCTCAATGTGCATGCTTTTTTCGGGCGCGAATACGTCAGATGCGCGAAATGCAACAGAATACGAGTTGCGACTAGGGCCGTAAGAGAAGGCAGAGGTGCTTGCTGGCATTGCAATTCTTCCTTAGATCCAGCCACGGCGAGAAAATCATTTTTCTCAGTATTCGTAATTGATGAGCCTCACGCTTTTTCAGGAAGTGCCGGATCTTACGCGGGGATGTATACAGCTGCAGAACTTGCACTGGTAAAGAACGCTTCGGATAAAGGTGTGTTGGTTATTGGAAGCAGCGCTACCATCAGGCAAGGAGACATGCTGTTAAGGCATCTAGCTGGCTGCAGCGATGTCAAGATTTTTCCAGACTCCAGCGAAGTCGATCAATATTTCGAGGAAATCAACGAGCCTCATAGGCGTTTCATATTCATATCCCCCTGCATAACCAACAGGCGAGCTATACCAAAAGCGATTGTAACGACTAAAGAATGGTGGGAAAAAGTACGGAGACCAGATGACCCTGAAAAGATTCCGCAAGTAGTCTTTACAATGAAGCGGGCGGAAGCCGAAAACGTCCGGAACGATCTGGTGCAGGAGGGATACGTACAGAATTATCAACTGGCTCCACAGGTTATTCACGGGGAAGAAAAACGTGCGGTAATCGAAAATGTGCTAAGCAAACTAGAAAAATGCCAGCTTGATGTACTGATAACTACGCTAGATCTGATAGCGCTTGGCATAAACATCCCGTCAATCAGTGTGGTGCACTTTGATGGCATGCCATGGGACTACGCAAAGTTCGTGCAAGGCTATAGCAGGTCGGCACGGGCTCCGACAGATACAGCGCTCATTTTTGTTTGGCTAAGACCTAACGTGCCTCCTGAGAGCTATTACCTTGTTCACTATCGTGATCTATTCCTCTATCGGAATAGCTTAATACCTATTGTACCGATCAACCGCTGGTTTCCTGAGTCCGTCAAGAACTATGTGCCTGCTGGTGCACTTCAGTACTCGCTGTTCACAGACCCTAACGCAAGCTACTTGAATTCGACATTCGCCGCGCGCCAGTTTTCCGGCAGCCAGTTCGAAGTAGAATTCCAAGGATTTATGGGCTCCGTCATGAGTGATAACAAGTACCCTGAGGACTTTGATATAGCGATGAGAGCCACATTAAAAGGCCTTCAAACTCTAAAGAATCATCTCCGAGTGTCTGCACCGCAAATTCAAAGAATGAAAAATTCGGCACAGCTTCTTGAAAGGATTCTTCCTAAGGGAATTAGAGGAAACAAAGCAGAGATTCAGATCGCCCCCAGGCAAGTCTCCAGCGCGATGGTTAGTAGCAGGGTAGCTGAGACGCTCAGGTCTGCTGGTCTTGCGTATATGCTACCTTCCGAAGAAGAGCCTGATGAGCAACCTTTAGAGGAATGATTAGATTGCCAAATAGCATTTTTACAAGAACCTCAAGTCCGCAGGGCGCACTTTTCCACTATTTTCCATTTTCTATCTACGAATATCGTGAGCATATATGGCGAGTAACCGAGCTTCACGGCGGCACAGCGAGAGAGCTGATGGAAGGCAACGCCGTCAAAAATCTCCTTCGAAAACTTCTCGACAAAGGCGTAGACGTTCAGATGTTTATAACGCCTACAATCGGCGAATCTGAAGTATTTCCTGAAGCTTGGGTTTGCTCAAGCTGCGGCTACTACATTGTTGAAGAGCTCAGGAGAAGAGAATGCCCTCGTTGTCGTAGCGAAATGCAGCAATATCCCTTTATTATAACATGTGACGAATGGACAGAGCAAAAGGAACCTACGGGTCAGATACGTAGGTTAGAACCATGTGGCTACATAGCCCCTCCAAGAAAACCCAAAAGTTGCCGTTGCGGGTCCAATGAAATAGGTGTGGTTATTTACGACAGGAATGACCTTCATACAATGCATCTAGTTTGCAAAAGGTGCCAAAATTCAGTTTTACCAAGTAACATGTGTGACAGACGTTGCATGGCTTGCATGCTACCGAATCCCAAACCTTGCTCCAACAACCGCTATGCGAAACAAATAGAAATATTTAGCGATGTTGAGCCAGCTTCCTTCTGCCCGTCCTGCATGCAGCCAACCAAAAGGCTGACTCCCGCAACCTCCAATATAGTCTCGCCAGTATACATTCTGGCATTTGAGGACGACACTCCTGCTATCGTTAGGAAGGCAGAATTTCGAGTAAAGGAGGACCTTGAAGACAAAGGCGTGCCATTCAACCATATTGAGAAGGTTTTCGGGCTCTCTAACGTAGTACTTGCCAAAATTACTCTCATTAGTTGTGTGTACGGCTATAGAATCGGCAACGCAAACCCTATCCCTTTCCCTGACGGCAAGGCATATGCCATCGCCGAGAATGTCTCAGCAGCAATATTCCTTTTTGACGCTGCGCGACTTTCCGCGGACCTTGAAGAAAGAGAAAAGATACTGCACGCCGCAAGTCACGCTTTTCTTCAGACCGCCGGCTATATAACCGGCCTTGGAATCGGCGCCTATAGGGAAAGTGTCGATGCCGTAAATTGTGCTGCAATGGTATTCAGTGTAGAAGCTGGAGGTTGCGAAGTTCTAGTTAGAGAGCCCTCTAAGCTGCTAACTTGGCTTAGGAGGGCAAGAGCACTTGTGCATGAGTGCAAGAATGACTGCAATGATGGATGCGGATTCTGTGTCTTTATTCCGAATTGGCAATGCCAGATGTTCAATCATAACTTGAATCGCAGAGAGCTCAAGGAGCTATGGAGCGAAAGATTCCTGTTTGGAGGCGAAATGGTTTGAGCACGCGGATATTAGATCGACTCCAAAGATTGCTATCCAAGACCAAAAAAGGCGAGGAAACCCCAGTGAAAGAAATAATGAGTTCATTCGAGTTGCATGAAAGACCTCTCGTCGAAATAGCGCTAGCCGACCTAGTAGACAAAGGCCTGTTAGAACTGGTCTCTTCGAAGCCAGGCTCCTGCGACCTCTACTCTTCAAAAATCAAATTGAAAGGGGAATCGCTTTCCCTACAAAAAGAGCTAGACAAGATAGCTCCTTCACCAGCTATGTGGCAAGTTGTGCTAACGGTGCCCGAGCCGCTTCGCGATCTGATTGGCAACTACCTTGGCACAAACGCTTGCCTTAAGCACCTCTTGGCTTCGGCAAAACAAGAGATCCTCGCTCTTGTTCCTTATATCGACTCTTCTTTTGTTGAAGCGATGTCCGATGAGTTTAGAGCAATGACCAAATCTGGGATTAGGCTCACTTTGGTCACCCGAGAGGTCGGAAAGACTCCGGGAAGCTTGAGGGCCACGCTGCGACTTCATGAAATATTTAGAGCAAATGTGATCAAAAGAGATCTGCTTAAGGTTTACCAGTACTGGGTGCCAATCAAGTATTTTCCCGAACGCGATTTCCATTATACTGCACTGCATGCAAAAGTCGTTATTCAAGATCTAGATAACGCCTATCTTGGGAGTGCTAATTGGACAGAAGAGTCCATGGCAAGAAACCTAGAAGTTGGTCTTCTATTAAGCGACAAATCGATAATCGACTCGCTCAGACGAGTTGTCTCCTCAGTCCTAACGGAGTCCTCAAGAGTTGACGTTTCAATGCTGTACGATGAAACTATGAAGCCATGATATGGGAGATATGCGTATGCCGTCGGTTCGGATGAGGTGGTAATGACACTTAGGACCGAGGAAGCAGGCTACAATTGTGCGTTATGCGAGGATTCGGCTACGCGTAGCTGTAGCATAGCAGTCTTATTTGGAGTGTTTGACCTTTTTGTTGCGACGCTATTTGTGTGCGAATCTCATTGGCATGTTCTGAGGAAAAAATTGAACGTATACGGTTTGATTGACTATCGGGATCTCAGAGAGGTGGAATGCTTCGCGCAAATCAGGAGTTCTATAAAGCAGCTCCTTGAGGATGCTGTTACTAATAGGCTCAAGAACATAATACTGTGGCTTCTTGACACTCATGAAGGCTCTGTCAGGGAAGCGTGGTTAAAAAAGAGAATAATAGAGTATCTTTACGACCTTCCTGATCAGTTTTACGTGCAAGCCTTGGATGAACTGATTGAAAGGGGACCAGTCGAGAAACATGGCGATATAGTTACTATAGCCCAAAAGCGGCAGCAACTGGAAGTTGTACTCGAGAAAGTGGCTGTGGTGGCAGGGCAACCCATAGCTGCGCATATTTCCACAGGCCCAAGAAAAGGCAGTCTCAGCGTCAGGTTAATTTCAGAATCCAATACCGTTCTTTCACTTACTCAGAAGCCAGCGGAGCCTTGGCGAGTCCTTCCCGTTTCTATAGACACATCAACTTTTGAGCCTGGAGTTTACTCACTGATTACCCAAGTCCTAGACATCCAATCTAGCCGTATCTTGGCTGAAAGAGCAACTACCGTAACGGTAATGCCGGCCCTATCGATTAAGGTTACTTATGATGCACTTGTTCATGTTGGTAGCCCAGCCAAGATTAATATAATTCCGTCAGTTGACATAGCTCCGGACCAGTTAGAAATTCAGTGCAACGCAACAGTAAAGGCAAGTTTTAGAACTGCAGACGGGAAGTTTTGTTATGACTGGATCCCAGCCGAATTGCGAAACTACAATTTTTCAATAGCAGTTTCTAAGAACGGCATATCGAGCGAAAAAGTAAGGCTTCTGATCAGGACGTATACAAGCAAGGCATCGCAATCTGTTGTGGAGTACAGGCAGCCTGTCTTCATTGATGTTTCTATAAGCGAACCTCCCTACTCAGGAGTCTCTATGCAAGTAGGGCCAGAGAAGCGCAACTTTGCTAAAGAAGATTCAAGAAATGTTAGATTTCAACTAGAGACGATAGACGCAATAGGAACGATAGACATTCCAATAAAAATCAATTTTACAGATAAGATCGCGTGCGTAATTGAGAATCAAGTAATCATCAAAGAAACTCTTGTCTCTGCTGAAACGATTGTTCGGATCGGTGTCGTTCCTCGTTTGGAACTCTGCGCGCAAGATGCCAACTTTGATTTGTGCGCCGAGAGCTTACCGGCTTCTTTCAAGTTGAAATGTTATCCAGAGACATTGGACATAGCAGAATTAAGCCCCTGTATTGAAGTTTATGACGGTTCAGGTCTCCGAATGAAAGGTATTGCCTTCGAAACAAAGCGTAACTGCTTAGTGTGCATCTTCAGTGCCTCAAAGGCATCAAGATACCGGATTGATGCCTCTTGCAACTTCCAAGGCAGGGAGATCAGTACTAAGGGAGATCTGCTAGTTAGACCTACCGTTGCGCTATGGCCTAGAATCCTTGACTCAAAATCTGGCGCTATAGAATTGATAACGGGCGGCGGGCTATCAGAACGCGACCTTTCTGTTTGGGTAGACGGTTTTCCGATCGGAAACGAATACGTAACCAGAGGAGAAAAGCCAGAACACTTCAGGGTCATACTCAAAAGGTCATTGGATGAAGGAGAACACGAAGTAAGAGTATCAGCCCAAGTCAACGAACTAATGCATAGCATAGTCGATAAGTTCTATATAGTGAGTGTGCACTGTTTTCCTGATATCGCTGAAATTGGAGAGAAGACAAGGGTCGTTGTAGAAGGCTTAGGATTTGGCTGTGAAAACATAACAAAGTCGAGGGTCTTGGAAGGCTTCGGAAAGAAGGTCGATCTTGTTTTAGATGAAAGTGGCTCGCTCTCAGGTACGTTGACCTGTGAGAAATCAGGTCCAGGGATACTAAAAGTTAGGATAGAGGGCACTGACGGAAGTTTGTTCATAAGAGAGATTTCGCTCTTAGTGAGACCAAGGATAGAAAAAATAAAATGCCGTGTGTATCCGCAAAACTTCGCGCTCAATGTCCAAGTTGCTGAAGAAGTGAGTGATGTCACGGTATCCATAGATGGGAAACAGCTGAAACTTGTAGAACACATCGATACAATCTTCGGATTTGCACTGTCTGCGCCTATCGAGCCTGGTCTTCATAAGCTAGCCGTAATTGGAAGAATGGGCTCACTATCTTTTGAATTTCCATGCATTGAGCTCGAAATCGTGCAGGTATCGGTTGTTAAGTCCTTGGGCGAAGATTTGCTGGAAGCTGTAGTTAAGTCGAGTACCGAATGGCAAGAAATACGTTTTCTTGCATCAGACGGCGTCTCACAGAAAGACATACCTGCTAACTTGGCTGCTGTAGAAGATGGTACTAAAAGATTCAGGCTAGCTGTCTCTGACCTGAAATCCCAGACGTACACCTTGTCTGTCTACATATCGCTGATGAAAATTGAGGAAACAGTAGAAGGACTCAGCTTTACGAAACTTCCTAGGCTTAGGATATATCCAGAGCATAACGAATATCACAAGTTTTCGGATATCTGGTTCCACATCGAGTCTGAGGAAGAGATTTTGCCCGAAAACGTTACGGTTCTACCTGGCTATCCCGAAGATTTCAATCCGTCGCTTGTTGTGATCAGTTGCGATGAGCAAAAGAGAGGGGCGCTTATGGGGCTCATAAAGGGCGCACTGATTAACAGATGCGGCGATTGGAAGCTAGTCGTTAGAACAGAACAAGTTTCGAAGGAACTTTCCTTCTCAGTTACGCCTGCAATCAAAGTTGAGCCTGGCGACCTGGTGAATGGTCAAGTATATCTTATGATTAACACGGAGGAAGAATCCCGCCTGGAACATGCGGTAGTTTCAATCGACGGCTTGACTGTGCCAACAAACATTCGACAGATTAGAGCCGGATCTTTCATGGTAGCATTTACGCCCGCAAACTTGAATAACCATGTTATCTCAATCGAGGGAAGCTGTCACGGAGCTTATTCGCGTATTACCGCCAATGTGCCGGTTACGACAAGAGTTGAAATACCGCGTAGCATAGTATGTGGCGATAGAATAGAGATTAGAGTCGTAACCCCGAAGAAGAGCCCTCTCGCCTACAATCCCATTACAACAGCACCAATAAGATTAGTGAAAGTGTCTGATTTTGAGTACGTGGGGGTTATTGGAACGCTTCCTTCCGGCATTCACTTACTTAACGTTGATGGCTGTATTGAGCCCATTAGACTCACAGTAAGACCTTTTATCAAGACCAAGTTGCTTCACATACCTCCAAACGGTAAACCACGCTTCTTCGCGAGGCTCGCATCAAGTTCATCTGCCGAAAATGTTTCGGTTTCACTCAAATCTGACGATTCGGTAGCGAGAGAGGTCGGTCTCGAGGTCGTTGGATTTATCAAAATGAGAGATCTTGAAGGAGAGATAAGCGAGGCTATGATCACTTGTGAAGCTAAGGAAGAACTAAGTCCTGGGAAGTATACCGCTTCCATTCTACACAGTGGAGTTGTTGGTAGCTGCCATTTGTACGTCGAGCCTACTTTAAGAGTTAGCTTTCCAGCGCTAGCTTTCGCCAAAGATCCGCTTCCGGTGGAGTTGAGTGTAAGCAAGGACGCTGAAATAACTGAAGCTACAGCCACAGATAGCTTGTTTGGATTTGAAATTGTTCATGGGAAGATCGCCCGGAGAGCGCATTTGGACGAAAGATTAGATTTGGTTATAGTTGAGTTTAAGCTTGCACGAGCAACGTGGTACAAGTTGGGCATTACTGCCTCCGACAGAGCCACTCCAAGGAGCCGTGTCAGATCAACCGGGTGGCTTGGGTCTTGGACTTTATCACAGCATAAGAATAAATTATCTGTTCAGGTCCCTGTGGGATGTTCGCTTCGGGCTGTATCCGCAGGCGAGGAACTGAAGGTAGTCGGCTCGGCACCGCACTTCTTAGTCGACCTTTCGTCGCTGAATTTCGGCAAACAAAACGTAAGTTTGATAATAAGGGCAGTAAGCCCTGCTGGGGCACAGATCAACACGATGCAGGAAATAGAAGTGACTATAACAGACTACGCCAGAATGAATTTGGTCAAAGTCGCCAAAAACATAGAAGCGCTTAGCCACGCAGTAACCATATATGAAAAGCCCTCTGACCTGTGCAAGCCTATCCTACTGTCAGCATTTTGTAGAAAAATCGGTTTTAACGAGGAAAAAGTGGCTGCGGCGCTTGATGAGCATAGTCCCACCGACTTTCTGCAAGAAGCAGTTGCAGCTATCAAGGTTTCCGAAGGACATATCATCTTGGTTTCTGATTTGCTAGAGGAAAGAGCATTCGCGTACCTCCTTATGGCAATGGATGAGCTGGCGAAAAAAGAATCAAAGGGGCTTAAACTGCTGGTTATGACGCCCAGTTACTATGTTTCTGACGACATAACCTCGCCAGTGGCAAGGATTCTTTACCTGCTGAATAGGGAGAGAAAAAGAAAGCTTAGCCTCGGAATTTACAGCTATCCGACGCCGTATAGCAAAACGGCAACCGAAGCGCCATACGAGCAGTGCCCGGTTTATCCGCTTAGGCGCTCAGTTTGCCCACTATGCGGCGCCAGAAGCCAATGCATCATAAAAATTCATGGCGAATTCCGCCCAGTCTGTGAGCAATGCGGTCGAATAGCCGACCAACTGTATATAAAAGATAAAATTAGGCCGATCGAGTATTCAAACTCTGCGCTGGTAACCTTTCAGGAGGGGCAGACACTATCTTGCGAATATTTTCGGTCGGTTGAGGTTAACTTTAGAGTGCGCTGCCCCGAATGCAGTAAGATGATGTTTCCAGTCGTCGCCAAAAGAGTTGGCAAGTATAGCGAGCACAGAGGCGTTATGTTGCTCTGCTCATGTGGCGCCAAAATCGACTTTGCCATGTTCACACTCGAAGAGCTTGTACAAGAGGTACCAGATGTGGCGATAGTAAGTTTAGGCCTACTGAGCTACCTTTCGTCAGGCGCCGGCAAGAAGTTTGGCTTGATCTTTCGTCGACCTAGACTTTGCTCGGTATGCGGAAGACTTGACCCGAAATTTACAGGCTCAGAGTACCTAGCAACAGAAGATGTGGGATCTCTTTTGCATATGCTTTTGAAGGCAGTTACAGCGCAGAGGCTTGAGGACATAAAATTCGTACATACGCAAATCATGCAACCAGAAGCAAGTAAGACAGAAAAGGAGCTAGAAAAGCTAGAAGAGCTTATTGGAGACGGCACGAGCTTTGTATATGCAATAAAGCTAGCGGAGGCAAGAAAACAAGAGCTAGAGGCTGAAGTGGCATTTCTCGAAGGGGTCTACACCGAATGGAAACTTCAACTCGCCAGCACGGAAATTCACAAGGTACAGGAATTATCAGAAATTTTCATGAAATCCTCTTTGCATTTGGCAGAGTTGATCGAGACAGCAAAAAAGGGCGTTTCAAATCGCTTATTGTGTTTCGAGGCAGAGAAGGCGGAGTTAAATTATGAGGAAGCTAAACTCACTGAGGCTCACGAATCGGCTCATCGAATAGCAAGCAAATTGCGGATCCTACTGAATTCGATCTTAAGGCTTATCAGCTTGGGCTTCTTTGGCAGCACTTTAATTAGGAAAGAAAGCGACATCGAATGTGAACTGAAGTGCACGCGGTCAAAGAGGATAGTGTTAACCTCAAAACTGCTTGAACATAAAGAAGCTTACCAATTGCTTTCTGCGATGGAAACCTTGTGTTTGGAAAAAGGGATTGTTCCGGAAACTTTGCAACAAGCCAAGGGCAAGCTGAGCGAGGTCAAATTTCTTCAGGGGTCAGAAAGGGAGACCTTGGTTCTTGCAATTGAAGAAGCTGCCGAAGCAGCGAAAAGGCTTCAACTAACTTCCAGTGAGCTTCAAAAAATCCAGACTAGTGCAATTACAGCACTTCAAGAATTGGATATACATGTTAGCGCAGCTAGCGAGCTATTGGTAGTAATAGATTCAAAGGTTAAGCAGCTGAAGAAGGTTGATCGATGGCTGACATTATTGTATTTTTTGCGTGAGCTCGCAAGCAAATTTGCCCCGGAGTTGCCTCACACAACTGGTTTGACCGTATCAGAAGTAGCTGATATTTTAAAGAACCGCCTGATGTCTGGTGTCTCCCCTGAGATGATCAAAATGGAATCTGCATTAAGTAGTGTTAGACAACGAATGATTACAACCTCTTTGAAACTTTGTTCGAATAACTCAAGCAAGGCGTACAGCCTTCTGCAGCTTGCCATAGAACTTTCCTTTGTTGACGAGAACTTTATCCCAACTGCAAAAGGTATAGAATATTCTATGACGCAGGAAATGCCACGCGTAGACGCCGGAGCATGCTTATGCTCAGGTCAATTCGCTATCATGGAGTGCCCGTCCCTAATAGTCGTAGAAGATTTCCACAAACTCACTGCCGACTTGCCAGACACATTCAAAGGAGAACAGGCGTGCATCAACTTGATTCGAACAGCTGTTCTGTGGTACAACGACAGAAATGTGATTATATCTTCTGAGTCGGATCCCATGATGTGCTCTGGTTAGCGCAACTTTGACGTGAAGTCTCAAACTTCTTTTCTTAGTTGTGAATATAAACAGGGTTATAGGAAGATGAGAATGAGGATTTCTGACATTAAACCTGGCGCAGAGCATATTACCTTGGTAGCCAAAGTGATTGAGATGGGGCAGGTTAGGCAAGTCGAGACGCGATTTGGACCAGCTAGAGTTGCAACAGCCATCATAGAAGACGAAACAGGTAGAATAAACCTCAAATTATGGAGAGACCAAATAGACCAAGCTGAAGTAGGTCACGTTATCAGGTTAGAAAATGCTTTCGCGGCAGAATTCAGGGGAGTAAAAGAGATTAGTATCGGAAGAACAGGGAGGATCACAGCGCTATCAACGGTGGGAGAACATTAAGGTTGAAGGCCATTTCACTTTTTTGTGGGGCTGGAGGAATGGATCTTGGTTTCAGGTGGGCTGGATATGACATAATGTATGGTATCGATATTAGCCATGTTGCATGCCAAACATATGAGAAGAACCTGAAAATAGAGCAGGTATGCAAAGACATTAGGAAGGTTAAGAGTTTTCCTAGCATGTGCCCAGACGTAGTAATAGCTTGTAATCCTTGCCAAGGTTTCAGCGTGATAGGTAAGAGGAATCCTAAAGATGCTAGGAATTACCTCTATAGAGAGATAACTCGTTGCCTGAAGCAGCTAAGGCCCAAATTCTTTGTGGTTGAGAATGTTAAAGGCCTAGCAGTTCTCTATCGTGGAAAGTTCCTAAACCTTATGGTGCGCTCTTTTGAATGCGCAGGCTATAGGGTGACCCACAAGCTACTAGACGCTAAAGACTACGGCGTTCCACAAGACAGACAACGCATATTCATAGTTGGCATAAGGAGAGACTTGAAGTGCGAGTACAGGTTCCCTGATAAGACCCACGGACCGGGTCTCAAGCCCTACGTCACGCTGAGGCAAGCGCTAGCAGGGCTGCCGCTAAATCCTCCTAGAGATGAGTATTACCACGGAGATTTTCACTTTTTTTATATGTCAAGGAACAGACTTCGCGGATGGGATCAAGTTAGCTACACGATTCAGGCACGTGCCAGAGACATTCCTTTGCATCCAAGTTGCCCTCCGATGAAGCAAGTGGGTTTGGATAGATGGGTTTTTGCAGATAAAGCATTCAAGTACCGCCGACTGACAGCAAGGGAATGCGCCAGAATTCAAACATTTCCTGATGACTTTGAACTCCATGGGCCCCTCAGAGAGAAATATAGGCAAATAGGCAATGCGGTACCTCCGCTTTTAGCAATGAAGATTGCTGAAAGCTTGTTAGAGTGTGAAATAGGAAAAAGATCCAATTTGCTGCATAGAGCTGCCAATTTCACTTCGTTTAATCAACAGCCAGCCGAAATTCTCGTGCAATGTCGCACTTCGCAATGAAGAACAACCCAGATGAGTCGTTTAGCTCCTCGCTTATCCGTGCAGCAACGAAGTCTATCGTCGTGGTGACCGACACTCTAGGCTTGCGAGTACGTAGGACGCCATGCAACCACGAAGGGATCTCCGACATCTGCCAAGTGAAAGATCGAGTAGCCGACTGGTAGCCTAGGAATGACTGCGTTTCGGTCTTCCGTCTTCATATTGGAATGGCTATTCTAAGAAGGGAAGGCCTAGAGAAACACTATCCCACATGAATGAAGCTCTCATCAGCAACGGCAGAGATCAAGAACCACGAGCATTCTATTGAGAGAAAAGTAAGCCAGTACATCTGGGCGATGCCATTCCTATGGTTGAAGGTTGATGACACTCCGCGTCCTGAAAGCAAGCGAGTCTATATTGAGCGAAATTCGATCGGTCTGCTCAGCAATTATGGAAAACTTGGAACTAATCTCAGCATTGATCTTCCATCCAAAGAATGGCTAGGATTTTGCTCTGCAAACGCGAATATTTGTCAATCTGGACTCTGGAACGTAGATTACGTCGACAAACCTTCGGATCACAATTTTGTTTACTATCTTGAAACAGAAGTCAGACGACTTTGATACGTGGCCTATGTGCGTCAAGCCAACCAATTAGCAACATGCCACTGGAATAGTCCAGTCTAGTCTCTTTCCACGACATGTAACATCAGAGCAGCTCTAGAATTAGTTCGTCTCCTGAGCTCTTCAAGCGTTTCGGGATCGCCGGCTTTCAATAGTGGATCTCCAATGAAGCACATGAGATATTCCTTAAAGAAGCGGTCAATTGGTTTTCCGTAAACAGAACCGCTTCCACTCAATGCCTTTATAGAGGTAGCTGGGACAACCACGAATCCATCAGAGCTATACACTATAACATAACTTTCATGACTGAGTGAGAGCATCTTATCTATCTGTCCTCTTAGCCTTTGAGACTCGTTGCCAGTAGACACGCTCACTGATGTCACTCCACGAAAGCTCGGCTTTATGAAAACTCCGCGACGATTCATCTTCGCTTGAGTCAAGAAGCCCTTTGTATATTTGAAGTCCCGGAGTTTAATATCTAGGACGCCACAAAAGTCTGCACCAAATTCATGTTCTGTAGATTCAGGTCCCCTATCGCGCAAGATCCAAGGCTTAAATATGACATGGTCTATCTGTCCGTGCTGTCTGAAAATTCGTTCGACTTCTCCCAAAAAGTAATCTGTAATTGTAGTCTCGACTTCTATACGGTGTTCCTTAATAGCTTCGGTGGTATGTCTCTCAGCTTCGGATATTAGTTTGCCAAACTTTCTTACAATGCTTTTTACAATCATTTTATCACCTATGGACACCAGACCGACATAATGCGGACATAGAACAAATGTCGTCGATTGTAGTAGCCATCATCGTGATATTTGAAATTGTCGTGGTCGTAAAAAGAAGCCGTAGTTAATTTAGAACCAATGAATCGGATTTGAGTTCTAAAATATACCCGGCACCACGTCTCTTCTAGGACCTGTGGAATTTAGGATTTCGTAGTTGACCGTGTTTTACTCTTGGAGATTATGGCTTTGTCCTGATCCAGACCATACCATTTTACTTCATAGCCCAATGCTTCAAGCACTTGGTTGGGTGCTCCTATGCCTATGTCCTGCATGAGTTCTGTCACTTTCGAGAGGCTTGCTTCTCCAAGTTGGCTCAGTCTCCTATCGATATCATCTAGCTTCTTCTCAGAGACTAGGACATCACCGATCAGCCTATATCCTTTCACCGGAGCTGTCTGA
>Ga0129297_10000371_pt1 | contig 21295 bp, 22 predicted proteins | sample I18A1metaG_FD_94708 | JGI IMG/M metagenome (GOLD analysis project Ga0129297, IMG submission 94708) | Lake sediment bacterial and archeal communities from Gulf of Boni, Indonesia to study Microbial Dark Matter (Phase II) - ​I18A1 metaG | ecosystem: Environmental > Aquatic > Freshwater > Lake >... | reverse complement strand
TCAGTTCTGGTCGTACTACCAAAGCCTCCTTGGCGTGACGGACCCTTTCCTCAGAGCCGCCCGCTATTCATGGGACCTCTTCTTCCAAGAAATTCGCAGGGCCAAACTCCTCAAGCCAGAACTCATAGTCGCTTGCTACGGCAGTCTGCAAGCGGAACTAGCCCACGCAAGAATCTCTGAAAAGCTTCTCGCCATGGAGCTTCGCTCCAAGATTTCTGGAATCGACGCGCAATCATGGCGTCAATACCTAGCAGAAGAACTCCAGCAGTCTCAAATTGATTTCAGAACTGCGTGTTACCACGTGCTCCGCAAGCTTCGACGCAACTTAGCCAATGCCGTGTTATGGCGTGGGTCTGCGTATCCCATCATAAAGATACTCCGCGGGAACAGATTCGCGGTTCAAGTGTGCTTCGTTGAACACTACCTCAAACCTCCTCTATCTGCACTCATTACCCTAGCTAGAATTCGCGGGCTCAGCAAGATTACCAACGAACAGATACATGCGGCCGTAGGGATGCATCTTCAATATCTCGACATAGTCATCTCAAGCGACAACCTGGACCTAGCGCATAGGCGATGGGAGAACCTCTTCCGCGCCAACCTGAAGCATTCATCCCCTCCCGTGTAATCCATGACCGGTCAATCCCAAGAGTAAGGCCCTCTTGTCAACTTTCAGAGGCGAATTGATGATGCGCGACCACGAGCGAGAAGAGGGGGCGCTCGTGAGGCCTAGTAGGCTTATTGCAATTGAAGCTGCTTTCGCCCGCGTAGAGCAAGCAATCCCTCCCACGGAGTGGACCTAGGAGGGAGCAATCTTCTTACAGCACTCCTTTCCCTTAGTAGTAGCAGCAATCAGCGTTGATGCCCGAAAAATGGTAAATGAGGTCATGTGGAAAGGTCGAACCATTTACGAGTGCGAGATCTGCGGGTTCGCCTACGGAGATCTTGAAACCGCTGAACGCTGCGAACAATACTGTTATTCGCATGGCCGAAGCTCGCCGAAAATTACGGAGAAAGCTGTCCGGAAACCACGCATTCGACTGGATCCTATAACAGCATAGCAAATGGGTGATCCTTCTTTCCTCGGCAGAGTAAGCTCATGGCCGTCAAGGATTACTACTCAATGATCGTTCCGTGCTACGAGGAGCTTTATGGAGAAGAGCAACTGAAGAAGTTCTCGGATATCAGTGAGTTCTTGTCGATCTCGGTTGACGATTTCGTGCTCGATATGGGGTGCGGGACTGGCCTTGTAACGACACTCTTGGCTCGCGTAGCAGGATCGGTTGTCGGTATAGATGTGGCCAAGGGGATGATTTCGGAAGCTAGGAGAAAGACAGGTCCCCTTTATGTTGTTGCCGACGCGGCTGCGCTTCCGTTCAGGGACAAGGCTTTCAACAAGGTCATCGCACTTACTGTGATGCAGAATGTAGATAACCCGAATGTGGCTTTGTTAGAGATTCTCCGAGTGTGCAGACAGAAGGCAGTAATCACTGTGCCCAAGAGGTGGATTGGCCTAGGAGCGATAACTGCATTCTTGTCGGGACTATATCTAACGATCTTTGAGGGTGACAAAGACATCTACCTCCTGGTTACGTTGCACGAAGTCACTCGATGAACTTACGGTAATCAACTGTGCAATACATCCACTAATGACTGAACCTTCTAGAAGTGCTGGGTATCGCTAACTGAATATCGTTTCGATGAGACCAAGAAGATGGGCTATCTTCTCCTCTGCTCTGCTATGCAACGCGTTATAAGGCAAATCAGATTGTTCCCGAGTCCGCAATGGGATCGAAAATCTGCCGGGTTTCCCGTAGCTGGCTCGTGCTAGCTGGAGTAATAATCCTGCTGGAGTCGATATTCATCTACGAAGCTCTCTTGGCGGATCTGGCTGACCAGCAGAGAATGTTCGGGGTCTTCGCTGGTCTCGCCATACTCTGCTTCGCGGCCCTCTTGTACGAGATGAAGGTCGTTTTCTATGATTGAGATTAGGTCTTTGCGGCCGATTCCTCTTTCAAAGTATCCAGAGGCGTATTGAGTTCGTTAGTAGAACATCAACGTCGTCTGTTCATCGTCAATTTGATTTTCATGCGTGATAGCCCCCATCAATCCTGAAATCGAATCGAATCTGGCTGTTGCACTGGATTTTTCTAGCACGAATATGAATGAGACGAGAGTAGTGTGCAGCGGAGTTTGTCTCGGAGTTACATGACAAGTTGGATAAGTCGGGCCCTACTTCTTGGAATAGTGGCTCTAATTGTAGTCGTCCTGGTAGCTAATTGGCTCTTCAGTATTAAGATCGAAGGGGTCTGGATATCGCGAAAGGGCGGTCTGGATGTCTGGGCTCTCTGGTTCGAGAAGGGTGTCTACTGGTACGCATTGCTGGCCTACGTGGTAACCTTCGCATTCATTGGTGTGGTTTTCGCGGCTTGGTGGGGAACAAGACTCAAGGGAGTAGACAGGGAGAGCAGGCGACCGCAAGATGATTTTGGGTGGATACCAAGGAGGCCGCACATGGACGTTAGGAAATGGCTGCCAGCAGTACCGTTGTTCTTCGCCTTCATAGGTGCGGTAGTGGGTTCAAGTCTCGCCCATACGGTTGCGGCGCAATTTCTCTTGGTGAACGGGTACATTCAAGACGCGGGGATAAGTTGGCCACAGTTTCTGAGTGAGGGTTACTTACGGGCAGTGACCTACATAATGAGCGGGCACTATCCGGACGGCGCTTTTCTAATAGCGAACACGGTCGTATTCGACTTCATCAGGCTAATGCGGGCGTATGTCATCCCACTGCTTGTCCTTGTCTCCATGACTGCGCTGTTCTCAATTCCCGTGCACCACAACTGGGTTAAATCGCTGCGAAACATCATGCTCATTGCAACCATATGGTACATCTACATCATGATAGCCGAGTCACCCATGATCCTGGCCGACATCTCGCTTCCGATTCACACAATGTGGCGCATAGCGACGGCAGTCGTACTGGTCGGTGTGACGCTCTTCTTCACCGTTGCCGACCGTTTGTGGCGGGGGACTGTACCTCAAAGCACGCGCCGGACAATCATGAGATCGATACTTGTGATCATGCTGATAGGACTGCTGCTCATCGCGCCAAGTCTCCAGACGGACTTGGCATATCACAGGTTGCAGGACTATGAGGGTAACAGGAATATCTTCGAGTTTCCCTACACAATTAGGCCTCACATAGACTACGTGAAGTGGGCGGATAGTCTCGGAACAATTCAGGTCGCCAATGCTAGCATGCTCACCGTTCCTCCTCCTGTAGAGGAGGAGATCCTTCGCTCAATAAGGGTCGTCAGCTTCACAGCTGCGATAAGTCAGATGCAGTACGCCTACGGGCGTGACATAGGACAGCCATGGATGAAGCTAGCATACGATGTGGATTCAAGCGGGCAGATCACCTATGGGCCGATGATAGTTTGGAGCGGCGACAAGGAATACTGGGTCTTGCCTACGAGTCCCGTGCTACCGGAACAATCCAGTCAGGAGGTTGGTGCGCGTTACCAGTATACGCACAGCGAGGTTATTCTCGCGGTGGATGCAGCCACAGGCGAAGTGGTGCCAATCAGCAGGGTGTTCCCTGAGGCAGATCCAACTAGGATTTCAATGTACTACGGGATCGGGGGTCTGTTCAAGGAGCAGGGAATGGTCTTCCTGAGAATAGGCAATTGGACTGAAACTCACATGCCTGGGTACAAGCACTCGACCTTCTACGATGGAGAACCAGACTACATCTTCGGCGAAGATGAAAAAGTTCTGGGATTCTCTGAGCGATTCTGGTTTTTCCTCCTCCTGCAGGGCAATATACAGTTCGCAACAGGAGGTTTCGGTCGAGACATATCGGTGCTGATGCACAGGGACGTGATCGATCGAGTCTCAGCCATTCTAATCAAGGGATTGGTCGTAGAGAACGAGCCGGTCGCGAACACACCGATTCCATATCTAGTCACAGACCCGCAGGGGAACATCTACTACGCCTTCTCTGTCTACATCGAGAGGGCATTGAACACGCCGTATGCTGATACCGAGAGATTGGGCCAGTTCGTTGAAACAAGCGGCGATTTCAGACGTCCTTTCGCCGTCATGCTCGTGAACACCCATGACGGCAAGATCAGCGGATACAGATATGGAAACTGGCAGGAGAATTACATCACCAAGTTCTACGGTTCGTTCTACGGAGCATGGGACAAGGAGATGCCAGACTGGCTCGCAAGCCAAGTACGTTTTCCGAAGAGCCTCATGTATCGGCTTATCGACCTGTACAATACGTATAGGATCGAAAGTTCGGATGCGAGCAGTTGGTACAAGACGCTCAACATGTTTGACTTTCCTCTAGGAAGGGACGACTACTTCAACACTCGAATCGACGACATCCGCTACGTGCCGGTCTTCTACGATGGCCACTTGCAGTACGCCGCAGTTAGAATAGTTGAAGTCTACAAACAAAGAAGCGAGCAGTGGACACCGCGAGCCGTCGCTGGAATGTTTGTTTTCTTCGGATACGGAAAGGAGCTGTTCATCCCCTTGGAAAAGGCGCTGCCTATCCAGATAATACTAGATTCCATTAGAAGCCAGCCTGATGTACAGAACATTCTTACCACTAGGAGGCTCGCGGGTCAGGAATGGCAGGAAGGAAATCTCCTCCTCTACGTTGTGGGGAATCGCCCTGTGTATCTCCTCCCGTACTACGCGCCATCGCCCTCAGTTCTAAACGTAGGAATGGTCGTCGCTGCCGATGGCGTCACAGGCAAAGTCGGATCCCCATACTTGCTCCAAGATAGCAAAGATCCTCGAGAAATCGCTGCCGCGCCGTTCAGGGCCTATTCGCTGCTTGGAAGCGGCGTGACACTCTCCGGCGAACAGCAGCGCATAGACGCGGTCAAGGATGAGCTATCAAGAATGGGCCTTGAGGTCCGCACACCAATCCGTCAGCCTAGCGCCAACGTGGAATACCTCTACGCCAACCTGACCTTCAGGGGGCTGCAGGACTGGGACGCAGTCAACTCAACTCTGCACAATTTTGTACAGGATGTACTAATCTCGAACAACGCCAGAACAGTAAACGTGTGGACAGTCTTCACCGGAACTACAAGGATGGTTTATGTCGGCGCTTTAGTCCAAACATCCCAGGGCGTGGAACTGCACATCATAACCATTGCTCTGGCGTGATCCATCGCACAGGTAGGATCAATCTAACCAAGGCTATCGTGTCAAGCTAAGTTTATGGAATTGAACAAACATGTTCCCTCACACCGCGCCGCTCGCGAGTGTAAACTTCATATCGATTGCCAGTGTCCCGCCCCTCTCAGGGAACTGGTGATGAGGGCGCAGATCAAGTGTCCTCTCTGCAATACGAGCGTCGCCAAACTTGAGGAGGCAGAAGTCGAGGAAGCCTTCAAGATCTTCAGGGACCATTTGCGCACCCACACTCTTTCGCAGATCTACGATCACGCCCAGAGGCATGCGGGGCTCCTTTTCCCTGAGATCACGTGGATTCCGGAGAGACAAACCGAAGCTTCCGCTACATAGCACAGTACTTTCCGTCTCACAAGCCGATCTGAATCGAGGCTATGAATTTCATGGAAAAGGATTCACGCGGAACCCTGACAAGGTTGGAGACATGCGTTTCCCGAGGAGTTCAACTCCTCGTCTAGAACCGAGGAAAAGGGCAAGATCTTTCTGCGAGAAACGAACGAAAGATTAATGTGCGATGTGTGAAACGTTAGTGTTTCAACGCGCAAGAATCGGTCGGTTAGGAGGTAGGGGAGCTGAGACTGCCGGTCGCTGTTTTGCTGCTATCGATGCTGGCCACGACTTTCATGAGCTCTGGCTCAGCATATGATGTGGTCCCTCACTGTAACTGGGATCAACGGGAGCATGCCAATGACAATGCACTCGTCGAAGTTAACGTGATTTACGAAAATGGCACGTACATCCAAGGAACGACGCTTCACGTGAATGGTTACTGGGGAATCTTTCGCCTGCTTGATCATTCCTGGAGTTCCCCCTTCGCATGCATATTCGCCATAGCTGGTCATGAGTACGCGGTGTGGACCGTTAACGTGAACGGTTATCCCACATTCAGCTGGACATGGGCACCGAAGGAGCCAGGAGAACACACGCTTGCCTACATTATGTACTCAACAGAGGCAACCACTCCAACAGTAACTGTGTATGATGCAAACGTACTGTCAGAAGCGTCTCTTTCGGAATTTCCTGCTATCGCGATAACCTTGATTGGCGTCTTGATAGTAAGTCTGCTTCTCACAAGAAATGTGAGATCAGGAGAGCAGAGAGGTATTGCAGGAAAGAAGACCGGTCCGCCTTGGTTCTCAATCATCTCCATTCGAATACTCAGTCAATGAGACTGGCGCAAGACTTAGGCTCTTACTCGATAACGCTGTTCGTAAGAACTTAGCGGAATCTGTCCTACTTTCGGGTGGACTCGATACTTCGATTGTCGCTGCTACCTCATACAGATACGCAAGACTTACGGGTATTACAGTTTCATTGAAAGAGGCGCCGGACCTGAAGTTTGCGAGGATGATTGCAGAAAGATTCGTTTCGAGACATGTGATTGTGCACATTGACGAAAGTGATGTTGAGAGAGCAATCCCAGATGTCGTCAGGGTGATGAGAACATTCGATCCCATGGAGGTTCGGAACGATATCCCGATTCTGGTTGGGCTTCGTGCAGCGAAGGAAGCTGGCTTTGAGTCTGTCATGACAGGGGACGGAGGAGATGAGCTCTTCGCTGGCTACAGCTTCCTCTTCAACAAGAACATAGCTGATCTCGAAAAGAGCCTTGCGAATATGTGGAAGATCATGCGCTTCTCTTCGATTCCTCTCGCCAAGAGCTTAGGGATGCACGCCGTACTCCCGTTCCTTGATGAGGAGTTCAAGGCCTTTGCCATGAGGATTCCAGCAGGCCTGAAGGTTCGAAAGGAACGGGGTCAAGTGTACGGAAAATGGATCCTGCGAAAGGCCTTCGAAGAACTCCTGCCCGAAGACATTACGTGGCGAGTGAAGATGCCTATTGAACAGGGATCTGGAACTTCCTCGCTCCCCGGATATTATGATTCTAAGATTCCCGATGAGGAGTTTGAAGCGAGGAAGAAGGCCTGTGAACTATCGGACGGCGTGCGAATCACAAGTAAGGAGCATCTCGCATACTACCAGGTGTACCGAAAGATGTTGGAGATTCCTCGCGGAGTTGGTAAGGGAACCAAGGCCTGCCTGGGATGCGGGGCACGCTTAGAGGAGAATGCGAACTACTGCAGAACATGCGGTGCATATCCCGTCTAGTTGAGATTCGCATTTTCTCGGCGACTCAAAACCATCATTTTCGTGTCTCAAAACACGTAAATGAATGTTTAGAGTGAGAAGGTTCCCTGCTCTCAGACGCAGCGGAGGATTTCAGCTATGGAAGCTTCATTCGCGGAAGCAATCAGACTCGCTGGCAGGCTCCGCGAACTGGGCGACGAGCAATTGACTATCCTAGAGAGGGTTGACGAGGCGTGCCAAGAGCTGTATCTTTCCGGGTTTGAACATTATCTAGCCCGCAAGTGTAATGAAGAAACCCCAAGACTCCTCAAGAAGTACAATCTGACCGGCCTCACGGTTTCACAGGAATACGGTGGATCGGGCAAAATCCCATGTCCAGCACGGCAAACTCATCGGCAGGGGTTTCGAAGGAACCTTCAAGATGCATTCTCGAGTCCCAAATCCACTACCAATTCCAGTCTAAGTGGCTGATTGGATGGTTAAATGCTTCATCTCTCAAGGAACAAGCAATCGGATGGAGGTTGCAGACTGACGCGTTGGCGTTAATCCTCAACGACTATTTTGTGGCCATATGGAAGATCGATGTAGACCCTGAGGATGGGCAAGATGGCGCGAAGCATTAATACATTCACTCACAGATAGTCGTTCGCAATTTAGGGGCCAATCTTTGGTTAATCTAGCCGAGCTCATCACATTCTGGAGAAAGAAAGAGGCTGAACCAGTGGCCCCTGCCCCGGAGAGGATAATTCCGCTACCTAAGCTCCCCAGCCCGGATCTTGAGACGACCCGTTCAACCTCACCAGATGAAGCCAATCGGGCGAGAGAGGCACTGAAGCTTCTGAAGCTTGAGAGACAGATCCTTGGCTCGGCTGTCACCACGATATACGAGTCTCACACCAAGGGTGTAATTACCCAAGTTGAACGCGACCGACTGCTCGAGAAGTACAAAATTGACTTGAAACGGCTTGAGAAGGAGATTGATGAGAATCAGCGGGTCGTAGATCTTTACGACTTGGAGTCTGCCCGCGAAGAACTCATCAAGAACTTCAGAACTAAGCTCATGGAACTGGACACGCAAATTGGGAATCTGAAAGCCGGAGCCTCTCCAAAGTCCACTAGATCCCCCCAAGGGAAAGAGCAGAAGCCCAATCAGGCGAGCCAGAGAGAGGGAGCTTCGGGTGAAGAAGAGAAGAAGGAGCATTCCAACGCCAAGTACCCTGCTAAGGAAAGGAGACCCTCAGACGAGGAAGAAGAACAACAGATAAGCGATGCGGAAAGGCGCATTGAGCAGATTCGTGAAGAGATCCTCAGGGCCATGGACCGCCTTGAGCAGATTGAAGCGGAAGGATGAATTTGTCTTGGATTGAGGACGCGAAAAGGAAAGCCGTCCTCAAGGCCATGGAACCCATAAAGAATGGGTGGATAATAGGACTCGGAAGCGGTTCCACAGTAGGTTACACTGTTCCCGAACTCGCGAGACTAAGCAAAGCTAGAAAGCTCAACGTCTCCGTCGTCCCGACATCGCATCAAGTCGAACATCTAGCCATTTCGCATGGGCTTAGAACAATTAGCCTCAATGAAGCTTTCACAATAGACTACGCGATTGATGGGGCTGATCAAATCGAGCAATCCACATTGTACGCCATCAAAGGAGGCGGAGCGGCCATGCTGCGCGAGAAGGTCGTGGACACAGCCGCACACCGGTTGGCGCTAGTCGTTGATGAAACCAAGCTATCGGTACATCTTGGCGGCAGACAGCCGGTTCCAATTGAAGTGCTCCCGTTCGCCTACAAGTATGTTCAAGCGCGAATTGCGAAGATGGGCGGCAGAGCAAAGTTGCGTGAGGGACTTGGGAAAGTCGGTCCCGTCATAACGGACAACGGAAACTTCGTATTGGACGCTGACTTTGGCAGAATCACCAAGCCCATCTATCTGGAGAAGCGCCTAAAGGCCATTCCAGGACTCTTGGAAACGGGCCTATTCCTAGGTTTGGCAGATTTCGCCTATGTCGGACTGAAAGACGGAGAAGTCAGACTGCTTACTTCGCATGATATCGGCAAGGACAAGCCTAGTGTCCGACTCTCTGGTAGAGGCACTTTGGGCAAAATTTCTTCTTTGTGATAAAGCGGCTCAAGCTCCGAGCTACCTTAATTTCTACTCCTACCTAACGCTTGAGTCGTAGAGGGAGGAAGTTGCGAAAGAAAAAGGTCAGGAAGTTACATGTAGCAAGCGACCTCTCGCGAGCTGAGAGAGTGACCACTGGGCAGTCCACTTCGGAAGAATACGAATCCTAACCCTTGAACTCTGTCATGCGATGCCGTCTCACGTACCGGGACCAAGACGAATCTTAGTGGACGCGGGCTTCAAGTGAGAAGTTCGCGCTAGAGTACTGGTGGATCAGTCAAGAGTCTTGCCGAATCTGCGTGCACCCGGCAAATAACTCCATATTGCTATTCACGATGTACTGTGTCGATTGCCTTCCTTCGCGGACTTAGAGGAACTCAGGAAGGTCGTCGACAGCGTGCTTTTCACAACAGAAAGAGGCAGAGCGATCGTCGAGAACACTTCGACGTACATGGTTTTAGATCAGATACGCAAGAAAACAGACAAGAAACTGATGGCTTTTTGTTTCTTTCGTGCGGGTCGATTGGCGTCCAGAGAGTTGTTCGACAAGATGATCGAGTCCCTCTACAATGTTGACACGGTTCTTGCCGTGTCTGTGGTCATCGGGCTGTTCGACGTGATCTGCGAAGTTGCAATGCTGGATCTGGCGGAGCTGAAGGAAGCAGTTAGTCGCATCCTTTCAATTCCGGGAATCTCGACTCGTGCCCTCATGGTAGGTATGGTCCTGCAGAATCAACCAGTCTCTTCTTCAGTTTCAAGTTGAGGAATGTTCCAGCGGTAGTTGTGGTCGCCCTCTCCTATCCATCACGGAAAGAGTCTCTAGTCATGTGTTTCCGTTTTGGGGCGTTTCATTAACCAGTTCTTGACATCAAAAAGTGAGACTTCTCGGATTACCTTGAAGCCATAGCCTTCGTAAAGGCCCACATTTGCAGGTCCGTCAGTCGTGACATATGCAGCTTCGCCAGCGCTGTCGACGAGAGCACAGAAATGACCTAGAAGCCTGCGGCCTAAACCTTTTCCTTGAAATTCGGGTTCGACACCGAACCAGCTTAAGTGCCAGTGGCGTTCGTTGAAATCATGTTCAGCAAATAGTGAAAGCCACTTTAAGACTCGGAGTAGATTGGCTCCTGTTGCCAAGAATAAGCGCGGTAACACTTGAAGTAATTGTCCCTTAGATGCTCTGCACGTTCCAGGTTTCATGATGTACATCGCGGCGATGATTCTGCCGCGACTTCTGACACATATTCCGTCGTGCGGAAGTGTTTCGAGAATAGATCTAATAACCGCAGTGAGTCGCTTGCGGGCTTGGTATGGAGATCCCCATAATCGGATGGTAGCTGGAAGGTTGCACATCGTCGCGCTAAGAAGTCGAGCGGTCTCTCGCGTATCTGACGGGTTGAGAGCTTCGATAGGCGCTTTCAAGAATTCAGCGACGGGATATGGTATCTTGAGATCACCTTGGATTAGTAGATGTCTTATTCGGCCTTTAACTGTTTGAAGAGAATGTGTTTTCCGCTCGCCGTTCGTTCGATGTAATCGACCTCTTCCAATCTGACCCTGACAAGTGGGTTGACCGAATTCAATCTCTGCGTGAGCGTCTGGATCTCTTGCGTAGTTAGCGCTGTTCTCGGAGCCACCAGCAAGGTGAGTTCGCCGACTTTCGATTGAACAAATTGGAATTGTTCGATCAGGGGCAGTCGTATTGACAGTAGTGGAACCAAGTAGCTTGTCCAAGATATTGGATAAGATTGTGTAAGGACCCAGCCTGGAGACCGACCTTCAATTCTCGCGAGAACAGGAAACGCTCGGCCACAGGGGCATTCATCACCAACGGTTGCCAAGTCACCAGACTCATACCGAATGAAGGGCATCACATAATTGTGAAGGTTTGTAACGATCAGTCGTCCAGTTTCACCTGGTCCACAGAGCTCACCATCCTTCGTCACCACTTCGACCAAGGCCATGCCTTCATTCACATGCAAACCCTTATGTTCGCTGCATTCCTGCGCGACGTATCCTGCGACTTCTGATAGTCCGTAGCGGTCGAATACGGGAGAGTTGAACGCTCGCTCGATTAGGTCACGATGATTGGGCAGAAGCACCTCCACTATGGTGGCGATGCCACGCAATCCCATTGTTGCGTCTACACTCGCACGGAGAATTCTATTTGCAAGAGAACTCAGAACGGACACGTCGCCAAGCAACGAAGCAGGATGAAGTGAACGGATCAAGCGAACCGCGGCCGAAGAGTCTCTTGTCAGTCTGGAAACCGGAACCCTTACCTCTCCTATCAGCATTGTGCGCCCACTAGGCTGGTCCGTTAGCATAGCAGTCTTATCTCCAAATCTCAATCCCATCCAAGATTCGAACAAGAGTCGAGAAGCGAGGACAAATCCTGTTGCATCCTTGTCGCTGTAGAATTCAAACATTCGACCAGTCCCAGACGTTTGTGCGAGTTTCCTTCTCCTATTCGAAATCGTAGAAGAAACCGTCTTGTGTGGAAACGAATTCTTCATTGAGCCCTTCGAGACAATAGGCAATCTTCCTAGATCTTCTGCTTTTCTGACATTTGAAATAGATGGGTTCAGGGAATCGTAGGCTTCTCGATAGAAGGGAACACTCGAATACGCATGCGCGATCAGTTCTCTGATTCTCTCGTTCCGCCACTTTTGTAGGGTTTCCCGGTCCCATTGGAGACGGCTTAGAAACCTGTATTTCCGAAGAGATCCGGTGGCGATGGCCACCAGTGGTGAGATGGCGTATCTCAGGATTGGGTCACGCATACATGTCGCCTTTACACTAATTTGACGTCGGAGAGCTTCGTCGGCTCGGTTCTTCTTTAGTGCCGGGGGCGGGGATCGAACCCGCGGCTTCTGGGCCCAATGCTCTCCAGATTATGAGTTTCGCCCCTTTAGCCTGGCTGGCGCTCTACCAGCTGAGCCACCCCGGCCCAACGAACAAAACCGGGTCTGTAGGTAATAATGTTCTCTGCCACCCGAACCGGGCTCAAAACTGTTTAATGATAAACGTCGCATGTTCAGAGTGCAGGCTGGATCAGACGGGCATGGAGTTCGATTACCTAACGCTCGATGACTTGGACCTGCGGGAAAAGAGAGTATTACTTAGGCTCGACATAAACTCCCCGTTGGATCCTACCACCAACCAGATTCTCGATGACACCCGGATCGTGGCGGCCAAGTTCACTTTGGATGCGCTGACCGAAGCCAGAGTGGCAGTGCTTTCTCATCAAAGCCGCCCCGGGAAGGACGACTTCACCTCACTAAAGCAACATGCAGAGTTACTCCAGAAGAACTGTTCACAAAATGTCAGGTTCATTGACGATGTCATGGGCCCGGCTGCGCGAGAGGCGATTAAGCAAGTTCAGAAAGGGGAGGTTCTCGTTCTGGATAACGTTCGTTTCTGCTCTGAAGAAAACGTGGAAGACACAGGTGAGAAACTCGCGAAAACAAATCTGGTTTCCAGATTAGCCGCGCTCTTCGACCTCTACGTCAATGATGCCTTCGCGGCTGCTCATAGGTCGCAGGCTTCCCTTGTGGCATTTCCGTACGTGCTTCCATCCGCAGCGGGGCGACTCATGGAGAAGGAGCTGAGCACCCTCAAGCGTCTATTGAAAGATCCTGAAAGACCAAGCACATACATCCTAGGAGGCGCAAAGATAGAGGACAAGGTGCCAGTCATCGAAAACATTCTGGCGACTGGTTGCGCTGACCATGTCCTTGTGGGGGGCAATGTTGCGAAAGTCTTCCTCAAAGCCGAAGGGCAGAGATTCGACAAGTCTGAGGAAGGAGAACTGGCCAAGGCTAGCGACCAAGTCAAGAAGGCCAAGCAGATCTTGGCAAAGCATCGAAAACGCATTCTCATGCCTTCAGATTTCGGAACCCTGAGCAGCGGGAAGCGAGTTGAGACATCAATCCAGAAGGTAGTGAGAGCAGGCACGGTACTTGACATTGGCGCTCAAACCGCAGAAAGGTTCGCCACCATAATAAACGAATCAAGAACCGTAGTGGCTAGTGGACCCTTGGGCGTTTTCGAGCGGGACGGATTCGAGAGTGGAACGAAGACCATTCTTGAGGCGATGGCCATCAGCAGCGCCTTCACCGTAATAGGTGGAGGCCATCTGGCTGGCTATGCTGGAATCTTGGGCATAGCAGACAAATTCTCACACGTGAGCACTGCCGGAGGCGCAATGCTTTCCTTACTTGCGGGAGAGGAACTGCCCGCCATCAAAGCACTTGTCGAAGCCGCGAAGCGACAGGAGAGAGGCTAGTGCGGATGGTAACAGAGAATTTTAAGCAGGTCTCCTCATAGTCGGACCGGCGCCTCGGTGGCTCAGCCTGGTAGATGCAGATTCCACTTAGGCAACGGAGAGCAGCCGCCTTGTAGGAACATTCCTAGAGAGCGGCAGGTCGCGGGTTCGAAGCCCGCCCGAGGCTCCATATTAAATGCTTGTTTTTCCCGATTTCTGGCCGATACTGACCCGATTGGTTGGGATTTCAGCCAGTTGGTTTTCCGGTGCTACGAGATTTCCTAATGGGTACAAGCCCTCATAATCTTCAAGCATGAGAGCTCATTCTGGGCGGTCACCTGCTCAAGCTGGGCTCTCTAGAACTTGGACTTCTTCTCTTCTACGTTGACTCTTTCTCTAGCAGCCTGAGTCTTGCGCGCCTGAGCTGCTGTTCGTCAAGTTTGTTGAAGTACTCAGTCAATGCTTGTCTTATCGCCTCAGGTTTGGATCCAACGATTCCTCTCTGAACTATCGCGTCAAGTCGTCTTGCCAGTTCACCTGTGAGGTCGAAGTCTATTCTCGTGCTATAGCGGTCATTCTGCATCTTCAGTCTTCTCAACTTCACGATCAATTTCGGTTTCCGGTCGATCAGCATCTACGTCGACGAGAGGCAACTCTACGTCCTTGGGTGGGATGTCGAATGATTGAGCAGGTTCCGATTCGATAGCTGGCTCAGGCTCTTCGAACTCCCCTAGCTGACCAAGTTCCACTGAACGCGCGATCGCTTGCTTGAGTTCCCAAAAAAGTTCTAGATCTTCTAGCGTTCCGTCCCAATCCATGCCAACAGATTCGTGCAGTTCCTTGATGTGTGCCTTTATCTCCTCGTAACTAGCCTTCGTTCCGGTTTCTCGGAGTCGGACTCATCGGTGGTCATTGTTGCTCTGCTCCCTGTTCTACCTGGATAGCTTTCTCTGGCTGCACTTCGAACGGGTTGGCATCAAGTTCGATGAGCAGAAGCTCTAGGTCCGTGACAGGAAGCTCATAGGGGTCAATCGGCTGCGGGGTCTGTTCAATCGAGGCACTGATTTCCTGCGAGACTTCAGGGGATAGGAGAGAATCTAGCTCAACAGGCACCTCACTAGGATCAATCTCAGGTATCTTCTCGTCGACTGAGTCTGTTTCCGCACGCGGGTCGGCTCCAACATCCAGGTCTTGCTGAGCTTCGGCCTTGGCTTCAACCTGAGGCGCTTCTCGTGTCTGCCGGGAGAAGCGCACAAGCTCTGCTTTGCTTCTGAGAATTCATCATTTGAGGGCACATGTCATTGGAGCCCTTTCTCTATGCTTCCCTCCGCCTATGCTCTTTGGTCTAGGGGCGCAGCCGGGGAATAAGACTGTGGAGCCCAAGTGATCGGTTCAAGCGACCTGACGGTTTCTCCCCTTGCATGTCCCCGTTTCCCTCATCGTTTGTCAATGGTGAATCCCTGCTGACGGAATTGTTGTTGGATTCAGATAAGCGATGAGCGGTCGCTCACACGTCGACTATCATAGCTAGGAAACGACACCGCGAGGAGAACGCCATCCTCGCTTTCAGCGGGTCACGACAGGGCGTTGGCTAGGGCTGACGCTTCTTTGCAAGCACAGGCCCCCCTCGGTGGCCTCTCTTCGCGTTCAGGACCTGCGCTTCTTAGCGATCACAGCGATGATGCCGATGCAGCCGACTACTCCGATGGCTGCCAGCCACGGCGCCAAGACTGCGAGCGTGTTGACGGGTTCCACGAGACCACCGACCGGGGCGACAGGCGTGACGAAGGTCTTGAAAGCAAGATCATATCCTTCAATTCCTCCCGCATTCCAACCCGCTTCATTATTGTTGTAATATTCTTGTCCTCCAGCGTAAGGATCCCCAGAAGAATCTCCGAGAGTATACAGCGTTCCCCCCGGCGGTGAATTAGGGGCGGCTGTTATGACTACTGCGTATACATTCCCTGCAACGACCGAAGGGGAAGAGAAAGTGAAAGCAACGAAAACGGAAGGAATTGGAGGAATTCCATTCCAGACCGGTGGATTCGACGCTGTAGGGACTAGGGAGCTGGAACCCAGCAACGCTCCCGCAGGGCTCCCTGAGTGAATCTCAACTGTGATGGCACCATTCGAAGCACAACCAGTTAGGCCACCAGTTTGGCATGCGATGATAAGGTCCACCTCCGTCAAGGAACCGGTCAACCCAGCTGTAAAAGTCTGGGCGTGAAAATTGGTAGCTCCGCCAAAGTTAACCAAATTCACATCATGGTTTACTTGTGTCTGCTGCTGGTCAAGCGTACCTGCCGCAGCCACCTCAATCGGTAGCAGAACCACGGTCGAAATCAGAATCACCGCGATCAGAAACATGAATCGCCTTCGAGCAACCTTGACCAAACGAGCCACCTTCCTCAGACCTCAAACGAGACAGTACGATACGGCGGGCTGCTACTATATCATACTTACCATGCTGTCCGCTCTTCGATCCGCCTTCTGGGAACTATGATCCACTTGTGTACCGATGTCTGTTTCACGAGGCCGCCTCGGTTTTCCCCTTTCCACATTATCGGATTTCGTGATCACGGATTACTCGGCTCCTAGCGCAGAATTCGCCAACCTTCGGAATCATACCTATGGATTCCGGCTTTCGCGTCAACCCCAACCAACTTTATGCCTCGCCGTTGGAAAACTCGTTTCTTCAGCTTCCGAGCAACTCGAAACGTCGTGACCAGAACCGCTCTGCTATAACCCGCAGCCAACGCTTCGTAGCACTGCCCAATGCCGCGAACAACATCGTCGCGTGAGGACTTGACCTCAATCGCGGAGGTGCCGCCCAACGGGTAACGGCGTCCTGCACCTAAGCGACATAGAAGACGATGTCAAGAGAGCATTCTCAATCATCTCTGGCCATTGGAAGAATGCAACAGGAGAAGCGGAACAGAAGATAACGCACATAGAAGCAATACCATTCTCGCTTAGGGACGGTTCAGCTGAGATTGTAGCAATAGACGGCTCATATGCCCCCGTCTATCGCATGTCCAGCCTATGGATTGTCGCCATCCGTGCAGTCGATTGCGGTCGAGGTTTCCCACTCGTCCAGAGTCACAGACGAAGCAAAGAAGTTGAGAAGAGTCCCCGTAACCCTACGATTGATAGTGACAACTGATCCTTATGCATCGGGAGAAATAGGTGGCATATCAGGCGTCGCACATACCAAACTCGACGACAAAGTGATAAGGCGTCTGCGGCAGACCCACTTCTGCTACAAGAAAGGTTGTGACTTCTGGACACGAAATCCCGAGCAAGAGGTGCGTCACAGGAAATGGCACGCAGAGCGCGAACTCGACGAATGGGTGAAGCGCTCCGAGAGTGGAGACAAACGTTCCGTCTGAAATTGTCAAATGCAGCCCTCAATATTACCTCTAGGAGTGGGCTCGAAACCCAGCTCTAGAATGCTTCTACCCGGTTCGCACAGCAATAGGGTCTTCCTGACTAGCGCGTTCTGCCGAAGTAATTTCCAGCTGATGTTCGAACTCAAATAGACTTGCATTCTTTGTGACCAGCCCGTCAATCACTTTTTGGGCGTCTTTCGGTTCGTTCCAAATCTTGTCCAGAACATCTCTGACTTCAGCCTCATTTCGTGCCCTTGTGCAGACTTTCTGTACGGTCGCCGGCTTTTCGACTCCGCGGTTGTGGAACATCTCGTTCAGGTCAGCAGTCTTCAAGAGTTGAATGTTCATTCTGGCAGCGTACTGGGCTATAGATATCGACTCGTTTCCTACGGCGATCTTTTCCTCGGGGTTGAAGGCTGTTCCTGCGAAGATGCCGATAACGCCTTGTTTGATTGTTCTGCCTTCTGATGTGTCAACGCCGAAGTCGTAGCTCCATTTTAGGACGTTCAGAAAGCCCTCTAGGTCCCTCCTTCTCACCAGCCCCCATTTGCATTCCAGAACGTACGTGATGGATTGGCTGATTGGGCTAGGCTGTACTGTCCAAACCCTATCAACCTCAGCGAACAGCTTTCTCTCACCTATTGGCCTGAGGAGCTTCAGGGTGATCCGGCGCTTGTCCATTCTTGTTCGGTGCGTTTGTTCGAGGAACTCTACTCCCTTTGTGAGCTTGTCGACGAAGAACTCGACGCAGGCCTCCCAGTTATGGCCCACGCGGTTGTCTTTGCCTTTGACTCTCCTGATGTAGTCTCTCTTGTCCTCAATAGCGATTCTGAGATCGTTCTCGCTTAATTCTGAGTGATAGCAGTAGGGGAAGCTGAAGATCTTCAATTCCTTAATCTCGTCTCTGTATAGTTGCATTGCTCTGTCAAGTGCAAGTCGAATCTGATCCTCGTTGCACCGAAGCTTCTGCTTCAGAAAGCTGAGGCTGACGATCTCCTTGAGCTCCTTAGCCTTGAGAATCTCGTCCCGAATGACACGGATTCTTTCGGCCAAGGGATTAATGTGTGAACCGCCTGCGAGCAATGAGTCAGTTCGTTGGAGGGCTTCTGCGATTGCTTGGCTGCGAAATATTGACGGATCTAGATAGGTTACGATGAATCCTGCTGCAAATGGCGTTTCATGCTCGGCTGTTCTGTAGCCGCGGAAGAATACTTGGCCTCGTCTCTCGTACCTGCGCAGGTCTGTTGCCACATCGCGGATCGTTATGCCTTTGTCCTTCAGCAGCTTTGCGATCTCGCTAGTGTAGAAGGCCCTGTCAGGTTTCTCTCAGCAGATTGAGTATCAGCTGAGACTTGTTCGTCTTCACGATGTTTTTTTTCACGGCGTTTTGGAGAACGAGAGGAATCTCAGGCTCTCCACTTGTTTCTCATCAGAACCACTTTTGAGAAGGAAGAGGTGGTATGAGCGAGTGTTGTATCGGTGGCCTGCTCTGCCAGCGAATTCGCTGTGTCTCTCGCGAAGCGGCATCGGTGTCCTGAGCAGCAGCCCTGCCTTCCAACAGCGATAGCAGACAGACTCAGCCGCACGAGCAGTGAGATGCAGCTGTTCAGCCACATCCCTACTGCTTCTCGGCTTGCCGTCAATCATCAATTCCAAGAGGCTGTCTCTTGAACCGTAAGGGCGACCCATGTTTCGAGTTTCATCGCTGAGGCTCTTAACCCGCTAACCCGACTGAAACCCGATTCTACTAGGGAATCGTCGGATACGGGCTCAGACGCCTCACAGGAAATAGCCCGAGGCTCCAAACCTCTGATCGGACTCTGCAACTCTCTCGATTACACTAGTTCAGGCAAGCGCTAATGTTCAAGGAATCACAGAACTCTGGAACGTAGGGCGCGAAATTGATTAACTCTCGACTTTCGTTGCGTCCTTGGTGCTGACTAGGCTACTTTCGTTGTGTTGTTGGGTCCACACCTAGCGGACGCGGTTCATACAGTGGAGCCAGTTGAGGAAAGAGAGGAATCGTGTGAGTGGAGAGCTGGCTGTAGCTGTCCTCCGAACATCGTGATGAATTCAGGTCGAAATGCTGAATAGCAGCACGATTGTCCAATATCCACACGAATATGAAGGAGCCACACTGTAATGACCGGTCATGTCAAAAGGATACCGCACATCACCCTCGGCGCATCTGACATGAAAAAGGCAGTGTCCTTCTACGAGCAGATTCTAGGTCTTGAGAAAATGGGCGAGTGGCCCACTTATGCAATCTTTGACATCGCCGGAGTAGAGCTCGGCTTACAGCCAAGACAGAGACCTGAGATTTGCCTGCTCGTTGACGACGTTGACAAAGCCTACGGAGATCTTAAAGACAAAGGAGTCAAATTTCTAAGCGAACCAAAAGATCAGCACTGGGGAGGTCGCGCCGCTACTTTCGTTGACCCTGACGGGAACATCTTTGTGATCGAGTCGTTCCAATGTAAAGTCTGCAGCAAGTTCTGTGAGACCTATCGCGAGCTACTTGAAGAACACTTGAAGAAACACAAATCGAAGCCGTGAGTGATCAATAACGTCTCAGGCAATTAGAAGACGAGAGGTTTCTGCATCGTCACATTGAAACAGTACTGAACAGGATCGTGAACAGTTTCCTATCGAAACAGCGACTCATGCAGAGCCTCCCTCTGATTCTAGCGATTGTCCTCTTACTCTATTCAATCAACAACATCTCCACATTCCTCGTCTTGAAGAAAGCCACCCTGCTGTCGGTGTTCGTTTGGAATACTTGTACACCAATCAGCATCTCAACTGCCGTGGTACTCGTCTTCGGGAAGGAAATGCGAGTCCTCAGCAGTTCAATGGTGCCTCTTCTACTGTGGTTTGGCTTCCTTGGTCTCTTCGTATTCTGGTCGGGATGGCTTGACCTTCAGCTTGCTTTTCTCGTGCAGGGTCAGCATCTAGTGATGACTGTAACTGCTGTTTACTTGGTCAAGACCAGATGGGCGAAGAAGGGCGCTTTCGTAGGTCTGGTAGCCTTACTACTGTTGATCGTGAGTTTCAGAGTGCTGGGACCGTATGCTGCGCCCCTTTGGTAGCAGAGCAAGGTTGGGCCTCGGCACTGGAGCGGAGAGATACGCGTGTGTCGAATATGTGGGAAACTGCTCCTTGAAATCTAAGGTCTCCAAATCCAGTTCAGCTTTGCAAGGTAAGGGGCTCGATCTATGCTCTGCCGGACCAATCGTCCATACTTTCCTAGCGCGATGATCCTTGAGCTCAATCAAGCTCTGTGAATTCTCGACCTGAGCACTATCTTGGCCTAGTCGGATCTTTTGCTAGCAGAAAGAAAACCATCGCTGCAGCAATACCTAGGGTTCCAAGACCGCTTCCCATGCCTTCGTAGCCAAAGGAGAGCAACGATAGTCCTCCAGCCATAGTTCCAAGGGCGGAACCGATGTTGAGGACCGCAGTGTCCATCGACATCATTGTACCCCTGAGCCTTGGTATCTGTTCAAGAGTCAAGCTGTTAGCTGACGAAGCAACCATACCGAAGAACCAACTGCCCAACAACATCGAGAGGATGGAAAGCGAAACATGGGGCACAAGAACAAATGAGACAGTAAGTATTCCTGACAACAGAGCAGTAAAAACTGTTGATGGTTTTCTTCCGATTCTATTCACGAGCCGAGCCGTACTCAAGCTACCTAAGGCATAGGATAATGCTGCTCCTAACAGAACGAGCGAGGCAAGTTCCATAGGCATCAAGAATCGTTGCCTAAAGAATGACATTGAGTAAAGCAGAATTGCCACAAAAGCTGCAGAACGAAGAGCGTCACCGATCAAACACGCAACAGCGGATCTGTTCATGAGGATCTCTTTGAAACTCAGATGAGCTTTCGTATCCGACGAGATCCCGCGGCTCCCGGAAGCCGATGGAAGACCGACAAAAGCGGTCAGAAGGCTTGTGAGAAGAATTGGCAGGACAAAACCTAGAAGCGGAAAACGCCAGCCTCCGAATCCTGACATCAGGGCAATTATTGGTGCCCCTATGACGTAGGCTAGTGCTCCCCCGGCAACGATCCATCCTATTGCCCTCGGTCTTTTCTCCAAAGGAAAATGCTCCCCGACTAGAGTGAATGTCATCGGATTGACTATCGCATACCCTGCTCCGCTCAGCGAATAGAACACAAGCAACGGCGTGAAGTCTTGGGCTAGAAGG
>Ga0129297_10000370_pt1 | contig 21331 bp, 19 predicted proteins | sample I18A1metaG_FD_94708 | JGI IMG/M metagenome (GOLD analysis project Ga0129297, IMG submission 94708) | Lake sediment bacterial and archeal communities from Gulf of Boni, Indonesia to study Microbial Dark Matter (Phase II) - ​I18A1 metaG | ecosystem: Environmental > Aquatic > Freshwater > Lake >... | reverse complement strand
ATCACACTCTCCGGAAAGGAGATAATGTCACCGGCACTGTGAATTAACAGAATGTCAGCACCTTTTTCGTCCCACGGTGTCGACACTTTAAAACCGGTAGCCTCGGTAAAATCCTCATCCAGAAACTCAAAGTTGTCTATGGCAACGTTTGGCCTTAGCCCGGTGGCGGAACCGACCTCAAGCTGGAGCACCGTGCCCTTCTCGTGGAGCTCTTTTGGCGCCCAGCCCAGTTCCTGGCTGAAGAGTTTGCGCAGTTCACGGGTGATAAGGGCATTATCAATACCCATGGGACAGGACGGGGCACAGCGCCGGCAGAGGTTACACCGGTAGCTGAGTTCATACAACCTGGTTATGGTGGTCCAGTTGAGCTCAATATCCCCCCTGTTGAGCTTGGCCCGTAGCTTGCCGCCGGGCTTTGCATATTTATTGATCAGGCGTCGGAAGATTTCAGAGCGATAGGTTGGACGGTAGAGTTCATTCTTGCCGCTGGCAAGGTAAATTGGACAGGCATCACAGCATGTCTGGCACTGGGCGCAATAATCTATGGAAAGCAGCAGAGGTTGCAGAAATGTCCAGTTGTCCTCTTTACTCAGGAGCTTTTTTAGTCCCGAAACAAACTGCTCGACGTACTTCTTTTCCTCTCTTCTATTCTTCGGCTTGGGCAGAGCGGCGTAGGAAACAAAGCCATCAAGATTGCAGACCAGTCTTTCCCTCTGGTCTTTGGTTAACCCTTTCCACCCCGGTAGTTCCTCTACCTTATTATAGGGTGGTGGTAGTGGTATGAGCTCATCAAGATTAATGTCGGTAAGCTGAGTATCGCCAGCTTTGGAAATATCGGTTAATTTAAGATTCTTTTTCATCACTGATTTCCTCTGTGGTAACATCCGCCCAGTTTTTCTTGCTATTGGCTTTAACATGGGTAGCTGACCAGCTAACCGGTTGAGCCATAAGTCCACGCAACTCTCTTTCCATCTTCTCATTCTTTGGTTTATCATCCCATCGTATCCCATGATAGATGAAGTACTTGGCAATAAAGTGAATCATATCTGTAAAGGGGAGATATATAAGGAACAATAACGATATAACTATGTGCAGCGATAGGAGAAAAGTAGCGGTTACGCCAGTATCAAGAGTAATGAGCATTTTTATAAATAAACTCATTTCGGAGGCGAAATCCCCCGAATGTAACCAGGCATAACCACCGCTGATAAAGACCGCGCCCAAAAGCACAAGATTAAAATACTTAGTTAAGGTATTGAACGGCCTGAGATTGGAGTCAAGGGTGCGTTTAAGAATTAAGCCGATAGCCCCCAAGCTTCCAAGTGGATAGCCCCCCAATGCCAAAACGAAGGCAATCCGCAGAAAGACATCAAGGACGGACGATGGTACTTCAGCAATGATGAATATGGCGTTCACCAAGTTCAAGAGAACCATCCCTATAATCAGGTAGATGCCCATGTGAAAGGCAAGTGTCAAAGGCCATAGCGCCCGGTTATGCTCCCATATGCCTCTCAGCAGCAATATCTCCTTCACCATATATACCACTGGAGCGATACGGGACCTGTGTTGCTGCTTATTCCACCACTCATACTCCTCGAGATAGGAACCACCGTATCGGCTTTTCTCCTTTTCATGCGGTATCGGTGCCAGCTCCCATCTTAGGTGGATCGGTAACCTGGTGATGGCTAACGTACGATACGTGGTCACAGCCAAAAAAATACCAAGCGCACCAAAGACAAAGATATGCCAAACAATACCAGACATGGAAACTCTTCAGAACTCCTTAATATACTAAACTTGCATCTTATACCCAGATTCGCTTGCGTGGAATAAATATTGAATACTCCCGTCCTTTGTGGCGGGGCATTCGCGACATTTCAATAACAAGCTTTACGCCTGCAAATGGGGGGCGAGACGTGAAATGTCTATTGCCTCACTTCATGCTATCGATAATAAACTCAGCGGCAAGCCTGACACCTATCCCCGGAGGCAAGCCACACTTCTCAAAACCTTTCTCTTGTGTAAAGGTTGCCATGGCTGATTCGCTTTCCCCGGGGTTTAGCCTATGTCCAAGTATCACCGTTTCTATTATGTCAGCGCAATACATGTGACCTATCTGGCCTTCGAAGAAAGCCATAAATTTCTGGGAAATCATGATAGTGTTATTCATCGCTTCATAATCCAGCCGGTCATCACTGCCAAAATAGAGTCCGAAGCTAATCAAACTCCCGGTTATACCCCCACATATCTCGCCGGTTCCACCAACACCGGGAAACGGGGTCAGGGCTTTAATAATCTCCATATTGCCCAAGCCGAATTCTTCCATCAGAGCAAGCGCCGTACCCTGGGCACAATTCTTTAGAATAAAGTTGTATTCTTCAGCCCGTAGTTGAACGCGACCGAGAATCTGCTGTTTATTGGCTAACATCACTTCCCGGTCAAGTTTCTTCTTGGGGATCCCCCCCCTAGACAGTTTTCTAATCCTGGCTTCAAGAGCAGGCACATCCCAGACTCTTTCTGCCAGTTCGTCTACCTTTTTCTTCAAAGCCACATAGTCTGCCATAAGTCGATTACCTCCTTGTTCAACCATTTTTTAGCATATAAATATATCATGATTCGGACTCTAAAGTTATTTCTGAGACTTGACAATAGTTTTTGGGGGCAGGTCAATAAGACCAAAGCTTTTCTCCAACAGGATTATGCCTAACCATAAACGTGGCGTTTGCAAGTTATACCCTGTAGATTTGGGCTTTATTCTTCACATTCCTACAGCCTCTGGCGCTGGCGGTAAGCTTCAATATAGCGTCTCGCATGTTTATCACGACCTAAGACCAGGTCGGCAGCAATGACGGCTGGACGTACTTTGGCTACATCCACAATAAGACAGGTAACACCTGCAGTAATAGCCATAACTACGAAGGCATTATTGAGCAATTCACGGTCAGGCAAGCCAAAAGAGACATTGCTGGCTCCCAGTGTCATGTTAACTCCTAATTCAGCCTTTATCTTCCGAATAGCTTCTATGACTGCCGGACCAGAGCTGGTATCAGCTCCTATAGCGAAAGCCAAGCAGTCAATGATGATATTCTCTCGAGCGATACCGGCTGCCTCAGCACGCTCCACTATCTTATGGGCAATGCTTACCCGCCGCTTCGAGTCCTTTGGGATACCCTCATCGTCTTGCACCAGACCGATAACTGCTGCTCCATATTCCTTGACCAGAGGTAGAACCTTAGCTAAGGAGTGCTCTTCACCGGTAACCGAGTTAATGAGCGGCTTGCCTTTATAGACCTTGAGAGCCGTTTCTAAAGCTTCGGGGTTAGCACTGTCAATACATAGAGGTATATCCACTGTGTCGATCACTGCCTGCACTGCCTTAGGGAGCAAGGTCACCTCATCCACACCGAATGTACCCACGTTAACATCAAGAATATCCGCCCCAGCTTGTGCTTGAGCCAGGGCTTCCTTACGGACAATCTCCAAGTTGCCTACCTTCAGAGCCTCTTGAAGTTTTGTCTTGCCGGCAGGGTTGATGCGCTCGCCAATAAGCACTGTGGGTTGGTCATCGCCAATGATTACTTCTTTCGTGGGGCTTGATACTCTGGTCTTCACTTAATTTCCTCCCTCCTGCCGTCTATAATCCTGTATGGTCCTAAGTAATTCGCTTGAATGAAGGTCTGCTCAAAGTTGGGAGTACTGGCTAATTCAATGTAATTAACTCTTGAGGCTATGGTTTGCGCTTCAGTCCGCTTGCTAAAGGAAATCAGAGCCAGCTTGGCTCCCATGCCAGCAGCGTTTCCTACTTGCTGGAAGCGGTTTAAAGGTAGTGATGGTAACATACCGATTGCCACGGCACTGGCTACATCAATGTAGGTGCCAAAGGCTCCGGCAATAATCACCTGTCTAATCTCTTCTTCAGAACAGCCGTTAGCTTCCAGAAGCACCTGGATACCAGTGCGAATGGCTGCCTTGGCGAGCTGTAATTCTCTCACATCATGCTGAGTAATAGTAATGGCTGGCTGTCCGCCCCGCTCTTCCTCACCAACCAGCACAAACTCGCGTTGCCCTTCGTAGGTACGAACACGAGGGTGTTTGTCCGTTATCCTACCGCCTTCATCAATGATTCCCGCCAGATAAAGCTGAGCCAGAGCATCAAGTATTCCAGAGCCACAAATGCCAACTGGTGGTGCTTCTTCAATGGTCTGGTACTGGATGTTTCCATTTGCTATCCGCAAGCGTTCGATAGCTCCTGCCGCAGCCCGCATGCCATACTTAATATGACCGCCTTCAAATGCGGGACCGGAGGCACAGGAGACTGAACTAATCACCCCATTATTTATCAGGGAAACTTCAGTATTAGTCCCGATGTCCAGAGCCACTATTGGTCCTTCGGCTTGCCAGACTTCTGTTGACAGCAACACCGCTACATGGTCAGCGCCAACAAAACCAGCGATGTTCGGCAGCAGGTACACAGATGCCCCGGGAGCAATACGTAGACCAAGGTCACGAGCTTTGATGTCGAGAGCACGGCTAACCGCAGGAACAAAGGGGGAAAGAGCAAGTTGCTTTACTGGCAAACCGAGAAAGAGGTGGTGCATGGCGGTATTGCCTACTACTACTGCCTCAAAAATTCCCTCTGTATTGGCGCTAATTTCAGCACACAGGTCAACGGTCAGACCATTGATTGCTTCAACAGCCAACTTCTGTAACTGCACACCCACATCCGGTGAGTGTATGACATTAGTAATACGGCTGATGATATCTTCGCCGTAGCTAATCTGGGGGTTCATGACCCCTTTTGCGGCTAAAGTCCGACCATCGTTGAGATCAACCAGATAGCCAGCAATCTTGGTGGTACCCAGGTCTATGGCTAAACCCAATTGGCGGCTTGACCGGGGAACGAGAGCTATAACTTCATCATTGCGGACTATAGCCCGGGACTCCCAGTCCCACGACCGCAGCTGAACAGAAAGGGTACGAAGGACATCAATGTCAACCCTGCCGCAATGTAATTGATATTGCTCATTTAGCACATCAAGTAAGTGGTCAGCATCTGCATGGGGCTCAGGCAAGGTTGGAGCTGTTAGCTGCAGGTGGTAGGCTCGAACGGGGGGCTCTGGGTAGACTTTTATCTCCAGTCCCTCCACCTGGACTCGTTGTGGGGTAGTCATGGACTCGGCAGGCAAATTCAATTTGACATCACTATGGGGATAAGTCTGACAGGCAAGACGCCAGCCTTCCTTCAGTCCTTGAGATGAAAAGGCTTCCAGTTCGTTAGATGTTGGTTTCGAGACAGTCCCACTTAGAATCTGCACCTTGCATGAGTGGCATGTTCCCTTCCCTCCACATATACTGTTGATACCCACACCAAGCCGACGAGCACAAGATAAAAGAGACTCGTTCCTCTGACACTCACCCCTGCGACCTACCGGCTCAAACTCAATTGTACAAGCAGTCATTCTTTTCCTGTCTGCTCTTATTCTGTTTACCACTTAAGCGACTATTCTATAAGGACAGGCCTTTCTGAGGTTGCACTGGGCACAGACTTCAGCTCGTGTCCACCTTTTCATTTGTGGTCCTATACCCATGACCATGGAAGCTGATTTGCGGGGAACCATTATTCCTGAAGAGGTCAGGCCCACCCCGATTTCCCGTGCCGGTACCATTTTGAGCAATTGCCACTGCTCCGTAATAGGCAACCCAGGCATACCCGGACTAATGGGGCTGCTTGCCTCATAGCCACGGGATGACGCCTCCCCCATCATAAACTTACAGACTTCCCGAGTCAGCGAGTCTACGGCAGCGCTGCCAATGCCATCCAAAAGCAGACCCCGCAATGGCTCACCCCGGTCAGTGTACTCTGTTACTTGTTTTTCCAACTTGGGACCGATAGTGCAGACCACAACAGCCAGCTCTTTAGCCTCGGGTAGAAGTGAAGGTAATAACGAACCAGTCAGCACTACATTACCCTTCAGAGATAACTGCCCGTGGCTCATCCCGATTATAGAGTAGATTTCGTAAGCCACAGCCGTCTCCAGGAGATGAGCCTCCTTGACGCTGGTCAGCAGTTCCAGAATTAGACTTTTTATCTCAGGTCTAACTTTAGCCTGTCCCCTGAATCCCTCCCGGCGCAGTACTTCTCCAGTCTTCAAGCTTAGTGGGATGTCACGGATTACAGGCATATCCTTTCCCAAGGCACTGCCAATGATAGAAATCTACCAATAAAATGGCTTCGATGCGCAGCACTTCCTCCAGTATCACCACCGCAGGCTGTCGCGTATCTATTTGTAGACGCCGTACTCCTTGGCAGTATCAATCATGGCATGGAGATTTTCCGGCTTTGCCTGTTCAATTACTGTCCCATTACCCAGTATATAGCCACCGCCTGGGGCGCAGGTATCGATGAGTTTCTCGACGTAGTCTTTCACCTGCTGGGGTGTGCCTACGGCTAATAAATCAGGCGGTACATTGCCGCCGATGCAGTTAGACTCGCCGAGTATTTTCTTGGCTTTAGCCATATCGGTGTGGTCTAACCACCATATAACCTTGCCCTTAGGTAAATCACGGACGATTTCCAGACGCGTATTGTAGCCCCCCTCAGCAAAAAGGAATGGTACGATTCCCTCATCAATTAAGCCCATGATGAGCTTTCTAAAGGTGGGCCAGTAGAACTTCTTATACTGCTCATTAGAGAGGAAACCGTCAGCACCTTTATGCATAACTACCGCCACGACGGGGACTCCAGATGCCTTGACCCCGCCTACCCCTATCTTAATTACTAACGGCGTTAATACCTCCATTGCTTGGAGGAGCTTATCCGGCTGGCGATACATATCCAGCATTATCCCTTTTGTTCCCCTGAGGGTGTCGCCAATCATGTCAAACGGACACTTGCTAGGGCCGTCCCAGAAGGCAGGAAATCCGAGGGATGCTATTTCAGCCATGTGGGCACCAACAAATCCTATATACTTCAGGGCTTCATTCCCGGCTTCCATAAGAGCCTTAAGGGCAGCCTGAACTGGGGGTATGCCAAATGGTATAAAATTAAGGGCAGAGCCATATATTTCAAGCACGTTGGTGAGGCTGGGGGCGGTGAAGCCCTGCAGCGCGCCGTATATGCGCGGCAGGTAGACATTACTGTAGAAATTGGATGGGTCCTGAATCAGGGCATCATATTCATCCGCCATCATATATTCGCCCTCAATACACTGGTATGAAAGATTAGGCGCGACCCCGTGTCCCGGCCACTTGTATAGCTTGTAGTCAAGAATGTCATAGATCTTGCCCGCGCCAGGCACATACGGGCCAATATGCCCATCTGGGGCAAAGTCCAGCACGTATTTTTCCCATGCCGTATTGCATTTGTCGTAGTCATACATTACTTCTTGAGGGGTAAAACCAGCATAAACAGCGGGGAAAAAGCCGTAGGTGGTAAAGACCGGCACCCGGTCCGGCTTCTTCTTCATTTGAATGGCATCCTTGAACCTGGTTACCCTTTCTTTATAAGCCTTCTCGGCTTGGGGGCTTTGGAATTTAAGGTCATTCCCCTGAGGGTCTTTCGGCGAAAGCCATACTTGAATTAACGCCTCCTGCTTTTCCTCCGGGGATATCTGTTCCCATTTCTTCTCCATTCTTTTCACCTCCAGTAAATTATCTGAGGATTTTTAGCCAGTGCCAGCCCACTTCTTGGCTAAGGTTACTCCAGCCATGGCATCCTTGCCATAGGCATCAGCACCAGTATAATTTCGTACTTCTTCAGTAATCTGACCACCACCAATCATGACCTTTACCTTATCTCTCAGACCAGCACCCTTTATAGCTTCTACAGTTTGTTTCATAGAATCATAAGCCAGCGTCAAAAATCCGCTTAAGCCAACGATAGGGGCACCAGTCTCCTTTATCTTCTCCACAAACTTCTGTGCCGGGACGTCCACGCCCAGGTCGTAGACCTCGAAACCGTTAACATCAAGCATAAAGACGACGATGTCCTTACCGATATCATGTATATCCCCCGCTACAGTGCCAAAAACAACCTTGCCCAGACGTTTCACCTCCCCTGCCTTAGCTAACTTGGGCTTAACCATGTCGTTTATTGCCTTCAATATTTCGCCAGAGTAAACCAGGTCAGGCATGAAATACTCGCCGCTGGCGAAGCGCTTGCCCACAATTTCCATGGCTTTCCTGGCATCATCCAGAATTTTGAGTGGCTCTTCACCAGCCTTCAGCCTATCTTCAACAATTTTAAGAGCCTCTTTTTCCTTCAAATCAGCTAACGTGCGAACTAAATCAGCCATATTCTTTACCTCCTTGACCTATATTGGGACCTTTAGTCTGATAGTATTAATGTATTGATTATTGACCTCGCCTGCCACCTCCCTTGATTTTATTATTTCGGTCTTCTCGACCTAAAATAAAGAACTCTAGAAATACCGGAGTTGATAACGCATTATCTTGGTCTTATTTTCTGTAGCATTCGGATTTGCGGTATATCTAAGTGCTATACATTTTGCAAGGTTTGGAGGGTGATTGTCAATAGCTGTAGCAGCGTCAGGCAATTTGAAGCAATATTTTGATGTTATCTTCCTTATTGCTAATCAGTTTCTCAAACCCCATTCCTACAGCATCTTTAAGTGGCACTTTTGAGGTAATTAACCTATGGGGATCGATTCTTTTATCCGCTAACAGAGCGATAGCCGTCTTAGCCTCATCGACATAAATAGGGCTGCCTACTATAGTTTTCTGATTAAACATAATGTTCTGAAAGTTAACTAAGGAAGGTTTCTCAAAGACTCCTATGATCACGATAGTCCCGTCTTTTCGAGTTAAATCTATACAAATCTGAGGAGTATCCGGACGACCGACACATTCGAAAGACACATCGACACCTAATCCATCGGTCAGATTAGAAATTAGCTTCACCGGGTCATCATCTTTAAGGTTGATAACCGCTGTAGCTCCCATAGCCAGGGCTATTTCTCCTCTGCCTCTATGCTTAGCCACAACATAAACTTCGGATGCTCCAGCAGCCCTAGCTGCTAACAGGTTACAAAGACCAATAGTACCATCGCCCACAATACCCACTATATCCCCTGGACGGACGTTACCTTGGCGAACAGCATGAATTGCAACTGCCAAAGGCTCTACCAGAGCCCCAACTTCGTCAGACACTGAATCCGGGAGTTTATAAACTGAATAACTGGGAACGACCACATATTCAGCCATACAGCCATCCGCGGTTAGACCAGTGAAACCCCCGTTTATACAAAGATTATACAAGGACTTTTTACAGTAATAACATCCACCACAGAACCAATAACCTACCCCTGTTACCCGATCTCCAACTTTGAAGTTTGTCACCTCTTTACCCACGTCGGCGACTCTGCCAGCGAACTCATGCCCTAAAGTTAACGGCACTTTGTCAACAGCAATCATGGAGGGACCATCTGTATATTCTTTCAAGTCTGTACCGCAGATCCCAGCCAAGTTAACTTTCACCTTCACCTCGCCTGGCTTGGGGGACGGCTCAGGTACATCTTCATAGCGAACGTCTCTTCTACCATACCACCTTAAAGCTTTCATATTTCACCCTCCCAATTATGCTCTTCCTATGGGCTCATTACCTTGACTTTAAACCACTGCCCTTGCTTTTAACCGACTCCAGAGTTTCTATAAAAGCGTCTATCCTGTTATGGGTATCAACCTCAGAATAGGTACTAATATCAACAATATCACTTTCTAATATCAACGATGGTATATCCCGATATATTTTCTTTAGCAAGTTCAACTGCCAGATTAGACCAAGATGCCATGTGCGGCAGGAGAAGGCTTCATGCATTACCACGCCGTCCACTTCATAATCCTCAATATATTCAATAAGACGTTCAACATCAGGGTGAGACCCGGGACGTTTCTTAGCTTTGTCATACCTGAAAGTCCAATATTTAAGCCATCTCCAGGCTAAGTGCTCTATAGGGTCATTGGCCTTAGGTAGCTCAAGTTTCTCAATTAGCTCCGCTGTCCGATAGGTGGTCTCTACTGGGAATGTTGCCCCCTTACTATTAAAGTAGTTGAAATCGGCTAAGGCAAACCAGGCTGGCAAACCCCCGCCCCAAAGCAACCTGTACTTCTCTTCAGGAACTTCGCCTATCTTTTTGTCTATCTTATCCCTCAGCTCCTCATACAAATCCTTATAGAAGTCATAGGCTTCCTGGGTCCCTAACATAAATGCCAAGGGTACCATGGTATTCATAGCATCTCCAGTACCCATGGGGGTGGGAATAGCTTTGCGTAGTTCATAAGCCTTAATAAACATATCCCATGTCCTATCACCCAAGTCAACAAGCTCACTCAGCCTGTCCCAGTCCATCTTTCTGCCGGTTTGCCTCTCCAGAAACTCTACTAGACCCCTGAGCTGACCAACTATATATTTTATATAGTAATTCTGGACCTCCCGGTAATCTACGTCTTCCTCATAGGAAGGCCAGGGGAGATTCAGCACATAAATAGGTACATCGGGGGTATAGTGCTGTGCTGCCTGAAACCACTTGTTTCGAGGGTCACAAAGAAACTGTCCACTACCCAGCATCATATCCGGTTTAACCTGACCTCCCCACGGAGGCTCCGGTGGCATTTCGCCAAGTTCTTCACGCCAGCAATCAAAACCCAAACCACACAACGCATAGGTACAAAGCGAACGAGAAAAATTTTTCGACTGAGACTTCTCCAGAAACCTAGTCGCATCACGTTTAGCGGCACATATACCAGCGTAATTCTCAACCCAGTGAGGCACTATATCCATGGCACGAACGATCTCATCATAACTACAACAAATAAAAGTATAGGCTATGGTTCTTCCCTCCTCTTTAGCCCGAAGGGTATCGGCAATCATAGCCTTCACCATCAAGCCAATTTTGCTCGCTGCCTCGGTAGCTGTCCTCCTCTTCTTCCTCTCCTCCGGTTTTTTCTCCTCGGTCATTTCCCTCACCTTCTACATAATAGTATTTCAACCAATCATTTCCAGAAATGCCTGAATCCTTGTCCTCAGCCGACTGATAGCTGTCATTGAATATTCATCCTCAAGATAAAGCACGGGAGTACCTTTAGACTCTATGTAGCTCTTCATCGCTGGTACCTCAAACCCGTAAGGGTCACAATACCTGTAAATAATAAGTATCACTCCATCAACCTTGAAATCTTTAATGGCACGACCAATATGCCCAAATCTCTGCTCCAGGTACTCTTCATAATTGCCTGTTTTGTCACGATAAGTCCGAGCGCAGTTTATCTTCCTCAAATAGCGCTCTGCTATACCATCTATCGGGTTTTGGGTAAGCTCTACATCTGCCTCGTATTCCCTGGCTCCGGGGCAAAGGTAATCAACTACCACATTGGCGCCGCTATTCTCGATTAGGTTAATAAATGCCACATCGTCAACTTCGGCACCAACAACCATTATTCGAGTAGATTTAGGAGGCAAAGCACTGCCTCTCGCCCTGACCTCGTCAATAACGCTACCCAGCAGTTCAATAGACTCTTCAACTGGGATACTCGTCGCTGCAATTAATACTTTGCTTACTTCTGAACCTGAAATTAGAGGCGGCACTGTTTTCCTTAATTCATATAGCTCTCGAACCTTAGCCCGGCATTGATTGTAGACCTGAATAACCCGGGCTAACTCCTTATCAGAGATCTCCTTCCCCGCAAATCTTCCCAGGCTTTTTCTAAACGTACCCAGTACTGCTTTGAAGAACTCAAGTGACGAATTATCAGTTGAATGAGGGACGTCAACAAGGTGAGAGTACCGAAGTCCCAAATTGTACTTCCACACATCATAAGTCCGACAGACACTGTCACAGGAATGAGGTAGAACCAGTCCATCCAGGAAGTCGTAACTACCCTTAAGCGACGCATCAAAGCAACTACGAACAAGAGAACAAGCGATAGTTTCCATCTGAGTATCAGCCTTGGTAATTGGTTCATGCACGTCTCCCCTTATCCTGAAGGGAATAAAACCAGCCGCAGTAATTATTTCCAAGGGTACATAAGCACATAGATAGCCAATTATTTTTCTACCCTGTTTCTTTAGCTCCTTGGCTCGAACCCCGTAATCCTGATAATACTTATCTACATTTGCGAATCCCTGACCTGTGGTATTTTCCATCGGCATAACTCTCCTCAAAATCCGCCTAAGGGGTTAGGATTACAGGCTAATATTGCTCTTTTAACAAGCGTCTTTGCTATCTGAATCTTGTACCTGTTGTTTATCAATGGACACACGTCTGTGATTGCTGCATCAGCAGCACCTTCGGCACTTGAATCGTCAATCGATTTACCTCTAATAAACTCCTCTGCCTTGGTTGCCCTGTAAGGATTGTTGTATACTGCGTTCAAGCATACCCTGGCTGCCTTGACTACTCCATTCTCACTTTCTATTGCGGCTGCACAGTTAACTATGGGGAAGTCTATTGACTTCCTAAGCGCAAACTTAATGAACTTGGACTTGGTACCAGCATTAGGTGCTGGGGCTTCAATTTCTATCACCATCTCATCATTATCCAGAACTGTCGTCTTGTCGCCTTCCACTGTGAAGAACTTCTCCGCTTCAATAACTCTCTTTGTAGTTCTGATTTTAGCATCTAAAGCTATTAGTGCTGGGGCTATGTCTGACGAGTTAACTGCCACGCATCCACAATTGAAACATCTATTTGCCTCTGTTTCGACTTCACTCAAATCCAGACTGCTAACATCCTCAACATCTACGTTCTTAATTCTCTCCGATGCCGGGAGTTCTGGAGCACTAACCCTGCTTGTTTTCTTAAGGTATGAACTGTTGAACTTCTCGGGCAGCTTAACAGTCTCGCTATCCTTTTCTCCACTCTGTGTTCCCGTACCTCCAAGATATTGGTCTATGGAGCTTGCAGCTCTCCTCCCTGCAGCTATGGCAGCGACAACTGTTGACGGTCCGGTGATGAAATCCCCTCCAGCAAAGACATTTTTGCCTAGGGAATGCGTAGAGACATCTACTTTCAGCCGTCCCACCTCATCGAGGTACTCAGCAGGGATAATTGAAGTGTCTGGTTCTTCCCCAATTGCCTTCATTACAGCATCAAACTCAGTAGTGAATTCCGAGCCCTCTACAGGTATTGGCTGAGCTCTTCCAGTCTCATCTAAAGGTCCGAGTCTCATTCTTACGCACTTCAGGACTACCCTGCTACCTTCCTTAGATGCTTCAACTGGTAGTGTAAGGAACTGTATTTGAATGTCCTCTTGTTGAGCCTTGTCAACCTCCTCCTTTACTGCTGGCATTTCCGCCTCGCTACGCCTATAAATAATAACAGGTTCAGCCCCTAACCTCAGTAGTGTCCTGGCAACGTCTATGGCGACGTTTCCACCACCTATCACCGCTATTTTCCGTCCAGGAACCTCCCTAACCCCGAGATTCGAATTTCTCAGGAACTCCAAGCCAGACATCATTAATTTCTCCCCTTTTATCCCGAACGGCCTTTCTTTCCAAGCTCCGCAGGCAAGGAATATAGCGTCAAAACTCTCCATGAGTTTCTTAATACTCACGTCTTTGCCTATGTTGGTCTTGAGCTTGAATTCAATTCCCATACTCTTTAGAGCTTTGACCTGGCTTTTAACGATAGCCTTTGGCAATCTATACGGCGGTATACCGTAGGTGAGTAGCCCACCCGGTTCTTCCATTTTCTCAAAAACGGTTACGCTGTGACCGAACCTCCTAAGATAATATGCGGCTGAAAGACCTGCCGGTCCAGAGCCAACAATGCCTACACTTTTTTTAACGTCGATTTCGGGGGGTTTGATGATTTCGGTTGCGTTCTCAAGAATGTAATCGCCCACAAACCGCTCGATAGACCTTATAGAGATGGCTTCATCGAACTTACCCCGATTACAGTCCTGCTCGCAGAAGTGGGGGCAGACTCTTCCCGTTACTGAAGGAAGAGGATTAAGATTGAGCAGTATTTTAGCAGCTTCAGGCAGGTCGCCGTCCCTGATTTTACTTAGGTATGAAGCTATATCCAGGTTAGCTGGGCAATCTGTGTAGCAAGGCGTGCCATTTACTCTTGCGCCGCCAAATATGGAATGATATCTCCCGTCCCCGGTTATGGCGTAGCACACTCTGCCACCTTTCCTCGTGCAGTAGAACCTATTGTCAGGAACCCAGTAGTACCAACACCTGTTGCTTTGACAGATGTTACCTCCTATAGTACCCATTTCCCTGATATGCGGCGAAGCTGTCCTGCTGGCTGCCTCGGCCAGCATGGAATACTTGTCCTTCACCGTCCTGTCTTTGGCTATATCCTCCAGCTTGGTTAGAGCACCTATCCTCAACGTTTGGCTTTCTTCTCTAATATAATCCAGACCTGAAATGGTCTTGACATTTACTATGACCTCTGGGTATTCAGGTAATACGTCATCTTTTATTTGGCCCAACAGGTCTGTACCACCCGCGATGACCCTCGCCTTTCTCCCGTAGTCCTTGAGGATTGAGGTTGCCTCTTCAGTTGTAAACACGTCTACATGCTTGAATGTCTTCATTAACACTAACTCTTTATGCTTTGCCCAATACCTTAAGGACTTTGTCTGGAGTGATAGGGAAGTCATCAACCCATTTGCCTATAGCATTGTGGACAGCTGGACTAATAAGCGAAGGCATAACAGTGGCTACGTCCTCACCGATGCCAACGACCCCATAGGGACCATACCCCATCCCAGTTTCCACAAGGATAGTATCTATGCGCCCGATGTCAAGCATCGTCGGAATCTTATAATTCAAAAGATTGCCATTAAGCATGACGCCTGTCATTGGGTCGTGGACGACCTCCTCACTCCGACCCCTGCCCACCCCCATATAGGCTCCACCGTATTGCTGCCCTTCACAACCCTCCCAGTTTATTACTTTGCCCACATCATTAACGGTAACCACCCGCACCACATCAACTTCCCCAGTTTCTGTATCCACCTCGACTTCCATGAAATGTGCCTGCCGACACAAACGGAGACGGGCACCTGCGTAAGCTCCAATCTGAACCTGCCAGCCATAGGCAAAGAGAGGCCAAGTGAAAGGATGCCTGACACCTTTGACAGAGGGCGCTGGCTCGCCACGCGGTGAGCCAATCGGTCCCATAGCACCAGAATAGCCAACAAATTTTGCGAGCGCCATTTGATTTGACGGATTTGCCTTCTCATATATTACACTATCTTTGATGTCCAGCTCTTCAGGTTTTTTGCCTGGGAAGGCAGGAGGAGCACTACCCAACTGCGTTGCCGCTCGAGGACTTGTAGCTGCTTCAAGAATCTTTCTTTTCAGGAGTCTGGCAGCATTTCTAACCGCAAACCCATTGACAGACATATTGGTGGACGAATCGGGTGTCATAGCGAAAAAACCAACATCGATTTGCGGATTGTAATGAACATCTTCGATGCGCATTCCCAGTTCGTCAGCTGCAATTTGACAGTAGGCTGTCTCAGCATTAAGTCCAACATCGGCACGACAACCAAAGATGGTAGCCGTTCCGTCATTGCGCTCAATGCGTATACCTATTTCACTTGACCCCGCTGAATCCTCCCATTCATGTGTCCAGGTAAAGCCTAAGCCATGCATCTTACCGTTAGGAAGTCTCTTTGTTCCTGGTGCATGCCATTTCTCGTCCCAACCTATGGTTGCTTTCCCTTTCTCTACGCATTCTTTTAAGCTATCTCTAACTTGGAATCCCATCTCTGCCTTACGACTATTCAGCCGTGTCATGTCATGTCCTTCAGCACCGTCGTTTTTAAGGGCAACTTCTGTTGGGTCAAGCCCCAGTGCATCGGCTACATGATTAAATACCAAAGTAAGACTGTGGCAATTTGAGTTCTGTTCACAACGTGTTGGAACTGTTGGTCCTTTATTTACCCTCACTACTTCTGTCTTGCCATATATGTTTGGGATCTTAGTATTTTCATGAAAATGCCTGACAAAGCCAAAGAACGGCAATAGCTGGTTGGTAAATACCGCCCTCCCTTTAACTGCCGTGATTGTTCCATCCAGTTTAGTTCCTACCTCAAAATAATATACCCCCTCATCCATCTCCCCACCATAGAAGTCTTCCCTCCTATTAAATACCCACTTAACCGGTCTGCCTGTTTTTTTAGCCAGCACTGCAGCACAATAATGTCCCCCCATATTCCAGGACATCTGACTCCACCCACCAAAACTGGCACCTTGATAAAGACAGTGGATTTGGATCTTATTCATGGGTATACCACCAAACCAAGAAGCTATGGCACGTTTGCATATATGTGGGCGCTGCTGCTTAACCCAGACCTCCGGGCAGTCCCCACTCCACCTCCACACACCACAAGGGCGCTCTGGCCCAATCCACGTATTCAGGCTCTGTCTCAACTTGAATTCAATTACCTTATCAGCCTCTGCAAAACCTTTCTCAACATCGCCGTGCTTTTCGACATCTTCCCAGTATAGATTCCTGTCAGGGTGCGATTCAGGGTCTGCTAAGGGAGCACTTGGCTGCAAGGCTTCCTCTGGGTCTAAAACAAAGGGGCGTTCTTCCCATTCTACATCTATCGACTTAAGCGCCTGTTCAGCGATTTCCTCGCTATCAGCAGCCACAACAGCACCCACTTCTTCCCCCTGGAAATGAGCTACCTTAAGAAGGACTGGCTCGGACGATGGTTCATGCCCACCCAAGTCTGCTTCAGGTGGTAGCTCTGGGTCGTCATATCTCAGTATAGCTCTTACACCTGGCAACGCCTCGGCTTTGCTGGTGTCCATGCTCTTTATTTCTGCATGAGGGTAAGGGGATGTAAGGAATCTTGCATACAGCATCCCCGGCAATTGTACATCCATCGTATATTTTGCAGCTCCAGTTGCCTTCTCATACCCATCTAACCGACGTACACCGCGTCTCCCTACGCTCGTGTATTCCTTTAAGGGATACTTATCAGCCCTTAAATTATCAAACAGCTCTAACATTTTTGCCATTTCGTCGTCAGTCATATGCTCTATCCTCCACGCAAATTACTGGCTGTTTCCAGCACTGCTTTGATATGTTGGGGATATGTCCCACACCTACACAGATTGCCCACCAGAGCTTCCTTTACTTCCTCTTCTGTTGGGTTAGGATTCCTGTCCAATAAGGCTTTTGCGGTGACTATAAAACCAGGCGTGCAGTAACCACACTGCATGCAGCTATGCTTGACGTACGCTTCCACAAGTGAGTGCTTGGCTCTGGCGATTCCTTCTACCGTCTCTATGGTTTTGCCATGACATTCTATGGCAAGCACCATGCATGACAGAACTGCTCTCCGGTTCAGAATTACAGCACAAGCACCACAGGCTCCCTCGTTACAGAGTTCTTTGGTTCCTGTCAACCCAAGTTCATTGTGGAGCACATACTGAAGGGTCCAGTTCGACTGGACCCTCACTTTATATAAATCCCCGTTCACCACAAGACTTATCTTTGCCTCAGATACTGGGACTTTCTTGGCTGCTTGGGACATAAGAGTAGCCTCCTTTTGTGTTCGGTAATTCAAGTTTAACTTGCAGATTCGCCAACAATTCTGCCGAAGATTACTGGGCTGTATAGCCTCCGTCTACAACTAACTCACTACCGGTCACATACTTGGATTCATCAGATGCAAGGTAAAGAATACCGAATGCAACATCATCCGGCTCTCCAAAATGACCTATTGGGAGAAGGCTAACAATGCGCTTCTTGAACGCCTCAAGCCCCTCTGGATAGGTCTGTGCAACATCCTCAACGAGTGGAGTCCAGATGAAGGCAGGGTGAACTGAGTTGACCCTGATTTTGTATTTTGCGTAAAAGAGTGCATCCGTCTTAGCCATCAACCGCACAGCACCTTTGGATGCGTGATATGGTGGACAGTCCTCAGCACCTACATTGCCATATACAGAGGACAGGTTGATAATACTTCCCTCGCCAACCTCTTTCATGTACGGAATCACGTGTTTAGTACAGAGGAAGACCCCTTTGACATTCACATTCATAACCTCGCCCCATTCCCCTTCGTTTATTTCGTGAGTGGGCTTGTTCACCCCATGGATGCCTGCATTGTTGACGAGGACATCGATTTTTCCAAACTTCCTGTAGATGTCAGCGAAAGCCTGCTCCACTTCTTTTTCATTAGTCACATCCATATGCCAGTATTCAGCCACACGACCGCTATTTCTAATCGCTGACACGACTTCTCTACCCGCATTATCAAGAATATCGGTCACGGCGACCTTCGCACCTTCTTTTGCCAGAAGCAAACAAGTCGCCCGACCGATCCCCAATCCGCTACCGGTCACAATCGCTACTTTACCTTCTACTCTACCTATTTTTACCTCCTTGTCACCTTAGAACCTGTTTATCCTGGAAACTTCGCTTTGGCAGCCTCTCCTACTATTGGAAAAATTACTTTTCCTTTCAAGCATACTTGCCGCCAGGACCAGTGGTGAAATGGAATATAGGTCTATCTACCCTCCTGATAATCAATGGGCAGTGCTTCATTCCCCTTGGCACAAAGACTAGACAGCTCTTGGTTAGTATATGCTTTTCGTCCTCCAACCATAATTCGACTTCTCCACATAAATCCTGCGGGTCTTCCGGATTAGTTCCAAAAAATGTTATGACTTCGTCAAAAGGGTGTGTATGAGCTCCTACCTCGGGTGTATCAGTCCCTCTCCAGTACCAGACACATTCCACATAGAAAGCCCCCTTTATGACCTCTTCATCCAAATATATTAAACGAGTCTTCCTATCGACTATCTCTTTAGTCTCGTGCCTGAACGAAGGCAACTTTAAGTCAGGTCTTACACCGGTGATAATATGTTTCCCATACTTTGTTTCAGCCATTTTTATGTAATTCCCCCTTTACAACTTTTGATGTGGATTGAAGGCGGTTTATTTTCCTTTATACCCTCCGGGCGCTGACTCGGTGAGGGTGCCTGCACCGAGTATTATTGCCATCTGTAAATGTGGTCTATCAACTCTCTTCCAGGTCAGTGGTCCATGCTTTACTCCCTTTGGCACAAAGAGGGCTGCGGTTCTATCAATTATAAGTGGTTCACCCCCTACCACAAACTCTATCTCGGCACCAAGATCTTCGGGATTTTTGAGGTCAGAACCGATATGCAGAACGACCTCATCGTAGTCATGAGAATGTTCAAGAATGTGAGGGTTTGGGTCAGGCATGTCCCATATCCAGCCAAATTCAAGATATACGTTGGATCCAGGTACAAGGTCGTTACTCATATAGGTCATTGTAGGGTACTCGCGACCTTTGACCCCGCCCGGCACTGTAACATTTACCTCACGAGCCGGTTTCTTTACCAGATTTTTTCCGTATTTCTTCTCAGCCATTTGTGTAATTCCTCCTTTTTTATTTTTTTATCCAAAATATGAATTTTTTGGGCAAAGTAACACAATTTGGGGCAACTCGCTCATAATTTTAGAGCAAACTTGCTCGCAAGTCTGTCCATTTCAGCTAAATACTGCTCTCTCCCAGCGTATGTCGGAAGAACCCATTTCATTTCCTGAAGATTGCGTGTTATGGTAGGTATCCAATCCCATGGAATAGATATAAGTATCCGCCCTTCTGGAAACACCTTTCTGGCTATCAGCCCATAGCTCATCCCCGTAACCATGTAATTTACCTTGCCGCTTTTATAGGGATAAACGTAAAGCCAAGCGCAAGCTACTACAGGCATCGCTTTCGGTTCCCACATTTCTCCGGTTGAATAGCTCATTGCCCTGAGCACGATTTCAGCCTGCCTGGGAAGAGCATAAAGAATCAAAAGGTCTGGTTCGAATGTTAATTTGTCTAATGAGGAAAAGGCGACATAGTTAACAGTTCCCTTAGCAAAGCTGGGTATGTGCTGGTAGATTCTGGTATTAGCCCGTGGCTCCTGGTATATTTCCAGCTCCGGCCCTAATTGACCACCCTCCAGTATAGGCGCAACATCCATCATACCCAGAGGCATTTTCCCGACACAGTCCTCATTTTCTTTATCAAAATAGAAGGTGGTGTTTCTCTCTTGTGCCTCTTTTAGCATCTCGCAAAGAGCGAGAGTTTTATCCATTCGTTAGACTCCCTCTGTTTTGTTAAACAGGAACTTAACACCTACAGGTGGCTTTTCAAAGTCAAATTTGTTGTATATAGATAGATTTGTTTGAAGTGGTCTCATGTATACCTCCTAAATATAAGAATTTTGCAGAAACAAGGTGTAGTGGTTCAGTGTTTTTCGGACGAGTGAAACGTGAAAGATGATATACTCCCGTCTTGGTTCTTGTCAAGCCAACGGCACAGTTTGACAAAAAGCCGTAATGAGCCTATCATACGTGCCAGCCCCTAAAAGGAGTTCTTATCAAACACGTGGATAATACAGGAAAGGCGTTGAAAAATGGATAGGAATAACGCTGTTCTCCGCTTGGACAAGATTTGCAAGAGTTTTGGAGGGCTCCAGGTCCTGGTAGACGTGGACATGAGCGTGGAACAGGAAGAGATGGTAGGGCTCATCGGACCAAATGGTGCCGGCAAAACGACAGTGTTCAATGTCATCACCTCGATCTACAAGCCAGACCGTGGTGATATTTACTTTCTGGGAAAGAATATTACCGGTCTTGCTCCCCACAGTATATGCCACATGGGAATTTCAAGGACCTATCAGCTCGTTAAGACCTTCCTGAAAATGACAGTATTAGAAAATGTAATGGTGGCTTCTGTTTATGGTCGGAGGCATCAGGGTAAGGGAGCTAAGGAAAGAGCATTAGAGACCCTGGACCTTGTCGATTTATCTGACAAGAAAGATATATTGGCGGCGCATTTAACCCTCTCAGACCGCCGCCTACTGGAGATAGCGATGAGCTTGGCTTCAATGCCAGTACTTATGCTGCTGGATGAGCCTATGGCCGGTCTTAATCCTGTTGAGATCGATAAACTGGTTCAGGTGATCAAGAGGACAAGAGATGAAAGAAAGTTCTCTATTGTATGGATCGAGCATAGGGTGTATGCTATTCTTGATTTTTGTGATCGCGTTGTCGTGCTGAATTACGGCGTGAAGATTGCCGATGGGAAACCGGACGAGATAGCGAATGACCCTAAGGTTATAGAGGCATACCTTGGCGAACCAGCTGCTTGAAGTTAAAGGAATAGACGTCTTTTACGGTGATGCTCAAGCCCTCTGGGATGTATCAATTGATGTGCCGGAGGGGGCTATTGTTGCTCTCGTAGGAGCCAATGGTGCCGGAAAGACGACTCTGCTGAAGGCGATTTCAGGACTAATCCATGCCAAAAAAGGAGAAATACT
>Ga0129297_10000369_pt1 | contig 21363 bp, 23 predicted proteins | sample I18A1metaG_FD_94708 | JGI IMG/M metagenome (GOLD analysis project Ga0129297, IMG submission 94708) | Lake sediment bacterial and archeal communities from Gulf of Boni, Indonesia to study Microbial Dark Matter (Phase II) - ​I18A1 metaG | ecosystem: Environmental > Aquatic > Freshwater > Lake >... | reverse complement strand
ACTCTGAGCATGTCCATATCTTCGTAGCCCAGAATCGCCTCGTCAACAACCTTCAGAGCCTCCACCAGAGCCCTCCGCTGGTCTTCGAGGAACACCGGCTTCGCTCCCTTCAGTCGCTCAACGGTCGCGTCCCGAGCAACTACCACCACAAGCTTGGCATTCTCGCCGCCCGCCTTCTTGGCATTTGTAAGATAATGCACATGACCGTAGTGTAGCAGGTCGAAGGCTCCGGAAGCCAAGACAACTTTGCTCTCTTTCACAGCCGGCATTCTCACCTTCACCTACCAATCGAACTCGACAAACCTAAGCATCCGCAACGCATCCAAGAGCCCCTCGCAATAGGCAACCGAAGCAAGACTTGTCTCATACTTCCTTCTTCCGAGATAATATTTCGCGTCCTCAAGATATCTTTTGGCCTCACCGATCACTTGCCGGACGCTTTCGGCGTCTGAGGGTACAACCCCTTGAACAAGCTTCAATCCCTCAAAGGCACGCTCCGTCTTCTGGACATAACTTGACGCAAGCTCTCCTATCTTCGCGTCTCTCTGTGTCATTTCACCATCCTTCTCACCCATTCAGGCGCGCCGGCAAGCATGACCAGCGCCTCTGCTTCCATAAAGTGAAGCCTATTCGCCGGAAATGCAAGCGCATGGGGAGGTCCGCCGAAATCGAAACCTGTCAGGTTCTTCACTTTTTCAGCCTTGACCACAGTATCTTCTGATCCGGCTCTCGCTAGACCCACTGCTAGGCTGTTAGGAGAGGTCACATGTAGCCTCCTTCTTTCTTCTAGCGCCAGAAGGATTTCCAGGGCTTCTTTGACGGTCATGTACCTCTTCTCTTCGGCTCTGATATCTAGGAAGCACAGCGTATGAAGGTTCCTTGCCTTATTCTCCGCTATCACACTGTAAGGAGCCTCAGAGAGGACACCGCCTTCTTGAAAGGGAACCGTCACACTTCTGCCGAACCTATAGTTCTGCAGGCCTGAAAGCCCTATTGCGGCTGAAATTATCGAACCGGCGTGCACGACCCGTGTCTTTATTCCCCGTTTCTCAGCTCGGATTCTCAAGTCTATATGTGTGGTCGCAATAAGCGGGTCACCTGGAACTAGGAAAGCAACCTTAGCATTCTCTGCTTGCCGCAGGATCGGTTCCCCGTTCTCCTCCTCTAAAGTCTTCCTGCAGACAACCGTGATGCTCTTTGCCGCGTCTCTCTCCAGATTCTCAAAGGACAAGCCAGCCAACAGGCTTGTATAGAACTCGGCGTATACGCTGTCGGCCTTTCTGATCTCTTCAAGTCCGCGGAGGGAGATGTCTAGTTCGTCGAAAAGCCCTAAACCCACGAAGACAAGCTCGCCCAAGCCTTCCCGCCTCCACAAAAGCATCTTCACGCTGAAATGGTTTATAAGGTGAGATATATCTATCTCCGAAGTAGGAACGGACCTGTCCTGCTGTGCACAATCTGGAAGGCTCAGAAGGTTCTAATGCCCCTCCAGCATCAACTATGATGGAGGCGAACAGAGGAGTGAAGAGGGTTCTTTTGGTATGTGTTGAGAATGCCTGTAGGAGCCAGATGGCTGAGGGTTTCTTCAACGCCCTAGCCCAGGGAAAGGCTGCTGCAAAAAGCGCGGGGAATAAGCCCGCCCAAAGAGTCAATCCTTCCGCCGTCAAAGTGATGAAGGAAGTTGGGATAGACATTTCCGAACAGAAGCCCAAGATGATCACTGGGGAGATGGTTCTCGAAGCAGACAAGGTTGTCCTCATGGGCTGTGGAAGGGACGCCTGTCCAATTGTCCCTCGGGAGGTTGTGGACTGGCAGATTGAGGACCCTTTTGGAAAAGGGATAGAGAAGTTCCGAGAAGTCCGCGACACCATAAGGAGAAGGGTCAAGGACCTTCTAGCTGAACTTGAGGCAGAGAACAGTCGAAAGCGAGAATACTGATTGCCATAGCCCATCATCGCGTGTCACATAGCCTCCGGTCAGCGCGCCAGAGGCAAAGAAAACAGTTAATATAAGAAGGCATAGGCAATTCTTCCAGCGTGGGTGAGCCCCAGTTGTCTACGGGAGAGCTAGACCTGAAGGATAGGGTGCTTAGGATAATCAACCTTTTGGAGAAGGTTCATCCCGACGCGAAGATAGCTCTGAGATACGGCAACGCCTTGGAACTGTTCGTGGCAACAATGCTCTCGGCGCAGTGCACGGATGAAAAGGTTAACCAAGTGACTTTGAGCCTTTTCCAGAAGTACCGTACTCCGGAGGATTATGCCATGGCTGACTTGGAGACGCTCGAGAAAGCAATAAAGCCCACGGGCTTCTACCGGAATAAGGCCAAGAACCTGAAGAAGGCGTGCCAGATGCTCGTTGACGAATTTGGCTCAGAAGTCCCTAAGACGATGGAGGAGCTCACGAGACTTCCCGGAGTAGCTCGAAAGACAGCTAACATCGTCCTTTCGAACGCCTATGGGATCATTGAAGGCATAGCTGTTGACACCCACGTTAGAAGAGTGACATATAGACTGGGACTCACAAAGAACAAGAATCCAGCCAAGATAGAGAAGGACCTCATGGAGGTTGTTCCCAGAGAGAAATGGGCAAGGTTCACCGATCTCCTGATATTTCATGGAAGAAGAATCTGCACTGCGAAGAAGCCGAATTGCGGCCGGTGTATTCTGAACAAGATATGCCCCTCAGCTTTCACTTTCAGTTCCTAGCCTTGTACTAAACTTCCAAATAAGCGCCGCCGAACTCGGGACAAGCCATGCGTCTAGCAAACGTTATTAATGAACCTTCCTTATTGCTTGCAGGGAGTTCGGCTTGAGGGTGCCAGGCTTGTTCAAGCCAAATGTAGAAAAAATGGAAAAAAGGAAGGATGTTGATGGGCTAGTCAAAGCCCTAGGATACAACAACGTTGATGTTCAGAAGAGAGCAGCGGAGGCTCTTGGGAGACTAGGGGAACCCGCTATTGGCCCGCTTGCTCATGCTCTCGTGGATAAAGACAAACTCAGAGATGGAGGCTTTGACTTTCGGTATATGGCAGCCGAGGCTCTGGGGAACACAAGGCATGCGAAGGCGTTGGGACTTCTCACTCAGGCCCTGAGGGATGAAGATAATGAGGTTCGCAGGCACACAGCAATGGCCCTAGGCAGAATGGGTGATACGAGGGCGAAAGAGCCTCTTACTCAGGCCTTAGAGGATAGGAACTGCAAAGTTCGATGCGAAGCCGCAGAGGCTCTTGATGAACTCGGCTGGCAGCCCAGCGTTGAGGTGGAGAAAGCTCACTACATGATCGCAAAGGCGGCGTGGGGCGAGCTGATCATACTAGGAGAACCTGGGATTCAACCTTTGATTCAAGCGCTGAAGGACGAAGAAAGCTTCGTTCGCGAAGCCGCACAAGCGGCTTTGGAGGAGATCAAAGCTAACACAGCGCAGAGGACCAAGATGACAAAGAAACTCTTTTGCGTCGTCATCATCACTAGAGAACCTTTTGAAGGAAACGAGGCCAGTATCGTCAATTGCGTGGCAATGGCCTTTCCAGAAGAGCTGGAAAAGTTCGACCCGGCCGCTGGCACCTTCACCTTGCGCTCTAAAGGATTCAAGAGCATAGTCCTAGGAAAGGAATACATCAAGAAATTCGGACCCGAGTGGTGGTCTTGGATGGGAAGCGTTAGAAAAGGCGTCCACTATCTGCCGCGGAGATGCGACATGGGCGGGATTGCAGACAGTGAATGGGGCATGTTTGCCTTCACGTTTATGCTCGAAAGCATCAACCCCGAGTTTGGCACAAGCCTTGAATTCATCATAAAGTGGAGTGTTATCGATGGAAAATATCTGGTCATAGGAATCTACTCGGTGGTTCCCCAGTAGGACCAGACAACGTCTCGCTAAAATAGATACCACCTCAATGTCATGGGAGCGAATTCTTTCTGGCGGCAACCATTACTCCCAATTGGGAATGAGCGACTGCAGAAACGCGCTGGATCCTTGGGAATGGTCCTTCCGAACCAGTCAATATTCACAGGAGGTATGCCTCTGTTACGTACCTCCGCATCATTCGGTGGCTGTTGAAGTAGTAGGCGACTTTTCCGATGGAATTTTCCATCATGGCTATCCAAGCGTCTCGCATCCTATAGAATGTGGGAACGACCAAATATTCCAGTTTGTTGTACAAGTCTTGCAGTTCTTGGATCCTTTTTTCCCTTTCATCTATTAGTTGATCCGGCGAGGGACCTATCGACCAGCCAGTTACGCCGTCAATGCAGCCCTCGATCCACCAGCCGTCCAAGACGCTGAAGTTCACTACGCCATTGTGCGCCGCCTTCATTCCGCTTGTTCCAGAAGCTTCCAATGGTGGCAAGGGTGTGTTGAGCCAAACGTCAACCCCCGAGGTCATCTTGGCTGCCATATCAATGTCGTAGTTTTCCAAGTAGGCTATCTTGATCTCATCCGTTAGCAGAGCCTTCTTCTTGTAGATCTCCCTTATTAGCGCCTTGCCAGACTCGTCCCGTGGATGTGCTTTGCCTGCCAGTATCAGCTGCAGTCTTCCCTTCTTGTTTATGTCTATCAGCCTTTGGGTGTCTGTGAGAATCAAGGCAACCCTTTTGTAGGCTGTCGCTCTCCTTGCGAGACCTATCGTCAGCGTGGATAGGTCCATCTTCACTCCTGTCTTCTCGTTGACGAAGTCGATCAAATCCTTCTTGGCCTTTAGGTGAGCACCCCAAATCTTGTCATCGGGTATCTCCTCTGCTCTTACGAGGAGCTCCGGCTCGTTCGCCCAGCCAGGAATGTACTCGTCGAAAAGCTCTCTGAAATACTGGCAGGTCCAGGTGTAGGAGTGGACACCGTTGGTTATAGCCCAGATATGGTGCCGCGGGAAAAGCTTCCTCGAAAACTCCATGTGAGCCTTAGTTACCCCGTTAACGTATTTGCTGAGGTTCAAAGCCAACAGGGTCATGTTTAGTTCGTCCTTTCCGCCCTGTTCCTTCAGGACTCCTATGGGAAACTCGTCCCCAAGCAGTTCTTCAACCAGATCATAAGGGAACTTGTCGAATGCTGCCTCGACCGGCGTGTGAGTGGTGAAGATGCAGAGGTTCCTCACCTTTTCAGGGTTCATACCGTTTTTGTTTAGCAGTTCAAGAGTGAGAAGACTGGAATGGCCTTCGTTCATGTGGTACCTTCGAAGGTTGAACTTCAACGTTTCAAGCATCCTTACGCCGCCGATGCCAAGTACGATCTCTTGCTTCAACCTGTACCGTTCGTCCCCCCCGTAGAGGAAGTCGGTGATCTCTCTGTCTTCAGGCAGGTTTCCCTCAACGTCAGTATCAAGAAAGATTATGGAGACCACTCCGCCGGTGAGACTCTGGTGTTCATAGTGCCAAGCCTGGACCTTCACCCCTCTACCTCCTATGTGGACTTTTACTTCTGTTGGCATTAGGTCCATGAACTTTGAGGGGTCCCATTCGTCGGGATACTCTACCTGTTCCCCGGCCTCGGTTATCCTCTGTCTCAGATACCCCTTTCTGCTCACAAGGGTGACGGCGACCAACGGGATTTTCAGATCGGCACTCGACCGAATGGTGTCCCCAGCTAGGACCCCTAAGCCGCCGCTATAGGTCGGAATTTCGCTTCTAATGCCCACTTCCATAGAAAAGTATGCTATGTTTGCGCGTTCGAGAAAGCTCTGCATGCAGTGTTCGCTGCAGAAATAGTATAATCTGCCCCTGACCTCGGCCTTGAACTCGGTTTCCTCAGGGTCTACGGGTACGCCGCATGCAGGGTCTTTCACAATCATATGGACAGACTCCCAGTCTAGAGCAGAGACTTTATGAAGCCTCCGTCAACCTGGATCACTGCTCCGGTTATGTAGCTCGCTTTCTCGGATGCTAGGAATACCACCAGGTTCGCAATCTCTTCCGGTTGAGCGAGACGTTTCAGGGGCACGCTGTCCGCCCATTCTCCAATCACTGCTTGATAAGCTTTTCTGCTCGTTTCTGCCGTCGACCTTGCCAGCTGCTCAAGCCTTCCAGTCAACGTCCACCCAGGACATACAGCGTTGACGAGAATCCCATGCTCCGCCAACTCGTTGGACAAGGTCTTAGTGAGCCCCAGAACTCCCGCCCTGACAGCGTTGGAGAGGACCAGTCTTTCCACAGGTTGCTTCGCAGCGAAGGATGCCATATTGATTATCCTCCCCCATTTGTGCTCCTTCATATATGGTAAAGCTTCTCTGCAACAGACTATGACGCTCATCAAAAGGGAGCTAACAGCTTCGCGCCAGGCTTCGTCGGAGGTTTCTAGGAAGAACGAAGCAGGAGGGCCTCCAGTGTTGTTGACTAGTATGTCGATTCTGCCAAACTTCTCGATGGTTCTGTCTACTAGAGATTTGATGTCCTCGGCTTTCCTGAGGTCTGCTCCTATAGGTAGCACATCGGTTCCTGCCTGAGAGGCGATCTCCTTTGCAGCGGCTGCTAGCCTTTCTTCGTCCCTGGCACAGATGGTTACCCTGGCGCCTTCTCTAGCCAAACCTTGGGCGATGGCTTTCCCTATTCCTTGGCTAGAACCAGTTACTATGGCCACGCGTCCGTTGAGTCCTAGGTCCAAACCAATCCTCGCCGATAACTAGACCTTGTTTGACTATTAATTTTTTGTGAACAAGACGACTCATATCAACAGTCTTCTAGCACCGGGTCTGAGAGGAAAGGAGTTCACGGACGATTCGGGGGGTCGCTTCAAGAAGATGCTGCTGTTTTGCATCGGTATAGGAGAGACCGGCAAGCTGTGACCTTTTCACTTATTCTACTGCTGGAAATTCTCGGAGATTCTCGTTTCTTCTTCTTGGTAGGTTCGAAGGCGGTTCATCAGCTCGCGGAAATCAACCTGATGAGCGTCGAATTCGGGGCCGTCTACACAGGCAAACTTCGTCGCTCCACCGATAGTGACCCTGCAGCCCCCGCACATGCCTGTCCCGTCCACCATTATAGGATTAAGGCTGACAACAGTCTTGATCCCGTACGGGCGGGTTACTTCGGCTACCGCCTTCATCATGGGAACTGGACCGGCGGCCATCACAAGATCGAATCTTCTGCCCTGTTCGAGGAGGCTGTGCAGGACATCCGAGGTGAACCCTTTAACCCCCTTCGACCCGTCATCAGTCGAGATGTGGACTTCGTCGCTTAGGCTGCGCAATCCCTCTTCCAGAAGGAGAAGATCTGTGGTTCTGGCGCCAAGAATCGTAATGACGCGGTTTCCAGCCTCCTTTAAGGCTCGAACCCAAGCGTATATCAGCGCGGTTCCAACGCCGCCGCCGATCACTGCCACCTCGCCGTATTTTTGTATCTCCGTGGGATTGCCGAGGGGGCCGACAATGTCTTCTATGTAATCGGCTACTTCGAGCGTCCCGAGTTTCCTCGTTGAAAAGCCCACTTCCTGAAAGATTAGGCTGACCGTCCCTTCACTTGCATTCCAGTCGACAAGCGTTAAGGGAAGCCTTTCTCCTTGCTCATCAACCCTGAGAATGACGAATTGACCCGGATGAGCCTTCCTCGCGATGAGAGGCGCTGAGACCACGAAAAGTTTTACTCCGGGCGCCAACTCTTCCTTGAGCAGAATCTTGAACCTGCGCGCCATGAAAGAGCCTCTTGGTCCGCACCCCTGGGTTGTCTCTAATGGAAGAGCAAAAACATATAAACCTTGCGACAGAGGTCAGTAGTTGACTCGTCATTTGTAGGCTACTAACTATGGGAATGTTTATATCATCTGCAGAAACTAAGTGCCACTAACGGTTCAGTATAGGTTCACGAAGCCTTCAGGAGGCTGTTTATGCAGGAAGACGAAGAGCTTGAAAAGATGAGGCGTAGAAAGCTGGAGGATGCGATGAAGAATGTTAGAAGACAATCGGGTCCTCCAGTCGCAGCCACTCCCGTTGAAGTGACCGACTTGAACTTCAACGAAACAATCAAGAAAGACGGCTTAGTCGTGGTCGACTGTTGGGCCGCGTGGTGTGCCCCGTGCCGCATGATAGGACCTATCATAGAAGAGCTTGCAAAGGATTACGTAGGCAAGGTCCTCTTCGGGAAACTGAACGTTGACGAGAATCGAACGGTTCCGTTCGAACTCCAGATAATGAGCATCCCGACGATTCTGGTCTTCAAAAACGGCAAGCTCGTGGACCGGATCGTAGGCGCCATGCCTAGGAGATCCCTAGAGGAGAGGATAACTCGACATCTCTGACGGCATCCCGTCTTCCAAGCTTTGTGGATGCCCACAGAAAAGGCATTCAGATAAGACCACGGCTCCCCAGTGCCTTGGCAATCTCGTTGACCACGAAACCGATCTCTTCCGGAGCTAGTTCCCGCGGTCTTCTGCAATTAAAGGGCAGGGAAACCGCTATTTGATCAGCGTCTCTCTTTGCGATATTGAGCTCTCGAAGGAAGGGCATAACCGCGTTTCTTAGCTTCCTGTTTTTTTGAGTGAAGATCGCTCTGACGAAGTCAAAGAACATTCTCTCATCTTCTACAAAGAAAGGAGGCTGCCGCGGCTTCAAACGTACTATCGTGGAATCCACCCTTGGCGGCGGCTGGAATAATTCTCGAGGAATAGGACCCAAGAGTTCCACACCGGCCCGAAAGTAGGTAGTGACAGTCAGTCTTCCATAATTCTCTGAGCCGACGGGTGCCGCCAAACGTTCGGCAAACTCCTCTTGGAAGGCAAGGATTGCCTGCTCAAAGCTCTTCTCGAGAAGCCAGAACTGGAGAGGAGAAGACAACGAGTACGGCGGAGTCGAGACAACCTTGTTGAAAGGCGGGACTGCCAGGGACATGATGTCGCCCTGCAGAATGGTTACGTTTCGGTAGCTGCTCAGCCGGTTCTTCAGGATTCCTACTAGCTTAGGGTCGATCTCTACAGCTATCACCTGGCTGGCCTTTTGCGCGAGCCGTTCTGTAAGGAAACCTAGGCCGGCACCCACCTCTAGTATTACGTCTTCCCCGCCGAGAAGGGCGTAGGAAACCATCTTGCCCAGAGTCTCCTCGTCTACGAGAAAATTCTGCCCTAAGCGTTTCTTTGGAACAATCCCGTAGGCTCTAAGAATCCGCTTCGTTTCCCCTGAAAGGTTCATGTTTGTCCCGGCTGAAGGACGACTCCCATAAGCCTTGAGGCGCTATTTTCTGTTTATACCATGTGACCGTGGGATGAAGGGAGCGTGAAGGACTATGTTGTTCCTCTATGAGGCTCGGGTGAATAGTCGATACTTGCTTTCACTGGAAAGCTCTTCAATGACTCTCTTCGTGATCAGCTTCGCCGGACTTGGTATGTTGACTCGGCTTTGCAGGTCTTCGAAGCTCTCGAAAGGTCTCCTCTCCCGCGCATCAATAATGCTCCACATGTATTTCTTCCCGATTCCGGGGATCAGCTCCAAGGCGTGCATTCTCGGGGTTATCGGCTGAGCAGAATTAAAGAAGTCCACAAACATTTTCTCCCTGTTCAACACGATGTTTTCGATTGCGCTCTCAAGCTCGATCCTCGCGTTCGCCGTCAACTCGTCGTAGCTAATTCTTCCTAGTATGTAGGTGATCTCGTCGCGCGAATCTTTCCCCACATGGACTCTGTCTAGAGGTTTCAGCACAACTCCTGTTTTCACATTCGCCTCGAGCAAAGTGAAGTAGCTTTCTCCGACCAGTTGGACCACCGCTTCGGCTCGGAACTTCGACCTCGTTCCAGGCTTGCCGAAAGGCAGATAGTCCAGAATGTAGGCATTTTCCTCGTAGAGCTGCCGAGATTCTCTGTCTTTCCGTTCAGTCAAATCTTCCCTTTTCCCCTTTCGTTTCTAGTGTCGTCCGACGAAAACTTAGAAGAAGGAGAACTGAGTCACATCATCCTCGTCTTGCTTATATGGCGCCTAGGCAAACCTGCCGCATTAAGTAAAAAGGGAGACTCTCCAGTAAATAACCTCTGAAAGGAAACACAGCTGAGAACACATTTCATCTTCATTCCCCGCTTGTACCAAACAACTATAAGATTTACGGCTGAAGTGCTAATAACCTTTTCTTCCGCCTTCAGGTCTCCTCTTTCTTTCCGTATTTGTTCAAAAGGCCCAGAATAGATTCCAGTTTGGATGTCTCTATGATCCTGCGGCCCCCAGCCAGAAAGACCCTAAGTTCTTCAATACTCTTAGGCATGGAATTGACTATCTGAACCGCTTCTTCTTCCTCCAACATCGCCTCTGCCTTCAGCTCGGTCAAGAGTTTCCCAGCCGATTCCGGGTCGGTTTTCGAGAATTTCGCCGCGTAGTCTAGAGACCTACGTTGGAACTGATCAAGGTTCTCCTCGCCCAGAGATTGGAGAACCGCCTTAACCTGTGGAACCGTTACCGGCTGAACCTTCAACACTCTTTTCCTAGCCACAGCCTATTCCTCTTTGTAGAGTCTCAAGTGTTCAGGTCGGACGATGATCTGTTTGGCTGCATCCCCTTGGGTAACGTTGACTTCATAGGATCTTCCTCTCTTAGAGACTATGACCCCGATCTTCCCATGATATCTTCTGTGTGGCATACCTCTGTGAACGCCTGGGTCTATCTCGATGACAACTTTGTCGCCCGGTTCGTAGCCATGAAGTAGTCTGCCAAGCCCGAGCTTTCCACGTTCCCGAGGCTTCCGGGTTAAGAGCGAACGGGTTTTCCTCCGATACCCTCTGGATTTTGGCACTTAAGGTCTACCGCCTTTGATTGAGATGTCCAACACGTCTAGTTCCACCGGCTCAGCCTTCGCGTTGACGATCTTCGACACGCTTGGGTCAGTCCGCCCATTATCTCCGGTTACTAGCTCCTTTACGTACAGTCCTCCCTGGCATCGAATCCTCATTTCCGCCTTGTTCGGCGACAACCTCTTTACTTTGGTCTCATATATGTGTTTTTCCCGCGTACGATCAGCTCTACGGCGCATTACGCGCGTTGGAGTCTGCTGAAGGACTGTGGCACCTGTTAGAGAACGTTCCAGTTCCTGAACTTCTTCGTCTGACACCTCTCTGTCAAATACTACAGCAATCCTGTAAGTCTTCTGAGAAGACTCTATACGCTTTAGTTCCCTAACCATCGCCCTATCAGCAAATCTTAGCCCTCTGATCTCGATCTTTCCTTCTGCATTTCTGTTGATGGTCTGCTCAAGCTCGGAGAGTTCTATCTTCCGTTTATGAGGCTTCTTAACCTGTACAATGAAAGGTCTTCCCCGACCAAGCATGCGGGCGTCAACATCCTCCCGTCCAGCCCCATGGAAGGACACCTCCTTCCCCCCAGTCATCTCCAGAACCGGATCTCCGATCAATTCTTCAACGGACTCTGGATACGCTTTTCCTGTCCCATCGCACGCTGGGCAACCCCTTCCCCTGCACTCCGGGCAAGGCCACTTGGATTGAGGTATGCCTCGAACAAGTTTCCGGTACCTGCCCATTATGAAAAGCGAGTTTACCTGGAGTCGAGTCTCCTCTGCGAATGGGTCGATGAGAACGACTATGTCGGGCTTCATGAAATCCACAGACTTATGAGCAGTCTCAGAGATGATCTTCCCAACGATTCGGCTGAACTCGTTCCTCATGCTTTCGCCGTGCTGAACTCCAAACTCGGCTCTAAACTCGTCTTCGCGTTCCTCGACCTCGGCAGGAATTTTGACGCCGACAAGGAACGTCTCATACTCATACTCTTGAAGCATCGGAGAAGCTTTCTCTACGAGTGAAGGTAGCGAAGCGAACCGATCTTGGCAGAGAAAGCACTTCTCTTCCTCTTTGGCTCTCCGCTTCAGTTTGCGAATTATTTCCCGCGCCATGGTGAAAGAGCCTTTCTCGGCGAGCATCTTCAATAGGTATATTCCCTTTCCGTCTTTGGCGAGGGCTAGCTCATGCCCTTTCATTGTCAAAATGGTCTTTATGGTTCTTCCGCGTTCCTTGTTGTCAATGCCGAGGCCTAGAAAAGCAAACTGTCTACCTAGGCAATGGTCGCAGAGGGGATGTTCCTCCAGCATCCTTTGAGCCTTTTCGGTCGTCTCCATGATCTTACCGTCACCGGCGCAGGTTCAGACTGTTTGACGCCCTTCTTTTCAGATCTCTAAATCTCTATGACCGGGGGTATTTATATTCGAATTCCTAGAGAAAATGTTTCTGGCGGTGAACCAGCTTTGAAGATCGTTCGTTACATTCACAGGGGAAATGAGTCCTACGGCATCTTGAAGGAACGCAACGGGATTCTTGATCTGAGCGGGATTCCGAGCCTCAAGAGAATATTGGCTCTCCATGGCATCGGCTGGTTGATTTCTCTGGGTTTGAGTGCTGAACCCTTCCTCAACGATCTGATGGATGGATTGTCAGCTAGGCAGAAAGAGACAGCCGTTCTCAAGAAAGCCGATGTTATCTTAAAGGCGCCTGTGATTGCTCCTTCCAAGATCATCTGCCTAGGACTGAACTACAGGGATCACGCTGAGGAAAGCGGGGCGGTCGTGCCGGACGAACCGATAATCTTTATGAAGCCTCGATCAGCCATTGTTGGTCCTGAAGAGCCCATAATCAAGCCTAGCTTTGTGAAGCAGCTGGACTACGAAGTTGAATTGGCCATAATCATAGGGAAAAGAGGCAGGAACATCGCAGTTTCTGACGCGATGGATTGCATCTTCGGCTACGCAGTCTTCAACGACATATCGGCACGTGATATCCAGTTCAAGGATGGCCAATGGACGAGGGGCAAGAGTTTCGACACATTTGCTCCCATGGGTCCCTGCATAACAACAGCCAAGCAGATTGGCGATCCGAAGAATCTTCGTCTATGTACCATGGTGAATGGTGAGACTAGGCAGAACTCGTCGACGAGGCTGATGGTGTTCGATGTGTACGAGATAATCCACCGCATTAGTCTGGTAATGACGTTGGAACCGTGTGACATCATCGCAACTGGCACGCCAGCCGGGGTAGCGGCCTTCATGAAGCCGGAGCCGAGGTTTCTGAAGCCGGGCGATATCGTTGAAGTTGAGATCGAGAGGATCGGAACCCTAAGAAATCCTGTGATAGAGGAAGAAACAGGCATCCAAAGGTGGTAAGCCTAAAATCTTATATAAAGAAGAAGCCCTTCTATCTTTCCGAGCCGCGGTAGCTCAGTTTGGGAGAGCACCCGACTTACGGCTAACTGAAAGCCCAGAAAAGTAAGGGTGAAGCTGAAGCCCAGATGGAGCTAAGGTTTGAAACCGGGTTGTCGAGAGTTCAAATCTCTCCCGCGGCACCAGAAAATGCTGCCATAGGGGGGGTTTCAGTTTTGACTATGGGCAAGGCTAGGTCGAGACTTCACCTAAGGCCATCGTCAGACTGATCCTCAACCAGATCCATTTCTGAGGGCACAGGTTCGTTGGAACAGCCGAGGTGTAGAATGAACACATCCGGTCCCATCATATCTCACACTACCAGAAAGGTGCGTATGTCGCACGGTTCATATACCGGAACGGACACGCGTGATCCTCTTCCTCAAGAGGAAAACGACCCCAGTCAATATAACGGTCGCCACAGCTACCATCGCCCACATCTGCCAACCCGTCCAGAAGAGAACCTCATTTTCTTCTGCTGGTGGAGAAGCTTCTTCTTCAGGGGCCCATGACCTCATGAGTGGAAAGTTGTCTTGGTTTGTTTGGTCGAGGACGTAGGGCATGTTCCATATACCGGATTCATCCAGTTCCTCAGCATTAGGATACCTACCCCCATAGTCGCTCCAGTAGCTTCCGCCAGAAGGATAACCATCGTCCCATGCATTTGCTGAGTTTTGGCTATGCACTTGTTCAGCGTTATCGACGAAGTTGCAGTGATGGATAAGGTTGCTAGAAGAATCTGCGAGCAAGATGCCACAGTCATTGCGTGCTATGTCGCCTCCAAGAATAGTACTGTTTGAAGACTTCCAGAGTATGAGTCCGTAAGTATTGCTCGTTATGTTGTTGCGATGGATGTTGTTGCCTGAAGACGAAAAGAGCTCGACGCCGCAGCCGCTGTTTGTTATATCGTTTTCCGAAACGGTGTTGCTTGAAGAGTGACGGAGGTATATGCCGTAGAAAGAGTAATATTGGTAGACTTCCCAGACTCTCCCCTTTGCTGTTATTCTGTTTCCGGATATGTAGTTACTTGAAGAGTATTCTAGGTAGATGCCGTAATCCATGTTTGACGATACGTGGTTTTGGGATATGTTGTTGTTTGAAGACAGAGAAAGCCAAATGCCACACTTATTATGTGTCATCTTGTTTCCGGATATGCTGTTGCCAAAGGATATCTTGAGCCAAATGCCGAAGAAGAATTCCTTGATCTCCATATTCTCGATCGTGACATTTCTTCTTCCCGCCAAGTCCACTCCCTTGGAATTCCAAAACCGCGTTCCCTGAAGTGTGTAGCCAGCGCCGTCAACCACGATATTGTCTCTCTGAACGACAAGCGACCCACAATTATCGTTTGTGAAGGTGTATGTCATGTTGTCAACACTAGTGATGTTTGCTGTTGATGGGAAAACGCTTCCATCAGCCCTGATGCAAATGGCTCCACTTGCCTCAACTGATCCCGTGAACCCTCTGATCATTGTCGTTGAAAGTATTGCAAGAACCAATAAGGCAATCTTCCTCATATAGGCTAGAGCTCTTCAATCTCCTATTTTAGAGTTGATCAATCTCTTACGTTATGGACTGGACCTATGGACTCTGTATCCTATGTTATGTCTCTTGTGCTATGTTCTCCGCTTATGTTTCTAATCTTCCTTTAACGCTGGTGCCGCAGTTGCATAAACGTGAAGTCCAGACATATGTAGTTTGCCTTTGCGAGGCATCAAGAGATTGCTGCCAAATGCCTCGGGCGTTTCCTTGCTTTTCCTGAAATCTCTGTGTTCAGGCTTTGCTCTATCGTTTGATACGCCCTTCATCCTCAGCTATTTCATTGTTTGACATGGGGAGGTTTCTATTTATGCAAACACACAAATTGCACGTCGTATCTCGAGGTGTAGCACAAGATGCTACAATCTTTTGATGAAGTTAACACTCTCTGAGAGGCGACATTACGCTGCCGGCAGTTCTCTTTGTCAAAGGGATCATTGAACCACATTCTTTGACATAGACTGCCTTGCCTGAAACGAACATTCCCATATTTCGGGCCTTGAAACGAATTTCTTCTAGCAAAGTCTCCTCAAAATCACTGAACAGAAATGTCTTGACGAATGGTTCGTGGAAGTCCCATATTCCGATAACTCGTCCATCAAGCAAAATCGTAGAGGTTGCGTTGCCAGAACGGTCAAAAATGAAATCATAGTATTCCGGGTCAAGATATCGTTCACGGTCTTTGTATCCCATGAGATAAGGATCAAGACTTGGCAAAAGGCTCACCAGAGGATTCTCTGGCAAGCTTGTCGACGCCAAAGATGTCTTCTGCGAAGAAGGCATGAAGTATTCGCCTTTCAGATCTGAAATGTCGACGATGGCAACCCTTTTCCTCATCTCTTCGAGAATCTCTTTTGACTGCCCCCTTGGAAATCCTGTCCACCAAATCACATCATTCTCCGTTGCAGGTCCAAATGAGGCAAGATACCATTGAACTACCAGCCTTCTCGCTTCTTCTTCGCCATAAGCATTCAGATCGACATCGGGGAAATACTCTTTAGACAAATAGTATGTGTGGATATTGCTTTTCCAACCTTTATCGGGATTTCCACGCATTAGAAGACCTTTGTCGCACATAAGATTCACAATGGGGGAGATGTTCAGCCTTGTTCCCAACGCCTTCTTAATTTCCTTTGTCGTCATTCCTCTACCCCTAAGGACAGAAAGGATCCTCTTTGATGCCACTTCGTATTCATCTTCAGTTACTCCCAAATACTTGGAGTACTTTTCAGATGCAAGGACTATCATGCTCCTTGTTGCAGCAAACGCGGCAGGAACCATATCTTTCGGCAAGACATAGACAGTTTTCCGTACATACCGAACTTTGCCTAGGCTTCTCTTCACGTAGAGTTCTTCATCTAGAAATTCTGTTGTGAAGCTTCGGATTCTTGAGAACAGGGAAAGGTACGGCACTGTGGGTCCCGTGGCATGTAAACCACCTACATCGCTCACTGTTTGTATGATGTTTTCACTTCTCGTATCATCTGTCAGGTGTTGTTTGCGCAAAACGAAATGATTGGCTTGATTGAGTTCTATCGATCCACGGATTGCTCAGTCCCACCATTCCTTTCCAGCGGATTCCCAGCGTCCGGCGTGGTCGCCATTCCTCTGTCCTTTAGCTTCTTTCAGAATCGTTATTGAAAATCCTTTCTGTCAACGATGATCCAGCCATTAATCTAAGTTAGATATATCTAGAGAAGAAATATTTATATCAATCAGCGTCCAAGTATTTGTATAGAGACAGTGTCTGGAAGGTGGTGAGACGAATGTCTGAGAAAAACAGGGAATCAACAGCCTGGGCATTGGTCCTCCTCGTCCTCATAGTGGCCGTCCCTCTGCTCTGGTTGGGGGCTTGGAGCTGGTCAGCGCCTGGTATGATTGGCATGATGGGTATGACGGGATACGGATGGGGACTCATGTTTCTGATACCCCTAACGTTTCTGGTGTTGGTAGCGCTAGGAGCCTACTACCTCATTACCGAGTTTGCTCGAGGAGGTAGATCGACACCCAGCAGTGACCGCAGAATCCTCGATACACTCAAGGAACGCTATGCGAAAGGCGAGATCACAAGGGACCAGTACTTGAAGCTGAAGGAGGAATTGGGACTATGAGTCGAAACAGGAAGGTTCTAGGAGCGATATTGCTATCTGTGGGAATTCTGGGCCTTGTGGTCTCCTCAGCCTCTCTCAGCAGGTGGAGCTATCCCATGTGGCACGTGGGTCCGATGATGTGGAGGGGCATGATGGGGAGATGGAGCTATGACGAGTTGAAGGAGATAGCGGGCACCGTAGAGAGCGTAGGCTGGATGGAAGTAGACCTGAAGGCCGATCAGAAAGAGGTCGAGATACATGGTCCATACTGGTTCTGGGAAAACGTCGGCATAAGTGAAGGCGACACAGTGACCGCCAAAGGAGTCTTCGTCACCATGATGGAACCAGGAGAGGGTTGGCACGAAGGCTTCATCCCGTTTGAGCTGGCAGTGAACGGCAGAACGTACGGAAATGCAGGAAAAGCAATACCCATCTGGATGCAGGACCAATACGCAGCCTAAAGCAATGAGGGATGGCAACGGATTGGCACACCAAGGTGCACTGTGGGGGTAGCCGTTACCAGAACGTTCTGAGGGACTGCGAACCAAAGCTACCGGAGTTCGTCGAGAAAAGAGATGCAACCACCGACCCAGTCTGAGGAATGGAGATAATTAGGAAAGCTCTAGCCAGCTTGAACATGACAGACGCGTTCTCTACTTCTGAAAACATCTGCGAACACGAATATGGAAAGATCGGAAAAGAATCTGCGAAGCATGAACACCACCATTGAAACCCCATGACAAGGATTCTTCATAGGCCAGTGATTGTTGCATTCGGACCTCGTGGCAGGTTATTGCCAAAAAAGGCGTTCATCTCCCTGATTTCCATGGACCGCTTGGCTAGGTTTGGAGCTGAATGTGGAACCGCATTCTCTTAGGCGTTGGAGGCAGCAGCCTTTTCTACCTCACAATAAGAGTTCCTGTCATCGTGCTATGTCCTGCTCCACAGGGGACTGAGCAACTGAATGTGAAGGTTCCGGTTTTGCCGGCAACGAACTCTATTGTTATTGTTTGACCTTCTCGGATCATCTCGTTGACCCTGAAATCTGGAAGTGCGAAACCATGCCCGCTGCCGACACCATCATCTAAGCCTGTGATCCTCAGCACAACAGTATCGCCTGCGTCGACCTCTATCATCCTTAGGTTGAATTCCCAAGTCTTGGCTGTTATCTCGAATTCCCTCACCTCGCCTGTTGGAGGCACTGTTTCCAAGGCTGGTGAGAAGTAGCCAGACCAGTATAGGTAACCGAGTATAGCGATGGCAGAGGCCGCCAACAGAATGCTCATCAATGCTCTATTCTTCATCACCCATTGTCACCTCCTTCTTTCTTAAAAAGAATCGGAATTGGGCTCTGATTCGGAAACTTTATTTGCCCGAATCCGATTGTAACATTGTTATTGCACTCGTATAAACCTTCCTATGGCTAGACTGCAGACGCTTCTAGACGTATTGTATCATACAGCAGATATTGCCAGATCAGTAAGGGTTTTCCACTTAATGCTGTTACTAGAACAAACGGTGGGCAGACGGCCCTTCCATATTGCCATGTTGGACCGGACTTTTGCCGGTACGGCGGAAACGGGCACGCTTGCCCGGTTTAACGGTGACTGACCCTTACTCGCTTTATCTAGTTTTTATACCACGATGACACCAGTGTGTCCATATACTTTGGAGGCAGTTGGATGATGGGCCAACTTACCAATCCTGTTCTCGAAGCTATCAGAAAAAGACGAAGCGTGATAAGATTCGAGACCGTTCCGATAGAGGAAGAGAAGATTCAGGCGGTTCTGGACGCAGGAAGGTGGGCACCGTCGTGGCTTAACAAGCAGCCTTGGAGATTCCTTCTGGTCAGAGACCCAGAGATCAAAACGAACCTGAGCCAGTACGTGCCGACAATCTTCAACCTCGGAGTCAAGGAAGCGCCGCTCTGCATCGCAGTATGTGTTGACTCGAGTGAAGATCCCTTCCACTACGTCGAAGACGGAGCAGCCGCCACACAAAACATGGCCTTAGCTGCCCACAGCCTAGGACTGGGGTCCTGCTGGATAGGAGTCTACGATCTTAAGGGCGAAAGAGATTCGGCAGAGACCAAGATTAAGGAAATCCTACGAATGCCGAAGACCTTCAGGGTGATCGCCCTTCTGCCCATCGGTGTGCCTAGACTGGTTCGCGAGTCGGGGCGAAAGGGACTGCCAGACCTAGTCTACCAAGACAGATTCCGGTGATCCATGCAAGCCAACCATACCGGCAAGAGTGACAGATTGAAGCGAGTCCTTTAGACTTGCCACTAGCCTTAAATATGGAATTTTGAAATTCTTTGTCAGAGGTGTTGCAGATTGCCCAAACCCCGCTATACTATACCCGTACTGTTTGAGATGGCCATAGCTATAGAAGAATCCGCACAAGACTTCTACACAGCTTTGGCTGGAAAGTTCCCCAAACACGAGACTCTGTTCCGGCAACTTGCCAGAGACGAGGAAAGCCACGCCAAGAGATATTCCCAGCTTCTAAGCCGCGGAAAGGCCGAAGAGATCTCGTCAACAGAAGAGGAGCGGATGCTGGCAGACCACAGCATCAAAGTCTTGGAGGATTCTGGAGTAGTCAGAAACCTCAGAAGGGGAGCCGAAAGGGCAAGGGAAGTTTCAGAACTCAAGTCGGCTGTTGAAGCTGCCGTTCAGCTAGAGAAGGATACGGTGCTCTTCTACTACAACTTGGCTATGGGGCTTGGGAAAGAGGACAGGCAAGAGGTATACAAGATCATACGCGTCGAACACAGCCACCTCTACAAGGTTCAGAACCTGACTCTGTAACCAGCATAGAAAGTAGTATACCAAGGCAAACGTCTAGAAGGGTGACTTTTCCCCGTCTGGACATCGGTTGACTCCTACTTCCAGAGGAAAAAGAACATATTATCACACCAGCAGAGAACTCATCGGTTGAAAGAAAACGAAGCCGGAAGACAATAGAAAGAACGAAGCTATCTGCAAGGATTTCTACGGGAACTGCCCAAGCCATCCAGGAACAGACGAGTGGCTCTTCTGTGCAAGGGGCAAAAGCCGAAAGACGGTTCAAAGGAACGGCTGCCTTTGTCCTGCCTGCCAAACCTATGCTGACTACGAGCTTGAGCGAAGCTACTTCTGCGGCGAAGGGGCGGCTCGATGACTCCCACACTCACATGACCCAAAAATCCCACACAACTTTCCCCATTTCTCTGTCTCACTTCCCTGAACCCGAACCGTCAGCACACGCACATGGACCTACCCCGCATCACTAGGCTTGAGGAAACCTTTAAGTCCGTTACACTGGACATCTTACTCCAGTGAACTACCTTGAGAAAAGTCGGTTTTGGGGTTATAGGTCTAGGGACCTTCGGAAAGAACCATGTCGCTGCCTATGCTCAGCATCCCTTTGCCAAGCTTGTGGCTGTATGCGACGTGAAGGAAGAACTGGCTAAAGTGACGGCTGACACATACAAAGCCAGGTGCTATGGGGATTACCGCGAGATGCTAGAGAATCCTGAAGTCGAAGCTGTCTCAGTCGTAACGCCAGACTTCCTTCACAAAGAACCCGTCCTAGCATGTGCCGAGAATGGGAAACATGTCCTCTGCGAGAAGCCTTTGGCGACCACGGTTCAGGATGCGGAGGAGATGGTTGAGGCTGTTGAGGAGGCGGGAGTGACTTTGATGGTTGACTTCCACAACAGGTGGAACCCTCCCTTTGCCCTAACAATGGAAGCGAAGCTCAAAGGAGAACTCGGAGAGCCAGTTCACGCGTACCTTCGGCTAAGCGACACGGTGTATGTGCCGACCAAGATGCTGAGCTGGGCAGGCAAGTCCTCAGTCTTGTGGTTCTTGGGAAGCCACGTAGTCGACCTTGCGAGGTGGATTATCAATGACGAAGCTGTCGAAGTCTACGCCACCAACGGTATGAAACTTCTGAAGAGCATGGGAATCGAGACCGCGGATTACTACCAGTACATGGTTCGGTTCAGAAACGGAGCTACAGCAGCCTTCGAGAACAGCTGGGTACTCCCTGAATCCTTGCCCACGATTGTCGATTTTGTGGCTCAGTTCACCTTCACCAAAGGATGCGTCTACATCGATCCTCTCCAACATGGAGCCTTCAGGAAGTTCACGCAGAACTCTTGGACCTATCCCAATATTATCGGAGGACCACTCGACATTCATGGTCGTCGCGTAGGCTTCGTCAACGAATCCATCGCCCACTTTGTGGACTGCATAGCACAAGAGAAGCAGCCCGCGGCAACTGGCAGGGATGGCTTAGCTGTGACCAAGATACTCTGCGCTGTTGAAAACTCTGCAAGAGAGAGCAAGCCTGTCAGTCTGTAGGCATGTTTCCAAGGGTACAGGCTAGTCGAACTCTATGCTTAGCTGTTTCTTGAGCGTCTTGTACCTGTTCCTCACGGTGACTTCTGTGATGCCGGCCGCGTCCGCAATGTCCTTCTGGGTTATCCTGTTTCCCGCTTGCATAGACGCTATGTAGAGAGATGCAGCAGCTAAGCCCGTGGGATCCTTTCCAGCAGCAATGCCTCTCTCTTTTGCTTCTTGGAGAACTCTAAGGGCATCTGCCAGAATCTGACCCGAAAGACCGACTCTTTCAGCAATCTTCGT
>Ga0129297_10000368_pt1 | contig 21381 bp, 18 predicted proteins | sample I18A1metaG_FD_94708 | JGI IMG/M metagenome (GOLD analysis project Ga0129297, IMG submission 94708) | Lake sediment bacterial and archeal communities from Gulf of Boni, Indonesia to study Microbial Dark Matter (Phase II) - ​I18A1 metaG | ecosystem: Environmental > Aquatic > Freshwater > Lake >... | reverse complement strand
TTCGTCTCCTCGATAAAAGTGCTCTCCCCCGTCCTTCCCATCGCGGTTGCAGCGTCAGTTGCCGCCGGATATCTCGACGGAAAAACCCGGTTCAAAAAAGTGAAACGGTCCCCGATCCTGAAGAAAAAAATCGCCTTGGCTGCGATTCTCTTAGTCGTCTCGCTGGCTCTGGCTTTTCTGACATGGTTGAGTGATCTTTCTCTTGTTGGCAACCGGGCAGCCGCGACTACCTTGGCCCTGGGAGCGTTTGCCTGCAGCTTTTTCTTGGGATTATTGGGGCAAAAGATTCTGGGGTCCGCAATGCCAGGCGATTAATCGGGGTGGATCGCATCGTTAGCCACTTCTCATCGCCCGTTTGGAATGAATTATATGCCCCCTATCACCATAAGGAATTCATACTAAATAATTTAAAAAAACCAACATAAAAATAAATTAACTTAAGCTATATATTGACTTTATTTATTAATTGTGGTATATATAATTAAGGAAATGAACTGAGGGGGTCCAAAATGAACCAAGATTGGCTGGAACTCACCAAGATTACTCGTGGAGCCCCAATGACTGTGGAAAAGGTTAGGCTCAAGGATACTGGCATTGCCATCGAGGGGAGTTTCGAGCTCCCCCATCTCGCCCGCCTGATCATGGAAGATCAGATCTTCGTCATAGCCTTTGTCCGCTCACACGGCTCCATCAAGGAGATGGAGAGGCTTTTCGGGATCAGCTATCCGACGGTCAAGAACCGGCTGAATTCCATCGCCGGCCAGCTCGAATTCGTGGATATCAACCCACCATCGTCACGCTCCGAGATCCTGGAAATGCTCGACCGTGGGGAGATCTCGGTGGAGGAAGCGCTGAAAAAAATGAAAGGCGAATAATAATCATTTTTCTCTAGAGGAGGTCCATAATGAGCGAAGAACGAAAGAAAATCCTGGAGATGCTCCAGCAAGGAAAGATCACTGTGGAGGAGGCGGAAAAGCTGCTGGCCGCGCTCGCTTCCCCAGAAGAGACCGGATCCGGCGCTGGGAAATCGTGCTGCAAATACCTGCGCGTCCAGGTCGAACCCGGCCCGGCAAGTATGGATCAGGACCGGGTCAACATCCGCGTTCCACTGAAGCTCATCCGGGCAGGGCTCAAGTGGGCGGCTTTTATCCCCAAACATGCCCACTCAAGCATCAACAAAGCCCTCCAGGAAAAGGGAATCGAGATGGATTTTTCCACTATCACCGCGCAGGATATCGAAGAGCTCGTCAGCCAGCTCAACGACCTGACTGTGGAGGTCGAAGGCAAGGAGAAGGTCCGAATCTGCTGCGAATAATCATTTTCCCATCGACTTGGAGTTTGGCGCTTCCATTTTGAGGCGAATATTCTTCCAGTCGCCTTTCGGGAAGTCCTGATGACCGCTAAAAAGGTTTCTTAGAATTGGCCGGTGCTGCCGAACCCGCCATGTCCGCGCGATGTCTTGTCCAGTTCCTCGGCCTCGACGATAGCCACGGTTTCCAGCGGCTGGATGAGCATCTGGGCAATCTTCATCCCTTTTTTAATGACATAGGGCTCCTTAGCCAAGTTGGCCATAACGACCCGGACCTCTCCTCTGTAGCCGGAGTCGACAACGCCGGCGAGCCGATGCACGCCACACAATGAGATCCCGCTTTTGTCCCAGATCAGCCCGACATAGCCCTCCGGAATAGCCATCTGAATTCCGGTCGGAATCGGCTTTGCCTCTCCCGGCTGGATCACATCATCCACCAATGAAAAGAGGTCCATTCCCGCATCGCCCGGATGACTGTAGCTGGGAATCCTGGCCTCAGGGTCGATCTTTTTGACTTTCAATTTGATTTTCATTGTTTAGACACCCTCAATGCGCACTTCGGAAAAATAGGGCCTTAAAAGCTCAGCCATCCCTTCAATCTCTTCACGCGAGTAGGGCTTGACCTGAAGGTAATTCCGGTCGATGGTATGGCGGGGGGAATACTGCTGGACCTGAAAGACCCGGGCTCCCTTGAGCAACGCGGCAACCTCCAGGAGGTCCTCTTCCCCGACCAAGCCAGGCACGACGGTCGTCCTAAACGTATGCGGCACACCGGATTTCCTAATGATCTCTATGCTCCGGCTGATATCGGCCTCAACCACTTCCGAGCGGGTCACCTGTTTATATTTTCTCAGGGGAGCCTTGACATCCATGGCGATATAGTCGACAAGCTTCGTCTTCAAAACTTCTTCCAGCCTTGAGGGAAGGGAGCCGTTGGTGTCGATCTTGACCTGAAGACCCCTGTCTTTGATGACGTGAAGAAGGACCTCGAGCTCCTGCTCAAGAAGCGGCTCGCCGCCACTCACGCAGATGGCCTCCAGCCAGCCTTTTCGGGCATCAAGATAAGAGATGAAATAGTCCAGCGGCATCGTCGGAAGCGTCTGAGGCCTGAGAACCAGGTCGGCATTATGGCAGTAGGGACAGCGGAAATTGCAGCCGCCCAAGAAGATGGTGGAAGAAATGAACCCCGGAAAGTCAAGCGGAGCAAATTTCTCTAATCCCTTGATTTCAACCAAGTTTCGAGCTCCGCCTGGTGGTTGAAAATCCTGAGCACCTGGCCGTTCTCGCGCAGCACAAAAACAGGCAGGACGATGGCCCCCTTCTCATCTCGCCGAATCTGGCCGAGGAATTCTCGGACGCGCAGCTTGCCATCCTTTTGAACGAGGCTCAGCTCCTGGCCCTCAAGCACCGTCTCTTTCAGATAATTCTTGAAAGCGTCGCATTTATCGCAGTTCGGGTATGTGAAAAGAAGATAATCCATAGCTATTGAATTCGTTCATACGGCGTTCGATCCTTGAACTCCTGCTGCTTGCCGTCGTTCCAGGTCCGGACTGGCCGGAGATACCCGACGATCCGCGAAAAGACTTCTGTCTCGTCTCCACATTCAGGACAATGGGGATGCAGTCCCCGGATATAGCCATGGTTAACGCAGACGGAAAATGTTGGTGTAATGCTGAAGTATGGAATCCTGGTCGCGGCAATCTTGCGGACCAGCTTTCGGCAGGTCTCGCGGTCGATAGATTCAGGCAGGAAGGTATGAAAGATCGTCCCACCCGTGTAGAGAGGCTGGATGTCCTGCTGGTGCTGGAGGGCTTCGAACACATCACGGGTGGCGTCAACATTGAGCTGGGTTGAATTGGTGAGATAGGGATACTTATCCGTGCCGGAGGTGATGATATTCTTGTATTTTCCCTTGTCCTTCCGGGCCAGCCGGTAGGAGGTGGATTCAGCGGGCGTGGCTTCGAGGTTGTAGAGATTACCCGTCTGCTCCTGGAATTCCCGGAGCACGCTGCGCATGAATTTCAGGGTTTCTATGGCGAATTCCTTGCCCTCGGGAGTCCCGATCCCCTTGCCCATGAAATTCAGACAGGCTTCATGCATCCCGCAAATGCCGATGGTTGAAAAATGGTTGTCGAAGTGCCCAAGATAGACGAGCGTGTAGGGCATCATTCCTTTCGCCAACATGTTGTTGACTACTTCCCGTTTTGTTTCCAAAGATTCCTTGGCCAGGGTCATGATCTCTTTCAGCTTGCCGAAATATTCTTCCTTGGTCCTGGATTCATACCCGATCCGGTTGAGGTTGATGGTCACGACGCCGATCGAACCCGTGGAATCTCCCGGCCCCCAGATATTGCCGGGACGACGCATGAGCTCGCGCTGGTCGAGGTTGAGGCGGCAGCACATCGCCCGGATGTCCCCGGGGTTCATATCCGTCCCCAGATAATTTTGGAAGTAGGGAATTCCGTACTTGGCCGTCGCTTCAAAAAGCAGGTCGGCCAGGGGTGAATCCCAAACAAAGTCCTTGGAAACGTTATAAGTCGGGATGGGGAAGGTGAACACCCGGCCCTTCTGGTCGCCCTCGATCATGAGCTCGAGGAAGGCCCGGTTGATCATGTCCATCTCCTGCTGGTAATCGCCGTAGGTCGAGTCGAGCTCTTCCCCGCCGACGACAGCCTTCTTGTTTTTCATGTCCTCGGGGACAGTGATGTCGAAGGTCAGGTTGGAAAAAGGAGTTTGCCAGCCCCAGCGGGAAGGAACATTGAGCCCAAAAATGAGTTTCTGGATGTCCTGTTTGACCCTCTCGTAGTCGAGGCGGTCCGACCTCACAAACGGCGCCAGGAGCGTGTCCACCGAAGAAAAGGCCTGGGCACCGGCGAATTCTCCCTGCATCGTGCCGATGTAGTTGACCATATGGAGGGTGGCAGTTTCGAGATGCTTGGCGGGATTCGAATGAACCTGATTGGGGACATGGCCGAAGCCCTTGCGGAGCAGCTTCTCGAGCGACCAGCCGGCGCAATATCCGACAATGGGATAGGAAAGGTCGTGAATGTGGAACTCGCCATCCTGATGGGCCGTCTTGATCCGCTCCGAATAAAGATGATTGAGGGCAAAATTGGAAAGCACTTCGCCGGAGACACGGGCGTTCAGCCCGGAGAAACTCGTCACGCCCTCGTTGCTGTTTTCCCTGACCTTCCAATCAATGTCGTTGATATAATCCTTAATCAGCCGTTCGAGGTTCAGGCCTGTTTTTTTCGCCTCCCGGATGGCTTTGTGCTTCTCGCGATAAAGAATATAGGACTTGGCCACATCGAGGTAGCCCTGCTTCATCAGGACCATTTCCACGATGTCCTGAATCTGCTCGACTGAGGGAATCGTATAGCCGCCGAACTTATCCTCGAGCATGAAGGTGGCGATATCAGAGACCGTTTTGGCCGCAGCTCGGTCGGTGATGCCGTTCACCTCCATGGCTTTGGTGACCGCTGTGGTGATCTTATCCTGGACAAAGTCAACAACAGTCCCATCCCTTTTTTTGATTCTTGAAATACCACGGGTCATTGAGCGCCTCCTTTCCTCCCTCAAAACAGCGGAAACCGGTCAAAAGCCGCCAAGATAACAGCCATATTTAGTATATCTTGGTAGCCCTTAATACAAAATATTGTATGTAGCGGCAAAAATTTACACCTAATTTTCTCTGTTGTCAAGACCTTTTTTAAGAATATTTTTTCCTTTTTTTTTGACTACTTTTTGGCTATTCTAAAGAAGATAAAGAGGTTCAAAATGAAGACTTTAGAAATTCAAACACCCTCCCGCGAAGTCCTGGTTGACATCACCTCGCTCGTCGAGGAACAGGTGAGAAGAGAAGACATAAAAACAGGCCTGTGCTTGGTTTACGCTCCCCACACGACCGCGGCCATTACGATCAACGAAAACGCCGACCCTACGGTGAGACAGGACGTGCTCATGACTCTGAAGAAAGCGGCTCCAGATACTCTTTCCTACGCCCACTCGGAGGGTAACTCGCCGGCCCACGTCAAGGCCAGTTTGGTCGGGTCCTCGGTCCTGCTTATCATCGAGAACGGCCGGCTGGCGCTCGGAACATGGCAGGGCATTTTTTTCTGTGAATTTGACGGCCCGCGCCGGAGGAAAGTCTATTTGAAAATTATCTCGGAATAGAAGACTCGCTATTTGAATTTTGCGTTTGGATTAGCCGCAGGAAGGAGCGGGCAGCCCTTTGATTTCGGAAAGCAAGATGGCCCAGGCGCAGCCGACGCCAGCCCTGACGGAGATTGCTGCGAAGGGGCAATTTTTGGCGCAGGCGCCGCACTCCATGCAGGCATCGAAGTCATGCAAGCGAGCTTTTCTATCTTCAAGGTCAAAAACGGCGTGAGGACAAACCTCAAGGCACATCCCGCAGCCCGTGCATTTTTGGGGGTCATAGCTGAGTGTCACTACGTTCTTAAGATAGCGATGTTCTCTCATGCTGCATCTCCTAAAAAGCCCTGACCGCCACTAGCACCAACCCGACACCAGCGGAAAGGAGAATCGCGGGCATTGCGTAGCGCATCTCCTTCAGGACTCCAGAAAGAGACGTGAATGTGGAAGAACCGGTAAAAGTCATGGCCAGAAATCCTGAGATCGCCGGCAGGAGCAGGAAATGAGCGACGGCCTGCTGCCAATCCGGCGAGGGAGACAGGATCCATCCCTGAAATAGATTCACGCAAAAAGCCCAGCCCATACCCAGGAGCCAGCCTTTAAAGGCAAAGGCGCGGCCAGGAATCCAGGGAAGGAGCGTCGGCACAAGGACAGCTCCGGCTACGATAGCTCCAAGATAAACACCGAGGGCCCGCAGGGAAAAAACATTCAGTCCGATCAAGTCCAAAGCCAATAAAACTGCAGCCGCAATCAAAAAATACTTGAGGGGCACGGCCAGTTCCATAGGAGTCAAAAACAGGCGGTCCAAAAAAGTGAAGTGGACGCGCCGCATTTCAGGCGTTGCTTTGCCGCCCGCTTTGAGGAAGTCCTTGATATCAGCCGCCCGCACAGGCCCATATATAACTTTGAACCCTGAACGTCTCGTGACTTCATGAGCCGCTACACCGGGAGCTCCAAGCTGGGGCACGACCAGCGTCCGGTGCGAAATGATTTTGGCCAGGCCTGTATTTTCAACTCTGCGCACAATCTCATCCGTGCCGAAAGTCCCCTTCCCGGCCGCACACCAGACGTTAATTCCCTGTGTATCCAATACAAGGATCCAGGCGTCAAGGCCATCCAGCTCTTTTCTCAGCTTATCGAAGCTCAGTTTGTAATTCGCCGAGACAAGAACGGGCGAAGTTGAACCGGGATTTCCAACCCTGTAAAGGCCGGGCTTGACTTTATAATTCATCCGGCCGAATCCAAACCGAACTTTGACGATGCCCAGCTTGTCGCCTCCGTTGAGCGCAGTTTTAATAACCGGAATCGTGCCGGCGGGCGTATCCATTTGCCGGTCCGCCCAGGTCGAAGATTCTTTCACATACCCTTCCTGTTTGGAGCCGTCGGCAAACCCACCGCAACAGGCGGAAGGTTCGCAACACGGCTCGGGAACGGACGCATTTTCTTTTTTCATTCGCTTTCTCCAGGAGCTGAAGGCGCTTCGTCGCGGCAACAGGCGGCGGAATGGTTGTATGTGTGCAGAGCATCCGCAAAAAGGCTAATGCCTTCGATTATGGCTTCCCTTTTTTCAAGCGGAACAATTTCCATAACTCTCAAGAAATAATCGTTGAAGGTTTTTTCGATCTCGATAAAAACCTTTTTGCCCTGGTCGGTCAGAGAAATGGAAACATACCGCCTGTCTTTCTCATTGGTCAGCCTGTTGACAAGCCCGAGAAAGACCAGGCCATTGATCGTGCGGCTCAGGGTACTCGTGTCAAGGCCCAGGTTCGCAGCCAAATCAACGAGCGAGACTTCGCCCGTGCTGCCGACCTCGATCAGTGTGTGGCATTGCGCAAGGGTCAGGCCGCAGCATCCCGAATCAGACTTGAACGGGTCACCGGATTCCCTCTCTAATAGTCTTAATTTTGCTCTTAAAAGGCGGATTTTTTGAACATCCATTTCTCATGTCCCCTGATAGAATTGAAATTTTATTTCATTACACAATTATTGTATTACTCAAGTATTGTAATTGTCAAGTAATATTTTCCAAAAATTGACATCGTGCCCACAACTTAAAAGGAGAGGCCTAAGGCACGAAGCTCTTTTTCGAGATCCGTATCGCGTTTGTAAAGAATGCCGCTGAGCCCAAGGGCTTCAGCGCCCCGGATGTTTTCTTCCAGGTCATCGATGAGGACCGCTTCCTTCGTGTCAGCTCCGGCCCTGCGCAAGGCCTGTTGATAGATCTCTGGATGGGGCTTCATGAACCCGACCTCAAAGGAGAGCACATAGTCATCAAAAATCAAGATCTCCGGGAACCTGCTTTTAATAAAAGCGAAGCGGACGACATCGGTGTTTGAAAGAAGAATAAGCCTGCACTTTCCCGTCAACTTTTTTAAAACATCCAGAGCCGGCTGGTTGAGCGAAAAAACATCCCGGTAGGCCGCGAAAAAATCATCATAACCAACCCTGGCCTCCAGCTTGGCGACGGCGCGGGCATAAAATTCCCCGGGCGTTATCTTCCCCGTATCAAAGAGAATGATAAACTCCGCGCTCCCCTGGACGATCTGCCGGATATCCTCCACTGAGTACGGGCAATAGGCCGTCATTTTGCGGTAGAAAATGCTGTTATCAAACCAGAGGATGACTTTGCCCAAGTCGGAGATGACAGCGCGGATCATGAAGGCGATGTCTCAGTCTTGTGCTTCAGCACTTCCAGGCCTCCTCCTTCGCGAGCATCCGCTCTTTTGAGAAGTATGGCAAAGACTAACCCAAAAAGGCCGAGGCTCGAAAACATGATCGAGCTGGCCGTGTAGGTATGAGTCAGGTCGCGGAGCAGTCCGTTGAGCAGCGGGAAGAGGCCAAGCCCGATATTCTGAATGGCCGTCATCAGCCCAAAAGCTGTGCCGACCCGTTCTTTGCGCACGATGAGCGGGACCGAGGGCCACATCGCTGCCGGCACGAGAACGAAGGCCGCGCCCAGGGCCACCATCGGGATGGCCGGATAAATTCTGGTCAGGCCCATGAGCAAATGGCTAGGGATCATGATCAAGGAGCCCAGGATCATCAAAGTCGCCCGCCTCCCGATCTTGTCCACCAGGCTTCCAGCGAAGGGAGCAAAGATCATCGAGGCGAAGACAATAATGCTGCTGATCCCGCCGGCTGTGCTGAACATGTGGATGAGGCTATTGAAGACCTGGAACAGGAAACCGCCGCCCGCTTCCGCGGTCCTGGCGATTCCCCATTTGTCGACAAAAAAGTCCGTGGACAGGGCTGTGAACGGGAAGACCGCAGAATAAAAGGTCAGACACAGGAAAGTTACGTACCAGAAGGTGGGCTTGAATTCCTTGATATCTTTGAACGAGATCTTCTCGCCAGCGCTCTCATCTTTGAGCTTGAGCACCTTTTCGCCACGGCGGTCCATAACAATATAGAAAAGGTTTCCAACCAGGGAGATGGCGCATGCTCCGACGGCGGCCAGCAGCGCATACCGAAAACTCCCAAAATACCTGGTGATGAGCTCGCCCGTGTTAAAGGCGAAGAGGGAGCCGAGCCGGCTTACGGTTAAGGTGATACCAAAGGAAAGGGCCAGCTCTTTGTTCTTGAACCAGCGGGCCAGCATGGCGCTCTGGGCCACAATCAACGGCTCAGACCCGGCGCCAAAGATGAACCGGCCAACAAAAAAAACCGGGACGCTCCTGGCACGCCAGACGATGGCGGCGCCGAGAAACACAAGGACAGAAAACAGCAGGCTCGCCCGGCGCGTCCCCAGCTTGTCCACGAGCAGGCCGCCGAAAAAAACCGCCAGGACGGCAGCCACGCTGTACATCGTAAAAAATGTCCCGACCGTCCCGCGGGCCGCATGCAGCTCTTCAACGAGCGTCGGTGCAATGGCGCTGACGATATCGTAGGCGAAATAGCTTCCAAAAGAGAGAGAGGCAATCCAGAAAAGGTTGGTAAAACGATACAGGGCTCTAGAGGGATGAAAAAAACCGGCCGGCTGAGAAATTGCGTTCATCGAATTCTTCGCCTCCCGGGAATTCGCATTGAAGGCAAAATATAACACTCGTCCCAAAGGTGTCAAGGCGTTTATATTTGCCTGCGAGGCAGGATTTTGTTCTAATAATTGTCAATCCAAAGAGCGCAGATTATTTGTTAACGCAGGGAGTAGCCAAAGGAGGAAACCATGAGCAGTCATAAAAAACAAAAAGGCTCATCCGGAATCGGGTTCATTTTTGGGCTCGTAGCAGTAATCGTATTGATCGTCGGCGGGGCCTTGGCCCTCTATTTCTTTAAGGGCAAAAAGATCACCACGCAGGATATCGCCTCGGCTGAAAAAATCGTCGCGCTGCACTTCACTGCGAAGGAAAGAAAATTGATGCGCGAAAACCTCAAGGACAACGCCTCCGCTTATGAGAAGCTCCATAAAGTGCCTTTGCCAAACGATGTTCCGCCGGCTGTTCAGTTCAGCCCTGTTCTTCCAGGGATGAACTTCAATAAAGAAAAAAAACCATTACCTCCTCTTACCAATGCAGCCATCGAACGGCCCGCTAACCTCGACGATCTGGCCTTTTTTCCGGTGACGCCTCTGTCCGAGCTCGTCCGCGCGCGCAAGGTGACTTCCACCGAACTCACCAGGATGTACTTAACCCGGTTGAAAAAATACGGCCCTCGCCTGGAATGCGTCATCAGCCTGACTGAGGAATTGGCCTTGGCCCAAGCCAAGAGGGCAGACGAAGAAATCTCTGCAGGCCGGTACCGGGGACCTCTGCATGGAATTCCCTGGGGAGCCAAGGACCTTCTGGCCACCAAAGGAACAAAAACCACGTGGGGCGCGATGCCCTACAAGGATCAAATAATCGACCTCAACGCAACGGTTGTCGAGCGCCTGGAGCAGGCCGGAGCCGTGCTTGTGGCGAAACTAACGATGGGCGCTCTGGCCTGGGGAGATGTTTGGTTTGGCGGGAAAACAAGAAATCCGTGGAACTATGATGAGGGTTCAAGCGGTTCGTCGGCAGGCTCTGCTTCGGCCGTAGCCGCAGGGCTCGTCGGGTTTGCCATCGGCACAGAAACCTGGGGGTCTATCGTCTCGCCTTCAACGCGATGCGGTGTGACCGGGCTGCGTCCGACCTACGGCCGGGTCCCGCGGAGCGGAGCCATGGCTTTGAGCTGGAGCATGGACAAAATCGGGGCGATCTGCCGTTCAGTAGAAGATTGTGCCCTTGTGTTCGAGGCAGTCTACGGACCAGACGGCAAAGACCTGACGGTTCTGGACCTTCCTTTCAACTGGGATCCCGGCCTTGACTTGAAATCCCTGCGCATCGGTTATTTGAAAAAAGCCTTCGATAAGGATTACCCGACAAAGAAAAACGATGAGGCCTCGCTTGGAGTGCTGCGCTCGCTGGGGCTAGAGCTTATTCCTTTCGACCTACCCGAACATCTTCCGGTTGAGGAGATTTCCTTTATTTTGGACGCTGAGGCGGCCGCGGCATTCTCCGAGCTAACACTGAGCAACCGAGATGACCTGATGGTCCGGCAGGAAAAGGACGCCTGGCCGAATGTTTTTCGCCAGGCCCGGTTCATCCCGGCCGTCGAGTACATCCAGGCCAACAGGGTGCGCACACGGTTGATGGAGGAAATGGCGGTAAAGATGAAAAGCATTGACGTATATGTTGCCCCGTCATTCGGGGATAACAACCTCCTTCTCACTAACCTCACCGGCCATCCCGCAGTGGTCGTGCCCAACGGGTTCACTGAGAAAGGAACGCCAACGAGCATTTCTTTTATCGGGAATCCGTTCGAAGAGGCGAAGACGCTCCGCGTGGCCCAGGCCTTCCAGGCGGCCACGACGTTTCACCTGAAGCACCCGACGCTCAAGGAGTAGGTGCGCACCCCCAATTCAATTTGACAAAGGCAGAGGATATTTAGGAATATTTGAAAATGGATCCGGCAAAAACAATGCTTGCGGCCGCAAACATTGAAAGATACGAAAAATCCATCGAAGAGGCGTTGGCCGCTCTGTCTAGCCAAAAAATCATCTCTAGAATCTGGAAGAAGGATTGGACCGTTTGGCGGGATGACCACCGGGAGATCGCCAACCGGCTGGGTTGGCTGACTTCGCCTCAAGACATGGAGCAGACTCAAGACGGCCTAGGCCGTTTTGTCCAGGTCTGCCGCTCCAAAGGCTTTACTCATGCTCTCCTGCTCGGCATGGGAGGATCGAGCCTGGCGCCGCTAGTGCTCGGGGATATATTCAAGCCCGCCCCTGGAAACCTCGACCTCGACATCCTGGATTCGACGGACCCCGCTGCAGTGCTCGACTTCCAGAAAAAACTGACGCCTGGAAAAACTCTTTTCATCGTATCATCCAAATCTGGAACAACAATCGAAACAGAGTCTTTCTTCAAGTTCTTCTGGAATCGCGCCGCCTCTTCCCTAGGAGAGGAACGGGCAGGAGCGCATTTCGCGGCCGTCACGGACCCAGGGACTCCTCTTGAAGACTCGGCCAAGCGTCTTCGGTTTGCCTTCACTTTCCACGGCAACCCGGAAATCGGAGGCCGTTTTTCGGCCCTCTCCCCTTTTGGTCTCGTACCCGCTAGCCTCAAGGGCATCCCCATCGGTGAGATCCTTCGGACAGCCAAGGACATGGCCGCTCTCTGCTGCGCGGAAACCGACCTCAAGCACAACCCAGGGGCATACTTGGGGACGATTTTGGGAGTCCTGAACCAGAACGGCTTTGACAAAGCAACTCTTCTGTTCCCACGTCGCCTTGAAACTCTCGGCCTCTGGCTCGAACAGCTCCTGGCTGAAAGCACGGGGAAGGAAGGCCGGGGCATACTGCCCGTGACCGGAGAACCGATCGGCCCGGCGAGGATATATGGCCCTGACCGTTTTTTTGTTTATATTCAGGAAAAAGGCTGCGCCAGAAACCCTGAAATCACGCCGCTCGAGCGCGCCGGATTCCCCATAATCTCCCTGACATTCCCTGGTCCTCATCACGTCGGAACCCAGTTCTTTCTGTGGGAATTTGCCACGGCAGTGGCGGGATTTTTCCTCCGGATCAATCCTTTTGACCAGCCCAACGTAGAGTCAGCCAAAAAGAAAACCCGCGAAATCCTTGAAATATACCGCCGGCAGGGTGTTTTTCCGGCTGAAAATCCGACCTTTGAAAGCACAGAAGTTGCGTTGTTCTCAGATATGAGAGTCTCATCTTTAGAAAGCGGCTTAAACACGTTCCTGGGACAGGCCCGCGCTGGCGACTACGTGGCCATCCAGGCCTTCGTGGCCCCGAAAAAACAAACAACCGCACTTCTTCAGGACCTCAGGATCGTGCTTCGGGAGCGGACAGGACTGGCCACAGTCATAGGCTACGGGCCCCGTTTTCTCCATTCCACAGGGCAACTCCACAAGGGCGACAGGGGAAACGGAATGTTCCTCCAGATCACCGCCGAGGATGAGAAGGATGTGGCTATTCCGGATGAGCCGGGCTCGCCCCGGTCAACCCTCACCTTCGGAGCGCTCAAAGCTGCCCAAGCTCGCGGAGATTTTGAGACTTTAAAGTCGTCGGGCCGCCGGATCATCCGCCTCCATTTGCGAAAAGACGTGAGAGAAGGGCTCAAGAAAACGATTCAACTTTTCCGGTCGATCGGGTCGACCGCCTAAAGGAAGGCTGATGACATCGAAGGAAAGAGTCCTGGCGAGCTTTAACCATCGCCGGCCCGATGCGGTTCCGGTAGATTTCGGGTCAACCGCAGTCACGGGAATCCACGTGGCCATGGTGGCCAAGCTGCGCGATTACTACGGCCTCGAGCAACGGCCCGTCAAAGTCTATGAGCCCTACCAGATGCTCGGTCTGATCGAGGACGACCTCAAAAGAATGATGGGAATCGATGTGGAGGGAATCCCTCCCCGTGAGACGCTGTTCGGGTTTCGCAACGAGAATTGGAAGCCGTGGACGCTTCCAAGTGGGCTTGAAGTTCTCGTCTCCGGGCATTTTCAGACCACCACAGACAGGAACGGTGACATCCTTATCTACCCAAAAGGAGATCTCTGCGCCCCGGCCAGCGGACGGATGCCCAAGGACGGCTTCTTTTTTGACACGATCGTCCGGCAGGAGCCAATTGATGAGACCCGACTGAACCCCGAGGACAACCTGGAGGAGTTCGGCCCTATTTCGGAGGCAGACCTCGATTACTTTGCCGTGGAAGCCAAGCGCGCCTCTGCCACTGGACGGGCTGTCATGGCCACGTTCGGAGGGACGGCATTCGGCGACATCGCCCTCGTCCCGGCGCCCTTTCTCAAGCGCCCCAAGGGAATCCGGGATATCGAAGAATGGTATATTTCGACGGTCACCCGCCCGGGCTATATCCACCAGGTTTTTGAGAAGCAAACGGAAATCGGGCTTGACAATCTCGAAAAAACCGCTCGAGCCGTGGGAGACGAGGTCGATGCCGTTTTCATCTGCGGGACGGATTTCGGGACCCAGCAGTCTCAGTTTTGTTCCGTTGAGACATTTCGGCGGCTTTATTTCCCATATTACAAGAAAATCAACGACTGGATCCATACCCGGACCGGCTGGAAAACGTTCAAACACTCCTGCGGAGCTATCGAGCCTTTCATCGAGGCCATGATTGAATGCGGGTTTGATATCCTCAACCCGGTCCAGTGCTCGGCAAAAGGGATGGACCCTCTCCGGCTCAAGAAAGCCTTCGGCGACCGGGTCATTTTCTGGGGCGGAGGTGTGGACACGCAATCCACGTTTGCCTTCGGGACTCCGGGAGAAGTCCGCGAGCAGGTCCTGCAAAGGTGCGAGATATTTTCGGCCGGCGGCGGTTTCATATTCAATACCGTGCACAATATTCAGGCGAATACACCAATTGAGAACGTCATCGCCATGATCGAGGCCGTCAGGGAATTCAACGGAAAAAAATAATGGGGAGGCGCGTATGAAAACACGCAAGGCCGGGGCATTTCTACTGGTTTGCTTCGCGCTGCTATCGGCCTCATGCGCGGATTCACGAAAAGCCCTCATTATCGTCCGGCCCAAGAAGGCTTCGTCGCTAGAGAGATTGGCCGCTCGAGAAATCCGCCGCTATATTTATGTGCGCACGGGCAGACTTTTCCCGATCAAACCAAAAGATGATCTCAACGCGGGTAAACCGGCGGTCGTTGTCTCACAAAAGGAGCACTTCCTCAAGGCCAATCTTGGGAACAAAGAGTTCAGGAAAAACGTGGCCAATTTGGGCGCCCAGGAATATGTGCTCCAAACTCAGAGCCGCCCGGGAAAGCGGACCGTGTTTATTATCGGAGGGGACGGGCCCGGAACTCTTTATGGCGCCTATCGTTTGGCAGAAAAAATGGGCGTCCGCTTTTTCCTCGATGGCGATGTCATTCCCGACCTCAAGGTCAACCCCGACCTTCCCATGATTGATGAACACGGAAAACCCCTGTTCAAGTTGAGGGGAATTCTTCCCTTTCACGATTTCCCCGAAGGCCCCGACTGGTGGAACGACGACGAATACAAAGCCGTCCTGGCTCAGCTTCCCAAATTGAGGATGAACTTTTTCGGCCTGCATACATATCCGGAGGGGCATCCCAACGCCGAGCCGACGGTCTGGATCGGGCTTCCCGAGGACAGCGCCGCAGACGGGACCGTGCGCTCGAGCTATCCCGCGAGCTACCAGAATACAGAACGCGGAAACTGGGGCTATGAGCCGACCAAGACCAGTCATTATCATTTCGGCGCTTCCGGGCTTTTTGAAAATGACAATTATGGCCCTGAGGTCATGAACGGGCTGATTCCCGAGCCTAAAACAATGGAGGACTCAAACGCGCTCTTCAACCGGACCGGAGCACTCTTGAAAGATGCTTTTGAATTCGCCCGTTCCCTGGGCATCAAAACCTGCGTCGGGACAGAGATGCCGCTGACTATTCCGGAATGGATCAAAAAGCGTCTCGAAGAGCAAGGGAAGAGCCCTCAGGATACAGCCATCGTTAAGGAGCTTTATAAAGGTCTTTTTTCCCGTATCAAAAAGGCCTATCCCCTGGATTATTACTGGCTCTGGACAGACGAGACCTGGACCTGGAGCGATGCGCCCGAGGAACAGGTCAAAGCTGTCGCAAACGACCTAGAGACAGCGCTTCAAGCCGCCGCAGAAGCCCGAGCTCCGTTTGGAATGGCCACGTGCGGTTGGGTCCTCGGGCCGCCGATTGACCGGACACTCTTCGACCGGCTGTTGCCCAAGGACGTTGCTGTAAGCTGCATCAACCGGGAAGTTGGCAAGGCTCCTGTTGACCCCGCCTTCGGCCGGATCAGAGGCAGGTCCAAGTGGGCCATCCCCTGGCTTGAAGACGACCCAGCGCTAACATCACCTCAGCTTTGGGTGGGACGGATGCGGCGGGATGCTCTTGATGCGCGGAACTATGGTTGCGACGGGCTTCTCGGCATCCACTGGCGGACCAAGATCCTTGGACCTAACATATTGGCTCTGGCCTGGGCCGCTTGGGATCAAAGCGGCTGGGCGGAGTCAGCAGCTTCCTCCAGAGAAGAGGAGGGTCCTGTTGGCGGTGTTTATGTAACGTGTGGCGACCTGGACGTTGCGGGAACGACCGAACGGCTGGTTTATAGCGACAGCAGGGACAGAGTTTATGGTTATCATCTGCACGTCCCCAACGGCGTCTACGATGTGACCCTTCAGTTTTGCGAAGGCGAATTCAAGGAAAGGGGGCGCCGGGTTTTTGATATCTCCCTTCAAGGCCAAAAGGTTCTCAGCAAATTGGATATTTTTGCCCGAGCCGGCCGCCTCAGGGCTCTGGACATCGGATTCAAAAATATCATTGTGGAAAACGGCCACTTGAATATCGATTTTTCTGATCGCATCCATTACCCCTGCGTCGCGGGTATCGCGGTCCGAGGAAAAAATTCTCTCAGGAAAATAAACTGCGGCGGAGCCGCCTTTAAGGACTATGAGTCTGATTGGCCGGAGACAGCCCGCTTTCTCGCTACGCTCGATTTTTATCAGGACTGGGCCGCAGCTCAGTTCGGGCCGGAGGTGGGCGCGGCCATAGCTCCCATTTTCGCGCGCCTTGATGGCAGACTTCCCCAGCCTTCGACCTGGATAGGAGGGCCGGGAGGGATCGCCCCGGACACGCGCCCCTGGGAAACCATCGCCAAAGAATATCAGTTCGTGGATGAGTTGGCTTCCATCAAGCCAAGGATTAAAGGCAAGGGAAACACCGAAAGGTTCGCTTACTGGCTGGCGAACTTCTCCTATATGCGCGAGGTTTCCCGGCTCGAATGTCTCTGGGCCGAGTACAATGCTTGCCTGAAAAACATCAAAGCCAGGGCCGACGAGAATTCCAGGGCATCCCTGGCCCGCGAAGTCCTCCTTCCGCTCCGCAAGCGCCTGGTGGACGCGCTAAAATCCGTGTACAGTTACCTGCTGGCCACAGTCAGCACTACCGGTGAGATGGGGACTGTGGCGAATTGGGAGCAGCATCTCCTGCCGGGCTTGATGAAAAAGCCAGGCGAAGAGCTGAGAGAGATTCTCAAGAGCGAACTGCCTGCTGAAGCGAAACTCCCCGAGACATATGGCGGCCCGATCCGCATTATCATACCGGCCACCCGGACCTTGCTCCGGGCGGACGAGCCGCTTCATCTCAAAGTCATAATTCTCAGCCAAGAACAGCCGGAAGAGGCAGCCTTATTCTGGAGGGAAATGGGCCGAGGAAAATATCAAGCGATCCCTCTCGAGAAATTGGCCGGGGGAGTCTACCAGGTTTCTTGCCCCAGTAGTGGAAAAGACCTGGAGTATTATGTCAGAGTAAAGATGAGCACCGGAGATTTGTATTTTCCGGCCACCGCGCCTGAGCTCAGCCAAACGGCCGTCAGGATAGAATAGGCCTGCTTGCGTTTAATAGAGTCCAGCAAAAATAAGGTCCGCATGAAAGAGGTCACGGGTTTTTCTGCGGACTTTGACATCAACTGTGTCTTTGATGCTGATATAAAACCAGAATTTATTGAATAAGGACAGCTTATTAATATAATAACGGGCAAAGTTAGTCTCCGCATCGATAAGGATTTTTCCCACGGTCTTGCCCTCCTCGCCAATCAAAGTAATGGCGTCGGCCTCTTTTCCGTCCGCATTCTTGACTTTGGTCAAAGCGCCATAGATCTTGACTTTGCCCTTGCCTTCCCACTCCTGGGTCTTGTCCGCGGAAGTGATGTTCAAAGTCGGGAAGCCCTGCCGATCTCGCATCGAGATGTGGTCTTTTAAAAACACTTCCTCCGTTCTGGTGAAAATATTCCGATACTGTCCCGCTTCCTTGATATCGATGCTCTCGGCCACAAGAACCGAGGGATCGTCCTTGAGAAGCGCGCCTTTGACTTTGATTTCTTTCCCAGCCAGGACACTAGCATCACGGCGTTCAATCGTCCCCTGAATATAGATGTCAAAACCCTTGGCTGCTGGCAGATAAAAATATTTGCCCAACCCGACCTTCACGATCCCCTCGTATTCATTCACCCCGCCAGCAGGTGCAACTTCCTGCCCCTGAGCTGAAGACTGCGCGGCTTCCTGAGGAGAGGCCATTCCTGCAAGCGCCACAGTCAGGGCGACCAGGCTGAGAAGGGTTAAACGGGATATCATCTGGAATTTGCTCCGGCCTTCCATCCAAGGTCTTTTGAGAAGAGTCATTGCTGATACCTCCAAACTTAAATCAGACAAAAGAGCCAGAATATTGCCCTCAGAATGAAAATATTTTATACCACCGAAAAAAACAAAAGTAAAGAAGAAATTATCCGCGGGAAAACGGGGCGATCAATCGCGCTTCTTAACGACTCCACCAGAGGAAGAACGAGACGGCGGTGCAGATTTTGGGGCAGAGGAGTGACTCGGAGCAGAAAAACGGCTGGAAGAGGAATGGCTGGGTGCAGAGCGGGACAAAGATGGAGAAGAAGAGCCCCTACTCCTTGAAGGGGATGACATCTTGGGAGCTGAGAAGGTTGACCTTGACGGCGCAGAAAAAGACCGGCTTCCCGAATAGTTCTGTCCTCGCGATATTGAAGGCGAGGAAAATGACCTTGATTTCAGCTCATAGTTCCGGTTCTGCCGATAGGTGGGGATATTGGTGGAGGAACGATTGGTTGATTTCAGCCCGGAGGTGCCGAACCGGGAAATGCCGGCGTTCGAGGAATAAACCCGCCGACTCTCGCTCTGACTTTTTGTCAACGAGGGCCTTCTTTCGGACGGAAGAAATTTCGCCGCGGGAGAATAAGACTTGATTCCTGATGCTCCGGATCTAGACCTGATCTCATTTGGCTCCGACGTAGCTGATCCGTGCGACCTGGCGAAGCCCTGCTGCTTCGGTTCCGCCTTGACTGTGGCCTGACCGCGAGAGGAATATTTTGTCACCGAGCCGGCACGCGTTCCGGCCGGAGCCAGCCGTTCGTTTCCCAGTGAAGAACTCTTGGTCAGCCGCGAAGAAGTTTCCCCTGCCGGCGGAGCACCAAGACTCCTCATTGACGGTCTGACTTGAGGCTGGGAAAGCCCCTTGGATGGGGCGGAGGCCTTCATTCCTAAGCGGTTGACCGCTGGTTTGATGTCCGGCTGCCTGGCTTGGAGGGTAATTTTCCCGAGTCGCGAAGCCTCGACACGGCCAAGCGCCGCATCGGAGATCCGGGGAGACTGGAGCTGGCTTTTGCGGACAACAGTCCAAGCCCGGGAATCAGCCGGGTAATGATGTCCATGATAACGGTCATAAAAATAGTTGTTGATGATGACGACAGGTCGGTTGTACCAGCTGAGCGGACACCAGCCGACATAATCATATCCATAATACCAATGCACCCAGGCCGGGCCCCAATGATAGGTAGGGATCCAGTACCAGCCGAGTCCGAGCCTCCAGTGCCATCGTCCATAATGAAAAGTGCACCAACCCCAAGACTCATAAGGGATCCAGCTCCAGCCGCAGCGGGGATACCAGACCCAACGGCCATAGTAATAAGGCCTCCAATCTGGATAATAGACCGTGGGAACCCAAACGTATCCGTAGGGCCTCTCATAGACCCAATTGCCGTTGGAGGCGAGTTCATACTCATAGTCCTCAAGCTCGGAGGACAGATAGCGTTTCGAGATATATTGATTCCGGAGGGAATCCCGGTCGGCATTCCAATTGTCAAAATCATCCCGAGCATAAGAGAGAGACATGGGCGAACCCAGGCGCCCGTTGCTGGCCAGAAGCCGGGTCCGGCCGCTGATAAGCTCAGAGCCTGCCTCGCCCGCCGCTTCAACGGAGCCCTCAAGCACCGTGAGCTCGCTCTTGCCCTTTTCCAGAATATCGAACCGGTACAGCCCGGATTCCAGGACATAAAAAGATGCGTCGGGAGTGTGCACCTCCAGGCTTTTCTCCTCTTCCAAATAACCGACGCGCAGATAGAGACTTCCTGACAAAAGGTGCAGCCTTACCCGGTCGTCTCCCCGCCGCGGCAGGTTGGCGAACTCGACGTCCGTGTTTTCATCAAGCCGCAGATAGTTTTTCTTTCCAAAATAAACTTCCGCCCTTCCGCTTCTTGTGATTAGCTTATCTCCCTCAACGAGAGCCAGGTTGACCACGCCCTGCTCGGTGCCGAGGTCCTCGGCCCTCTCAACAACGACATCCCCGCTGACATAGCTCAGCCGAGCATAGCTGTAGCTATAGTAATCTCCCTCCTGAGCCGAAGCGATGAAAAGCGACGAAAAAACCAGGGCCATCAAGATCATGACCGCTTTCTTCATTTTCCTTCTCCTTGCCAACTCAAACAAAAGCAAATGTTGTGCCAGGTGTTCCTATGGGGAAAAAGAGGATTCCTGAAAGAAAACCTGTCCTCGATTAAGGACAGATGACATGAGACTGGGTCAGCAAAACCACTCTTTTCACTATTCGATTTCCCAGGCTTCAAGGCCGGTCGCAGAAAGTGAAACAGGAAGGGGCCGGATGCCTTTCCCCAACGCGGCGATAGCCTGGAGCATTTTTCTTCTGACTCCGTCATCTGGATTCGCCAAAATTGTCAGTGAACCTCCCTGGCCGCCGGCGCCGTTGACTTTCCAACCCGAGGCTCCGTGTTTTTGAGCCACAGCAATGACGGCATCCGCCTCTCTTGAAATCAATTTTGAAAACAGAGACCTCTGGCATTCATTGTTCTCCCTCATCACTTCTCCATAAGAGTCGAGGTCTCCTTCGAGCAAAAAGGCTTTCGCCCGAGCCGGCAATTGCTTCATCCTTTCGAGAGTCCTCCACTCCGGCCCTTTTCTCTCAAGCTCAGCGATAACTCGCTCATGGATGGCGGAAGAAAGATGCGGCCGGCCCAGGTAGATCAGACAAATCCGTCGGCCAAGCTCATTCCAGGTCTTGGGCCTGAGCTTTATATTTTCTACCCTGGCCCGGGGATAACGGTGCATATGAATGAAACATATCCCTCCGGAGGCGGCACAAATCTGGTCCTGAATGCCGCTCTGCTGCTTCAGGTCCTGTGTCTCTATTCGATGAGCCAGAGAAACGAGCTCTCTGATTGCCAACCTGCGCTTTTTAAGAAAGCTCAAAGCTCCGAGGAGAGCCACACACACAGAAGCTGATGTCCCAGTGGAGATGCCCGCCGGGACTGGCGAGAAAAGACGGATATTAACCCGGAGATGTTCCGGAAGGGGCATCCTGGCGATGATGTGCTGGAGAAGTGGATGGGGAAAGCGGGAGGGTTTTTTTGGGTTGACCCAAAAGCTTTGAGCATAATTTTCTGCATGCACGAAGACTCTCTTTTCCCGGCCTCCTGTGTTCTCGGAAGTTCTGACTTGGACTTCGACGGCCGGGGACACTGCCAAATTCAAAACCCAGCCCTCCCGGGCAAACCAGGTGTCGGTCCATCCCCCGATATCGTTAATCCGGAGAGGCGCACGGGCGTGAACGAGCCT
>Ga0129297_10000367_pt1 | contig 21423 bp, 13 predicted proteins | sample I18A1metaG_FD_94708 | JGI IMG/M metagenome (GOLD analysis project Ga0129297, IMG submission 94708) | Lake sediment bacterial and archeal communities from Gulf of Boni, Indonesia to study Microbial Dark Matter (Phase II) - ​I18A1 metaG | ecosystem: Environmental > Aquatic > Freshwater > Lake >... | reverse complement strand
CCTCAATTTTAGGAGGGGGTAAAGTTTCGCGTTTCGTTTCTCTTTTCTCTTCTATTTTTGGAGGTTGCGGGGCGGGCTTTTTCAGAGCCGGAGTCACCTGTGCCTGTTCTGGCTCTGTTACCGTCACAGTTCCTTTTTGAACCGCCCCTTCTTCGGCCACAATCATCACGGCGGATTCGTGGATGAACCCGGAGATTCGGCCTCTATACCTTAGAGAACTATAGCTGACATAATACCAGACCTCTTTTACCTTCCTTTGCTGGAAAAGATTGAGGAGTGTCCCCTTGACAACAATATCTATCCTGGGGCTGCTTTTGCTTGGCTCGGCGTAAATGAGGGCTCTATCGACTTTAACACGGAGCTGCTTGACGGCAGAAAAGAGAGAGGGCGTTAAGGCGATCGCAAGAATTACTCCGATGAATCGCTTATTCATAGCGCGCACAGCTTTAGTCGCGCCTTCACTTTAAAACAGAAAAAGAGAATGGTCAAGGGGCAAAAGGAAAAAGTCGGGTCGGTCTCGTGGATTTGAAATTCCGCCTAATATCAGATATATATAAGGCCACCTGATATGAGGAGGGAACTCAGATGAAAAGAATCGCCGCCTTTGGTGAGATTATGCTCAGGCTTTCGCCGCCCGGGCACGAACGACTCTCGCAGCCCTCCTCGTTCATAGCCCGCTTCGGGGGAGGGGAGGCCAATGTGGCTGTTTCTCTCGCATATGTTGGCCATGCCGCCAGGTATATTTCGGTAATTCCGGCGAATGAGATCGGCGACGCCGCAGTGGCTGAGCTGCGAAAATGGGGCGTAGAAACAGGATTTATCTTACGGCAAGGAGAAAGACTGGGCCTCTATTTTGCTGAGACAGGGGCCAGCCAACGGCCCTCAAAAATTATCTATGACAGGGAGCATTCAGCTATCGCTGAAGCAATGCCGGGGGATATCGACTGGGACGCAGCTTTAAGCGGAATGGAGTGGTTCCATACGACAGGAATTACGCCCGCCCTGAGTTCATCGGCGGCTGAATTGACCCTAGAGGCAGTCACAAAAGCCAAACTAAATGGGCTGGCCGTCTCAGTGGACCTGAATTTTAGGGAAAAACTCTGGAAATACGGGAAAGCGGCGCCCGAAGTCATGCGGGAAGTCGTCAGATTTGCCGATGTTGTTGTCGGGAACGAAGAGGACTGCCAGAGATCCCTTGGTCTCGGCGCTGAGTCCGGCTTCAAGGCGGGAAAATTGGATTTGGCGGTATACAAGAAGCTGAGCGCAGAGGTCCTCACGATGTTCCCCAACATCAATAAGCTGGCCATTACTCTGCGGGAAAGCCATTCTGCTGACCACAACAGCTGGTCGGCCGTCCTTAGAACCGGGGAGAAATTCATAGTCGGGCCAAAGTATGAGATCACCCATATCGTCGATAGGATTGGAGCGGGGGATGCTTTTGCTGCAGGCCTGATTCATGGCCTCGATCGATTCGGTGATGACGAGAAAGCTCTTGAATTCGCAGTCGCTTCTTCGTGTCTTAAGCACTCCATTCCAGGAGATTTCAACCTGGTTTCGGAAAAAGAAGTCCTAGCGCTGATGCATGGTCAAAGCTCAGGAAGAATCCAAAGGTGAAGACGTCCCGGGGAGGCAGAAATGACAAAGGATGAAGTCCTCGAGGTCATTTTATCCAGCAAAGTAATCGCGGTGATCCGGATGGCGGAAACTGAGAAGATTGACAAAGTTGTGGAAGCGATCAGGAAAGGCGGAGTGAAGGTGGTCGAGATCACTATGACCACGCCTCATGCCGTCGATATCATCCGAGTTCTGTCCAAGAAAAAACTTTTTGGTTCTCTCGTCGGCGCCGGCACCGTCCTCAACCCAAAGACTGCGGTGCGGGCGATCCAGGCCGGCGCGGATTTTATCGTATCGCCGGTCACGAATTTTGAGGTGATTGATGTCTGCCACAAATATAGTACATTTGTGGCGCCCGGTGCTCTCACTCCAACAGAAATAGTTGCCGCCTGGGAGGCCGGGGCTGATGTAGTCAAAGTATTTCCGGCGACATCCGTCGGCCCGAAATATTTCAAGGATCTCAACGGGCCTCTGCCGCAGATCCGCTTGATGCCGACCGGCGGGGTAAGTATTGAGAACGCGCGCGAATTCATCGATAATGGAGCGTGTTGCGTTGCCATCGGGACCGCGCTCTTGGACAAAAAAGCCATCGCTGATGAAAACTGGGATATCCTAACCCAAAAAGCCAAGGCACTTATGGATTCCTTGCGATGAGGAGAAAAGACCGTGAAATGCACAAAGTGTCATTTTGAAAATACTGAGGATTCCCTCTTCTGCAAGAAATGCGGGACCAAGCTGCCGCTTTCCGACGGAGTGCTCTATTCCCAAACTAAGACTATTCAAACGTCTGCCGAAATCCTTGAGCAAGGGAGTCTCATCGCCGGAAAGTACCGAATCATCGAGGAGATCGGCCAGGGCGGGATGGGGGTCGTCTACAAGGCCGAGGACATCAAGCTCCAGCGCACTGTGGCCCTGAAGTTTTTGCCCTCGCACCTTGCCGGGTTCGACGAGCTCAAAGAGCGCTTTCTCATCGAGGCCCGGGCGGCCGCAGCCCTATCCCACCCGAATATCTGCGTCATCCACGAAGTCGGGGAAAGCGAAGAACGCCCGTACATCGCCATGGAGTACGTGGAAGGTGAGACGCTGCGGGATAAGGTCAAGAGAGGACCGTTGAAAGCCGAAGAGGCTCTTGAAATTACAATCCAGGTTGCGTCTGGTCTGAACGAAGCCCACCGCAAGGCCATCATCCACCGGGACATCAAGAGCGCCAATATCATGGTCACGGACAAGGGCCAGGCCAAAATCATGGACTTTGGACTCGCCAAGCTGCGAGGCGGGTCATCGTTGACAAAAAGCCAGACAACTCTGGGCACTGTGGCCTACATGTCTCCGGAGCAAGCGCAGGGCGGAGAGCTTGACGGCCGGACAGACCTCTGGTCGCTCGGCGTCGTGCTCTACGAGATGCTTACGGGTGAGCTTCCGTTTAAAGGGGACAGGGATGTCTCGATCATTTACTCAATCGTCCACGAGGATCCGAAGCCGATCAAAGTGCGCAAGCCGCCCGTGCCCGAGGAGTTGCAGCAAGTCATCGCCCGGGCGCTCAGGAAGAACCGCGATTCGCGTTATGGAACAGCCGAGGACATCCTGAAGGACCTGAAGAGATACGGAGAGTCGGTCCGGGCAGAGGCGGCCGGTGTGTTCAACCTCAGATCTCTCTTGAAGCGCCTGCGCCGGCCGGTCGTGGCGATTCCCACAGCCCTGGCGCTCGTTGCGATTGCGGCCGCTGCCGTCTGGTTCTTCAAGCATCAGGCCAAGGTCCGCTGGGCCAGGGAGGTGGCGCTTCCGGAGATCGAGCGGATGATCGAGGAAAACGACGTCTGGCGAAATCTTGTTGCACCGTATCGGCTGGCGGAAAAGGCCGAGGCTATCATCCCTCACGATCCCAAGCTGGCCGAGCTACTCTCGAAATGCGCTTTAAATATCAACGTCAATACAAATCCCCCCGGCGCGAGAATTTACATTAAGGATTATAATGCCCCGGAAAATGAATGGTCCTATCTCGGCGTATCACCGATCGAGAAGTTCAGACTGCCTGTCGGAATATTCAGATGGAAGATCGAAAAGGACGGGTACGAGACTGTTCTGGCGGCGTCTTCCAGCTGGGAGATGGCGAGCCGCACAGGCGGCAAGGCCGGTACCGTCGTTCCCTATGATCTCGTAAGAGTCCTGGATAAGACCGGAAGCATTCCGCCGGGCATGGTGAGGGTCCAAGGCGCAGAAACGGCTATCGGAAAACTGGGTGATTTTTTTATTGACAAGTATGAAGTCACGAACAGGAAATACAAGGAATTTATCAACGCCGGAGGGTACCGGAACGAAAGATTTTGGAAGCACAAATTCGTCAAGGATGGAAGAGAACTAACCCGGGAAGAAAGAATAAACGAGTTCGTCGACTCATCGGGCCAACCCGGCCCTTCCACATGGCTGGGAGGGGATTATCCCGAAGGCCAGGGCGATTACCCCGTTTCAGGAGTCAGCTGGTATGAGGCTGCAGCATATGCAGAATGGGCCGGAAAAAGCCTGCCGACAAAGGAGCATTGGGCAATAGCCAGAGGCCAGTACACTCCGATGGTGCGTGTCTTTCAATTGGGTGGCTTCGCCATCTTTGCTGCCTACAGCAATTTCTCCGGAAACGGCCCTGTTCCGGTGGGAAGCCTTCCAGGCATCACGCCCTATGGGGTGTATGACATGGCAGGGAATGTACGGGAATGGTGCTGGAATGAGACCCCAATGGGGAGGCTCGTCCGGGGCGGCGCTTGGGACGACAATACCTATATGGCAGGGAACTTGAGCCAGGCTCCCTCCATGGACCGTTCCGCCAAAAATGGTTTGCGCTGTGTTATCTATCTAGAGCCGGAGAAAATCCCGGTTGCAGCGTTTCAACTTGAAAAACTGAGGACATTCAGGGATTTTTATAAAGAGACGCCCGTTCCAGACCCCGTCTTTCAAGTTTACAAAGAGCAATTTTCTTACGATAAGACAGATCTCAGGGCCAACGTCGAATCGCGGCAGGAAAGCCCCGGGGGTTGGGTCCGGGAGAAGATCACCTTTGACGCAGCCTACGGGGGCGAGCGGGTCATAGCTTATCTCTTTCTTCCAGAGAACATTCCGCCTCCGTATCAAGCCGTTATCTATTTTCCCGGCAGCGCCTCCGTAACAACAAAATCGAGCGAAGACCTTGAGAATTATTACGAATTCCCGATGTTCCTTTCGTTTATCGTCAAGAACGGCCGGGCAGCCCTCTATCCGGTCTACAAGGGGACATTCGAACGCGGAGACCCTGCCCTGGTGCCGATCCATGGGGGTGCCGAATCTCGTGCCTATACAGAATTCCTGATCCAGATCGTCAAAGATTTCAGGAGATGCATCGACTACCTGGAGACACGGCCGGACATTGATAGCTCCAGGATCGCCTTTTACGGCATGAGCTGGGGAGGAGCTCTCGGCGCCGTCATCCCTGCCATGGAGGACCGCATCAAAGCAAGTGTCTTGGTGGGAGGCGGAATGGGAGTGAGAGGAGCGCGCCCTGAAGCCTATAAGCTGAATTATGTGACCCGGGTGAAAGTGCCGACGCTGATGTTGAACGGCAGGTACGATGCCGGCTTAGAGATTGGCATTAAGCCGATGTTCGGCCTGCTCGGGACTCCATCAGAGCATAAACAGCTCAAATTATATGACACCGACCACATCCCGCCCAGAAACGAATACATCAAAGAAACCCTGGCCTGGCTGGACAAGTACCTCGGGCCGGTGAAGAGGTGATCAGTTCAGGTTTAAAAGAAGCAAAAAAGGAGGAGAGATGCCCATTGAATGCCCAAAATGCCATTCAGAGAACAGCGATAACTCTCGGTTTTGCAGCAACTGCGCTACGCCGTTGAGCAGGCCAGGGCTCGAAGGGGTTTCCCTGACGAAAACATTGGTGACCCCTCCTCCTGTTTTATCGAAAGGGAGTCTTGTTGCCGGGAAATACCGGATCATCGAGGAGATCGGCCAGGGCGGGATGGGGGTCGTTTACAAGGCCGAGGACCTCAAGCTCAAGCGTTTTGTGGCTTTGAAGTTCCTCCCGCCGCACCTCGCGAACTTTCCTGAGCTCAAGGGAAGGTTCCTCATCGAGGCCCAAGCAGCGGCGGCACTTTCTCATCCGAATATTTGCGTCATCCACGAGGTCGGGGAAAGCGACGAAAATCCCTATATCGCTATGGAGTATGTCGAAGGTGAGACGCTCCGGGATAAGGTTAAGAAAGGGCCCCTGAAGACAGAAGCTGCCGTGACCATCGCCAGCCAGGTCGCTGGCGGGCTTGGAGAAGCGCACAACAGGGGCATTATCCACCGTGACATCAAGAGCGCCAACATCATGGTCACGGACAAGGGCCAGGCCAAGGTCATGGACTTTGGACTCGCCAAGCTGCGGGGCGGGTCATCGTTGACAAAGAGCCAGACGACGCTGGGGACAGTCGCCTACATGTCTCCGGAGCAGGCGCAGGGCGGAGAGCTTGACGGCCGGACAGACCTCTGGTCGCTCGGCGTCGTTCTTTATGAAATGCTCACGGGTGAGCTTCCGTTTAAAGGCGACCGGGATGTTTCGGTTATTTACTCGATTGTCCATGAGGAGCCGAAGTCGCTCAAAGTCCGGAAGCCAGCCGTGCCTGGGGAGTTGCAACAGGTCATTGCCCGGGCCCTCAAGAAGAATCGAGATTCGCGCTACGGTTCTGCCGATGAAATGCTGAAAGACCTGCGGGCTTACCAATCCTCCCTTGAGCTCGCCGAATCAGGGGTCCTTAGCCTTAAAGTGATCGGCCGCCGCCTCCGGAAGCCCCGGGTGGCAATTCCAACGGTTGTCGCACTTATTGCTTTGGCTTTTGTGGGCACCATTTTTTTCAAGCATCAGGCTAAGGTTCGCTGGGCCAGAAACGTGGCACTTCCGGAGATCGAGCGGATGATCGAAGAAAACGATGTCTGGCGTAATTTGGTGCCTGTTTATAGGCTTGCGGAGAAAGCCGAGGCCATTATTCCGCGCGATCCCAAGCTGGCCGACCTTTTTTCCAAATGTTCCTTGAAGATCAACATAAAAACAGAACCTCCCCAAGCAAAAATATTCATGAAAGAATACTTAGCCCCGGAAAGCGAATGGGCATATCTGGGCGTATCGCCGATTGAAAAGATCAGGGTTCCTGTGGGAATCTTCAGATGGAAAATGGAGAAGGAGGGGCACGAAACGGTCCTGGCCGCGGCTTCGACCTGGGATGGAGATATCTCGGGTCAAGATGTTATCGTCGGCTATGATCTTGTGAGAACTCTGGACAAGAAAGGAAGCCTGCCGCCAGACATGGTGCGGGTTCAGGGGACTGATACACCTATCGGCAAGCTGGCTGATTTTTTCATCGACAAATATGAAGTCACGAACAGGCAATACAAGGAATTCATTGAGAGGGGCGGATACAGAAACAGAGAATACTGGAAACACAGTTTCATCAAAGCTGGAGAAGAGCTGACCTGGGAAGATGGCATCAAAGAGTTCGTTGACCAGACGGGGCTGCCCGGCCCTTCGACGTGGCAGGCGGGAGATTATCCCGAAGGGCAGGCTGACTATCCGGTTTCAGGAATCAGCTGGTATGAGGCAGCCGCTTACGCGGAATTTGCCGGGAAAAGCCTGCCGACGGGCTATCATTGGTGGACCGCGGCGGGCGGATATACGCCGATGATCCTCTATCCGCAACTCGGGGGATTCGCCCTGCTGGCACCCTTTAGCAACTTCATGGGCAAGAGCCCCGTTCCGGTGGCGAGCCTTTCGGGCGTAACTGCCTACGGGGCTTTTGACATGGCCGGGAACGTCAGGGAATGGTGCTCGAGCGAAACCCCCAAAGGACGATTGATCAGGGGCGGCGCTTGGGGCGACAACACCTATATGTTTGGCAATTTGAGCCAGGCTCCACCTATTGACCGTTCCGCCAAGAACGGGTTCCGATGCGCGCTCTATCCTGATCCGGGCAAGGTAGCAGCATCCGCCTTTGAATTGGCAAAGCTCGCCGAAATCATCGATTATTACAAAGAGAAGCCAGTTCCGGATTCTATTTTTCAAGTCTACAAGGATCAATTTTCCTATGACAAGACGGATCTAAAGGCCCGGGTCGAATCAAGGCAGGAAAATCCCGGGGGCTGGATTCTGGAGAAGGTCAGCTTTGATGCTGCCTATGGCGGCGAGCGAGTCGTCGCCTATCTTTTTCTTCCCAAAAACGCTACACCCCCTTATCAAACAGTCATCTATTTCCCCGGAGGCGCTTCTGAGTGGCAGCGGTCGAGCCAAAACATCGAAACCTATTATGAATATCCCATGTTTCTTTCTTTTATCGTGAAAAACGGCCGGGCGGTCCTTTATCCTATCTATAAAGGAACTTTCGAGCGTGGAAATGAAAGCATGGCGACCATCCTTGATTACAACACGAATTCTCGTCAATACACGGAAATCCTCATTCAAGAAGTCAAAGACTTTAAAAGATGCATCGACTATCTGGAGACCCGTCCGGATATCGACAGCCAAAAGATCGCCTATTATGGAATGAGCTGGGGGGCCTACCTCGGAGCGATCATCCCGGCCGTGGAAGGCCGGCTCAAAGCCAGCGTTTTGATAGGAGGAGGATTTGGAGGAGCTGCCCGGCCCGAAGCCAATGAAATCAATTATGTCGCCCGGGTGAAAATTCCCACCTTGATGCTGAATGGCAAGTACGATACGCTTCTCATTCCTGAAACATCTCAAAAGCCCATGTTTGATCTTTTGGGAACTCCGGCCGAGCACAAGCAGTGGAAATTGTACGACACCGACCACATCCCCCCCTTGAACGAATACGTCAAGGAAACATTAGCCTGGCTGGACAAATACTTGGGGCCGGTAAAATAAATAGATCCTAGGCGCATAATCAGGACCTTTCTAGATTTCAGTTTTGGAGGTTAAAGAAGATGAATCCCCGACTGAACTGGCGGCTGTTCTTATTCATAGTGCTCCCTCTGCTGTCTTTTCAAATCGGAGCGGGCCACGGAGCTGTGCCCACGACGCCGGAGAATGTCTCGCAGCCGGTTTATGAGTTTCAGATGGAGACCGCTTGGCTCACGATGAAAGACGGAGCGAAGCTTGCGGCGACATTCTACAAGCCGATTCCGCGTTCAAAAAATGAAAAATTTCCGGTCGTCTTCGAATTCCTCCCTTACCGCAAGGATGATGGAGGCTATATCGGCACCTACTCCCTCTGCACTTATTTTGTCCGGCGCGGGTTCATCATGGCCAGAGCGGATATCCGCGGCACCGGGTCGTCAGAAGGAGTGTTCCCGCTACGCGAATATTCTGAACAGGAGCTCGACGACGCTGTTGAGATCATCGACCTGCTTTCTAAAATGCCCGGTTCCAACGGAAACGTCGGCATGTGGGGAATTTCCTGGGGTGGGTTCAATGCCATCCAGGTGGCTATGCGCCAGCCGCCCGCCTTGAAAGCCATTCTGGCAGCGATGGCGAGTGATGACCTCTACCATGACGATATTCATTATATCGATGGAGCTTTTCATGTGGACGAGTGGGCCTTCTGGTTTGATCACTCCAAAGCGATTCCGAAATCGCCCGACTATCCGCTTGACGAAGCCTATTTCAAGGAGCGCTTCGATTCCTACCCGGGGATTCTGACTTATCTCAAGCAGCAGAAGGATGGAGAATTCTGGCGCAAGAATTCCTTGCGCTGGCAATACGATAAGATCCGCATTCCTTGCTATTTGATCGGAGGTCTCCTCGACGGCTATCGCGACAGCGTCCTCCGCATGCTCGAAAACATGAACGTCCCCATCAAAGCCGAAATTGGCCCCTGGAATCACGCCTGGCCGGACGATGGAACTCCGGGACCGAACTATGAATGGCGTCATGAAGCGGTTCGCTGGTGGGACCAGTGGCTCAAAGGAAAAAATACAGGAGTGGCCGACGATCCGCGCCTTACGGTCTTCCTGCGCGAAGGACACCCACCTGACCCGTCGCTCCAAATGACGCCGGGCCGCTGGGTCTGCGAGGACTGGCCGATACCCGGGACGACCTGGAAGAAGCTTTTCCCAGGGGAAGATTGTCGACTGAGTCAAGAAGTGGGCGGACAATCAGTAGAATCCCTACGTTACGTTCCCACTTACGGCATTAATACAGGCTTGTGGTGGGGGGAGCCGACCGGAGATATGCGGGCCGACGATGTCGGCAGTCTCGTCTTCGATAGCGCGCCATTAGAAAAAGAAATCGAGATCATCGGCTTTCCCCGGGTGTATCTTAGTGCCTCCGCGGATGCTCCTCTGGCTCACTGGATTGCCCGGCTTGAGGATGTCTTCCCCGACGGCACTGTATCCTTAGTCGCCGGGGCTCTTCTCAACGGGTCCCAGCGTCGTTCACGCCTTGAGCTTGAGCCGCTTGTGCCGGGCCAGGCGTATGACTTGAACTTTGAAATGCATTTTACTACCTGGACCTTTAAGCCAGGCCACCGCATTAGGCTCGCCGTCACGAATTCCCTTTTTCCGATGATCTGGCCGACACCTTACATGATGACTACGAAGCTCTGGACCGGAGTTGACAGCACGAGGATAGAATTGCCGGTGACCCCCACGAAAAAGCGACCGGTGCCGGCGTTCAAGACTCCCGAAAAAAGAGAGGTCCCCCAAGATGCCCGCGATATCGAGAGCCAAGTCTGGCCGCAGGGGTCGTACGAGTGGAGGCGTGATCTTTGGAGGAAAACGGTCAGTGTGGAATGGAAGGGAAACAGCACCTGGGAGATCCAGGGCCGGCGCTATCATTCGACTGAAAAAAATATTTATGAAACAAACGAGAAGAAGCCCGCTGAATCCCGATTTTACGGCGAGGACAGCGACCGGATTGAGCTTCCCGGCCGGAATATTTATTTGCTAACAAATGTTGAGATCCTGTCTGACGAGAAGAATTTCTTTGTCACTTTTGTCCGTCAGATCTTCGAAAACGATAAACTTGTCCGGCGCCGGGAATGGAAGGAGACTGTCCCGAGGATTTTTAATTAAAAAGCGGGCTTTGGACTCTTTCTTGGATCAGTTTGAGTTATGAACCAACAAGAGACCTTCTGGAACAAGAATTTTCTCCTCGCCCTCCTGGGGTATTTTTTCCTGTTTATGAGCGTCAGCGTGTTTTTCATTTTTCCTCTCTTTTTGAAGCGCTTTAGTCCATCCGAGAGCCGCGTCGGCTTGATCATGGGTGTTTTCAGCTTGATGGCCATATTTGTCCGTCCCTTTTTCGGGCGCCTGATCGATGTCAGGGGAAGAAAACAGGTTTCACTCCTCGGTATCGGGCTGATGTTCCTGGTTTTGCCTCTTTTCCACTTCATAAGGGATGCGGGCATCTATCCGGTCGTTTTAAGAGCTCTCCAGGGACTCGGCTGGGGAATCAGCATGACCGCTACGATCACCATCTGCTCTGACCTGGCCCCCGTCGAGAAACTGGCCCATTCAATGGGCATTGTGGGAGTAGCCGGTCTAGTATCCAGTGCCTTTGGTCCCGTGATAGCCGAAGAGATCGTCGACCGGTTTGGGTTCCAAGCCCTTTTCCTGGCGAGTTCGGTCTTTCTCGCGGTGGCCTTTTTGTGCGTTCTGGGGACAAAAGAGGCGGTCAGACCCTGTCTTCCCGAGGAAAAATCAAGGATTCATGTATTTAAGAGTTTTTCTGTGTTCGCGCTCCTCCTCATTGGTTCCCTTCCCGTTTTCCACGGCGCTGTAAGGAGCTCGGTTGTCTATTTCATCGCTTTGTTTGGAAGCTCCATCTCTATAAACAGGATCGGCCCGTTCTTCGCGACTTTTTCCGCTGCGGCCATCTTGACCCGCCTTTGGATCGGGGACATCTCCGACCGCTACGGCCGCAAACAGGTGATTTTCCCTTCAGCAATCATTATCAGCCTGAATTGCGTTTTAATCTCCCGGGTCGAGACCTCCTGGATGTTTATCCTGGCGGGCTTTATTGGAGGGTTCGGGCAGGGCTTGATCTTTCCAGCGCTTAGTACTTATATCATCGACATCCTCGGTCGCAAGAACAAGGGCTTTGCCCTCAGCCTCTATCTTTCTCTTTTTGATGTGGGCATGGGCCTGGGATCGCCGTTCTTTGGCTGGATATCCGACCTTTTCGGCCTGCGCAGGATGTATCTTTTTGCTGGAGCATTCCTTTTGCTCTTCAGCATTCTTTTTACCCTCAAAGCGCCATCCCCCGAACGCAGCCAGATTCCAGAATAGAAGTCAGAAAATCTTCCGGGCCATTATCAAGGAGGTTGTGGAGCGCTATTTAGACTGCGGCAATCCGCGCTGCGCGTTTGCCCGCATCCGGTGTCCTTCGTGTGAGGAAGAGAGGTTATTGATGTTTTCCTGTCGTAGCCGCGGATTTTGTCCCTCTTGCCATGCGAAGAGGCTTGAGGAGTGGCCGCCGAGACCTCAGCTGAATATTTTTCATGATCTTTTCTTTGGACTTACTCAGCTACCACAGCCGAAAACCAAATTCTTATAAAACTTGATCGCGTCTGCCTCGAATGAGAAATACATGCTGGAGTCTGGCGAAAACTGGGCGCTGAGTTTTCCAAAAAACCTTGGCTGGCTGGAGTTTATGGCCTCCGAGAAATCAGTGGGATAGTTTCAGTCTTTCATCCATTGCAGCCCGGTATAGAACCACAGCTTATCCCTAGTCAACGGGCCGCCGACCTGAGCGTTGATGTCCACACATTGGGTTACGGGAGCAGTAAGCCCAGGAAAATCATCGAAATAAGCATCGTGGTTTGTTGTCCGCCAGAAACCCCGCGGTTTTCCTTGAAAATCAAACTCGAACTTGCCGTGGTATTCGTCCTTGCCGCATTTGGTGATCAAGTTGAGGACGGCGCCTGTGAAATTCCCGTATTCAGCCGGCAGGTCAACGGCCATAACCTTGGCTTCTCCGATGGTATTGTGATTAAGGTAGACCCACACCGCTCCGGCATTAGGATCAGACACGTTGATTCCGTCCGCAATCCAGGCGATTCCGGTTTCCCTTGATGCTCCGTAGGCGGTTCCTTCATTTGAGAATATCAAAAGCCACAGCAAAAGTCCTCAGATAGGCAGGATTTTCATTCTTCTTCCATGACCGCTTTTTCTAGGTATCTCCGAAATATTCTTGATTTAGTCTCTTTGGCTGACGCAAAATTATGTTCAATAAAAAAAGATTTTGCAATCCTCGGCCGACATGATAGAATGCTTATCTTTAGGAAGGGGAAAAACATGAGCATAAAAATTGACTTCTCCATCAAGCGCCGTGATTTTATCAAAACATCAGTGGCCGGGCTGGCTGCGTTACCCGCTTTGGGGTTGGGCAGCCCTCGGGCGGGGAGTCTAGAGCGAAAGACCAGAATTGCGCTCGTCAAGACGCAAGACCGAAAAACTGGAGTGAAAGAACTCCTGCGGCTTCTCGACGTTCCACAGATGACGGGCAAAGAAATATTCATCAAGCCGAACTTTAACACGGCCGATCCTTTTCCGGCCTCAACCCATAACGATACCCTGGCTGCGCTGGTCCAGGAAATCAAGAGCAGAGGAGCAGCGGCAATAACGGTTGGGGAGAGGAGCGGCCCGCCTCCAACCATTAAAGTCCTCGAGGAGAAGGGCATTCCGGCCCTGGCCCAGGAGCTCGGGTTCGAGGTCCTGAATTTTGAAGACCTGGGGGACTCAGACTGGGTGCACTGCAATCCTCCGGGAAATCACTGGTCGCAAGGTTTTTATATCCCCAGGCCTGTTGCCGAGGCTGAATACGTCATCTCGACGTGCTGTTTGAAAACCCATCAATATGGCGGGGTTTTTACTCTTTCGCTCAAGCTATCCGTTGGCGTGACGCCCAAAAAGCTGATGCGCGAGCTCCATCGTTCGCCAGACCAGAGAAAAATGATCGCCGAGATCAATACCGCCTATACGCCTCGTTTGATTGTTATGGACGGACTGGAGGCTTTTGTTGACGGTGGACCCTCCGCGGGCAAAAAGGTTCAGGCTGATGTATTCATCGGCGGTACCGACCGCATCGCTGTGGATGCCGTAGGCGTGGCCGTGCTGAAACAGCTCGGCTCGAATGATGCGGTTATGAACACGAGAATTTTCGACCAGGAGCAAATTAAAAGAGCAGTCGAGCTTGGGCTGGGAATATCGGGCCCTGAGGGGATCGAGTTTGTCTTCCCAGACGAGCCCAGCCGGACCTACGCTGAAAAACTCAAGTCGATTCTCGCTGAAAAGTAGTTTTTATGGGTTATCATGATATCATTCTGACACGCAGGACGATCCGTCAATTTAAACCCCTTCCGATCACTCAGTCTATTCTCGCAAAGCTTGTTAACGCGGCCAGGCTGGCTCCCTCCGCGGGAAATCTCCAACCTCTGGAGTTTGTGGTCGTCGATGACGCAGAGATCCGGAAGCGCATTTTCCCCTGTCTGCGCTGGGCTGGCTATATTGCCCCGGCCGGAAACCCCCAGCCCGGGAAGGAGCCCATGGCTTATATTGTGACTCTGGTCAACGCGGCCGTAAGAGAAAAGGGTTTCGAATACGATATTGGTGCCGCTATGGAAAACATGATCCTCGCGGCATGGGAAGAAGGGCTGGGAAGTTGCTGGATTATCTCGGTCGAGAGGAGAAAAATTGCCGAAATTCTGGACGTGCCAAAACAGTATAAAGTGGATTGCGTCCTGGCCCTCGGCTATCCGGCCGAGAATCCGGTGATTGAAGACCTGAAGGATTCGGTGAAATATTGGAAGAACGACAAGGGAGTCCTTCACGTTCCCAAGCGAAGTCTCAAAGATATCATTCACTTCAACAAATTCTGAGCCTTATTCCCCGGCGACGGTGAGTTCTGCAATCTTGATTGTCGGTCCACAGACCGGCCCGCGGAATTCAAGGTCATTCCCGACCATCTGGACCTGGTTGAGAATTTTTTCCAGGTTTCCGGATGCAGTGACCTCGGAAACGGGATAGGCGACCTCACCGTCTTCGACCCACAGTCCGAAAGCCCCCCGCGAAATATCCCCGTTGACGGGATTGAGACCATGCCCGATTGTTCGCACGAGAATGAAACCCTTCTCGGTCGAAGAGATGATATCTTGAGGAGAAAAGGACCCAGGGAAAAGGTAAAAATTGTTCGGGCTGACTCCGGTGCCGTCCGCGTTGCCCGTAGATTGAAGGTTCAGTTTCCGCGCAGCATAAGTGTTGCAGATGTAGCTTTGGAGCACGCCGTCCTGGACGATCGTAGTCCTTTGGCAGGACACGCCTTCGCTATCAAAGGGCCTCGACCCGAGCTTCCCGGGCATCAGGCCGTCGTCAATGACCGTGATTTTATCGTTTCCGATCCTCTGACCAAGCCGGTCGGCCAGAAAAGAGAGCTTCTGGTAGACGGCTACGGCCGAGACGCAAGCGAACAGGAAGCCCAGAAGCCAGGCGGTCATCGACGGCTCAAAGATGACGGGCACCGTCTGGGTCTGGATCTTGCGTGGGTTGAGCTGCCGCACCGTCCTTTCGACCGCCTTTTTTGCGATCGCTTCCGGCGATTCCAGGTCGCAAAAGAACCGTTCCGTGGAAAACCAATAATCCTCAACGATGTCATCTGTGCCGCCCGCCTGGAGCCCGACGCTGAGACTGCAAAACGTCTGGTCATAGGAGCCGCTGAACCCGTTGGAATTGGCCAAAATCGTCGTCACCTCGTTTGTCACAAAGCTGGCGCCGTGGGAGTTGGTGATCCTTTTATCAGCCAGGGCAATCTGCTCTGTCTCGAGGGCAAGAGAGATTTTTTTTGCGGCCTTGAGCTCTTTAATCCGTGGGTCATAGAGATTGAGTGCGGAGATATCGATAACCTGTGGTATTGGGGAGGGAAGGCCGGCACAGACATCGCGGCTGCCGAATTGAGCCCTCGTGACGGCATTCCGGATTAAGCGCTTGAGCGTTTCTTCGCCGAGGTCGGAGGAGCTCGCATAGGCTGTTTTCATATCCTTTATCACTCTTAGGCCGAGATGTTTTGAACCGGCTTCAACCAGGTTTTCGACCTTGCCGAGCCTAATATCGACGCTGAATTCGGAACCGTCGTCGATCGTGATTTCAGCTTCATCCGCTCCGCTCGACCTGGCATAGAGCACAAGACTTTCGGCCAGCCCGCGCAGGTCTGGGGCCCGAGAATTTTGCTTCATGGCCGGCCTCCCACAGTCATTAGCGAAATCTTGATCGTCGGACAGCCGTCCGCAACAGGAACTTCCTGTCCTTCCTTGCCGCAGGTCCCGGTTTGAAGGCCGAAGGCCAGGTCAAACCCGACCATCTCGATTTTCAGGAGTATGTCGATGTTCGACCCGATGAGAGTGGCCTGTTTTATCGGAGCCGTTAAGTGGCCTCCTTCGATCAGATATCCGGAGCTTATGGTGAAGGTAAATTTTCCCGAATCCTCGACCTGCCCGCCTTCAAATCTTTCTGCGTAGATTCCTTTGCCGACTGACTGGAGGATTTCCTCAGGGTCGCTCTGGCCTCTTTCGATATATGTGTTGGACATGCGCGGGAGGGGAGGACAGGTGTAATCCTGGCGCCGGCCGTGTCCAGTCAGAGGGGAGTTCATCAGCTGGGCCGATAGTCGGTCCTGGAGATAGGAAATCACGACGCCCCTGTCAATCAAAAGCGTTTTTTGGGGAATTGTGCCTTCATCATCGATATCGTAGGACCCCCGGAAGGACGGAATGGTTGGGTCGTCATAAATGGTCACGACCGGAGCTCCGACTTTCCGGCCCATCTTGTCCCAAAAAATGGAGGTCCTTTTCCGGTTGAAGTCGGCCTCGAGGAGATGGCCGACAGCTTCATGGACAAAAACACCACTGTGGCCCGGCGCCAGGACGACGCTCATCTCGCCTGCCGGCGGGTCGACCGCTTCAAGAAGCTTCAGCGCTTCCTCGGCCGCCTCTTGGCCGATCTGCCTGGGCGAACGGACTCGATTGAAGTATTCCAGGCCGATTCTCCCGCCTCCGCCAGAATATCCGAATTCTTTTCGATTCCCTTTTTCGGCAATCGCATAGCAGGCCAGCCTTGCCTGGGGCCTGGCGTCCTGCACACACAGGCCTTCGGAGTTGATTATGGAAACATATTGGACCTGGTCCTGGAATTGGGCCTTGGCTTTCTTGATTTTGGGGTCGCTGCGCTGGCAGGCCAGGTAGGCCTCCTCGACGAGGCCGATTTTTTTCTTTAAGTCCAGGAGATGGAGCGGGGCACCTACCGTATAAACACTCGCCTCGGGCTGGACTTTTCTAAATCGACGGGGAGTTGCCACCGCCTGACCCGAAGCGATGGCTGCAGCTGAAATGGCGGCCTTCTTAACTTTGGCGAAGGAGAGGTCGTTCGTATAGCCGTATCCAGTCATCTCGCCCGAAAGAACACGGATTCCCATGCCGAGGCCGATGCTTTCCGCGGTCTCTTTGATGATATCCTCCTCCATATTGATAAAGCTGTAGGTCCGGTACTCCAAATAGATCTCGGCGAAATCTCCACCGCTGGACAGGGCGATATCTAGGATTTTGTTGAGTTCTGCCCGCGAAAGCCGGAAATGATCTTCAAAGGGGATCATTGCGCTTATTGGTTTTTCTGAGATAGGGCCAGGCCAGGATCAGAATGCTGGCAATTCCCAAGGAATATTCGAAGATGTTGGTCAGGAGGTGAACTCCTATGCCTGAGACGATAGCCAGGCGGGAGTCGAAATTCATAAGCCCGAAGGTGAGGGCCCAGGCGGATTCCCATGTCCCGAAACCGGCCAGACCTTTGACCGGGAGGGCAGAGGTCAGCTCCGCTCCGCTGATGCCCAGGATGAACTTCCAAAAGCTCAGTTCTGGAAGGGTGAAGCCCTGGCTTCGAAGCAGGGAAAAGAACAAAGCATACACAGAGATGTATTTGGCCAATCGAATAAAAAGAGACAGGAAAAAAATCGGAAAATAAATCCTCCGTCTGTGGATCTCGGAGAGGGAATCAATGGTCAACTTGAATTTCTCCACTGAGAGCTGTCCGAATTTTTTTTCTTCGACCTTTAACGCCTGCAAAGCGCGACTGGTGACCTTGAGAACCCACCCGGAAAAAGGAATGATCTTCCAGACCATCACAAAAATCAGCCCGAAAAAGGCGAGGGAAACAAGCAGCAGGGCGGGCGTGGACACGCTCGTTTTCCCTAAACCCACGACAATCACTGCCGTGATCAAGAACGGGCTCAGAGTCAGGAAGTCAAAGAAGAACGCCAGGACAAAACTCGAGGTGGCAATCTCAAACGGGAAACCCAGCCTCTTGTTGAGGACATAAATATAGGAGAGCGAACCGATCCGGGCGGGGAGGAGGTCGATAAGGCTGTTCCTGACAAAAGTCACCAAAAACATGTTACCCCAGCTAATTGGCTGAGGTTTAAGGAAAAGTTTGTAACGCCAAGCCCGGAGCCAGGCTCCGATGAGGGCAATGAGCATGTAAGCAATTAGAGCCGGGACGTAAATGCGCTGGAGTGTCTGGATGACGTCTTCTGTCTTGATTTGGGAAAACAGGAGCCAGAGCAGGCTAACGGAAACCGCCGCGGAGAGGAGGATGTAGACAATTTTGCTCTTGAACATCCGGGTATATTCTAATTCTCCCCGAGCGATTGTCAAATTCGTTGCCATAGCTATGTTCTCTGGGCGGGAGGGATGCCGTCCCCTGCCTCGGACGCCGGGGAACCAGTCCCGTCGAGGCTCGGGTGTGGGTTCGTCAGCCCGCTCGTTTCCCCAGCGAGGAAACTCGCTCCGACTCATCCTTCGCTCTTCTCTCCCTTCGGTCGAGAAACCGTGCCCGCTCAGTCTTCGACGGGCTTCCTCGCCCGACACCCTCGCCTCTTTGCCCGCGGGACTTCAGGTCGGCTTCTTGCGCGGATCGAATCACACAAAAGGACATACTTCGGTTTCCTTCAGTTCGCTTTAAACATATCCCCGGCTTCTGATAGAATAAGCGAACAGAATTTTCGAGAGCAAGGAGGACCGCATGATTTCTTCATTCCGTTTTCGTTTCCTTGTCCTGGCCGTTTCAGTGGTATTCGGGTTGGGCTTGGCCAATCAAAGTGAGGTGGCTCCGGGCCCCGACGCGCCCGTCGAGCTCCGCTGCGAATACCTGAGAAACCCGCTCGGAGTTGACGTTCCGAAGCCCCGCTTCTCCTGGGTGCTTGAGCACATCAGCCGGGGTCAAGCGCAGACGGCCTTTGAGATTCTTGTGTCCACACAAGTCAGAGCGGAGAAGGGCGACATGTGGGAGAGCGGCAGGGTCGAACCTCGAGAATCTCCGCAGGTGGTTTATGCCGGGAAGCCTCTGGAAAGCGGACGCGCTTATTATTGGAAGGTCCGCTGCTGGGATCAAGACGGCCGCGTCAGCCCATGGAGCCAGGTGGCGCGGTTTGACACAGGCCTTTATTCCCGCTCTGACTGGAAAGGGAGTTGGGTCAGCGGCAAGAACCAGGTCCGCAAGGAGTTCACTGTTGAGAAAAAAATTTCTCGAGCCAGAGCCTATATCTGCGGGCTTGGCTATTATGAGCTGAGGCTGAATGGCCGCAAGGTCGGCCGGAATGTCCTCGACCCGGGCTGGACGACCTACGATAAACGCGTCCTCTACGTCACCTATGATGTCACTGAATATCTGCGACAGGGGGCCAATGCCGTGGCCGTGATGCTCGGACAGGGCTGGTATAAATCCACGGTTCTTCTCCTGCAGATGAACATCGAGTTCGAAGACGGACAGAAAAGTGAAATCGTTGCCGACTCCTCCTGGAAGACGATGAGCGGACCGGTTATCGAAGACAGTATTTATAATGGGGAAACATATGATGCCCGTCTTGAAACCTCCGGCTGGGACCGACCCGGCTATGACGATGCCGGTTGGAGCAGCGTCAGCGTTGTGGCCGGCCCTGAAGGAGAGTTGTGTTCCCAAATGATGCCGCCGATCCGGGTCGTGGATACGATCGTCTCTTTGAACATGACCAACCCGACAGCCGGAGTTTATGTCTTTGACCTGGGACAAAACTCGAGCGGCTGGGCCCAGCTCCGAGTCCGCGGCCCCCGCGGCGCGGCAGTCAAATTGCGTTTTGCGGAACTTCTCTATGATAATGGTATGATCAACCGAGAAAACCTGCGCGGCGCGCGGGCCGAAGATGTTTACATTTTGAAGGGAGAAGGAGAAGAAGTCTGGGAGCCCCGCTTCACCTACCATGGATTTCGCTATGTCGAATTGACCGGATTTCCCGGCGTCCCGACAGTTAATACCATTCGGGGCCGGGTTGTTCACAGCGCCGTCGAGCCGACCGGAAGTTTTTCCTGCTCCAAGCCCATCCTGAACAGCCTCCAGCGGATTATCGTTTGGGGCCAGAAGTCGAACTTCCACAGCGTCCCCACGGATTGCTGCCAGCGCGACGAGAGGATGGGATGGATGGGTGATGCGCAGGGAACCGCCGAGGAAGCCATGTTTAATTTTGACATGGCCGCATTCTACACGAATTTCCTCCGTGATATCCGGGATGTCCAGGATGAGGCAGGATCGATCACGGATACGGTTCCTCACATTTGGGGGTCGCGGCCTGCGGACCCGGCCTGGGGCACGGCCTACCCGCTTATATGCTGGTATATGTATCAGTATTACGGCGACAGACGCATTCTCGAGGAGCACTATGAAGGGGTGAAGAAATATGTCGAATTCCTGCGGTCTCGTGAGGAAAACGGCCTGGTCAAATTCAGCTATTATGGAGACTGGGTAGCCGTGGAACGGACTCCCGGGAGCTTCGTTTCCTCGTTTTACTATTTTTATGACCTCAAAGTCCTTGCAGATATGGCCAAAGTTCTAGGAAAAGAGGAGGATGTCAAGAAATACAGTGCCATTGCCGATGCGGTCAAAACGGCCTTCCATAAGGAGTATTTCGACCCGAAAACACAAAGTTATGCTAACGGCACTCAGACAGCAAACACGCTCCCGCTCTTCCTGGGCCTGGCCCCTCAGCCTGTGCGAGGCGCGGTTTGGGGCAGACTATTCGACAACATTGTTTATAAGAACAACTCTCATCTGACGACAGGAATTATAGGGACAAAGTACATCATGGAGGTTCTGACGGCCATGAACGCCTCTGACCTTGCCTATGACATCGCCACCCAGACCACTTATCCCAGCTGGGGGTACATGATTGAAAACGGCGCTACGACTCTCTGGGAACTTTGGCAATTGCGGCAGGGGCCGTCCATGAATTCACATAATCATCCCATGTTCGGGAGCGTCGGGGCGTGGCTCTATAAGGCCCTGGCGGGAATCAACATGGTCCCGGGCTCAGTCGGTTTTGAAAAAGTTCGGATTGCTCCGCAGATGGTGCGGGACGTGCGCTACGCCGCTGGCTCGGTGCGCACCTTGAGGGGAATGGTCTCTTGCTCCTGGGCTCGAGACGAGCAGACCATAAAGCTTGATGTATCTATCCCGGTGGGAAGTCAGGCCGAGATCATGATCCCCAGGTTTAACCTGAGAAATATCGTTATCCGCGAAGGAGGCCAGGTCCTCTGGGACGGCCAGGGCTTTCATTCCGGCGTTGAGGGAGTGAATAAGGTCGAGCAGAGCACGGCCGGGTTCGAGGTTAGGGTTGGCTCAGGCCGGTACGTCTTTGAACTAACAGGGCAATAACGTGCCGCCTTCCTTGCGGAGTCGGCTTTAGCTCACATCTTTTTTGTCTTTCGGGCCCAGAGAGTCGCGGAGACAAAATATCCGATTGAGGCGGCAATAAAGAGCACGCGATAGCTT
>Ga0129297_10000366_pt1 | contig 21457 bp, 20 predicted proteins | sample I18A1metaG_FD_94708 | JGI IMG/M metagenome (GOLD analysis project Ga0129297, IMG submission 94708) | Lake sediment bacterial and archeal communities from Gulf of Boni, Indonesia to study Microbial Dark Matter (Phase II) - ​I18A1 metaG | ecosystem: Environmental > Aquatic > Freshwater > Lake >... | reverse complement strand
TCTTGGATGAGGCGGAGAAAGTTCCTTGCTTTGATAGCGATTCTGGTGGTCGCTGCGTTTATCGCTACGCTTGTATTCGCCTGGCCTAAGCCTACGCCGCAAGGATTATCCACTGTCGATGTACAGATAATCAAGGCTCCGGCGAATTCGGTCTATTTCATCTACCCAGACAGTAACAAGAGTCGGACCAAGCCTTCAGATGTTGGTTATCCTTCTCAGGAGGAGTATGGCGCATATCGCACTGCGCTTGGAGTATTGATGGGTCTATTCGCGAACAGCCAAGTGGAGAGAGCGGATACGAGCGCATCGATAGATGCTAAGTCCGGAATGCCTAGGTCTGACCTCAATGGTCCCTTGGTTTTGATTGGTGGACCTTCTTTACATGCATCAGTTTACTATTATGAGAAGGAGCGTAAAGCCCCGTTATATCTGGAGGGTTCTGATTCAAAATCCAAATCTTACTGTCTTTATACAAGGGAAGGTGTGAAGATTGAGCCTTCTTTTGTGGAGAAAGCTAAGGTTGGCGGCGACACAGATATTTTCTTAATCGAGGTTTTCAAGGATTATTACAGCGGGCCTGAGACCTACGGGAATACGCTTAGTCGAGATGTCTTCGTGATATATGGTTACACTTGGAAGGGGACCCTTGCAGGCGTCAAGTTCTTTGCGACGAGCGTCTACCCCAATATGGCTTCTTATTCGGATGAATATTATGTGGTGAGATGGGTTGATGCTAGTGAGGGGGCGTCGCATGACCGTGCCCCAGATAGTGGAGACAAGTATGAGATCTTGGCTGGTGAGGTTGGAAGCTCTCTAAAGATTCAAGTTCCTCAAGAATATCTTCTTCCTCTTTCAGCTCTAGCCGTTTTGGTTGTAGGCGTTGCTGTTGCTTTTCGGAAGGGTTGGGTTGAGGTGGCGATTGAACGTGCTGAGGGGGAGGGTGAAGCGGAGTCTGGGGGCGACATTGGTGCTGAAAAGCTGGAGTTTGATAAGGAAGCCTTGAGAGAGTATCGTGATGTTTTTGAGGGTGTGCGTGGTGCGAGGGATCTTCTGGCGAAGGAGAGGGAGAAGCTGTCTAAGGAGAGGGAGAGTCTTTCAAGGGCTAGCGATGATTTGGTGAAGAAGAGGGAAGCTCTCGAGGCTATGAAGGCGGAGATGGAGAAGACTAGGGTTGAGTTTGAGAAGACAGCTCAAGAACTGGCTGAGCTGAGGAATCGTATCACGGAGGATGCGAAGCTGCTTGAAGATGAGAAGATGAAGCTTAGGTTGGAGAAGGATGAGTTGATGAAGGCTAAGGAGAGCTTCGCTTCTGAGGTAAGTGGCTTCGAGAGTAGGATGGCTGAGATGTCTAAAAAGCTGAAGGAGAAGGGGAGAAGGCTTGAGGAAAGGGAGCGTGCTCTCTCCGAGAGGGAGAGGGCGATGGATAGGGAGAGGATTGATCTAAATGAGCTTAGAGCTCAGCTCTCAAAGCAGCTTGAGGAGATCTCGAAGGCCAAGGCTTGCCCATCTTGCGGTCGAAGGGTTGATGCGGCAGCGGTCTTCTGCGATGGATGCGGCAGACGTCTCCGAAATGTTTGATCGGATTCCTCGCATCTAAAGCTGTGTACGTGAGTAGTTATGAAGGTTGATGGCGAGAAGGTTCTTGTTACTGGTGGCGCGGGTTTTATTGGAAGCCACTTGGTTGAGAGACTGGTCAACGTAGCTGGGCAGGTTGTCGTCTACGACAATTTGAGTACTGGATGTATGGACAACCTGAACGGTGTGGCCGGTCGCGGAAACTTCAGGTTTGTCAAGGGAGACCTTTTGAATCCTCTTGAGGTTCGTGAGGTGTTGGCTGATTGTTCTCTAGTCTTTCATTTGGCTGCCAACCCTGAGGTTAGAGTAGGGTTTCAAGATACGCGGGTAGACTTCGAGCAGAACCTCGTCGCCACATATAATCTGCTGGAGGCTATGAGGGTAAGCAAGACTGCTAGAGGGATCGTCTTCGCTTCGTCCTCTACGGTCTATGGAGAGGTGAAGGATCTTCCTACGCCTGAGGATTATGGGCCGATGGTCCCTATCTCACTTTATGGCGCTACGAAACTTGGATCTGAAGCTTTGATTATGGCCTACTGCCACCTGTTCGGCATCAAAGCTGTTATCTATCGCTTCGCAAATGTTGTAGGTTCTAGGAGTAGGCACGGCGTAGTCTACGATTTCATCGAGAAGCTTTCAAGGAATCCTGATGAGCTTGAGGTTCTCGGCGATGGAACGCAACGTAAATCGTATGTCCACATATCGGATTGTGTTGATGCCTTCATGTTCGGGGTTCAGCATTCAGATGACCGAGTTTCAATTTTGAACCTTGCTTCTAAGGACAGTATTGATGTTAAGGCTTTGGCTGAGATAGTTATTCAGGAGATGGGACTTCAAGGCGTTAAACTCCGATTCACAGGAGGGATTGAAGGCAGAGGCTGGCCTGGGGATGTGAAAGAGATGATGCTTGACGGTAGCCGATTGGAGAGGCTTGAGTGGAGACCTAGGTACAGTAGCTCTGAGGCTGTTAGACTCGCGACGAGAGAGATTCTGAGTGAGCTTTCCAGTCCGAGTGGAAAGTTTCCTCATAATAGTTGAGAAGTTTCACGAGTCCCTCTCTAAGTGGAACCTTGGGCTCGTAGCCGAGAACTCTCTTTGCTCTGCTGATGTCAGCGCAACTATGCCTTATATCTCCAGCACAGGCTTGATCGAAGGCTGGTTTCAAGTGTTTTCTGCCTGTCATATCGATGAGGAGGCTCGCTAAGTCTTTGATAGAGGTTGCTGTTCCAGTTCCAATATTGATTGGGTCGCTTGGAACACCTGTTCTTTCTAGAGCTAAGATGTTGGCCTCTACTATGTCGCTTACATTTACGAAGTCTCTTGTCTGCTCTCCGTCGCCATGTATGACTGGCGGTTCTCCTCTCATGAGGCGATCGATGAACTTCGTTATGACGTCGCTATATGGGCCGTAGGATTGTCTTGGACCGTAGACATTAAAGCATCTCAAGATTATCGCCTCTTGGCCGTATAGCCTATTGAAGACCTTGCAGTAATTCTCAGCTGCGATCTTTGTGGCAGCGTACGGAGACATGGGTGAGGTTGGGGTCTCTTCGCTTTGGTTAGGTGATTCCGCTTCGCCATATACAGCGCATGAAGAAGCGTAGATGAACTTCTTTACGTTTGAGTTCAGGGATGCTTTCAGAAGGTTCAATGTTCCCGTCACATTGACATCATTGGTGTAGGATGGTTCCTCAAGCGACTTGGTGACGCTTACGACAGCAGCTTCATGGAATATCGCGTCCGCATCCTTAACGATCGTTTCAACTCTTGCAAGGTCTCGGATGTCCGCCTTGATGAATCTGAAGCTCTCATTGTTCAGGTGTCGAGATATGTTCTCGAGTCTCCCTTGGGATAGATCGTCGATGACAACTACTTCGTAGTCTTGCTTCAGAATTCTATCGACTATATGGCTACCTATGAATCCGGCTCCGCCGGTAACGATGATCTTCGAGTAGCTCCTTGGCATAACACCGCCTTCATGCTTGAGTGATCTGCTGATTCAATTCGAATCAGAGCGCTTCATCGCAATCGATACGTCCAAAGCTTCGTTCGTCATCGGTCAATCCTTTTCGTTCTAACGGTTTTCTCTTCGCAATTAGGATGAATAGAATAGAGAGTATAATCGCAGCGATTGGGCCGTTCGGGTACTCGGGTATGACTTGGGGTTGGGACCATTCACTCCATCCATGTATGGTGCAGTGCGCTCTTACCCGGATTGTTGGATAGCCTGTCAGCTCGCCTATGTAGTAGGTTGCTTTGAAGGTTTCTGCTGTCGGTGGCTGTGCGACTTGGATCTGATGTGGCGTCCCGTCGACCTCCACCTCAATCAGGTTTACGTAGTGGTCTGCACTGTAGCCTCCGATCGATGGATTCAGATGATTGATCTCTATCTCTAGAGATACTTTTCCGTCAGCTTCTACGGTTGAGATGTCTAGGATGATTGGAGTGTTTGCGTAGACTTCGGGAGAAAGGACACATATTGCGACCAGTAGGATGAGGATCAGTAGAGAGATCAGCGATACTTTTCTTGAGTTTTGCATTCAAGCATCCCTTTGATTAGATGTGTTGCGATCCAAGTGTTAAATACTTTTGAGCAGTTTCCATCAAGGTGGCGAGGAATAGCTCGAAGTAGACTGGAACACCTTCGTCTATGCTTCTTCTAGAAACCCGAGAAACTCTTCTCTTGTCAGCTTCCTTTATTATCTTTGATAGTAATCCTCTGCTAATCTGCTCCCCCGGGGTGAACTGGAACGACGGTTACTCTTCCATCCGCGTGTTTCAAGATAAGGCGGCTTTCTATATCCGATGATGTGCTGTACCAGGAAAGAGGGAGAATGGAGTTCGGAGTTAGGTGGCGCTCTTCTCGGTTTCGGACGGTTTTGCGGCTGTCTCTGCCGGAGTTGGGGCTGGAATAGGCATTTCGGTTTCTAGAGGTGCTGGAGGTGGAGTAGTGAGCATGGTCCAACCGATCCACATACAGATGACAAGCACAGCTAGCACGGCTAGGAAGACCGGGATTGCGACAGCCCACCAACTCAACCAAGCTAAGTAAGGTGCAAAGTAAGGCGCAAAGAAAGCTACGACGTACACGATCGCAACGATCAGAGCCACTACGAGAATTATCCCTCCATAAGCTTGATCTCTACTCATAGGTTAGCCTCCATACAATGTGTTTCATTACTCCGAAAATAATATAAAATCTGTGATAACCTCGGCCGAGCATACGACTTCATCGGCTCCTTTTCTTTCTCTTCGGCTTCTCAGCCAGTTTCATTGTTCGGTTGATAACTTGCCGCGGGAACAGCTAGCGAGTTCCCTTCTCACTTCAACTCGAATATTACTGTTTCTACTCTTGTTTATGGTGGACCGGGTCTGGACATTGAATATACCCTATGTCAGGTTCTTTCCTCAGGTTACAGGCCTTGGTACGCAGATTAGAACGACATCCGATTCGTTGACTCCATAAGCCTCAGAGTTCGCCTCCCTCGCCAACCGGCTGTTCGCTATGATAGCGCCGCCCCTCAGCCGCTTCCGCATTGCGTTTCGCATATACGATGACGTCGCTCGACAGAATAATCTCAATGTGGAAGAATCAACTTACGCCATACATGGCGATTCAAAGCTAACTGAGCATTCTTGAAAGATTATGATGGGCGTGAATGCTGGCGACGGTCTCGCGAGGATTCTTCTTTACGGCTTTCTACTTATCTGGTCGTTTTTAGGCCGAGTCTTTCGCAAGTTCTTCGAAGCGGTTCATCATATGTAAGTAGAGGTTGTCGGAGCCTCCTTGAGACGGAGAGTATGAGAAAGTCGTTGTATTCCCGGTGGTCTGTTATCTCTTGGGAGGCGAAGAGTATATCAGACGACTCTATGGTGCAGTAGACCGTCTTGGCGTTTAGAAGGTATTCCGAGATTTTGCTCTTCGTGAAGTCTATCTCAATCTTCTCAGCCTTCATGAACCAAACGTACTCGTGGAAGACTATGGATGGAATGAACCATTTTTCGAGCAGATCGAGTTTGGAGTGCGCTTCTTCATAGAGTTGACTGTCTTCGAAGGTGTCGAATATTAATACGTTCGTATCTAAGACCGCAGACACTCACTCATCCCCCTCTCAATCGACAGCTCGATGTCTTTCGGGGTTAGGGGGTGTCCGAGCTTCCTCGTCTTGCGTGGACCTCTATGGGGAAGCTTGAGTTTGATAACTCCTTCCTCTTCGTCATACTCGATGAGAAGGGTATCCCCTGCTTTGACTTCAACCCTCTTACGTATCCCGGATGGGATGGTTACTTGATAGTTTCTGGTGACCTTCGTATTGCTCATATTGACTATCTAGCCCTATTACATCTAATATCCATATATATAAGCGTACCGTGGCTAGAGACTCGGAATCGACATCCCGAGCTATAAAGATGCTAGTGCTCTTTCAGGTTCGGTCTCGATATTTATGGCGTCGATACCTTCCTTTTTGGCGATTTGGATGAGCGTGTCGTCCGCGCTTAGGATGAGGTTGCAGCCCGCTTCCTTTGAGGTGGATACTTGGAGAGCGTCGGCCATGTACAAGTGGTGCTTCAGTATCAGTAGCCAGGATCCGGTGAGGGACTTCGTCGTTATCGGTAGTATTTGGAGTGAGCCCAATCGAGCCATCTTTATCGACTCTGAGAGGAAGTCTGATAGAGCTGTCTTGAACTCACCTTCTGATAGTAGCCGTCTTGAAAGATATCTGTCGAGTACGCCGAGCACCTCTCCCGCGTTCCAGATGGAGAATGCGAATCTCAGCCTTGCGGCTTCAGCCTTCTCGTAGACTGCGTCGACGACGTGAGAGCCTTTCTCCTCAATGTACCGCTTAACGATGCTACTTGAATCCAGATATGCGAGCTTCACGTTCATCCCTCATCTTCCTGACAGCTTCAGCTGACGAGGCGTTCAGCTTGGGCCGCCTACTCTTCACCTCATTGCTCGATGGGTGGATGCCCGTGTCCAATCCGACGCTGCTGGAGAAGCTTCTCATCAGCTCTGGAGCGTTGAAGCATTTGATAGCTTCCTCCACTGCGGAGCTCAGCTTTCTAAGCCCCCCATATCTAGAGGAGACTACTTTCTTGAACTCGGTCCACGTCTCCTCATCGATTACTATTGTGGTTTTGACAGCGGTCATCCGGTTCACCGTAAAGAAGGTTTACCGCATAGAAGATAAACCTTACTGAACTGTTCAAAGTGCAAAAAAGGACACGGGTATTCGATGATCTAGCGGTCTTTGGCTCCTCTCTTCAGCTCGAATATTACTGTTCCTCCCTTTGTGCATGGTGGACCTGGATCTGGACATTGAACGTAGCCCACATCAGGTTCTACGCCTATTCCTAGCTCTATCGCGAATGTTCCATATAGGAGGGCCAAGAGCAATGTTGACATGGATGCGAATGCGTGTAGGCACAAGTCCTTCGATTCAAATATGGTTTCACTCAGCCCACCTGAGCAGGCGAGACTTCACGAGACCTCTCTCTTAGAGCCGACGAAGTGGACAAAAAGAATCAGAAGGTTGCTGGATCGACGCGCTATAGACCGTGAACCTTGTCGTAGGATTGGTCGAATGAGAGGATCTTCCTATCTAGGTTTAGCGCTGCCGCAGCATAGTGTGAGTCGAAGAATGTTAGATTGAGTGTCTGTCTTAGGTATACGCTTGCCACAGCTAGATCGATATCTTTATCTTAAGACTCCACTTGGTGAGGCATGGAAAAAGTGGAGATTGCCCCGGTCACTAGGAGTTTTAATGTTTCCATGTTATTTACGTGTTAGATTGCTATTATGATAGTTGTGGGGTCTTTATCAGACGCCATAATGGTGTAGTCGTTTTCATCAAGGTGATAAAAGTTGCATATTTTCGGCGGGAGTATGACTACATGTTTATTCTCTTGACCAATTACCTTAACACTGATTTTCATGAGGGCGTTCTCCTCTAAAGCCTCTAGGGGTTTAGCCGTTATCACGAGGTGGTCCGCGTCCATGGTGTAGAGTATCATGGTCTCTGGAAGCTTTTCACCCGCCGTCACTTTCTCGTCTATCTCTATCTTTGTTTCAACGACCTTTTGCATGGCTTACTCCCTCATAATCGCTCTACATGTCCCCTTATTAGGATTAGCTCCACCAAGTCATTAATTTTCCTCTCCCTCACCCATAGGTTGGCCTTCATCGGTTGTCCTCCACGTTTCTGGAAGCGCATGGCGAATAAGAGTAGCTGCTCAGGCGTCTTTTCATAATGTTTTAACTCATACTGAAATTTCAAGAAGATGGAGATTTTGTATTCGTCAAGCCCGTCCCTTTCATGTCTTAATATCCATTGCTTCGCGACCTTCTTAGGAATTCTCACTATTATCAAGGGCATTTTCGCTCATTTCCAATGTTGCATCGATCATCTCTTATAATCCACTTAAAAGTCCCCTATATGACCTTGCAAGCCTCATAAAAGTGCTCTACGTTGGTAGCGTACCATTCCGACCATTCAATCTTCTTCAATTGGTTGAGCTTCCCAGAGGTTTTCCTGTCTGACTCTTCATCTACTCTCCTCTGGAATTCTTCGTTAAGTCTACTTTCAACCTCGGATCGGCAACGGTGTTCAATGATCTAGCTGTCTTTGGCTTCCCTCTTCAGCTCGAATATTACTGTTCCTCCCTTTGTGCATGGTGGACCTGAGTCTGGACATTGAACATATCCTATGTCCGGTTCTACGCCTATCCCTAGGTCTGTTGTGGATGTCCCATGTAGGAGGGTTGAGAGCAATGTTGACATCGCCGCGAACGCGTGTATGCATTCTTCGATTCATCGGATTTTATTGTATCAAGCTTATAGCTTGTTAAGTCTGAAGCACTACTACACATGAGCTAACTTCGGAGAAAAACAGCGCCAACATTGTGTTATTGAGAATGTTGCACAAGGTTCTCGAGAGAGCCCAGAAGCTGAAGAGCTACTACTGATAGTGCATATTTTTGAGTCACAGTTCTCAAAGCATTACTAGCTAATTTCTTTCTAAGCTCGAAATCCTCGATCAAAAGCGACAGCTTCTTTATCCATTCTTCGCTACTTGCCGCCAAAAAGCCATTCTTTCCATCTTTGACTATGTGCATGTTCTCACCCACCTTACTTGCAACAACAGGAATGCCTAGAGCCATGTAGTCTAAGATTTTCATTCCGCATTTACCGCGTGACCATGAATCGTTGATCAGAGGCATTAGCCCAATGTCAATTGAGGACAGAACTCGAGGGAGGAAATTATAGTCGTACCATCGCTCTTTAACCTCCAATTTGAGATTTGCCAATTCGCCGAAAACGTCACGAACCGCATCCCGTCTTATTCCGACTGTTCTGAGGGTAAGGTCATACCGTCTGCTGAGTATACTGAGCGGTTCCACCAACAGTCTAAGATATGGAAGATGCGGCAACCCGCTTCCGTGCCACCCAAGAGTAAGTGGAGGCTCTTTTCTGCAACACATGCAAGGAGAGAAAATGGATGTGTCTACCCCGCTTGGGATTAGTCGCACGGATTCTTCATTACGAATAGAGGCTACCAGATCGAAGAGATAGTGACTACCTACCACTACCAGATCGCTGACCTTAGCAAGCGAGGTGGTTAACGCCGGAGCTATCACAAACATGTTGTCATCCAAATCGAAAATGACTTTTTTCCCCATTCGTTTTGCCAGTCTGCATAAGATTAAGCCCGTTGGCGAAATAGTTTTCTGTAAGTATACGATGTCAAATTGTAGGATCTTCCCAAGCGTGATCAGCAATTGCTGCAACTCCGCTCCTCTGGCGGGAATTCTGGCAACAACCGCCGATTTCACACCATGCTTCGCCAGCTCATTCGAAACGTTGAAGCATCGAATCCTAGAACTCGGAGTCTGACGGTCACCAGTCGCGATGAAAAGAACTCTCACTATCGACGGCCTCAGGTCAAGGTAATCGATCCTAAGCTTGCGTTTTCCGCTAATGAACTGAGTAGCTGCTTCAGAAAACCCAGTATTCTCGTACTAACGTTCCCCGTCGCTCCCTCAGACAATAGGTTGGAACCAGAGATCCTGTTGCGCAACTTGCTCGCTCTACTAGAGCCTTTGTGTAACGACATAGCAGTCATAACAGGAACCATTCGTTCTGAACTATCGCACCGCGCATACGTTACATATGTTGATCACGCGAACACTGAAAAAAGGCATCCTGTTGTAAGGATGTTGCACTACATGCTGACCCAAATTAGACTCGCTTACGCCCTTTTCCATGTTCCTAGGCGATTCAATATAGTTATATTCTTCGTCGGTGGAACCGCCCTCGTCGTACCGATGCTCATTGCTCGCGCCATGGGCAAAGTCTGTGTTGTCATAGCAACTGGATCCGGCAAACAAGGCGCCAAATATATTTACGAGACAGCTTATGCTGGTCATTGGGGTTGCGTTTTTTCTTTAGCGATTGGCATTCTCGAGAAATTGAATTACTTGCTCGCACATCGCATCATCGTATACTCTTCTAGTCTTGTAGAAACACTGGGGTTGCATTTGTGCAGAGGGAGAGTGATCGCTCCTGGAGTACGCTTTGTCGATATGAAGGTCTTTAGACCTCATAATATGTTTGCGGACAGACCTTACAGAATTGGCTTCGCCGGAAGATTCAGCGCAGAGAAAGGGATTCTGCAGTTTCTCCATTCGGTAGTTTTATTGCACAAGATGGAAAAGGAATTGCTTATTGAAATCGTTGGTAGTGGGCCTCTCTCTTCGTTGGTCGAAACCTTCGTATCGCAGTTTCAACTTGACGGAGTAGTTCATCTTACGAATTGGATACCTCACGATCAGATGCCGGGATTTCTAAACCGCCTACGCTTGCTAGTTTTGCCCTCGCTAACTGAAGGTCTTCCCAATGTTCTTCTCGAAGCACTCGCATCTGGCACGCCGGTGCTCGGTACCCCCGTGGGGGCAATCCCCGATATAATACGGCACGGTGAAACAGGATTTCTGATTCGAAGCACTCTGCCACAAGACATGGCAATGGCTATCAAAGAAGCTGTAAGATCGCCAGCACTTGCTGACATTTCTGATAACTGCACGAGATTAGCTAGGGCAAAATTCGGATTTGAAGCGGCCTTGAAGAGGTACGAGAGAATTCTGGATGATTGCCTGAGTCTTTGCAGAAAATGACATCCTCTACCTTGCAACAGAAATTCGAATCTTTATGCGAAACCGAAATGTGACAAGGATGATGAAGAGAGAAGCAAACAGTAAAGCAAAATTCATTGGTGACATGAGGATCTTGACCCATGGCAGTTGCCAATCATTCCAAATGGTCGTGTTATGTGAAGTGACTTTAACATCTTGCATTGAGAGTTTATCTATGAACCAAGTAGAGCTATCCGCTTGGGCTACGCTCAACGAGACCTTCCCTGACAGATCCAGAGACGAGCCGAATACTGTGCTTATTATCGTATTATATGGGGAGCCAAGATAGGAGCGAGCTACATGCAACGTTCCGGCCAGCTGTAATGTAGGTCGTTCCAAGAAAAGGGCCCCCCCTTGGTTGAATTCGAGACTAATTTCCCCACCTATAACCTGTAGCGCCAGTTCGGTAGAGTTCAATGATCCATAAAGAAATAATCGCGCGCCGTCTTCGAGCATTCGAGTAGTTACAGAGAACCCTTCCGGGAACAACATTAGGGGATGTGGCCCCCACCCGTCTCCTTGGCTAGTCATTGCTAACGCATGTATTGTAAACTGCACCCGACCAACAGAAACGACTGACGATAGTTTAAAGGAGTTTACTTGAACGGGCAAGCCCCCTTCATTCTTGGCACTATATTGTGCATTATGAAGATCGATCTTGACTTGATACGGGGTAGCCTCGCCAAGCGTCAGGAAGCTTGTATTAATTTCAATCTTGCCTGACATACTTTTGTATCCATCGAAGGTTATAGGATAGATTGGAGAAGGATCAACCTGTAGAGGAACTAAAGGGGCAAGCCTATTGGCTACGTCTCTAAGTTGTGCAAACGCCGTATGTTTAAGAGTTTCATTTTCTGATTTGAGCGACGTGAAGACAGTGGACATGTCCGCGTATACTACGGTACCGTTGCCGCATAGACCAACGGTCAGCATTGAATGTGGGGCCTCGCGAAGACTGATGGGTTTCTGCCCATCACCGATGCAGTCGGCAAAGAAACCCTTGCGTCCGTCAATATTTATGACCAGCAAGGTCCGTTTGGCCGCGGAAACCCATTCTATGTAGCGGAAGGGATCTGAATTGTGAATTGTTGGTGCATCCTTCAGAGCAATGAATTTAATAGAGAAGTTGCCATTCGGCACGAATAATCGATATTTTACGCGTTGGACTACTGTATGTCGAGGGAAGTAATCACGTAGATCAATGATAGATGTTGCCCAGTTTGCAGATCCGCCTAGCTGAATGTATCGGTAGCCCTCAGACGACGACCACGGATAAATCCAGAGAATTTGCTCTGGCGATCCAGTTTTCCACACAGTAATGAGGTAAGGGTATTCATCCAAATCAACGCTTATTGAAGGGGAAACAAGATCGTGATATAGGGGGGAAGCGTTAGCAATGACAGTTGCAGCATTGTCAGTAGTTAGGAGGTCCGCACGCAGTGTAGTCCAAGTCTGAAAAGATGAATCGTACCAGCCAGTTTGGTGAAGCTTTGGATCGTAAGGAATCAGGATTGAATTCTTGTCGAGAAGTGAAGACCCTTCCAATAGGTAGTCGTAATTTGCGTGAGACAAGCTCAGCATCAGAACAGAGAATGCCAAGCTTGGAGTGACGATCGAAGGTGTGACCAACCCAATGCCACCAGGGCTCGGCCCCGACATTGCAGGAAGTTCAAAAATCATGACCTGTTTGTTTCTGAAGGCCACCGGCAGATACGGAAGCATGTATCTTGCGAAAAACGAGTTACTGTTTCGCACGATCAGATCTCTGATGTTCTCGTCCGTCATGTAGACGTATTTTACGTGGTTTGACGAAATAATATATGTAATCAGAAGCGGATCGTTCGTTCTGAAGAAAACGTCGCGCCTAGACACTTGGTTGATACCTGCCATTCCAATTTTTTGAGCATCCAAACTCGTGTATGCAACCACAGCGCTTTGATTTGCTGACGGAAGAACGTGCAATAGGAAGGCTATCGCCTCGCGTTCCTCAGCGGAGATGCTTTCACCGAAACTCAGACTCGGACCATTAGCAAGAGCATTCCATTGGACCGACAAAACTGTAGAAAGTGAGCCAGTAACGATTATCAGAGTTAGCAAGATAGAGTATATTGTGCACTTTCTGAGCCGGCCCCTGCTGACTGCATGGGCGCATCTCCTGCCAATGAAACTTAGGCTTACACCAGCCGCTAATGCGAGAAAAATCCAAACTAGTGGAACAACCCGATATTCCAAATAGCCCGTTGGAAAGAAAAAGATATTCAAGCCCGTGATCAACTTGCCGAAGGTCAGCAGCCCAGCAATTGCAACAAGAGGAACTGCAAATTTGACTGAGCTTTCTCTTTCGATTCGCTCCGAGCCCAGACCGATCAGTACTATTGGAAGTGCTAGCCCGAAACGTATTGGCAAATACGGGAGAGGAAGCGACTGAAATGGCATCCACGCGGTTTTTGTATCGAACTGGAAGAACGTCATTATTAGAGAAATAGTTGCTACGCCATAAAGGTACAACAATATCGGCCTGATTACGGTTCGAACCGTTTTATTGAATCTCTTGGCAAATGCGAAGCGAAGTCGAGCAATCGATTGTCTTCCCATAATGGCAACGGCGGAGTAGGTAAGTGAAATTGCGAGTGTTTCCAATAGCGGAGTTTGACAAATGTACCACTTGTTTGGACTCAACCAGTCTAATCCGAAAACCAGCATTGCCCCAAAGATCGAGGCTACACTCGCAAGCCTACTTTCTTGAAACAGAATAAGCACAGGGAGTACAACGAGCGTCAGTACGATGCTTTCATGAATGTGAATTAAGTAGCCAACTGACCAAAAGGCCGTCGCCAGAGTACACCAGAGCAGAGAACGAAGTCTTCTATTGTAACATAAAGTCAAGAAGGCTACGAAACAGATGAGTGCCTGAACCATGGGGATAGGCGCCCAATCCCAAAGTATGGGCGAACGCCATACATCGAACATAGTAAGAAAGCCGCTCGTAGCCAGAGCACTGTAGAGTTGGAGTAGTGATGTAGGCCAGTTAGTCGCCCTGAGGTAGGCATAGTATATCCAACCTAACCCGGAAAATACACTGAAGACTAGCGTCGCACATATGCTCTCCCTTTCATCCTTCAGCGCATTCCTAGACAGCGCATAAAATGCCATCACGAGCAAGGGCGAAGCGAAACTTGTCGATATATAAGAGTTCAAGAGTGGTAAGCCTGACGTGATCTTGAATGCCAAGATGTTGAGTTGATACCAGTAGGCAGACTTTGACCATGTACTAAGCGCATCAAATGCGTTCGGCTTCGAGAGCGTTTGCAGCAGTCCTATATGACGCCACATGTCTCCGTGAGGAGTTTCGCTGAAATACAAAGTGAAAATAATCAACATGCATGCTATCTGAAAAGCTATAATTGACATCAAGACTACTTTGACCCAAATTGATTTTGGTGCAGTCTTGAAGACGAATGCCTTACGGCAATGACGGAGGCGCAAAGCAAATCGGCATGCAAGCAACGTCCCGTTCATCGCTAACAGAAGCAATGCAAGCTTGAGGATTTCAAGGTTGAACAGGACTACAACATATGCCAATGTCGAAACTGTAAGTAGACTAATGATGTAGGCGAAGACTATCTTTTCCTCAGGAACAAGGTGATCATCCAAATCGATGGCGTCGAGGATCACGTATCCCGGGAACAGAAAGACCATAATTCCAGCAACAATTAGCCTTGCCCACTGATCCACGCTAAGCGTCTGCCATGGCACCCAGATAGGCTCATACCCGTAAGGTCCTGCAATCGTTGCGATCGAAACGCAAAGAAGAAGCGGAAGGATCGCCTCTCGAGCAAGAGATCTAGCCACAACACGTGAAGTCTGAGTGGTAAGAGGAAGAGGTGATGCGCAGAGTGCTAGGAAGGAGAAGGTCAGAACGGCTAGAATTGGGCTCAGTATTGCCGCCACTTCAAGCTGCGCAATAGCTAGCACCGAAACAGCAGAACCTATGGCGAGCGCGCTCCACATGGCGTAGAGTTGAACGGTACGCATCATTTCTTCCCTATCCACGGAACGTCGCCATCCTTCAAGCAGATGGTCCTTTTACGCATGTTTCTTTCAGTAGTCCTTAACAAGTCTCATGGTTTTTCGCCAAGTAGCAGTCCGGTTCCATCAATCGAACTTGATTTAATACCTCAGTGTGAGCCGTGAGCGATCACTACTTCTGTAAACGACCTTTGCATAGCTGAAACATACTTGTCCCATGCGTAATTTGACGATACACAAATGGCGTCTTTTCTGGCATTCCGCGATAACATAGCCCTCAAAGCGTCATTTCTAGTTAGAAGCTCAATAGCCTTTGCAAGCGATTGAGAATCATCAAATGGAACCACTAAGCCGTTCACGTAGCTTTGGATGAGGTTCGTAAATGGCGTAACTATGCATGGAAGTCCCGCAAGCATGGCTTCTAACAGGCTGGCGGATATTCCTGCCTCTGAAACCGATGTCGTGGCGAATGCGTCCATGGCTTGCATAAGCTTTGGAACATCGTTTCTCCAGCCGAGGAAAAAAACTCTTTCAACCAAATTGAGGTTTATTACCAAGGCCTTCAGTGAGCTCTCTTCTGTTCCTGAACCAACTACAAGCAGTCTCACCCTGACTTCTTTCTCCGCCAAAATCTTGACGGCCCTGATTATGACATCTACATTCTTACCTGGACTCAGTCTTCCTACATAGCCAATCAGGAAATCTTCTTCACGGACGCCTAAAGCGGATTTTACTTTGGCTTTATCTATAGTCGTCGGAGGCTCTTCCTCAATCTTGCTAATGGGATACCTCATCCCGACGCGAACCACTTTCAACTTCTTTACGTTCACTCCTAGTGTCAGGGCCCTTGGAATGATTCTTTCTCCTGCGACAAGAACCCTATCGGAGAACGTAAGCAAAATCCTAGAGAAGACATTCAAATAAGTCTCAAACAAGAATCCGATTACGCGTTTGTCTTGAAAGTCTCTGAGTTCACCATGGATGTGAGTGACCCAAGGCATCCTACGCCCAATTAGCACTAAGTAGAGAAAGACCAGTGACGCCACAGGCAGAGATGCAGAAGAAGTGTCATAAACTAGATCAATTTTTCTTTTAAGAATCTGGGATAACTTCGAAAATAGATCTAGTGGATCTGGGATTAGAAGAGGGGCAGATTCAATATACAGAGACTTGACACGGTAGACCTCAACTCCTTCTATAACGTCATGTTCATCAAATCCGTAGAGCCGAGGGGATAGCACTATAACCTCGTTTCCGTTCTTCCTTAGACGACAGGCCATTTCCTTGAAGTAGGTCCACTTGCCGGGTATCTCGTCGAATCTGGGAACAACCATAAGGACGGTAAAATGTTCCATCCGCCAGACCTTTACAACGCTCGCACTTTACGGATACAGGCCATATCGAACCAAATGCCATAGACTTCAAGGTCCAGATAGCTACACACAAATCTATCTACGCATCTAAAGACAGCCTCAACACTTTTGATGACTTTTTGGAAGCGACTTCCAACTCCGATCCTGTTTAGCAAACCTATCAAGCTTTGGCAGATGAATATCATGAAAGATCCGGAAATGCGCGACATGGAAATTTTGAACCCTGCATTAAAGAGGGAGGTCTTCAATAGATCTAGTCTGGGTCCGAATGACTCGTAACCTCCAATCTTGTGGCTCAACTGGACAATGAGGCTTGCAACTGGATAGATTAGCTTCACTCCGTTTATGGAAGAATCTGATATGAGGATACAGGAGGAAGGCTTTAGAACTCTAAACAGCTCAACTATGGCTTTGTCGTGATTTTCAATGTGGTGTAAAAGGCTTACTATCAAGACTGCATCAAAGCTATCATTTCGAAATGGAAGTTCCTCTGTGTCACCTAATATGAAATCAATATTTCGAAACTGCTTCTTTGCTGAAGTCAAATTTTGAGTGGATATGTCTAATCCGATCTTATGAGCAACATTAAGTGATGCCAAATGACAGCCTACGCCACATCCAGCGTCTAGTATAGTAGCATCATAAGGTAGCTCCGTTCCAAAAACTCTCTGAACGAAATCATCTTGCATTTTGGTTGTCAAATGTCCCGTACAACTGTTGTATGCATTCATGTTCAGTCTTTTTAGTCGACTGCTACAGATTGTATTTCCCATCCCTGTATCTGCTCCTGATTTTCAAAAGCCTTAGGAAGATTCTCTCTGGCTACAGGGATCATGAAGGAGCTTCATATTCTCAAGACTGCAAGCTGTGGCGCGATATGGTTCGCTTTGAAAATTTCCAATGTTACACATCCAATCTTCTAGAAACCTCGTAGACATCCTGCCTCAGTCTTGTTCTACACTTGCTTGAATGAAAGTAACGAGATATCATGCAGATATTCACAAGGGCTATCTCCATGACATCACTGCGTTAACGTAAGCATCAATCTCATCATCGCTTTGAAAGCCCTTAATCTCGGCTGGAACTCCAAACGCAATCGCTTTTTCAGGGATATCCCTAGTCACAACTGAGCCGGCGCCGACGAGTGCGCATCTACCTATAGTGACTCCGGGAAGTATTTTCGATCCTCCACCTATTCTAACGTAGTCTTCCACTTTGGCCCCATTCAATCCTTCACCCAAAACTATCTTCTTATTGTCGAAGAACAAACAGCCCGGCGCTATGAATACGCCATTTCCTATTCTGACTGACTGAGCTATATAGCATTGGCTCTGTATCATCGACCTGTTTCCCACTTGAATGTATCCATCTAGCACTGCTCGAGTACCCACTATTACTTCATCTCCCAAGGTCGTATGTTCTCTTATGAGCACATTGTGACCAGTTCTCACTCCTTTTCCAGCAACAACATGTCTGTATACTACAGACCCTGATCTGATCACGGATCCTCTGCCTATGACAGTTACAGGATTTTTGACTATCAAATCTTTTACCTTACTGCTTGATGCGGAAAAGTCCCAAGCCTGCATCTCCATCTTGGTGGGATGCCCAATCACGCAGCCCGGCCCTATCTGAGAATTCTCCTCTATTATAGAACCTAGTTGAATTACGGCACAGTGTCCTACGACTACATTGTCGCCTATTACTGCCCCATCTTCTATGTATGCGCCGTAGCCCACTTTCACTCCATTTCCGAGCTTGACGTTATCTCCTATTTGGTATGGCCTAGCAGTCATCTTCGTTTTCGCGTTCCCGTTTCGGATTGAAATTGTACTTCAAAGCTGATATTTCAGCGACCAATTTGATAACTCTGTCACTTACCTCGTTCAACCTGTAATGCAAGTAGAAAACAAGAAGGAGTAACGTCAGGAACGCAGTCCCTATGACAGCCGAGATCAGGAACTGAGTCTCGAAGATGATGAGAAGCAGTGTGAAAAAGGCCGGTACAATTGATACTGCACCTACCGACAATCCGATAATCAACCATAGGGCATAGGTACCTCCGCTGATTCTTCGCTTCTTAACGAGGTAGAAATCAAGAAGTATTAGGATGACTGAAAATGTCAAGCCGATTATAGAGTACCTTTCTAGTACCACAATCATCTCATCCTATTGTTTTGAACAGAGTGTACACCATTTTAAACGGATACTTCAGCATTTTGATGAGCGTGAAGCTCTTTGATTTCCCACAGGTTCTCGGAAGAACTTCGATCGGAACTTCCTTAATTCTTAACCCTTCCTTAATTGCAGTTGTTGTCTCTACCAACCATAATACAGAGTCATCAGGAAGCGTTGTCCAACTCATGTAGATATCCACCAGCCTTCTCAAAGCCTCTCTTCTCCATGCTCTGAAACCTGATGTCACATCAGTAACATTCATCTGCTTACTCAATCTGCTAAATATGGTGGAAGAGAATACTCTGCCGCCAATTCGCACCATGGAATCTTGCTCTGGCTTATTTCTCAAGTAACGCGATCCGACTGCTATATCCGACAAACCATCAAATAGGGGCTGCAATACCCTTGCGATATCATCTGGCTTATGCTGGCCATCTCCATCCACTTTTACAAGGTAATCGTAATTGAATCTCAATGCCACTAAGTAACCTGTCAAAACTGCCGCTGTGCCACCTGCGTGAAAAGGTAGCGTTAAGACAGTTGCGCCTGCGCTTTCGGCTTCAGAACCTGTTCCATCTGTTGATCCATCATTTATTAGTAGAACATCGAATTCAGGATACAAGTCCCTTACCGTCATCACTACCTTTCGTATGGTCCTCTCCTCGTCGTAAGCTGGGATCATCACAAGAACATTGTCGCTCATCTGGTCATCCGCTATTTGCGGAAAAATTCGATGATACTTTCAATTATGTAATTCATTTCTTCTCGGGTGAGGGTTGGAAACAATGGCAAAGTTAGGACCTCTCTTGAAATCTTCTCGGAAACCGGCAGCTCCCCCTCATTGAGGCCGAATCTCTCTCTATAAAACTGTGTCAGGTGTACTGGATCAAAGTATACTTTGCTCATAATCTCTTTCTTAGCCAAATGACTCTTGAGAGCGTCTCTAACATCTTTCCCAGCCTTAACTCTAATCGTATACATCTGGTAGATATGGAAGTACCCATGGGGCGCATTTGGCGTATCTATCTCATCTATTTTTGAAAGTTGGTTCGTCAAGTAATCGGCGTTTTCCCGTCTCATCCTCACAACCTTATCCAGCTTCTTCATTTGGGATAGACCTAAAGCAGCTGTAAGGCTTGAAATCCTCCAATTGTACCCTAACGTAATATAGTCTAGGCTCTTGACAGTCGAAAAGTATGGTTCCGATTCAAGTCTACCATGAGATCTTAGTAACATCAGCTTCTCACGAATTTCCGCGGAGTCTGTTACGATTATTCCTCCTTCGCCTGTAGTTATCACCTTGTTTCCGCAAAAGCTGAGCATGGCGGCGTGCCCAAATGATCCCACCCTTCGTCCATCTATAGAAGCTCCTATCGATTCGGCCGCGTCCTCTATCAGTATCAGCTTGTGATCTTCAGCTATCTCTCTCAATGCTTCTATCTCGCATGGGAGCCCTCCATAATGAATTGGCATTATCGCCCTAGTCCTACTCGTTATCTTTTCTTGAACGTCAGCCGGATCTAAACCATACGTTCTCTCTTCTATATCCGCGAAAACCGGCTTCGCACCAACGAAGAGCGCAGAATTTGCTGTAGCTATAAACGTGAAAGAGGGAACTATTACCTCGTCGCCTGTCCCCACGTCACAGGCCAAGAGAACCGCATGAAGCGCAGACGTACCTGAGTTAAAGGTGACGCCGAATTTTGCCCCTATGTGGTTTGCCACCGTCTTCTCAAGCTCTTCAACTTCAGGCCCAGTAGTCCAGTACGTACCTCTCTTGATCACGTTAGCTACCGCTTCTAGGTCTTCTTCATCCCAGTAGACTCGATATAGAGGTATTTTCCACTGAGACAGAATCTACACCTGATGCGTCTCAGCAAGCGTACGAGTCAACGTACTCCTGTATTCCCTCAACCGGTCCCTTAGGCGAGAACCCCAGCCTGCTCATAGCCAATGTGATGTCAGCTTGAAGACCAGTACCGTCATCCGTAGTTATCTCTTCCTTAATTTCTACCTGAGGAAATGATTCCTTGATAATTTCAGCTACTTGATGTAGGCTCGTCCTCTCTCCGGACCCTACGTTGATCGTTGTGTCTGAAAGGTTAGAAGACGCTGCCTTCACAAAAGCTTGGACCACGTCGTCAACATGCACAAAGTCCCGATACTTATTCGGGCCTTTCACCATTAACGCTTCTCCACGTAAAGCCTTTCTTAAGAAGATTGAAATGACATCTTTACCCGTGTGAGCATCTCCACCGTATACATTGAACAGCCTTAGTATCACGTAGTTCAAACCATACGAGTCACGGTACGACCTTATTGCCTCCTCCGCCAACAACTTGTGGTAGCCATATATCGTGCTCGGATTTCTCGCGTCCATCTCTTGAACAGGTCTTTCACTATGATACCCGTATACAGCGGCTGTCGATGCAAACACTATTCTCTTTATATCTGTTTTCCTCATGGCTTCGAGAGCATTTTGAACAGACATCACATTGAGCAAGAAGCTGAATTGAGGGTTCTTCTCGCAATACTCTATAGACGGCAAGCCCACGAGGTGTATGATCGCTTCCACATCGTATTCAAAGAATACTCTTTCTATCGAAGCTAGTTGTAGAATGTCAGCGCCAATCCACTTGGCTCTTTCCCTAATCTCGTTTGAACGGATGATGTCATAAGAGATTGTTTCCATATTGTTCTTATCAAGGGCCTCGACAAGGCGACCTCCTATGAATCCCGAGCCGCCGATAACCATTATAGTCGTTCTAAGCCACCTTAACGCTACCTGAATGTTCCAGAATCGCTTAAACTCATGATCGCCAGATACCTCATGAAACTCTGATCTGAAGCCCAACCCTCCGCCTCAAGATATCCCCAGCCAACCGCAAGCCTAGAAAGCTTCAAGGCGAGAGGTCTACCAACCCTAGCCACCCGTAACTCAACCGCATTCAAAGCCTCCTCCAACTTCCCAACAATCTTCATTAAAACCTCAGACAGCAGCCTACTCCTTACACAATCAACGACCCTAATCGTCAAGTCAAAGGTAGCCCTCTCAACCCTAGAAAGAACCCTCCACCAAAGCCCCCTCCTGACCGCCCTAACCCTAACAC
>Ga0129297_10000365_pt1 | contig 21480 bp, 23 predicted proteins | sample I18A1metaG_FD_94708 | JGI IMG/M metagenome (GOLD analysis project Ga0129297, IMG submission 94708) | Lake sediment bacterial and archeal communities from Gulf of Boni, Indonesia to study Microbial Dark Matter (Phase II) - ​I18A1 metaG | ecosystem: Environmental > Aquatic > Freshwater > Lake >... | reverse complement strand
GCGTGACAATCTTCGAGCGAATGCCCTTGTTACAGGCACTTACAGATTCAGATTACAGAAGCAACGCAGAGCAAAACAATAACCAGCTGTTTTTATTCAACTAAACGTTGGGACACTACTGAACAAATATCAATGACTAGATGAGGATGTCATGAGCAGAAGCAAAGCCACAGCGATCAAAGAACCTCCAGTAATCCGCTGGCTCCTTACGGCCATCGCCCTGATATTCCTCGCCCTGTTCCTGGCGCTCCCCCTGGCGGCGGTGTTCAGTCAGGCATTCGAGAAGGGGTGGTCCGTCTACCTTGAGGCGCTGAAAGAAGCCGACACCCTAGCCGCGGTCAAGCTGACCCTTGTGACCGCCGCCATTGCGGTGCCGCTCAACCTGGTGTTCGGCGTTGCGGCCTCCTGGTCCATCGCCAAGTTCACCTTCCCCGGCAAGAACCTGCTCATCACCCTCATCGACCTGCCGTTCTCCGTCTCGCCGGTCATCTCGGGCCTGATCTACGTTCTCATCTTCGGCCGGCAAGGGTGGCAGGGCCCCTGGTTGGAGACCCATGATCTGAAGATCATCTTCGCCGTCCCCGGCATCATCCTGGCCACGATCTTCGTCACCTCCCCCTTCATCGCCCGGGAGCTGATACCCCTTATGGAGTCCCAGGGGAAGGACGAGGAAGAGGCAGCCATGGTCCTCGGAGCCAGCGGCCTGCAGACCTTCCTCCGCGTCACCCTTCCCAACATCAGGTGGGGGATCATCTATGGTGTCATCCTGTGCAACGCCCGGGCCATGGGGGAGTTCGGCGCCGTCTCGGTCGTCTCCGGCCACATCCGCGGCATGACCAACACCGTGCCACTGCAGGTGGAGATCCTCTACAACGAGTACAACTACACCGCCGCCTTTGCCGTGGCCTCGCTCCTCGCCTTCCTCGCCCTGGTGACCCTGGTGGTCAAGACGATTGCCGAATGGCAGGTGCAGCGGCAAATGGAACATTAGGAACGAGGCTAAAGGAACGAGGATCGAGGATTTAATTTGATTTTTCCTCGATCCTCGGTCCTCGCTCCTTTCACCTGAGTTTAAAGGAAATGCTATGAGTATCGAATTAGAAAGCATCAACAAGCAGTTCGGCGACTTCACCGCCCTGGACAACGTCAGCCTCACCATCCCCGCCGGCGAACTGGTGGCCCTCCTCGGCCCCTCGGGGTGTGGCAAGACCACCCTGCTGCGGATCATCGCCGGGCTGGAATCGGCGGATGCCGGGCGGATCCTGTTCAACGGCGAAAACACCACCGACCGCCACGTCCGGGAGCGGAAGGTCGGCTTCGTCTTCCAGCACTATGCCCTGTTCAAGCACATGACCGTGTTCGACAACGTGGCATTCGGACTCACCGTCAGGCCGAGAAGCAGCCGCCCATCCAAGGGGGAGATTCGCGACAAGGTCATGGGGTTGCTCAAACTGGTGCAGCTGGACTTCCTGGCCGACCGCTACCCGGCCCAGCTCTCCGGCGGCCAGCGCCAGCGGATCGCCCTGGCCCGGGCCCTGGCGGTCGAGCCCCAGGTGCTCCTCCTCGACGAGCCGTTCGGCGCCCTGGACGCCCAGGTGCGGGCCGAACTGCGCCGCTGGCTGCGACGGCTGCACGACGAGATCCATGTTACCAGCGTCTTCGTCACCCACGACCAGGAAGAAGCGCTGGAGGTTGCCGACCGGATCGTCGTCATGAACAAGGGGAGGGTAGAGCAGGCAGGCACGCCGGACCAGGTGTACGACCACCCGGCCAACCCCTTCGTGCTCAACTTCCTCGGCAACGTCAACCTCTTCCACGGCAGGCTCCAGCACGGCGGGATCGAGCCGGACAGCCGGAATGCGGTCTCCTACGTTCGCTCCCACGATATCGAGATCGAGCGCAGTCCCCAGGACTCCACCGCACTCAGGGCAGAAATCAAGCATATCCAGAAACTCGGCCCCTCCGTGCGGGTGACCCTCGTCGTCGCAGGGGGCGGCGAGTTCATCGAGGCGGAACTCACCCGGGACACCTACCAGAGCATCGGCCTGCAGCAGGGGGAGCAGGTGTATGTGCGGCCGAGGCAGGTGAGGGTGTTCGTCGAGGACTACCAGATTTAGCCGTCGTTCGGAGGAGCTGTCCCAGATTGTGCTTGATTCCGGATGACGTCTATGGCATGCTTCCTGTTCGCGTGTCACCGTAGACTGGTGGCGCACAGGGCAGAAGCAGTAGGGCACGTAAACGCACGTCGTAGAATCATCTGCGCCCGTAGCTCAGCTGGATAGAGCAACGGCCTTCTAAGCCGTAGGCCACAGGTTCGAATCCTGTCGGGCGTGCCACACACATCAGTTCAGGGTAAGCATGTTGTCCGTTGACCTGAATTTCTGCGAGAGTGGCGGAATTGGCAGACGCACCAGACTTAGGATCTGGCACCGAAAGGTGTGGGGGTTCAAGTCCCCCCTCTCGCACCATAGGCAGTATCAGAGGCTTTACGGTAGTTCCGTAAGGCCTTTTTTTTAGCCTGACGCGAACTGCTTTAATCTTGACAGCAAAATCGGGCGGTTGTTATTATGCAACACTGTTTGTAATTTTACTCTCAGTAAAGTATGAGGGCAAAGCCGGGGTGTTATGAAGCTGAAACAGGGGTGTGTTCAGGTTTACACCGGTAACTGCAAGGGGAAAACCACCGCGGCGCTGGGTCTTGCCCTGAGGGGGGTCGGACGGGGGCTCAAGGTCATCATGATTCAGTTCATGAAAGGTGGCGGCCCCTATGGGGAGCACGTTGCAGCGGCAAGGCTGGCTCCCGAATTGACCATCATCCCTACCGGGCGGCCCGGCTGGGTCAACAGGGACAACCCCGCCGAGGAGGACAAGCGGCTTGCTGTGGAGGCTCTTGCACTCGCCCGGGAGAAAATGCTGTCAAACGAGTATGATGTCGTCATTCTCGACGAGATTAACGGTGCGGTTTATTTCGGCCTTCTGACAGTCGATGACCTCCTGGAATTCATCAGGCTGCGACCGCCCGCCGTCGAGCTTGTGCTCACCGGAAGGAATGCCGATGAGCGCGTGATCGACGTGGCTGACCTCGTGACGGAGATGCGCGAGATAAAGCACTATTACAAGGCCGGAGTCCCGGCCCGGGAAGGCATAGAAAAGTAGCGGCAGTTTTGTCTCACATATACAGTTACAGGCACATTTTACGTTCATAAACAGGAGGGGTACCATGGCAGAAAGAAAACTGAGGGTTTTGGTCGGCAAGCCGGGTCTCGACGGTCACGACAGGGGGGCAAAGGTCGTGGCAAGGGCTTTTCGCGATGCGGGACTGGAGGTCATCTACACCGGGCTTCACCAGACCCCGGAGCAGATCGTCGCTGCGGCGATCCAGGAGGACGTCGACTGCATAGGCCTCTCGATCCTTTCCGGTGCGCACAATACCCTGCTCCCCAAGGTCTGCCAGCTGCTCAAGGAGAAAAACGCCGATGATATCGCGGTGTTTTGCGGCGGGGTCATCCCGGAGGACGATATCCCGGGGCTGAAAAGCGCCGGCATCAAGGAGGTCTTCACTCCCGGTACCTCCACCGAGGATATCGTTGCCTGGGTTAAGGAACATATTCACGGGTAGTTCGGTTTTGTTTTCATAAGGACACACTTTCATGGGACTGGCAGAAAAGATCCTGCAGGGCGACATACGTGCTGCTGCCCGGCTGATGCGGGATGTCGATGATGGCTTTACCTCCTCCATAGATGAACTGAAGCAGCTTTATCCCCATACCGGCAGGGCATACCTGATCGGTATCACCGGTCCTCCGGGAGCCGGCAAATCCACCCTGGTGGACCAGATAACCGCGGCCTATAGAAAACTGGGCAAACGTGTCGGCATCGTTGCCGTTGACCCCACCAGCCCCTTCACGGGGGGGGCCATCCTCGGGGACAGGATCAGGATGAACCGCCATGCGGATGACGAAGGCGTCTTCATCCGGAGCCTTGCCACGCGGGGGTGTCTCGGCGGCATCTCCCGTTCCACCGGCGATGTGGTCAATGTCATGGATGCCATGGGGATGGACGTCATCATCATTGAAACGGTCGGCGTTGGCCAGGATGAAGTCGACATCGTCAGGATGGCCCACACCACCACCGTCGTCATGGTTCCGGGGCTTGGCGACGATATCCAGGCGATCAAGGCGGGGATCCTCGAGATTGCCGATGTCTTCGTGGTCAACAAGGCCGACCGTGACGGCGCCGACCGGACGGTGCGCGAACTCTCCATGATGCTGGAGATGGGGGAGCGCGCCCCGGGGGAATGGGTTCCCAAGGTACTGCGTACCGAGGCAAGCCGCGGTGTGGGAATCGACGAGCTGGTGGCCGAGTACGAGGCCCACCGCGCCTATCTGCACACCTCCGGTGACATCCACCGATTCAACAGCGAAAAGAACTCCACTATCCTCATGGAAATGCTCAGGGATCGCCTCTTCCGGGACATTTACGGCAGAATCGCCTCGAACGGCACCCTGGCCGAGATCCTCAGCGGCATGTCCGCACGGGAGACCGATCCCTATTCGGCGGTTGACGCGATCGTTGCACGGTATCTGACCGGGGCTGACGCCCGGGTCGCGGGATAGGTCCGACTGACAGATGTACAAGATATTCCCTTATATCCTCGCGGTTGCCATTGTTTCCGCCGTAACCGTTCACCATCCTTCCAGCACCGCCGAACCGGCGGCGAACCCTCTCGATCCCGCCAGGGAGGATCTGACGAGGGTCGAGTATCCCAGCCAGAAGGATATCAAGTGGCATGGGCACTTCATCCGTCCCAACGAAACCCTTGAGTCCCTTTTCGGCGCCGACTGGCAGACAGTCGCCAGGTTCAACCGGGTAGACCGCAGGCATGTCTATCCCGGCATGACCCTCAAGGTTCCGGATGATCTCGCTGCCGTCAGGGGGTACACCCCCTTGCCGGCCGCCTACCAGCCGGCGAGGAACCATGAAAAATACATCCTCGTCAGCCTTTCCGAGCAGTGGCTGGGGGCGTATGAGCACGGCAAGCTGAAATTCTCCATGCCTGCCGCCACGGGACGGCCGGGATACGAGACCCCCACCGGCATCTATCGCATCGATGCCCGCCATCGGAACCATACCTCCTCCCTGTACAAAACCGAGAACGATGAGGAGCAGTATCCCATGGATAATGCGATGCGGTTTTACATCGCTCCGGACAATGTGGCATACTGGCTCCATGCGAGGGATCTGCCGGGACGCCCCGCATCCCACGGATGCATCGGCCTGTTCGACGAAGCCATGCAGAACAGGATGTTCGACACGCCGGCGAAACCCGTCCTTCTGGACTCGGAAAAGCTCTACGCCTGGGCGGTGGGAGACCCGGAGTTCGGGGAAGACACCGGTGAACTCGAGGAACTGGACGGAGCGCCGGTCGTTGAAGTGGTCGGACAGAACCCTCCCTACAGAAGCAAACTATGACAGTCTGTACGCTGCCGCAACCACACAAAGGAGTTTACCGGATGAGAAACGTTACGTCTGCCCTGATCGCCCTGTTTGTCCTCACCCTGACCATGCTGCCGGCGAGCGCCGCACCCCTGGTCGAGAAGCCCGAAGCCGCCGTCAGGAAGGCCTTCCCGCAGCTGAAGGTCGAAAGTGTCGTGGAAAGCCAGATCAAGGGTCTCTATGAAGTCGTGACCGGCCAGAACGTGTTTTACTTCTACCCGGAAAAGGATCTGCTGGTGGTCGGGGACATATACACCACCACCGGCCAGAACATCACCGGTGAAAAGAAGCGGGAACTGAAGAAAAAAGCCCAGGAAGAGGCGCTGGCCAAGCTCAAGGACCTTCCCCTTGACAAGGCGGTCAAGATCGGCAACGGTCCGAAGACGCTGATCGAGTTCACCGATCCCGACTGCCCCTACTGTCGTCGCGCCTCTGAAGGACTGAAAAACAGGAGTGACGTGACCCGTTACGTCTTCCTGACCCCCCTGGCCCACCCCAACGCCATCACCAAGGTCTATTACATCCTCAGTGCCAAGGACAAGGAGGCGGCCTATCACGAGATGATGGCAGGTAAACCGCTGCCTGCGACGACCGTGGAGTACAGCAAGGAGATCAAGGACCTCGCTTCCCAGCACATGGAGTTTGCCCGCATGCTCGGCATTGACGGTACCCCGTCCTTCTTCATCAACGGGCAGCAGGTTGTCGGGGCCGATCTGGAACGGATCAACACGCTCCTCAAATAGTCCGTGGAGCATACGATGAAAAAGCCCCGCCGGTTCCTGCCGGCGGGGCTTTTTTCGTCTGTCGGGGAGAGGGGGGGCGACTCATACCATCTGGATCTTGTTCCTCATGATGAGGATTTCGAAGGCCATGGCGCTCTTGACGGCGATCTTCTGCAGCTCTCCCAGCCCCCTGGCGAGGTTCTCCAGGTTGTCGAACACGCAGAGGATGGCCACGACACGGTTCATCAGGACAATCGGCAGCAGGACAGCCGGGTGGTCCTTGCCGCCGACGGTTGACGCGGCCTTGAGGTCGGCAGGGTTGATAAGCTGGCCCATGCAGAAATTCTTGGTCTCGATGACCTGCAGGAAGGAGGAGGGGGCGCTCATCTCTATCTTCACGTCGCTGAAGTTCTCCACGTAGCCCTCCGCCGCCGCTGCCAGCCATCCGGTGAGGTTGGGCTCCTTGGGGAGGAACAGGGCGCAGCGGAAGTACTTCTGGCGCAGGTACTCCATCAGCGCTTCCCCTATGGCGTCTCGGGATGTCGCACCGGCAAGGGCATTGCACATGTCGGTCATGTTGTAATTCTCTTCCGGCTCCGGCTCCGCAGGAGATTCCGGCGTCTCCACCTTGTCGAACCCCGCGAACTCCCCGGGGATCTCGATGACTTCCTCCACCGGTTCCTCCGCCTGCTGTACCACAGGAGGCGGGATCTCGTTGATCTCCACCGTTGCCGCTGCCTGTGGTTCACGGCGCATGTCCCTGGCTATGGCAATGTAACGGGTCTCCCGCCTGATCTTGTAGTAGCGTTCCAGGGCCATGAGGAGAAGCAGTTCGGGAATGACGACCGGATTGATGTACATGCCGGTCATGAAGGAGAGCTTGTCGATGGCGGCAAGATCCGACGGGTCGACCATGGCCACGGTCAGCCTCTTCTTTTCCAGCGCGAGGGGGATTACCTGGTATTTTTTCACGACGTCCGGCGGCAGGACGGCAATGACATCGGCGGGGATGTTTTCCAGGTCCCTTGTGGTGGCTGCAGGGACCCCCTTGTTTTTGCTGAGAAACTCTGCCAGTTTTTCGGCGGTCACATAGCCGAGTTCTATCAGGTTGGTCCCTATCTTGCCGCCGAATATGACCTGGTTGCGCAGGGCTTCTTCCAGCTGTGCCTCGGTAATGACATTGTTCCTGACCAGCATACTGCCGACTTTCATCTGCATGACATACCCCTGAAATTACTGTGTCCCTGCTGAATGTTAAGCGATTGTTACCTTGGATTAAACATTTATACTGTAATGGAGGGAGATTTACAACATGTTAGCAGGGGATGAAGAATGATCGGGCTGCACGAGGTACTGGAAAGTTTTCGAAACCGCGGCGGACGGACAGCCATCGTCTACCGGAGCGGCATCCGCCGTTTCACCTGCAGCTATGCCGAACTCTACCTCCGTGCGGTCAGGATGGCGGCTTTCCTTGAGCAGCAGGGTGTCGGACCTGGTGACAGGGTTCTCCTGTGGGGGCCCAACTCGACGGCGTGGGTTGTCGCCTTCTGGGGGATCGTCGCCAGGGGAGGGGTGGTCGTACCGGTCGACTTCCTGTCCGGTCTGGAACGGGCAGGGGGGATTGCCGCCCACTCCCGGGCCACCTTTGCCCTGCAGAGTAGGGCCAGGGTCGAGCATCTCGACGGGGTCCCTTCGGTCATGCTGGAGGAGCTGGAAGACCTGCTGGAAACCGTGGTCCCCCGTCTCCCCATCCCTGTTCCCGCACCTGACGATACCTGCGAACTTGTCTATACCTCAGGTACGACCGGAGCCCCGAAGGGGGTGGTCCTCTCCCATCGGAACCTGGCAACCAACCTGCACCAGGTGACGGGGCAGTTCCCGGAAATATCCTCCGACCATACCTTCCTCTCCCTGTTGCCCCTTTCCCACATGTTCGAGCAGATGGCCGGATTCCTTGCCCCCCTGAGCCTCGGGGGGACGATTGTGTACGTGCGGACGCTCAAGCCTTCCGCCATCATGGAGGCCTTTGGCGGGGAGGATGTCCGGGTGGTGGTGGCAGTCCCCCGGCTCCTTCAGCTGCTGAAGGGCTCGGTGGAGCAGGCATTTGCCGCCAGGGGGCTCGCCGGCCTGCTGACGTGGATGCTCTCCGTGTCGCCATCCTTGCCGCCCCTGCTGCGCCCCCTTCTGTTCACCCCCCTGAGGAGACGGTTCGGCCGGCACTTCGACCTGTTTGTCTCCGGCGGGGCCCCCCTCTCCCCGGAGCTGTTCCGTTTCTGGAGCGCCGCCGGTTATACGGTCGTGGAAGGGTACGGATTGAGTGAATGCTCACCGGTGCTCACGGCAAATACCATCGGCCGGCAGGTGGAAGGAGCGGTGGGGTGGCCCTTGCCGGGGGTGGAACTTCGCCTCGTCGATGGTGAGATCCAGGTGAGGGGAGGGAACGTTTTCTCGGGATACTACGAAAACGAAGCCGCAACGGAGGGAGCCTTCACCGCCGATGGCTGGTTCCGTACCGGCGACCTGGGGGGACTTGACCGCTCCGGTGCGCTGGTCGTGCGGGGACGGGCAAAGGATCTGATCGTGACCACCGGGGGGATAAACGTCTACCCGGAGGAACTGGAAGAGGTCCTGTCACGGGTCGCCGGCGTCCGGGAGTGTTGTGTCATCGGCATGCCGCGAAGCGGCGGCGAGGAGGTGCACGCCGTCATTGTGCCCGACGGGAGCGGTCGCCCCCTTGGAGAGATTGTCAATGAGGCGAACGCTGCCATCGACGACCTGCACCGGATTACCGGCTACACTCTCTGGCCCGAACACGAACTTCCGAAGACAACAACGCTCAAGGTGAAAAAATTCGCGGTGAGGGAGCGTCTCAAGGGGAAGGCCGAATCCGGGACCACCGGCACCCCCCCTACTGGCGACCGGTTGACCATGCTTGTTGCGGGAGTTCTCGGCCTTCCCGCCGAGGTCGTCGGGGAAGAGTCGTTTCTGGTCGCGGACCTGGGTCTGACCTCCATTGCCCGGCTGGAACTGGTGACCGCCATCGAGCAGGAGTTCAGGATAGACCTGGATGATGCAGCCATCGGCCCCCAGACCAAGGTGGGCGATGTCAGGGGGATGATTTCCCGCCGGGAGCAGGTCCCGCCTCCGCGGGGGCTGCGCCTCTGGACCTCGGCACCGCTGTTCAGGTGGGTGAGGTCACTGGCCGACGGCATCCTCCACCGGCCGCTCCTCTCCCTCTTCGTCTCCCTGCGCACCGAGGGGGCGGAACGGCTTGCAGGCCTGGGTGGGCCGGTCATCTTCGTTGCCAACCATACCAGTTACCTGGACCAGCCATGCATCATGTTCTCCCTGCCGGCTTCGGTCCGTTACCGGTGTGCCACCGCCGCATGGGCGGAGTTCTTTTTCGTCAACTTCACCACCATGCTCCAGCGGTTCTGGAAGCTGTCCGCGTTCGAGTACTGCAGCCTGGTCCTGGGCGTATTCCCTCTCCCCCAGTCCAGCGGGTTCAGGGGAGCACTCTGCCACATGGGGCGCCTAACGGACAGGGGGATGTCCCTGCTGGTCTTCCCCGAAGGGGCCCGGAGCAGGGATGGTTCTCTCCAGTCGTTCCGTCAGGGATTGGGGATCATGGTCAAGGAGCTGTCACTGCCGGTCGTGCCGGTGGCGATCAACGGGCTGGAAACGGTGCTGCCGGTCGGTGCCCGCTGGCCGAAGCGGGGGCGGGTTGTGGTCAGGTTCGGTGAGCCCCTGGCTCTTTCGCGGAAAAGTCCCGCAGAGATCGTGACCGCCGCGGAAGAGGCAGTGCAAAGGCTGCTGGGTTGAGGTCAGGGCGACTTTACAACTTTGATGGAGACCGTTGTCGATTGGTTGAGCTTGGGAGATTTGTCGATGCCGAAAAACTTCAGGATCGTATCCGTGAGGGTGATTGTCGGCCCCGGGGTGGACGAGTTGCTCGACGCGATCACTACCGAGGGGGATGCCGTCGACGGTTCGTTCCCGTCGGTCGTGTAGTAGATGGTCGCCGGCTCGCTGGAGTTGAACGTGACGGCTGCCGGCAGGATGCTCACAAAGGCGGTCGTGCTGTTTGAAAAGGTTTTGCCCGCGATGATCGCGGATACTCTGGGGGATGTGGAGTCTGCGACGGCCGGGAACCATTCGAAATTGCTGCCGCAGGCGGAGAGGGTAAGGGCGATAGCCAATGCGAGGATACAGTTTTTAAGGTTCATAGCCACTCCCTTACGTTTATCTCAGGATACTTGTCTTATATAGTCTTACGGGAGGCTGATGTCAAATCAGCTTTTTGCCGAATTCCACGAGCCAGCCATCCAGAATGGCCACCTTCTCTTCGCCGAACCGGGCCAACTCCCGCCGTACCTGCTCAAGGGGTTTCTCCACGGTGAGGATGTCCGGTTTTTTCGAGAAGAAGAGATCCGCGAAGGCAACGATTTTCTCTTCCGTGGTCACAGGGACCATGTCGCGCAGCGGCAGGGGGAGATTCTGCTTCCTGATGTCGGCGACGGTCAGTCCGACCCCTATGTGACGCTCGCAGATGAGGCCGTGGCGGGGGAGTCCCTCCCGCTCGAGGATATCCCTGCCGATGATGCCGTGCAGGATATAGGGGGCGTTTCCGTGGCAGCCGAGTCCCGGGGCCGACGTGAAGGCCACGCCGATGTCGTGGAGCATGGCCGCTTCTTCGATGAACCCGATGTCCAGAGTCGCGGCTTCGGGATGCTCCTGGGCCGTCAGGACCGCCTTGCGGGCGACAAGCCTGCTGTGGGTCAGAAACAGGGGCAGTGCCTCTGAGGGGAAATATTTGGCCAGCAACTCTTCGGGTTTCATAGGCTCTCCACCTGCAAAGTATGGTGCGGTTGGGGGCTTATGTCAAGAACTCCCTCTGCCCCAGAAACCTTGACCGGCACAGGGTTATGGGATATCTTCATCGCGATCGAGAATCCCCGTTCAAGGAGAACTCCCATGGCACGCCCCACGTGGGACGAATATTTTATGGAGATCACCCACCTGGTTGCCCGGCGCTCCACCTGCCTGCGGCGCCAGGTCGGCGCCGTGCTGGTGAAGGAGAAGAACATCCTGGCCACCGGGTACAACGGGTCTCCTTCCGGCGTTGCCCACTGTCTCGACGTGGGCTGCCTCAGGGAACAGCTGGGGGTCCCGTCCGGCGAGCGGCACGAACTCTGCCGCGGACTCCACGCGGAGCAGAATGCCATCATCCAGGCGGCGAAGCACGGTACCAACATCGACGGGGCAACCCTGTACTGCACCACCATGCCCTGCCTGATCTGCGCGAAGATGATCATCAATGCCGGTATCCGCCGGATCGTCTACGAAGAAGGCTACGCCGACCGGATGGCCGCGGAGATGCTCGCCGAAGCGGCTGTCACGGTTGACCGTTTTATCACCACCTCTACTGCTACTGTCGGAGCTGACACATGAAATGTCCCTTCTGCTCGTTTGCCGATACCCGGGTCATCGACTCCCGCCCGGACAAGGACGGTGCCGCGATCAGGCGCCGCCGGGAGTGCGAATCCTGCGCCCGTCGCTTCACCACCCATGAGAGGGTGGAAGAGGTCGTGTTCCCCATGATCCTGAAGAAGGACGGCCGCCGTGAGGCCTATGACCGGGGGAAGGTGATCGCCGGGATGAAAAAGGCGTGCGAGAAGCGGCCCGTCTCCATCGAGACCATCGAAAAGATGGTGGAGCGCCTGGAGGGGCGCCTGCTGGAGAGCGGCGAGAAGGAGGTCGGGAGCACGGTCATCGGCGAATGGATCATGAACGAGCTCCACGAAGTCGACGAAGTAGCCTACGTGCGTTTTGCCTCGGTATACCGCTCCTTCAGGGATATCAACGAGTTCATGAGCGAACTCCAGGATCTGCTGAAGAGTGAGCAGATCAAGAAGCGCACGCAGTGACCATCCGTTGTCACCGCTGTGACGACATCCCCGGGTTGCCATGAACGATTTCCACCAGAAGATGATGCGCCGTGCCCTGCAACTGGCCCGCAAGGGGGTCGGGAGAACGTCCCCCAATCCGTCGGTCGGTGCGGTCGTCGTCCGTGACGGCGCCATTGTCGGCGAGGGGTGGCACCGGCGTGCCGGCACCCCCCACGCGGAGGTCCACGCCCTGGGCATGGCCGGGGAGTCCGCCCGGGGAGCCGACGTCTACGTCACCCTGGAGCCCTGCTCCCACCACGGCAGGACCCCCCCCTGTGCCGATGCTCTCGTTGCTGCCGGTGTCGCCAGGGTGTTCGTCGGCATGATCGACCCCAACCCCCTGGTCAGCGGTCGTGGCGTGGCGCGACTCCGCCAGGCGGGCATCGCCGTGGAGAGCGGGGTGCTGGAGGCGGAGTGTCTCAGGCTGAACGAGGCGTTTGTAAAGCATGTCACCACGGGGCGCCCCTTTGTGGTGCTGAAGAGCGCCCTTACCCTCGACGGCAAGAGTGCCACGGCGTGCGGCGACTCCCGCTGGATCACCTCCGTCCCCTCCCGGCGGCTGGTGCACCGCCTGCGTGCCACCATGGACGGCGTCATGGTCGGGGTCGGCACCCTGCTGGCCGATGACCCCGAACTGACCGTCCGCCTGGTGAAAGGGCGCAATCCCCTGCGGATCGTCGTGGACAGCGGCCTGCGTACGCCACCGGATGCCCGGCTGCTTGCTCCTGCTGGGAGTGGCGGTGTCGTGCTGGCAACGACCTGCGATGACACCGCGAAACTCTCCGTCTTTGCCGGCGCGGGGGCGGAGCTGCTTCTCTGCCGCGAACGGGACGGCCGCGTGGACCTGGCCGACATGCTGGAGCGGCTCGGTGCCCGCGGCGTTCAGTCGATCCTCCTCGAGGGGGGAGAGACGCTGGCAGGGGAGATGCTGCGCCAGGGGCTGATCGACAAATTCCTCTTCTTCCTCGCCCCGAAGCTGGTGGGGGGTGAGGGGAAGGGGCTTTTTGCCGGTGCCGGCGCCACCCTGATGAACCAGGCCGTGCCGCTGCGCATCGCGCGGGTCAGCAGGGTCGGTGAGGACATTCTCCTTGAGGCGTATCCGGAGGCTGCATGTTTACAGGGCTGATTGAAGACGTAGGACGGGTGGTGAAGCTGGAGCGGCGGGGGAGTTCGGCTTCCCTGACCGTAGGGACGGCGCTCCCTGCCGACGGGTTCCGTCTCGGCGACTCCGTCGCCGTCAACGGGGTCTGCCTGACCGTGGTGACCATGAAGGGGGGCTCCCTCTCCTTCGATGTCTCCCCCGAAACCCTCGATACCTCTTCCCTCGGCCGGCTGGTCCCCGGGGGGGCGGTGAACCTGGAGAGGGCGCTGCGCCTCTCCGACCGGCTCGGCGGGCACATCGTCACCGGCCACATCGACTGCGTCGCCGCCGTTTCCGGGCGGCGGGAAGAGTCTGGTAACATCATCTTCGACTTCACGCTCCCGGAGGAGAATGCCAGCTTTCTCGTCCCCAAGGGATCAGTGGCCATCGACGGCATCAGCCTGACCGTCAACAGGGTCAGCAGCAACGGCTTCAGCGTGAACATCATCCCCCACACCGCCGCGATGACGACCCTTCAGCTGCGCCGCCAGGGTGATACGGTCAACATCGAGACCGATATCATCGGCAAGTACGTGGAACGCCTCCTCGGCCGAACCGGCGGGGAGCCGTCACGGGGGGTATCCCTTGAGGCCCTGATGAGGAACGGATTTGCGTGATCCCCACTGAATGTCTCTGAAGGAACAGGCCTGCAGACTCTCTCCTGCGGGCTTTTTTGTTTGGAGCGCAGGGGATATTCTGTTATATAAACTCATTGACCTTTTGGTCCCGGGAGAGCCCGGGCCGGGAGATGACTATAAGGATTTGCCATGCCCATAGCAACGATAGAAGAAGCCGTAGAAGATATACGCCAGGGGAAGATGGTCATCCTGGTCGACGACGAAGACCGGGAGAACGAGGGGGACCTGACCATGGCCGCCGAGATGGTGACCCCGGAGGCGATCAACTTCATGGCCAAGTACGGCCGGGGGCTCATCTGCCTTACCCTTACCCCGGAGAAGTGCGACAAGCTCAACCTCCCCCCGATGGTCAGCGCCAACACCTCTTCCTTCGGCACGGCGTTCACCGTCTCCATCGAGGCGAAGCGGGGGGTTACCACCGGTATCTCCGCCGCCGACCGGGCTCACACCATCAAGACGGCGGTTGCCGATGACTGTACCGCCGACGACCTGGCCCGCCCCGGCCATATCTTCCCCCTGCGTGCCCGTACCGGTGGCGTGCTGGTCCGTACCGGCCAGACCGAGGGTTCGGTCGATCTGGCGACCCTTGCCGGACTGAAGCCCGCCGGGGTCATCTGCGAAATCATGAACGACGACGGCACCATGGCCAGGATGCCGGAGCTCATGGAGTTCGCCAGGCAGCACGGTCTGAAGATCTGCTCGGTTGCCGACCTGGTGGCCTACCGGATGCGCACCGAGTCCCTGGTCCGCAGGGCCGTGGAAGTATCCCTGCCGACCCAGTACGGCGGCGAGTTCACCGCAGTTGCCTTCCAGAACGATGTGGACCAGTTCGAACACCTTGCCCTCGTCAAGGGGGAGGTGCGCGGCGACGAACCGGTGCTGGTGCGGGTCCATTCCGAGTGCATGACCGGCGATGTCTTCGGCAGTTGCCGCTGCGACTGCGGTGACCAGCTCCACACCGCCATGGCCATGATCGAAAATGAGGGGCGCGGCGTCATCCTCTACATGCGCCAGGAGGGGCGGGGGATCGGTCTCATCAACAAGCTGAAGGCGTACAGCCTGCAGGACAAGGGGAAGGACACGGTCGAAGCCAACCTGGAGCTCGGGTTCAAGGCGGACCTGCGGGATTACGGCATCGGGGCGCAGATCCTGGTCAACCTCGGCGTCAAGAACATCAGGCTGATGACCAACAACCCCAAGAAGATCGTCGGCCTGGAAGGGTACGGGATCAACATCGTCGAGAGGGTCCCCATCCAGATGGAAGCGACGGAGATGAACCTCAGGTACCTGCAGACGAAGCGGGAAAAGCTGGGGCATCTACTGGAGAACATTTAACCCGTTACGAAGTACGTTGCAGCTACTGCGCTGTTCATGGAGGAGATCATGCCCAGGTATATTGAAGGAAAACTCGATGCGGCCGGACTCAGGTTCGGCATCGTGGTCGGCAGGTTCAACAGCTTTATCGGCGAGCGGCTCCTCGAGGGTGCCCTCGATGCCATCCGCAGGCATGGTGCCCAGGATGATGACGTGGACGTGATGAGGGTTCCGGGGGCATTCGAGATCCCGCTGGCAGCCCAGAAGATGGCGGCCCGCGGCACGTACGATGCCGTCATCTGTCTTGGCGCGGTCATCAGGGGGGCAACACCCCACTTCGACTATGTTGCCGGCGAGGTTTCCAAGGGGGTTGCCCAGGTTTCCCTCCAGAGTGGCGTTCCGGTGATTTTCGGCGTTCTGACCACCGACACCATCGAGCAGGCTGTGGAACGGGCAGGCACCAAGGCGGGCAACAAGGGGTTCGAGGCAGCTGTCACGGCCATTGAAACCGCCAACGTGTTCAAGGAGCTCTGCTAGTGGGGATGCGAAGAGAAGGTCGTGAACACGCCCTGCAGGCGCTTTACTCAATCGAACTCCATCCCGACTCTCCCCGTGAGGCCATCAGGCTCTTCATGGAGGCGCACCCCTCCAAGGGGGCGGTGAAGAATTTCGCCCTGGGGCTGATTACCGGCCTCCTGGACAATCAGGCCGCTGTTGACGCGTTGATCGCTGAGAAGTCGCCGAACTGGTCCCTTGCCCGGATGGCCAAGATTGACCTCTGCATCATCCGCCTGGCGGCCTACGAGCTGCTCTGCCGCGATGATATCCCCCCCAGCGTGACCATCAACGAAGCCATCGAGATCGCCAAGAAGTTCGGCAGCGAAGACTCTCCTGCCTTTGTCAATGGCATCCTGGATGAAATCGCCAGGAGCCTGCCGGAAAAGCCTGCCGCCAGGGGAGGCGCCGCGGGGGGAGCCGCTCCCGCGGAGTGACCGATCATAATCCACTAAGAGCGAGACAGACATGAAAGAGATAAACGTTGGACTTATAGGTTTCGGTACCGTGGGGACCGGGGTTGTCAGGCTCCTCACCGAAAATGCCGGATTGATAGCGGACAAGCTCGGCGCACGCCTGGTCATGAAACGGATCGCCGACCTGGATACCACCACCGACCGCGGCGTGGTTCTCCCTCCCGGGGTGTTGACGAACAATGTCAACGACGTCCTGGATGATCCGGAGATCAGCATCGTCATCGAACTGATCGGTGGTTACGAGCCGGCACGGACCTTTGTCCTCCGTGCCCTTGCCGCCGGCAAGCATCTGGTGACCGCCAACAAGGCGCTCCTTGCCCTGCACGGCGACGAGATCTACGCCAAGGCGGCGGAGGCCGGCGTCGAGGTGCTCTACGAGGCGGCCGTCGGGGGGGGGATCCCGGTGCTGTCCGCCATCAAGGGGAACATGGCCGCCAACCGCTTCACCACGATCCTCGGCATCCTCAACGGTACCTGCAACTACATCCTCACCAAGATGACCAAGGAGGGCTCCGATTTCGGCGAAGTCCTCACCATGGCCCAGGAGCTCGGCTACGCCGAGGCCGACCCGACCTTCGACATCGAGGGGACCGACACGGCCCACAAGCTGGCGCTGCTCCTCTCCCTCTGCTTCGGTACGCGGGTGACCTTCAGCGACATCTACACCGAGGGGATCACCTCCATCTCCGCCATAGACGTGAATTTCGCCCGCCAGTTCGGCTACAAGATAAAACTTCTCGCCATCGGCAAGCGCGACGGTGACCGGCTCGAAGCCAGGGTCCACCCGACCATGATCCCGATCCACTACCCGATGGCGGACGTTGACGGGGTCTTCAATGCCATCCGCCTGACCGGCGACTTCGTCGGTCCGGTGATGCTCTATGGCCGCGGCGCCGGCATGGAGCCGACGGCAAGCGCGGTTGTCGGCGACCTCATGGACATCTCCCGCAATATCCTCGCCGGGATAGGCCAGCGGGTCTCCGCCCGCGGCTTCCGGGAAGAGGCGGTGGCCGGCCTGGCGATTAAGCCCATCGGCGAGATAGTCAGCCGCTACTACCTCCGGTTCAGCGCCCTGGACCAGCCCGGTGTCCTTGCCGCCATCGCCGGTTCCCTGGGGACCAACGGCATCAGCATCGAATCCATGATCCAGACCGGCCGGAGCGGGGACTCGGTCCCTATTGTCATCATTACCCACGAGGCTGCCGAGCGCGATGTGCGTGCAGCCCTTGCCGAGATCGACGGTTTCCCCATGATCAGGGAGAAGAGCTGCTTCATCCGCATCGAGGACAACCTGGAGTAACTCACTATGTCGTGGCAGGTCGACCAGTTCGTGAAGGGTGGGGCGGTGGCGGTTCTCGAAGCGCTGGGGGACGCCATCAGTATCCAGGACCCCGACCTGAAGATACTCTATCAGAACCCGCGCCACATCCAGATGATGGGGAACCAGCTGGGGAAGTACTGCTACGAGGCGTACCAGAATCGGGACACGGTCTGCCCCGGATGCCATCTGCTGGTCGCGTTCAGGGAGAGGAAGACAAGCCGGCGGATAACGTCGACGACTCACTCCAGCCGGGGCACGATTCACGTGGAGATCATCGCGTCACCGCTGGTGGACGAAAACGGCACCATTGTCGCCGGCATCGAGGCGGTCCGGGATATCACCGAGAGAAAACTGATGGAAGAGCGGCTGCAGGCGATCACCTCAGACCTGGAACAGAAGGCCTGGAAGCTGATGGCGGCCAACAAGGAGCTCGAGTCCTTCAGCTATACCCTTTCCCATGACATGAAAAACTACATTTCCCGGATATCTCTCGCCTCGGATGCCTTGACCAACATCGCTTCCAGTTCCCTCGATACCGCCAGCCTCTATCTCCTCAACAACATAACCGAAGCATGCAGTGCCATGGAGGAGATGGTGGAGGCGATCCTGCGCCTTTCAGCCACGGGGCAGGGCGGCGTGGCCCAGGACGATGTGGATCTCGGCCGTCTGGCCGAGGAGGTCTCCATGGAGCTGAGGTGCCAGTACCCTGACCATCCCGTGGAGTTCTTCCTTGGCTCCGGGCTCACTGCCAGGGGTGACCGGCAACTGCTCAAGATCATGCTGCGCAACCTGCTCGGCAATGCCTGGAAGTATACCGCGGGGGTAGCTGAACCAACAGTCTCCTTCACGACCGAAGCGCATGACGGCAAGGTCGTCTTCGTCGTCCGGGACAACGGCGCCGGTTTCGACATGGGGGAGGCCGGCAATCTTTTCAAGCCGTTCAGCAGGTTGAGCGGTTCCGAAGGGGTGGCGGGGAGCGGCATCGGCCTTGCCACGGTGAGAAAGATCATTCTCAGCCACGGCGGCGATATCTGGGGCGAGGGTGCCCCGGGCAAAGGGGCGGCATTTTACTTCATTCTTCCCCGCCAGGGGGGATGAGCTCGGCAAACGTCCGGATCGACGTGTAGGTGGCCGAAGGTGTCGGTGGCAGGGCGGAGCTCGAGCCGCTGACAAAGATCAGGTGGCGGATACCGTAGGCCGCCGCGGTCCCCAGGTTGGTCTCGCTGTCTTCCCCCAGCATGGTCCTGTCCGGATCGAACGTAATCCTCTCCTGCAACTTCTCCCAGAAAGCGGCATCCTCCTTGGGCAGCCCCAGTTCGTGGGCTGAAATAATCGTATCGAAATAGGGCCCCACGCGGGTCTTTTTCATTTTCAGGGCCAGCGTTTTGCTGTGGGCATTGGTCACCAGGTGGACCTGTTTGCCCCGGTGACGGAGAAAGAGGAGAAAGTCGATGACAAAGGGGTGGACCGCGATCATGTGGTCCACCTCTTCCTTCAGGAGGGGGATGTCCATGCCGAGCCGTTCCGACCAGTAGTCCAGGTCGGTCCAGTTGAGGGTGTTCTCCTGTGACCTGAACAGGCGGTAGAGCGCCTGGCGGCACTCTTCCAGGGGCAGGCCCGTTTTGGTGGCGTAGCGCCTCGGCACGTGTTCGAGCCAGAAATGGTCGTCGAAACGGCGGTCGAGAATGGTGCCGTCCATGTCCAGGAGGACCGTGTCAATTGCGTTCCAGTCGATAATCATGGTTCACCACCGGTTAAATATATCGGCAGGGCGAGCTAAATGCCGACGAGCCAGTATAATGGTAGCAACTGTCCGGTGCAACCCTTTCGGCCCTGCACCAAGCCGTGGCCGGGAGGTCAGGGGTGCCGCCGGGGCAGACAACGCGTCAGCAAGAAGGGGGGCACGCATGATGTCACGCAGGGTTTTCAAGGTGTTTCGCAGTATCCCGACCATCGAAGGGGCCGGTGTTCATCTGAAGAGGGCATTCGGCTACTACCAGGTTCCTCTGTTCGACCCGTTTCTCATGCTGGATGATTTCCACAACACGGATCCGGCCAAGTATCTTGCCGGTTTTCCCTGGCACCCCCACCGGGGGATAGAAACCATCACCTATGTGCTCGAAGGGGAGGTGGAGCACGGGGACAGCATGGGGAACAAAGGGGTCATATCTGCCGGCGACGTGCAGTGGATGACCGCGGGCAGCGGCATCATCCATCAGGAGATGCCCCGGCAGAGCCCAACCGGCACCATGTGGGGTTTCCAGTTCTGGGCCAATCTGCCGGCCAGGCAGAAGATGATGCCCCCCCGCTACCGGGACGTGCCTGCAGCGACGATCCCCGAGGTGTTCCTCGAATCCGGGGTCAGGGTGAAGGTTGTCAGCGGTACCCTGAGCGGGGTGCAGGGGCCGGTACGGGATATCGTCATCGATCCCGAGCTGATGGATGTGACGATCCCCCCTGGCGGCGAGTTCCCCCATGCGGTCACCCCCGGTCACACCGTTGTCGCCTACGTGGTGGCTGGGGAGGGGCATTTCGACGAGGGGCGCGACCCCTTTACCTTCGATTTTTCCGGCAGCGGCTGGCTCGACCTGGAGCGCTCCTGCTCCTTCGGTCCCGAGACCGTTATCCTGTACGAACGGGAAGGAGAGGGGATCCGTGTTACTGCCGGGGAGCACGGCGTACGTTTCCTGCTCCTCACGGGGAGACCGCTCGGGGAGCCGGTCGCCTGGCAGGGGCCGATCGTCATGAACAGCCGCGAGGAGTTGCGGATAGCCTTCGAGGAGTTCCATAACGGCACGTTCATAAAATAGCCCAGAATAGACCCCTACGACAAAGCCCCCGAACGTTGCCGGTCGGGGGCTTTGTCGTTGTGTCGGTTCATTTTAGGTAAATAAATTTACCATAAATAAAATATGATTTGACATTTAATCTTTGGTTAAATATTTTATCTTTAGTAAAAATAGCGCCCCGTGCTACGGATGCCGGTTGGCCATCATGCCGTAGAGTGCGTGACGAGAGGTAGGGGAATGTCGGAATACAATATCGGCAGCAAGCTGAAAGAGTTGCGCAAGGCCAAAAAACTCACCCTGCAGGATGTGGCCAGTGAAACCGGCTTTTCGGCAGCCCTCATCTCCCAGATCGAGAACAACAACATCTCACCCCCCATTGCCACACTTTCCCGGATCGCAAAGTTCTACGATGTCAAGATGGGCCACTTCTTCAGCGAAGGAGAGGAGGAGTGCCGGTTCGAGGTCATCCGGGCCAGCGAAAGGACGATGATCCCCCGGGTCATCTCCCAGGATGGCACCAGTCACGGCTACTTCTACGAGTCCCTCTCCCGCAACAAGAAGAACAAGAAGATGGACCCGTTCTTTCTCACCCTGAACGACATCGCCGCCAACACAGGTACCTACAGCCATGAAGGGGAGGAGTTCATCTTCGTCATGAAGGGGACGGCGGAACTGCTCCTCGATGACCAGCGGCTGATCCTTAACGAGGGGGACGCCGTGTATTTCGATTCAACCCTCAAGCATCGCCTCCTCTCCGCCGGAAGCGGCGAGGTAAAGGTTATGGCCGTCGTGATGCGCTGATATCTTCTCTTCAGGTTCCATGCTTGACCGCCGGGGGTGACGACCCCAGAGGCGGAAAACGGTCACCGCTGAAAGGGCGTGACCGACTTCAAACCAAGGAGTAACCATGAACATCCACGAGTACCAGGCAAAAGCGATTTTGCGCAAGTTCGGCGTGCCGGTCCCCGACGGGCACGTCTGCTACAACGGGGCAAGCGCCCGGGAGTGGGCCAAGCGCCTCGGTGAGGGGCCCTGGGTGGTGAAGGCCCAGATCCACGCCGGCGGCCGGGGGAAGGGGGG
>Ga0129297_10000364_pt1 | contig 21516 bp, 17 predicted proteins | sample I18A1metaG_FD_94708 | JGI IMG/M metagenome (GOLD analysis project Ga0129297, IMG submission 94708) | Lake sediment bacterial and archeal communities from Gulf of Boni, Indonesia to study Microbial Dark Matter (Phase II) - ​I18A1 metaG | ecosystem: Environmental > Aquatic > Freshwater > Lake >... | reverse complement strand
TGGAGTTCAGACATGAGGGACGCGCGACAGCATTCAACGGCTTCATCCGCGTTGAGGTCTTCAACGCAGCCAACGAGCTCGTCGGAGCCTCAATCTACGGACAAGCAGAACCAAACGCCTGGACACGTATCGGACCACTCGGCGGCAGCTACTTCAACTTCGCTCCATGGGCAGATTGGCTATGGGGCAACTGGGGAATATTCAACACACCCTTCGAGAACACCTACGTGACTGGACCAGCGGAAGGTGCAGGCCTCGGCTTCCTGAACGGATTCGGATGGTTACCATCCTTCAGCCGTCCACAGCGAGCCTGGACCGCTAACTGGTTGTACGGCCTACCCACTGAGACGTGGAGAGGATGGAGCGGTTTAGGCACCCGCTTCTTCAACCCGTGGTACTTCGTGGTGAACCCGTTCACCGGTGGACCATGGGGTACAGTCCAGAACTATAGCCCACCAGACTCGAACAGAGTTGTGATGCCCGCAGGCGCCATACAGTCGTTCGATGTCTTCGGATTCCACTGGTACTATGGAGACGGAGCAAGGACATGGGCTGGCGGTTGGCCAACAACCAACGGCTGGAACTCAGCAACCTTCCCGAACCCGAACACTGGAAGCCAATACGACTATGGACTCAGAGGTAGCATCGACATCCCAGGCTGGGAAGGCAGCGGTGGAGGCCTATACAGCGTCAAGGTATGGGCTTTCGATGCGCGCGGACCCAACGGTGTCTACGATGCTGGCATACCTGTCGATGACTGGCGCATGTACGCGATGGGTTGGGACCTCGCGAACGTTGAGGTTCCGTGGGGTGGCAGCGTTGAGCTGTTCATCACCATGAACAACCTCGCCAGCCTACGCGGCACAGTCCGCTGGTTCGACATGTACGGCAACCTACGCCCACTCCCATGGGCACAAGTCAGCGCATCACCAGGCCCAGCGACCGATCAAGTGCCAGCCTACTCAAGTGGGCTAGGCGCGGTTGGTCCAGGCGCCAGTGATCCGTCTGGCTCATGGATCATGTGGGTCCCAGCAGGCACACACGACGTCAGCGTCACAACAAGCGAAGCATCACAGGTCTGGAGCTCGTCTGCACCGACATCCAACGCAGAGTTCACAGTAGTGGTCTCTAACGGTTGGGTTGGCGGAGGCGACTCACAGCTCGGCCAGAGCGGAACACCAGTACCCGAACTACCATCGATCGCGTTGCCAATCGGACTCTTCGCCGTACTCGCGGCGTCGGTCTGGCTGCTACGCAGAAGAACACTCAGCATACCCGTATTGATCAAGTAAGGGATCGCACGTAGATCCCTTAACCTCCTTTTCTTTTTCTCGCACTGCGAAACAGCGGAGCATCTGTTCCAGACGATCAACCGCGTCAACGGGAACGTTTATTCTGCTCATCTGAAGATGCCTGCGAGGCGCACCAACCGATGAAGCGGCTAGCACTTGTTCTTCTCTTGTTGGCTACCTCTCTCGCACAGCTCGCACACACGCTTCACTTCTCGTACGCGGAGACAACGGTAACGTTGATGTCGGTCGCGGATAACTACGTGGACAGCAAGTACCCACGCTCCAACTACGGGCAGGGTTGGTCCTCCGTCCTCTATGTCGGCAACAGCTATGACCGTGCACAAGACCTCTGGGGCTCTGAGCGAATCTATGTTCGCTTCAACCTCTCAGGGCTTCCGAAGGACGCGATCATCACACATGCGACATTGTGGCTCTGGCAGTTCTCACCTCCAGCTATGGCGCAAGAACTTGAGGCCTATCGAGTCCTAGAAGACTGGAACGAAACCACACAGAACTGGGAGGATCAGCCAAGATGGGCGAACCAGAGCATGGCGGCAACAATCGCGCCCAGCCAAGCAGAGGTTGCGGTTGAATGGGATATAACGAGCGACGCAGCCGCGTGGCATCGTCGAGAGGCTCCAGACTATGGCACGATGATCAAAGTGACAACCGAGACCCGGGCCCAGAACGCTTCATGCGGCTTCTGGTCGAGGGAGTATCCAGTCGAGAAATGGACACCGAAGCTCATCATTTCTTTTAGAGTAACGTCAGCCGATTGGTACGTCGTCAAGTTGAAAGCCTCGGGAATTCCGACAGGCACGAACGTTACCCTATCCGTCGATGGGGAACGATACGACACACTCTTGCCGGAAACTGAGTTGGAGGTCGTTTTCGCGGCGAGAAGCGTTCACACAATCTCAGTCAATCAGTTCATCTTCGGAGATGAGGGAACTAGATATCGATGCGAAAGCAATGAGACCGAGGTCTCAGGTCCTGAATCATACGTCTTCCTCTATGTGACCGAGTATCTGGTTTCCTTCTTAGCTAAGCCCGAGAACATGTTCGAGATTCCACAAAGCGGATGGTATCTGCTCGGCTCCTCCGCCGCCGTGAATCGCACCGGGCCGGATCTTGTCAATACAGCGCCGCAGACCCGACTTGCCTTCGACGGATGGTATATCAACTCACAGAAGTTCAACGAGACACCTGCCTGCACGGTATGCCCAGGCCCGAAGCTCACGCGCATTGTGGTGAACGGCCCAATGATCGTTGAGGGCCGCTACAGAACAGAGTACTATCTCAATGTGACCAGCCCCATCGGCAAGACTGAAGGGACAGGGTGGTACGCAGATGGAGCTATTGCATCCTTCTCAATTGAACAGACACAAGTACCCATGGAGGGTCTGCTCGGCCGACTGGGCGGTAAACGCTCATTTGTTGAGTGGACTGGTTCAGAGAACATTCTGGGGCTACCGATCGAACCAACAGGCACCGTCGTTGTCAAGGAACCAACAGCGATTCAGGCGGTTTGGGCGGAAGACTGGAGTTCATTCTTCGTAATTCTCGCACTTCTACTCGCCATTACGGCGGTGGCTATTCTCATCCTGTCAGCACGAAGACGCCGAAGCAGAACTGCCTCGAACTGACATTGTTGGGGCTTGAAAGCTTCAGCTCGCGAGGAACGGGCTGAATCAGCAAGTCACGCTAGATCTTGTAGGTTCCATCGCCGTAGTAATGAATCGTGGGCCAATCCGCTGTGGCTCCGTGGCCAAGGTTGAGGTACTGGTAGAGCTGAAGCACGGCCTCCTTGGTCGAGTATCCATTAGACAGATTCCTGATGAGTCTCTGAGAGAACGCATCCATCATGCCCCAGTAGAGCGAGTGATCATCATCATACCCCACGAATACCGCGACCCCGCCGCTTAGAAAGCCAGTCGCCAGCTCAGTCGAATGACTAGCCAAGACGTAGACCAACCCGTGTCTGAGAGCGCCCGGCGGATAGTAGTGTAGCAGGAAGATCAGACTGAAGCCAACGCAGATGCCGACGAAGACTTCTCGCGAAGATATCTCGTTCTCGAAGGTTTTCCGTGAATCACTCTTCACGGGTTCCCCCGAACAGAAGAAGCTGAATCCCTCGTGCGGGAAGGAGTCGGTTCGCAAGATGATGAGATCGTAGTTCGCGAGGCCGGTCTTGAGGAACGAGACGGTGACGTTCTCGCCCAAGAGTACGTCTACATGATAGCCAGCTTGCTCAAGCGGCGACACATAGTCCTCCAAGTTCCAGGTTGGCATCCAATCTTCGAGCGGAGAAAGGAACACCGCTTGCTTGCTCGTGTCAGTAAACAGTGGCATCGCGTACGCGTGACCAAAGCCTGCCACCGCGCTCAAGACTAACAATGCGACGAGTAGAATCCGCTTCAGGATCCATTCACATCCTTCGCGGCTCAAGTGTAGCATGCTACGTGAGGATAAGGCGGCGTGCACACATCAGCCTCAAAAGGGTGAAATCCTAATCCCTCACTGTGCACGGATCACTGCATGCGCAGAAATGCATTTACACAAATGCTTCAACCCAATGCGGCAAGGCAGACGAAGCACCTGTATGTGGATGTCACCCAAAACACTGGCTTTGTACTTATGCAAGTACGAGTCACACGGACCGGCAATAGTCTTACATGACGGAATTGGCACGACTGAGTGAATGCCTTGAATCTCCGGAGGCAAGGGGGCGGTCGCACCTGCACAGCGTGTTGGGGAGGATGGTGTGCAGCAGAAGCTACGCCGCACTTCTTCTGACATTGGCTGTCACTACGGGCACGGCACCCCTGGCTTGGACTTACAGAACGGGGAACTACGTGTGGGCCGTGGCCGTCTCAAGTGATGGCCGTCATGCGATAGCAGGGAGTGACGACATGCGCACCTACTTCTTCGACACCAAGTCAAGCGAGAATCAGCTCCTATGGTCACTTGCAACAAGTGGATACGTAAGACAGGTAGCGATATCGAAGAATGGAGAATACGCGGCGGCAGGGGACTCTGAAGGGAACGTCTTCCTCTTCCATCCAACCGAGCTCTCAGCAACCCCGGCATGGCATTTCAAGACTGGTTCGTCGATTGTGGCGATTTCAATGGTCGAAGATGGCAAGTACCTCGCAGTCGGGAATAGGCAAGGAGATTTGCTTGTCTTCGGTACGGGTCTAGCGGAGCCCTTGATCAAGCGATTCAGCATATATGGCGGTGTTCTGGCAATTGCTCTTTCGGGATCTGGTGCGCTCGCGGCTACAGGCACTCGAGGAGGGCTCTATTTTTTTGCGGAAACAGCGTCAGCGTCGAACTTCACCTGGAGCTTCGAAGGCCACATGAATTTTCCACTACTCACCATCGCGGAACATGGCGAGTACATTGTACTTGGAGGGAGCGATGGGCACCTGTACCTGATTGACAGGCTTGGCCGATTGATAGACAAGCAAGGTCTAGGAGGAGCCATTACGGCGCTGTCAACAGCCAAGACGGCAGGTTACATTGTTGCAGGTAGCACAAACGGAAACGTCTTGCTCTACCGCCTAGATCAGAGACTTCAGAAGTTGAATTCGTTGCAGGCTCATGAGCCCATAACTTCGACAGCGATGTCAGACGATGGAGGGCGGATATCGATCGCGTGTCTGAACGGAACCATATGGATGTTTGACGAGGCCATGAGAAGGCTCGTCTGGACCTACGAGACTCGAACGATTGTGCATTCACTTTCCATGTCCAGCGATGGACGCGTTATGGCCGCTGCAAGCGATGCAGGCAGTGTGTATCTGTTTGACGAAGGCACTTCTGACGTGAGCCATGGGGAGCCATTGATTGTCAGTCAGGCAACACTGTTCGCCATGATTCTTGGATCGATCGCGATTGGATATCTCGTCTTGAGAAGACGAATGAACCGAAGGCCTGAAGAAGAAAGATAGAGAAGGGAAAGGCTTATCGGTCACAAGGGAACCTCACATGCACGAAGGAATAATGAAGCACAGAATGGTCGCGACGGCACTTCTTCTGACGTTTGTCGTATGTGCTCTGTCTGTCGGCCCATCCGGTGCGGCGATGTCTGTGATTCGGGGCTCCGTCTACTGGTACGATCAGTATGGTAACCTCCGCCCGCTGGCATGGGCACAGGTGGTTGCCGCTGGCGAAGACGGAACGGTCATCACAGCTTCCTCCCTGACGGACGGGACCTATATGATGTGGGTAGCACCGGGAGACTACAACGTCAGTGTCACGATGGATCCAGGTTTCATGCCGCAGAGCTACGTCATCACTGTTACGGATGGCGGGGTTGCGGTGGTGGACTTTCAGCTTGAGCCGACAGGTGAGCCAATCCCAGAGTATTCTTCATGGCTCGTGCCTTTGCTGCTTGGACTCTCCACACTCTGTGCAGCAATACTGATACGACGTCGCCAGACCTAGCCCAGACCGTCGAACGAATGATAACTCGGGAGATCTTGGCAGCCGCAACAACAACTGGTCTGGATAGTGGAACGGCGCACTGCTACGTCTCTTCGGTTGGGAGTGACCAGAAATCCATACGGCCCTTACTTGTAATGCTAAACCCAACCCATTCACGCACGTGTTCCAGACCGCGTGCTTTCTTGACAAGAACCCGGCCTCTCATCCTGCTGGGAGCAACAGACCTCTCAACTTCGAGGACACAATCGGAAGCCTCTTCGAGCCTGCCGAGCATTTCAGACTCTATGTTGGTGGTAGCCACGTAGGCCAGAGTCCCACCCGCCTTTGTGGTTCGTGCACCGTAGTACTGCACAAACTCAAGTCCTCTTCCAGAACCACTGGCCGCAACGATGGGTGCGAGCGAGTCCAAGAAGATGTCAGCGGTGCCGCCAAGTTCCTCAAGACAGCTCGTCATCTGAATGCCAAGTGCTGTTAGGTCACTTGGCGAAGAGACCGAGTGCTTCTCTGAAGAAACCGTACCTACTCCGCCCGAGTAGGCATCCACGAATCGTAGTCTGTTCTCTGTTTCGGACAGATCCACATTGATGCCCATCCTCGTCAACCGCCCTTTGATCTTGGAGGGCAATTCCGCGTTGGAAACGCACACGCACCGCCTGCCAAGACCCAATGAATCTACCAAGATATTCTGCAGGAGGACGGACTTACCACTGCCCGAAGGACCGACGATCATCATCACGACACGGTGAGGGATCGCACCTCCAAGTAGCTCCCCAATGTGTTTGAAGTGTCTCGGTCTTGTCCTTCGACCACGCACTGTGATGACCGCGAGCGAGGATATGACCAAGATAAATGCAAGCGCAATCAGGGCGCTGTCCGGGATTCCGTACAAAGCGGGAAGTTCGAGGACGGTATCCTTGAAGTCACGTGAGTGCGTCACATTCGAGAAGGTCTTCGACGCGAGAGAAGAAGCAACGGCGATCTCGTATCTTCCTAGGGGAACAGAGGTAAATCGAGCGAATCCGCTCCCATCTGCTAGGGCGGAGGAGATGAATGTTCCGTTAAGATACAGCTCGACCTTGGCTCCTGAAACGGGCAAGTTCAACGTTTGAAGCCTGACCACGATATCCCAATCTGACAACGGCACTTCGAGCTGTAGAACCGAGTCGGATTCGAGATGGATCTGACGTGAAAGAACGATCATCCCCTTCTGTTGAACCTGTACAGTGAGTGGTCCCAGAATTCTGCTCGAGGGTGTATGTGATGTCGCCATACCCGTTGAGTTTGTTGTAATCTCATCAATCAACTTGCCAGACGCCGACAGAGAGACGTTCGTGCCGGAGACAGGTTTCTTCTCCAGGTCCACAACAATCACGACGAGTCTGTAGAAACGCGTGACGGTGATCTCGAGGGCGGTCACAAAGACACGTCCGATCAAATCGCGGACGCTTGTGGTGATATTGAACTTCCCCGATGGTAGCTCTATCGGAAGTGTGAAGCCCAGGCGGAATGGTGATTCGACTCGAGATGTCAGATTCATTGGAGTGTCGCTCATAAAATGAAATCCAGATGAGTTTGTGATCGTGAGTGAGGCCATCTGTACGTTTGTGCCATGGAAGGGATCCTCGACCGAGGTTTCGACGAGGAGGCTGACATGACCTGTCGAGTTCTCTGGGAAAACTGTTGACGCCCTTCCACTACTGTCCATAGTTCTCAGGTCTATTCGTGGGATGGATTCAACCTCTAGGACGATCCTGGTGGAAACAGCGGGATCATCCCACAGCAACAGAACGGGAATAGGCCTCACGGGCGAGAACTGAAACTCCAGCTTCAGGGTTGAGCCCGCCGCGAGTGTGTGGTTTGCGGCACCGAGTCCGAATATGACCTGGTAGGGATTGGAGGGAGCTGTGATCGTGACAGACATGGATCTGATTTCGGTCGCAGACGCGTTCCCCTTGATCTCCAGAATACCAACTCGCAACGTACCCCGCACACTCTGCTGCGCGACAAGCCAGACGTACACGTCGATCCGACCTACGAGGCGCAAGGGCGCTGAGAGTGAAGGAACCAGAGTGAAATCCAGAGCGTCTCTCATGTCGGCGAACTGCCGTGAGGTCGCGTTGCCTACAAGGCTGAGAACTCTGCCTCCTACCGACGCTGCTGAAAGATCCGTGTGTGCGTACAGAGTGACTTCTGTCGTGATTGCGTTCGTGTTTGCTATGGACAGATGAGGCTGCCAGACGGCCAAGACAATGATCAAAAGCAGTAGACTAGCCCTGTAACGCATGCCTCAATCCGCTGCCCACATGGTCATGGGACATCGACATATAACCACACCGACGACCACATAGCGGTTCAAATCAAATTCTTAATACGAGTGAAGCAGCTAGCGTTCAGACTCGCTGAGGATGAGAATGGAACGCGTCTCATCAGGTGTCAAGGGACTGGACGAGATCCTCGGGGGCGGCTTCCCGAAGGGAAGAACGATCTTGGTTGTTGGAAGCCCAGGCTCTGGAAAGACGATCCTCGCAATCCAATTCCTGAAGGCGGGAGCTGCAAACGGTGAACGTTCGATCTACGTTACTTTCGATGAGAAACCGGAACAGGTGAAGGAAGAGGTCTCCGCATTCGGCTGGGACTTGGACCGTTTGGAAGGCGAGGGCAAGTTGATGTTCGTGGACGCGACTCCGTTCAGGCGAGCGAAGGGTAGTCCGTCGGGTGCGTACGAGCGCCGAGCAACGATATCGATGCAAGAGGTCCTGCCTGAAGTGACCTTGGAGTCGCTTGTTGAGACTGTTAGGCGGCTGGCCGAGGAAGAAGATGCTACGCGACTTGCCGTTGATCCTATCACGTCGCTGATGGTTCGGTATCAGTCGCCCGTCAGAAGAAGACGTGCAATGCTGATGCTCTTCGATGCGTTCTCATCCACGGGGGCAACCTGTCTCATGACAAGCGAGATGCGAACGTCGATGCTTAGTCGCAGGTTCCAGCTTGAGGAGTTCTTGTCGCAAGGCGTCGTGTTGCTTCGGACAGGTATTCACGAGGGCAATGTTGTGAGAGCTATGCAGGTGGAGAAGATGAGGGGCATCGCTCACGACACTCAGCTGAGGCCTTACCTAATCGGCCAGAATGGAATTGAGGTATTTCCGAAAGACAAGGTCTTCAAGTAGCAAGCGGAGAGCTAGGCTTGAAGCTCAAGAGCCGCCTACTCCTTTTCTTCGTAGTCTATGTCATAGCTCTCAGCTTCATTCCTGTTCTACACGACACACTTCTCGCCCAAGACAGGTGGCTAGGCTATGGAACTGGCGCCTTCCAGTATCAAAACCAGAACTACTTTGTTCTCTTCAATGACCCCTACGACGGAAGCAGCAAGCCCCACATACACCTCAATCCGAGTTTTGCTCCGGCTGCTCGAATCAGTCTCCTAGAGTTCAGTGATTGGACATCATGGGTGAACGATCGCAATCTTTTCAACGAGTTCAATGCAACCGTGCGAGCTGATCAAAGGACGCTCGACGTCAGGTACGCTACTGAGGACTTGGTGATTCACAAATTCGTTGAGGCGGTTCCTGATTCCATCGCAGTCATATTCGAATCCAACAAGGAGTTCAAGGCTCATCTGGAACTGTGGAAATGGGTGATGACATCCGTCAACGGCATATCAATCAAAGATGTGTCCAAGCCCTTGGCGATTGCACCTACGACGGTTATCGAGTTCGAGTTCGAGGAAGAGCGCTTGCAGAGCGCGGGACATGGAAGGATAACGCTCTCTTCTCTGCCCGCGGAGATGAAGATCTGGCCTCACGAGAAGGGCTTCAATAGGATCAGTGTAGACTTCGTGAACAGCAGGATGGTGTTCACAGTCTCAGGATCAATGGTGGTCTCTGGAGCATCATCGCTCGTGTGGAGCTACTCACTCTTGCCGTACGTCTTGCCCGCGGTCGCGATATGCGTGGTCGCACTGTACTTGCTGGTCGATAGGTATGGAAGAACGCTCAAGAGTCGTGTTGCTGGCCATAGCCGTTAGGCTCGTGATCGCGCCGTTCTTCATGCACGCTGGCGATGTCGGCACAATATACGAGTCCAGCATCATGGTGCTCAATGGACAGAACGTCTACGACTTTGTCTACTCTCAGACGCTGCAGTTGCGGAATGCGACGGGTCTTCCCTTGTTCTTCGAGGGATACGCCTATCACCCTCTGCTGATCTACTTCTTCGTCCCGTTCTATTGGATGTTCACTCTGATCGCAGGATCGAGCCCTGTGATGATTGACGGACATTATCCGTCGATTCCAATACTGATCTATCCATGGACTCCGGTTTTGCTCTTGATGCTGAAGATCCCCATTATCGCGGCAGATGCCTTTGTCGTGTACCTGCTCGCAGGCATGGATGTGAGGAAGGCGAAGATCTACGCCTTCTGTCCGTACGTGATTTTCATTTCAGTGGTCTGGGGGATGTTTGATGCCTTCGTCGCGGTATTCCTCTTGGCATCATATCTCACGTCTTCCAGGAACAACTTCCTCTCCGGGCTCTTCTATGGTCTGAGCCTGCTGAAACTCTACACGGTCGTTTTGTTTCCGCTGCTCGTCTACCGCATGTTTGGAGATCGGAGAGCCCTTGTTGATTTCCTCAGCGGATTTGCGTTGACCCTGCTGCCGGTCGCCTACTTTCTGATTGTGGGCCCTGACTCGATCTGGAACGTATTGGTGACGTTTCAGGGGTTCAGGCTGATGGGTGGTGTTAACCTCTACAATTTCATCTGGATTGTCCAAGATCTTTGGTTTGATCTTGCGGCCTCGATGATACCGAACATTCTCCTTCTTGCAGCTCTGATAGTCCTGATTCCGCGGGTCGGCAAGAGAGCACCTCTTCTGGAAGCAATGATCGCTATCATGTTCGTCTACTTCTTGTTCGGGAAAGTCATAAACGAGCAGTTTCTCGTCTCAATCCTACCGCTGATTCTTCTGTGCAAAGAATGTGACGACAGACTATGGGTCGCACCGTTTGTCTTCATCTTTCTGAGATCACCGTTCTACTACTTCGCCCTGCCAATACTGTGGACGAGCCCAGTCTTCTACTCATACTACCTTGAAGCAGACTTCGTGTGGAGGCAGCTTCAAGCTGCCGGATATCTGCAGATACCAATGTACGCGGTCGGAGTAGCTTTCTCTCTGGCGATCTTCCTGAACCTCCTCCGCATACTGAAATCAACTGGGAGCGTTTCTCGGCTTGACAGAGATGTTGCCACAAGAGGAAGATGGCCTTGGATCACGCGCTAGCCGAGGCCGCTCGTAGTCTCTCTCGTTCCGTCCGTATTCTACGCAGGTAGTCCACAGAAAAGCATGACATCGCAAAGATTAGTACGACCAGCTTTGCGGCGAACACGACGTTGATCGCATACGGGTTCGCTGGCCACCAGTTCACGATTATGTCCGGGTTCTGCAATCCTTGGACCGACAGTCCTGCAGACCAGAGAACAATCTGATACATGACCTCGAATCCACTTAGCATCACGAAGAACCACGCAAGGACGTACAGGGACTCAAACGCTCGGTCTCCCATCCTAAGGAATCGAATCTTCGAGATCGGCGAGCTGAGGCCGAAGGCATACGAGAGAAAGAAGAGATATGTGAACAATGTTATGGGTTTCATGTAGAAGCCGGGAAGGTAGACCTCCGCGAGCACTAGGTTCTCGCCAACGACATATGGCGCGGTCGGCTTGATCGAGTAGGTCAACAGTACCGTGACTGCAAGAAGTCCCAGAGCGATCGATAGTATGTTGCTGATATCGCGGGGAACCCACAGACGCGCCATCGTTAACGGTGCAACCGGTCTGCTTGTTCCTTCTGGGGTGTCTCGCCCTTGTCGTCGCGTCGTGCTTCCCAAATCTCGCGTGCTCCTATCCATTTCAATACGGACGATGATTAAACCATTGTGAAGTTCACATGAGGATGTGCGTTCGGGCGCCTCTCACTATCAATGCGTCCGTAAACCATGGCGCCATCGATTCATCTCTCGTCCTCATGGCCGTCGCGTTGTCACGTGTGATGTCGTCCGTCTGCGCTGAGCCGACAGGAGTCTTCGCAGTCACTGTGAACCTGTGCACGTAGCCCCGATGCCATCCAGGGTCCGTTGCAGGAGCCCACAGAACGATGCTGAATGAGACTCGGTCAGGATAGTTCCACTCTGCTTCCTCGTACTGTTCCGCTATAGCAATGGCGTGATTAATCCATTCGCCACGAGGCGTAGAGACGAAGACCATGCGATGAGCGAGGAACTGCTGCGCCTTGCGAGTCTCAGTTGAGAACACAAATGTAAGGGTATTCCTCCCGTCGTTTGTTTCAATCCCAAAAATCGTCGGCGAACATGTCGAATAGTCATTGCATGTTGATGATTGCTCGTAGAAGACCCAAACGCCCACCTCTTCGGTCATGAGTGCTCTCAGCCTTGTCCCGTCAATCTCTTGGGTTAGATAGATGTACACTCCGCGTTCGTCAGTGCCGTCTTGATAGACACTGATCCCGAGCGCGCTCTTCTCGTCCATCTGTGTCTTCTCAAGTGCGACTGTGTCCCCTGCATCTTTGAAGTACGTGACCTCCCAAACCAGTAGCTTCCTCCCACCCAAGACGGAGTCCGAAACCCAGAGATCAAACTCGGGATCAAGTATTGGCGGCGGGTACTCTGATGGGTGAGGCCCGACAACCTGAACAATGGCGAATCCCGCTGCAAGCGCAAGAACAGCAACAGACAGAGGCGCTGCAAGCCTCCTCGCGTCGAACTTCATACTTGGTTCACCGTTCTCGTTTGCTCGGCCTCGTACCAGAGGATCAGAGAAACGAGCATCAGAGGCATCCAGTAGATGATATAGCTGGTCAGCGCTCGATAGGAGAACCACAATATGATCCCCGGGAAGATCCAGAATACGTACCGCAATTTCTCGAAGTATAGATAGTAGTTCAAGATTAGAACAACCGCGACAGCCGCTGCAAGCACAGTGTACAAAACCCTGCCCATTGGTGCGAGTCCGACCTGTGCCAGCAACGAAGGGCCTTGGCTTAGGACGACGAGATTCTCGGCGGCAGGTGTAAGGACATTGTAGAACCAACCACTCGGGCTCATCACCGCGAAGGGAAGATTGAACGCAAGAAACACCGCAACAGTTGAAGAAACAAAATTCGTGGCGAAGGAAAGCCTTTCGCGAAGAGCTCTTTCCTTCTCACTTCGAATCATGTAGATCAGAAGAAACGGAATAAGAATCCAGGGTGTCTGCTTCATCGCGCACGCGAACCCGTAAAAGCATCCCGACACAAGAGGCCTGTCCAAAGTGAACGCAGCGAAGACCAATGGCAGAACCCACAGTGCGTCAGTGACGCTGGCTGCAGTGAAGTTCACCATCAAATCCGACCCTGCGAACAGTGGAAGCACGAGCATGGGTCTAAGGTTTCGAGGGCACTTCACGTAAAGCGTCAATAGGGTAGCAAGCTCGAATAGGACGAGGACCCACCGCATGTCTTGTAGGCCGAGCCACACAAATGGAACGAAGACGAGGAAGTGTAAAGCTGGATACTGAAACGTTGTCAAGTAGGTCCCCGAGGTCAACGGCGTCAAGTCGGAAGGCTGAACTGCAAACATCTGCAAGGCATTTGACATGTCCTGTGTGTACGGGTTTAGACCTTGCCGACCGAACAGAATTGCCGCGTAGTGGCTGTAGGCGAGAACGTCAGTCCTGTACGCTCCTCTGTAAGCGATCGCAGCTACAACGTAGACGCTCGCCAAGGTCGCCAAGACGAGTGGAAGCATGGGTAGGTCCCTGAATCTCAAGATCACTCGGCTCGGCAGCAGCGACATTCCCAGAACGATCAGGGAAACCGCGTAGACCGCCAACGTCAGAATCGCGACGTCGAGGTGTAGGTCGGCTCTGCCCCTGTTCCAGTCCTGAAACCCCTCGTATAGGGCGAATTGTCCTGAGAACAGAAACGCGATCCTGAGAATGAACACCTCATGTGCTGACGGCGAAGATGTACCTTGCTCGGTCACTGGTCGTTGTCCTCCTCCCCTCTTCGTCTTCGGCTATGCTTCAACGACGCCTTTGGTATACTCGCCACTTTGCTCCTTCGAAGGTGATCTTTGATGGCTTCCAAAATGGGGAAGTTCAGTACTATCATCGCAACTATGACGATAGAGAGCCAGGTCACGACGATTGTGCTCTCAGCTCTTCCGGTTCGGAAGAATGGCTGGGGAGACATGACCCGCTTGACTTGCTGTGTCTCCCCCGTTCCTACGATAATGTCACGCCACAACGTGCCCCCAGTGTCGAGGCTCACAATCTCGAACGTTGTTTGACCTTGCCCACCAGTCATCAGCCAAAAATAGACTCTAGGAAGCTGAACGTCGACTTCGAAAATGACGTCAGCATATGCTTCTGTGTAGTGGAAGTCGCCTAGGCCCTTGAAGAAGGCCACCATGTCACCCTTGCGTGCTATGACGCGATCGTACTCGGTGTCTGGCCAGGCAATCTTGCGGCCAGCATAGAGCAGGTCATCCGCATCTCTCCCCTGCATCCACCCGCTTGCCGCAACACTCCAGATCTTGATGCCATTGGAATTCGTCCCGTTGAGATCATCAAACAGGATTCGTCCCCAGTCAGATGTCGAGCGAATCACGACTCTCATGGGAGAGGTACTGCGCCATTCCTGCGTATCGCTCACCGTTGTACGATAGGCGAGCTCTGTGGTGTCCGCGGCAAAGGCAACGAAGATTTCCGAGACCAGAAGAATGATGAACGCAAAGACGAGACATCCGGCAAGGCTCTGACGTTTTCCGTGCATCGATCACTCTCTCCCAGCGGCGAGCGGTGTACCAAGCCCGGAGCTCGGCATCCGCTGATCTGAGTTCTTGCCAGCCGCTCGAGGTCGTTCGGCCTTCGGGCGGACTGTTCTTGCCGCAAGTCTTCCCTCTACGTTCAGGATGATCAGTAGAAACGCGACGATCCATACGGGGAAGAGAAACTCGCCAATTGAGTTGTGAAATGCATCCAGATCTTGCCCGGACGTTGCGTAAACGTAGCCATAGAATGCTATGAGGAAGATCCTGAACACGTTCAAGAATATCGTTCCCAGCACCCCCGCGATTGCGTAGACGATCTTCCTCCTTACTGGCGCAACTAGCTTCGCTGCCAGAAGAACCATCACAAGGGAGTAGATGAGCATGCTGTGCACGCCTACGCTTGGCCAGAAAACAATCAGACGATACATGCCATGCTTGCCGAGTATGGTCAGCTGGTTGCTAAACCCGTAGATGGGTAGGCCGAAGATCTTGGCCAAGATACTCACACCGCCGACAATGAAGTTGGCCCAAAACTGCAGCGGGCCGATCGAGCCATAGGGAAAGAACGCGTCCAGTAGATACATGATTAGCATCCCAACTGAGAACACAACCGCAGTCAGGATTCCAAGGACGCCTCTAACCCCAAAGAACGCGATCGTCAGCCCTACGATATACAGTGTCAGTGCAATATAGTCAACCGACATCAGCCAGCTGTTGCTGACATCGCCCGCGGCTCCAAGCACTCTACCTACTCCGTAGACGGAATTGGTGACATCGGGTACGACCGCAACCGCTGCAAAATACGCAGAGGCAAGGATTAGCAGGATCGCGCTAAGGATCTTGCGTGTACTGTCTAGATGAGAAGTGGCGGTCTTTCTGAAATCCAACAGCTCGAACCAAAGGAAAAAAAGAACAAACAGAAGACCTCCCCTTCCAAGCTTCCCGAAACCCGCCCAGCTCAATCCAAACGTTTCGGGAGCCAAGGCTAGGACAAGCAGGACCGGAGTGGCAGACAGGAGGAGGAATACGTCGGCTGTCTTGAGTCTGCCTACAAACCCTCCTACTGCAGTTTGCATCGGAATCTGCATCATGCCTCCGGTGCTTCGGTCATGACGTAAGTGATCGCGAGTGCTGCAAGGGGATGTCCGCCTCAATTTAAGGCTTGCAAGTCGAATTCAAACGCTAAACCATCCAATGACCTTGCAATGTTCATGATTGTGATGCATGGAACGCAGTCAAGTCATCTATGACTGATGTCCCATGTCGATGCTCTTGCTTCGGCTGGACCGTCGTGCCGATATGATCGCGAGAGAGAAACTCACGATGAGAGTCACGAGGCTAGTAATGAAGACCATACGGATTTGGGCGAGACCCGCGGCGTCTTGGGTTTTTTCCGCCTCTCTCCACAGAGCTCGAATGTCCTTCGGACCGTCCATGACGAGAGTCGATATAGGCGAAGAATCGACCGAATCACCCGACCATCCTGCAAAGGTGTACGTTTCTTCATCCCCAGTGATGAGCGGCGATCTGGTGTAGAATGTTGCCGTTGAATTCTCGTCGTACCAGCCTGATCCTTCTACTTGACCGAGCGTGGATGTGACATTAAGCAGAAACTGGCGACGGTAGATGGCGACTAGGTACAAGTCATCGTGGATTGTGATATGCAATGTGCCAGAATGGCTCGTTTCGTTCAGGCTTTGGTAGAGCAAGTGAGATGTGTTCTCCAACGCAATGAAAGATGGCACTGAGACCACATGTTCACCTTGTACGACATCCATGGTGACCTTGCCATCCGGGCCAGTCTCAACCACTTCTTCGTCAATTTGGACCGCCACGCCCGGATATCCCACGAGAACGGTGATTCTCGGCATGTCAGATACCTCTACAATCGCATGCTTGGCAGCACTAGGGATCAAGACCCAACCATCTTCTACGTGAACCAGTGGGATGGAGACGAAATGCAGTCTCCCCGGGTTGTCGCCTGAAAGCAGCGTGGCGAGAAATTGTGTCCGACCTCTGCCGCTGAGCTGTCTTTCGGCTGCGGACACGATTGATGTGTCGTTGAGCGAGAACATCACTACTGCTACAGTGGAGTTTGAAGTGAGCTCGTACTCCAACTCGGTTGTGATTCTGAAGACCTGCCTAGTTCCTACGCGAAGTGGCAGCTTCAGCGAGTGTGCCCGTACGTTGAAAGCTGAACCATCTTCACCGTCCACTGTAATGTTCAGCGAAACTTCGCGGGCTCTCTCCTCAAGGCGGTCGAATTGTAGGCTCTTGGAGCTTTCAATGAACTTGGTCGTCATGAGAAGTGCTCGTCCGTCATATTCGCCAGAGTCCCTGATAGTCCAAACCTCATGCTCGACATCCGGAATCACGTGGTATTCCTTGTGGTACCAGAAGTTCCCATACCACCCTTCCTCGGGAGCGTTCTGGAAGATACGCTCACCAGATGCGGTGAACTCGGGGGAAATCTCTTCACCGTAGAGGAGTAACAAACTCGCTCTTAGATCGTGCATCTGGTCAGAGACTGCCTCCGGGATCTTTGTGGTTATGATTATGAGACCGTTCGGGCTCGTCCATGCCATTGGGTTCGCAACAACCAGCTCCCTAGCGGCAACCATGGCGCCGACCGAGTACCCCACAACGTAAGTGTACACGTAGCCTCGATCCCGCGCCCAGAGACGAAGCTTCTCCATGAAGTTCTCTGCGGCTGGATAGGGCTCGCGATACATCGTTCTGTTCAGAGACAGGTCAACAGACCGCACAGAGCCCTTCTTCAAGGCTACAATGTCGTAGTATCTCGCAAGGTCCTGGATGAAGCGAATTGTGTTGTACGATTCGAATTCGCACGGGTTGACCAAGAAGGCGGTCTGCTCGACCGAACCTCCGCCAAGCCATATGAGCATGGTGTCGCTCGCAGCCTGATTCCAGTAGTACCACAGGGCGTTCCCAATCTGGACGGTGTCAGGTCGAAGCGAGGGAGAGGCGTCGACACGTTGGATCACGCTGGAGCACGCTAGTGCTGCAAAAAGGAGAACAACGAGCAAGCGTCCTCTTGCCACGCGTCGTGGGGGATTCTGATGAGGAAAGCCTGCAACTGCCCTTTGTCTGAGAATGATCGTGACCGCAATCAGCACAATCGAGCATGACAATAAGACCAGTGAAGCGACAACGAGATGATATTCGATCGTGATTTCGGACGCGTCCTCCGACCAGTTCGCAACCACAGTCTTCGGTCGATCCATAATGGTCCATGCGACGGGAGAAGTCGAATTCGAGTCTCCTGACCAATGTGTGAACACATATCTCAATCTCTGATCGACCAGAGGTGATTTCACGGCAAGTGGGTCAAGGGTAGCGAAGGTCGCATTCATGCCCGTAGGATACCAGCCCGATCCAGCCGTCTCGCCCGCGTTCGATTGCACTGTCAGAAGGAACTCTTTCACGTACACGATCGAAAGATCGAGTTTGGATCCCAAGTAGGCCGTTCTGCTGGCTGAACGCACGCCGTCACTCCAGTGATCGAAGACAGCTCTGACATCGTCATCGAGGAATATGAGGGGTTCCACTTCGATCGTATGGACCCCACGAGTGCTTGTGAGTTGTAGTCCTTCCGAACCAATGGAGTAAGGAACGTCATCGACCTTGACGAGCGTCGGGTGAAGATTCGAAGCGAGGTTGAGAGATGCGCCTGTGAACTCGAGCACCGTCACCTCGAAAAGGAAGGTTCCACCGTCTTCGTTGCCATACCAGCCACTATGATACCAGACTCGCACCGAGGCCACGAGAGTCCACAGGCCAGGAGAGTCCCGGCCAGTTATCAGGAAGGAGAAGTAGTTCATTCCAGCAGGTATGATCAATCCCTTTGAAGCCAGCACATAGCCGGTTGAGTAGTCCAAGACCGCGATGTCGGTCGAGTAACTTGAGGAGTAGTTGACCGCAACGAGGACTGCGAAGTTCTCGTCCGGCCAGACTTGCCGAGGCGCATCCACGCTCACAATCTTCGCCACGGGTAGCTGCTCCAACGGCCAAGCCGAAGGTACTGATGGGACAACCGACAGAACACACAAGATCGCCAGAATCCAGACGTTCGCTCTATCGGTCCTGCAATGGAGCACTACGACACCCAAGGCCGTCTTCCCCTCGTACTTTCATCGCCACGCGATATCCATGGCCGTGACACATGTGTCGGTTGTGTTCGCCAAGCTGAAGCTCGGTCGTTAGCCATTTGTAGATGCAGCTCTTATCAGCTTCTGTTCAGTGTAGCTCTGCAAATCGGGTATGGAAGCGAGGCCCCTACCTTGTCATCTGGGGAGCGTGAGAATATGGTCGAACGATCAGCTCTGACGCTCCTGTATGAAATCGCTTCGGGAAGTGAAATTGCCGCAGCATGTGAATGTGGGGAATGCGTTTACTCGCCCAAGCCGTCAGGATATGACCTTCTTCTCATGATCGACGACTATGCTGACGGTTTGCGATATCACACTCGAAGACTGAATGGTCGCCATGTCACGATACTTGCTGCTGACAGGTCGCTTGTCGAGCTTGATGCTCGCAAGGGAGCCATGGGTGAATTTATTCTGGAACGATTGCTCACGCCCTATCTCACACTCGTGAACGGCGATCTGCTGCGTTCGATCGAGGTCGACGCGAAAGAGCGGACTGTACGCGAAGAACTTGCGGACTTGGTTCTGGAATACGGCGAGATGGCAAGGGAACTTGTGATTCAGCGGGAATACCTGATGCTGGCTCGAATGAGAAAACGAGCCAGAGTCTTCCTGCCAGCTGCACGGGCTTGCTCGCTCTTGCTCGAGCCGTCCGTGCGAGAAGAGAATCTGAGAAGGATGGCACCGGGCTATGACAGCGCTATTCAGAGGCTCATCACCGCGGGAGTGATCAGGAAAGAAGGCTCAACCTTCGTGCTGGAAGAGTCTTTTGTCGACCGACAGCTGAGCAGGAAACCTGCAGGAAAGGTGATCAACGTCGTGGAGGCTGGCAGGCGAGCGCTCCAAGCATACTTGGCGCAGGGGAGGGCCGCATATCTCACGCCAGATGTCCTCGTGAGGGAGATTGCCTTCTCGCTGGAACGGACATTGCTGATGGATGTCGAGTCAACTGGTTTGGAGGATCCAAAGAGGTATCTCTCTCTCAAAACCACCGCGGAACCAGTCAGCCTTTCTGAGAGGTTCTCCATTGAGAGTTTCGCGGGGAAGATCAGGCCCGGGGCCGTTATGACAGTCTCCCCCCTAGGAAACGTGCTGAATGAGGTCTACCTGATAACTGCTGGGAACGAACGGCTCGTGGCGAAGAAATTCACCGAGTGGCAGGGCTTCAAATGGTTCACGCTCGGCCTTGTCTCTCTAGGTACGCGCCTTTTCTCCGTATCAGGCAAGGCGAGGCTGGAAAATGAATACGCCTTTAACCGTCTTCTCTCAAGGCGCGGCGTTCGAGTTCCAGAGATCCTCCATGTCAGCTTGCCTGATCGCGTCTTGGTTGAGCGCTACATTGAAGGTTCGTCACTTGTCGAGGTTGTGAGAAAAGCTGTCTCCAGCGAATCGCTATCGGATCACGACCGAGAGGTGGTCTACAAGGTTGGATCAATCCTTGCAAGGATACACGCGTCGGGCGTTGCCATCGGGGATTCCAAACCTGAGAATTTCTTATGCACCAGAGACGACGAGGTCTACTCTCTAGATCTAGAGCAAGCGAAGAAGTCAGGAGACAAAGCTTGGGATGTGGCAGAGTTCCTATACTACTCTGGCCACTATGTGTTCCCGACCATTCCCTCGGGAGGCCTCAGAGAGTACATCAACGCCTTCACCACCGGCTACCGAGAGAGCGGTGACGTCGATACTCTGATCAAGGCAGCTGGCGTAAGATACAGTCGGGTGTTCTCTCTCTGGACCCCTCCACTTGCGCTTCATGAAATCGCGAAAGCTCTGAGAAGCATACAGTAGTTGAGATGATTCCAGTGCGACTTGGACAACACCGCGATCTGCAGGCTGCGGTCTTCGATCTTGACGGAACCCTTACTGACACACGCAGTGTCTGGCAGCATCTTCACGAGAAGTTTGGAACATGGGATGTAGGAAACAGAAATGCGAAGTTGTACCGCAATGGTTTCATCGACTACGAAGAATGGGCAAGGCTTGACGCGGCCTGCTGGAAAAATGTTCCATTGTCAGCGCTCCTGGGGGCCGTGGACCAGATCCGCTATACCGCTGGTGCTAAGGAAACCATGGAACAGCTGAGGGCTCATGGTATTCGCACGGCGATAGTTAGTGCTGGCCTATCGGCGCTGGCAGAGAAAGCCAAGATTGATCTCAATGTGGACCTCGCAATCTCAAACGATCTGAGAGTTGATGATGGCCTCGTGACGGGTGAAATCGTTGTGAGGGTCGGACCCGAGAACAAGGCCAGCGTAATCGAGGAAGCTGCTTGGCTGCTTGGAGCCGAGATGAAAGAGACGGCTGTCGTTGGCGATAATGCCTCCGACATCCCCAAGACCGCAGGCCTCAAGATAGCCTTCAATCCAGTCACCTTGCAGGCCAGAACAGCTGCGGATGTGGTCATAGACGAGGATGACATTCGAGCAGTCGTAGAGCACATCCTTCGATAGCTGACTTGAGACTGCAGAAGGCAAAGACATTCTGGACAGTTGAGTGGGATAATCTAGAATGTGGCTTCTTAAGTATCGAGCTGTGCACATGAACTTCATTCGCGCTCTGTTGGTTCACGTGGGGACGGGGCATGGCACTAGGTTGAGACGCAATTGGGAGCCTTCCCTCACGTCAGGTCCCCAAGGCCGGTTGGCGGTCAACGCATTCAAAACTAGGGCGTGATACGCAGTGTATCACACCCTGATTCTCTTATCTTCCGAGGATCAAATAGGCATCCTCAGGCCAAGTATACCTCAACCAAACTGTCCGATATGTCATTGACTCCCGCA
>Ga0129297_10000362_pt1 | contig 21574 bp, 18 predicted proteins | sample I18A1metaG_FD_94708 | JGI IMG/M metagenome (GOLD analysis project Ga0129297, IMG submission 94708) | Lake sediment bacterial and archeal communities from Gulf of Boni, Indonesia to study Microbial Dark Matter (Phase II) - ​I18A1 metaG | ecosystem: Environmental > Aquatic > Freshwater > Lake >... | reverse complement strand
GCCTCCACCACCTCCCCCGCCGCCATCTCCGCCGCCCGCGCTGGATCCAGGAGCGGTGGCGGCGGCGCTGATCGCCCCGGCGACCGTGGAGGAGAGGGACGACGACAGGCCGATGACATCACTCATTCCGCCGCCGGTGGTCATGTCCGAGTACCAGTTGACACTGTGCCCCGGGGCCAGGGCGGCGGCATCGATGACGCCGGCGAACTGCGCCGCCCAGACATTGGCGCACCCCAGGGCGATGGCATGGGGGAGGAAGCGCTCGAACAGTTCCGGCGTGCGCTCCGGCGGATGGAGGAGTTGCAGGCGTTCCTCCTCGGTCGCTTCGAGGAAGCGGCGGAAGCCTTCGATCCGGTCGAGCAGCTGCCGCCCCAGCGCCGTCGGCGCCGGCAGCAGCCACATGAAAAGCAGGTTGATCGCCAGCAGGGCGAAAATCAGCAGGGTGAGAGCCGGTGCGCGCTGGTACATCAGCACCCAGACGGCCCCGGGCATGGCGGCGCCACCGATGAGCATGACGCTGCTGATCAGCAGACCGAACAGCTGCGCCCACCTGACGTTCGCCAGAAAACCGCGCCAGGCGCGCCAGCACAAGACCAGCAGATAACCGCCAAATGAGGTGAAGATCAGCGCCGCGATGGCCATCCCTGCCACTTCGCGACTGTCGCCCGATGTCGCCCACCGGTGATGCTCGTAGAGTCCGGCGGCCAGTGTAGCCAGGGATATCAGCACCCCGGGCCAGAGAAAACGCCAGTTGCGTTTGAAGAAGCGCCCCGCGGACTGCCTCGCCTGTTCGGCGATGGTGCCCAGACCGGCCGTGGGGAAATCGTCCCACGCCAGCCGCCCGGTCTGTTCCTGGAGACGATTTTTGAGGTTGTCGGCGGCGCTGCTCAGGGCCGGCTGGTAGCTGCCCAGTTCGATGGCATCCTGCCCGTCGAACATGCGCATGACCGCCTGCTCGGTCTCCGGCAGCGGCGCGGCGTCGGCAGGCGGGTTCGCCTTCGACAGCTGGTACTTGCCGGGCTCGAGTTGGCTGATATCCAGGAAACGCTTGACGGCGAGGTTGACGACTGCCGCGGTGAAGGCCTGGTGGTCGTAGCGTTCGTGGCGGGAGAAGAAGCGCAGGGCCGCCGGGCACAGTCCAGCGGGGGGCTCGTAGCGCGGGACGATGATCCCGGCGCGCGGGTCGCGGCCGTGGCGGTACCAGACGACCAGATAGTAGCCGAGGGTCGCCAGCAGGCCGAGGATCAGGAAGCGGTTGGGGAGATGTGCCAGGTCGCGCAGCAGGAAGAACCCGCGCCGCAGGAAACCCGGCGGCGCGATGCTCCCCTTCGGCCAGGCGGCGACGATGGTCAGCCCCTGGTAGCGCTCAAGCGGCTGGGTCGTAGTAACGATGACTCCGCCGTCAGGCGTTGCGGCCGCAGTGAAGGCCCTGCCCTTCTCTCCCTGACTGCCGGTGTAGGCATCGCTTGCCGTCGCCCTTGCCCCGGCGGGGAGGTGCACTCTCGCCGTCACCCGGTTCATGGGGAAGACCCAGCCGTTGCCGGTGACGTTCCAGTAAAGTTCGTCGCGGTCGGCAAAGAGGCCGAGTTGACGGTCGGTGCGGTAGGTCAGGCGGTAGACGTGACGGCCAGGGGAGATGTAAGCCACCTTGTTGCCGAGGTAGACCCGTACACCGTTGGATAATCGCGTGGTGAAGTACGGCTCGGCCTGCCCGTCGCGCTCGGCGGCCACGACCGCGAACCCCTGCACCTGCGGCAGGAGCAAGCCTTCCTGGCGGTAGATGGTCGGGAAGTCGCGGTAGATGCCGTGGCGGATCTCGCGCTGGGCGGCCCAGACCTCAATCGTTTCGGTCACGCTCATCGCCCCGTCGGCATGAACGGTGATGTCGCTGTCATAGGAGAAGATCCGCTCCTCCTCAGGGGTCTCGAAAGAGCCTCCTGTCTCGCCCGCAGCCGGACCGGCCAGGGCCGCCGCAAGGCCGATCAAAACGACAATTCTGCGCAGCGAGTTCATAATGTTTCCCTCAATACAGCCAGGCCGTCAGCAGGCCGAGGTCGCGATCGAGCAGCGCGGTGGCGACGATGGCGGCGACGGTGAGCCAGCCGCCGGCGAAGGCGAAGACCGCAACGATGGTCGCCAGCTCGCCGCGGCTGCCGAAGGGCCTCCCCTGCAGATCATCCCAGATCCAGAAGCAGCGCTGCGGGTCGGAAAAGAGCATGCGCGTCACGTCGCTTCCGGAGAAAAAGCCGAACAGGCGCTCCACCGTGCCGTGCACCAGGCGCTCGAAGGCATTGCGCGGCGAACGGTCCTTGCCCAGCACCCAGCGCTCCGCTCCCCGCCCCGCACCGCCCCGCACCGCGGTGGCCAGCAACTGCACCCTCTCCCCCGGTTGCAGCACCCCATCTTCGGAAAGCATGACCATCCCGGCCGGATCGACCTGAACGCGGCCGCTGTCATCCTCCAACCAGAAGCGCAGCCCGGGATGGCGCCGCTCGGCACCAACATAGTAAACACACTGTTCGCCGGTCTCCGGATGATAGAGCGGCTCTGCAACCGCATGCACCGCGCCGCGCAGGGCGACCAGCCCCGGCGTCACGGTGCGGGTTTTGGTCAACGGCAGGTGGCGGAGCAGGCGGTGCAACTGCAACAGGCGGAGCCCCCAGAGCAGGAGGGCCACGCCGAGAGCCAACGGGGCCAGCACCACCAGCAGGGCAGCGCCACGCAGCAGCGGCATCAGCCAGGGCAGCGGCATACTCTCTTGTGGTGACGACGGGTAGTGCCCGGCGCCACGCTCCAGCCAGGCCAGGGCGCGCTGCGCCTCCGTGCGCACCTCCGGTGCCCCGACGGCGGCCAGCTGGCGGTAGACCGCCACCAGGCGCGGATCTCGCTCCAGAGCATAAGTCATCTTGCGCATCAGGCGCAGCTGGCTCTCAGGCCGCAACTCCGGCAGCCGCTCGGTGACGGCGCCGATCAGCAGACCAGGCACGGCGTACTGGTCGGTTGGGACAATCAGTTCCACCGCCTTTTGCCAGTCGGCGGGGTCATCGCTCTTGAGCAGGCGGATTTCCGGGGGGGTGACCGCCAGGGCCAGAGACGGCGCGGCCAGGAACAGTCCGTACAGCAGTCCTGTCAGCAGGCAGATCCACAGAACGGCGGCCGCGCTTCTCTGTTGCACATCACACAGCCAGGCCCGTTCATCCCGCGTGAGAAAGTGCAAGCCGTCTGCCCGAATGGGGCTTTCATCTTCTTTCAACTCCTGGTCCACTCGGGGGACCGTCGGACGCCGCCGCCAGGGGGCGCCGCCGACAACCCCGCCCCAGCGCGGCCGGCCGAAGCGCAGGAAGCCGTCCCGGATCTGGATGACCAGACGCGGCGCGCCGCCTTGCAGCAGCATCCCGGCGAGGGCCGCCCCGATCAGCCCGGCAAAGACCGCCAGCACCATGGCATCAAGGCCGACATCCCGGCCAGCCAGGAACGCCACCGTCGCCGCCGCCGCCAGCACGAAGGCGACTTTGAGCGTCCCGGTCACCAGGCGCTGCGCCACGCTGCGCGGCGGCACCAGGTGCAGCGTGATCTCCGCACCGGCTCCCGCAACACGCAGCCTTGTGCCCGGCAACACCGCTAACTGCGGCGGGGCCTGCCACCATTCGCGCGGGCGCAGAGTTGCCAGGTGCAGGGCGAGGAACCACGGCAGCGGCAAAATGAGCAGCAGGGTGACGACGGCACCGTTGTGGTCGCCGTCAGCGAGGCGCGCCAAGGTCAATCGGCCGACGGCCCCACCGAACAGGACCAGAAGCCAGAGGGTGAGACCGGCGCCAAGCAGACGCTCGACGCCGAAGCGGCGCGGCATGCGGTGGCGCGGGATCAGGGCCTGCTCGATGACCAGGGCGGTGAGTGCTGCCAGCAGCAGGGCAAATGAGGAGAAATGCTGCCACTGGCTCATGGCCGTGCGCAGGGACTCGGCGTACGCCGGCGTGCCAAGCAGCAGCAAGAGCGGCAGCAGCAGCCACAGGCTCGCCCCGCCGAGGCGCTCGAAGCGGCCACGCAGCTCCCCTGGCACCCGTTCGCGTTCGCGGGCGAGGAAGCCGATCAGCAGGAGCAGGTGCACGGCGGTAGCCAGTCGATAGCCGAGTCCCGGATCGAGCGGCCAGTGGTCGCAGAAGAGGAAGTCGCCGATGAACCCTTCGGCCAGCAGGAAGAGGAGGAAGAGGCTGAAACGGTACGACTCGAAGACACGCAGGGCGTTGACCAGCAGCGTCCAGCCGAGCAGCAGGGCCAGCGCCAGTCCGCCGAGGTGCAGCCAGGCGAAGACGTTCCAGACCGCCTCGAACCCCGCCTCGTAGTTGAAATCCATGAAGAACCAGTCGGGTCGGAAGTTCTCCCAGGTCGCCTGGCCGAAGCGCTCGGGGAGCGCCAGGGTGAAGGAGCGGAACAGGTCGACCTTGTCCTGGCGCAGCAGCGCGGTGCGCACCGCCCGCGCTACCTGCGGGTCGGGATCGCTGCGCAGCGGCTCCAGGTAAGCGCGCGCCTCGGGAAGGAAGAGGCGCGGCAGCATGCGCAGGGCGTCGGCCTGTTCGCGCGGAGGTGCGGTGCGCAGTTGCGCGAACAGTTCCGGCAGGGCCACGGCGCCGAAACGGTAGAAAACGTGGAAGAGCCGGTCGTCGGCCAGCCAGGCCTTCCCCTCTCCGGCCGGCAGGTGGCGCTGCACCGCCAGCCAGGCCTCGCGGCTGCCGGCGCGCGACAGGGTGTCGCGGGCGGCATCACCCAGCCAGGGATCATCGAGGTACGGCTCGATCAACGTGACGAGGCGAGGTGAGGAGGCGATCCACTGGCCATCGAGCAGGTCCAGTATGGTGGCGCGCAGCGGGTCGTTGTCGGCCTTCTGCAGGGCATCGAGGAGCGGCTCGACCGCCTCTTCGCGGGCGAACTGGTCAAGGGCGTCGCGGCACAGGCGGGCCGTGTCGAATTCGGCACTTATCATCCAGTCGACCAGCATCCGCGCCGCCAGAGGCGAACGACTCATCACCAGCCCCCAGATCAGGTCGTCCTGGCTCCGGTCAGGAGGTAGGACGTCTGCCGCCAGATTCAACAGGTAGGCAGCCGCCTCCGGCGTGCCGGTACGGCCGAGTTCGGCAAGGGTTTGGGTTCCGGCGGGATTGCGCTCGTAAGCTGCGATCAGGGCCAAGCTCGCTGTCCGCAGCGGGATTTTGCCGAGGGCCTCGACGATGTAAAGGTGGTAGACCTGCTGATAACGGGCGGCCGGGTCGAGTTCCGCGAGCACACCGGCTAGGGCGGCCGCCGCCTCCGCCCCGCCGATCTCCCCCAGCGCCCGGATCGCCCCGCAGGTGCGCGGGTAGTCCTGACGCGTGCGGAGTTCCTCGACCAAGTACGGCACCGCGGCCTCCCCCCAGGCGGAAAGCCACCACACGGCCTGATGCTCGACGAAGTTGTGCGTGCGCTCGCGAAAGCGGCCGATCACCGAACGGTAGCGCGCTTCGGTCAATGGCGGCACGCCGCGGTCGAGGGCCTCGCGGAAGGCACCATCGTTGAGGAAGACGAAGTCGGAGAGGGAGGTGAAGAACGACTGGCCGCGGACGTTCAGTTCGGAGACTGCAAAGGCGCCGAGGAAAATGCCGGCGGCAAGCAGCGGCACCAGGATCAGCAGGAGCAGGGTGCGACGCATGGTGCGACGCTCGGACGGCGGCTATTTCAGGGGGAACGGCGCGAGGTTGTCGACCTGATCCTCCTTCGGGATCTCCAGCAGCGCGCGCTCGCCGGCGCCGAAGGAGCCGGCCAGCAACAGCGCCGGGAAGGACTTGATGTAGACGTTATGCTGGGTGACCGCGTCGTTGAACAGCTGGCGCTGGTCGTTGATCGAGGTTTCCAGCGCCGAGAAGCGCTGGATCGCCAGCACGAAGGCGTCGCTGGCCTTGAGGGCGGGATAGGCCTCGACGGCGATCTTCAGCCGGCCGAGGGCGTTGTTCAGCTGGTTTTCGATCTGGATCTTCTCGTCGGTTCCCTTTGCCTTGTCGAAAGCGGTGCGCAGCTGCGTCAGCTCCCGCAACGTCCCCTGCTCGTGCTGCATGTAGGCCTGGCAGGCGTTGACCAGCTTGGGGATCTCATCGTGGCGCTGCTTGAGGAACGACTCGAGGTTGGCAAAGGCCTTGTCGATGTAGCGGGCCAGCCGCACCACGCTGTTGTAGACCCCGACGGCGTAGAGGATGACGGTCAGGGCGACGAAGCCGAGGACGGAGACGAGGACGAGATTGCTGACCATGGCGGGCCTCCCGGTGGGTTTTATCGATGATATCAGTAACTTTTCGGGATGAAAAGCGCTTCAGTGCCGCCGGAACCGCGCTCTCTTCTCAAGCCGCAAAAGGATGCGGTCATACGCACCGGTCAACTCGCACAACTGCAGCATCAGGAAATAGAGCAGGCCGAACCAGCTCTCGAAGGCCGCCAGCCCGGGTGAACCCCCGGCAAATATCGCGGCTGCCCCGCCGGCCAGAGGGAAGATCGCCAGATAAAGGAACAGGACCGTGAGCCAACGCACAACGATCAGTGCCAGGTTGTGCTGATCTTCAGGGGGCGACCAGAGCCAGCCAAAGTAGGTCAGCCCGGCCCCGAGCCAGAAGATGACGATGCCGTCACGACCATAATCCGCGGCAATCGCAGTATATACGGCAATCAATAGGGCAAAGAGCGGCCAGCGCGCGATACGCCACGCCATGGCACGAGAGGTGCTGAATGCGATCCCGCCGAGAAAGGGAAAAGCTATCAGGGCGAGAAATTCGATCGGCAGGGCCTTGTACATTCGCTCCAGCGGCAGGCCGAGCGTCACCCCCCAGCCGCACAGCGCCAGCAGGTACGGTACCCATGCCGGCAGGAAAATGAGGATAAACGTGGTCCTGCGCCAGTTCATGCACCAACCTGCTATCGAGCCAACCCGATTGCACTGCGCCGCTTCAGGAACCACTCGGCCACCCGCCGCGTCTCCGCCTGCAGGGCGGCCAGGATCTGCGCCACGGCAGGGGCCGCCGCCGGGCCGTGGGCAAGCAACCCCTCGGCGCCGGCCAGGCGCACCTGCGGATCGGGATCGGCCAGAAAGCCGGCCAGCAGCGGCACGACCCGCTCGGCATCGCCGGTGACCTTGGCCAAGGCCTGGGCCGCCTCGCGCCGCTGGATATCGCCATCGGCCGGCAGGGCCTTGCTGAGGATCTCGGCCGGAGCAATTTCGTCGGCACGACCTTGCAAGCGCGGCACCTCAACACTCAGCATCCAGACCGCCGCGGCAATCGTCGCCAGGCTCAGGGCGGCACTGGTCACCAGGTGCCGGCGCAGCAGTCTCTGCGCCCGCCGTTCGCCGCCGGGGGCGAGAACGAAAACCCCCGGATTCTCGCGCAGCGGCCGTGGCCGGCTGAACGACCGATTCTTCATCAGACCGGCCAGCAGCGTTTCGGTGACCGGGCGCACCACCAGCCGGGTCGCATCGAGGGTTCCCGGCGAGGCATCGGGATCGGGGTGGGCATGGCCGAGCAGATAGACGTAGTCGCCGTCAGCCAGCTCCTGGGCCACCTCGTAAATGCTGTCGTTTAACAGCGGCAGCGGCTCTCCCCCGTGGAGCTTAGGGTCGACCGGGATGCGGCCGGTATCATCCTCCAGGAACCAGCGCGGCGGGCCCTTGCCGTCGGCCGGCGGTTCGATGCGCAGCGCCCCTTCCAGCTCGACCAGCCCCATCGTCGCCGAACGCACCTTGGCCGGGACCATCAGCTGCAGTTCGCGCAGTTGGGCGAGCTTCCCCGGCACCAGCCGCGCCAGATAGAAGAGGAGCAGGACGACGCTGAACGCCGCCAGGCCGATATGGAGCATGACCAGCTGATCGGGCGCGATGCCGAGCAGCAGCCCGGCCGGCGGGAGCAACGGGGCTGGCTGGAAGGACCACGCCGCATGGTAGAGAGCGAAGAGCGGGAAGAGCAGCAGGATCAACAGCGACGGTGCCCAGGGCGTGATCAGCAAAACCTCGCCGGTCGAAACATCGCCGGACTGCCCGGGCTGCTTCCACCCGAACAGTATCATGATCAGCCCCAGCGGCACGATCACCGCCAGCAGCACCGTCGTCATCGCCAGCAGCGCCAGCAGCACGGCATAGCCGAATGGCAGCAGCAGCCAGCCGGCCAGCACCTTGAGGCGCTTCGGCCAGGGCCTCCGGGTGGTGGTCAGCCCCTCGTGCTGCGGGAAACGCTCCCGGCACTTCGGGCAGGTCACCGGCCGGTCGCGCCTCGCCAGCAGCGGTATGTTGGTCAGGGTATTGAACCCGCAGTGCGGGCAGTGGAGGCGGACTTGCGGCATCGGACCTCGAGGCAGGCAGCTGTCGGTTGCTCAAATCATTCTACGCCGCTGCTTCGTCACTTCTTCCAGCATGGTCATATCACCCTGCAGAACCGGTTTGACAGATCTTTTCATCACAGCAGCTGAATAGTGGAGAAAATCGCCCGCCTCCTCAAGCGTGGTGATGTAGTTGCCCTGATGGCTGCGTGCCGCCCAGGCGGCATAGGCATCGGCATCCTGCTTCAAGGCCAGTTCCTCGAGACGGAAGGTTCTGGACACATAGGGGCGAAAGATCGGGTGATGTGCCGCGAAGTCCAGATCGACACAGAAGTCGATATCGATCTCGCCCTTGTACCAGCCGATCAGGATGCTGACCGGCTCCTTGCGAAAGGTGACCATTTCACCGGCCTGGCACTCCGGCGGCGACAGGCGCACGAAACCGTATTTGTTGACCAGAAAGGCGAAGTGCTCGTCGACCAGGGCCGGAAAGCTCATTGTTCCAAACCTCCATGGAAAGGCAGCCTGCCAGGGCCGGCCATAAGGCGCCGGGGCCATCCCCGGATGAGCGCCATATTGTCAGGTAAAGACAGGATACTCATTCGCCGTCTCTTGCGCTATGCTTTCTGCATGGAACAGTTCTTTACCGTTGCCATGATCATCTTCGCGCTGCTGTTCGGGGGCGTCTTCGTCGCTTTCGGCGTGTTGCTGGTCGGTGCCGGCCTGTCAATTTTGCGCGACAGCCTGGCAGCACGCCATTGGCCCCAGGTCATCGCCGTTGTCGAGAGCAGTAACGTGGAGAAGGTCGCGCGCAGCAAAGGGCCGATGTTCAAGCCGGTGGTTGTCTATGCCTATTCGACCGCCACGGGGAGTTTTTCGTCCCGACGCACCGGTTTCGCCGAGCGCCTGTATGCAAGTGAAGGCGCCGCCCGGCGGGTGGCGGAGCGCTACCCCGCCGGCACCACGGTGCTGGCCCGCTGCAATCCGCAGAACCCGGCCGAGGCGGTCCTAAACATCCGCTGGCTGGACGGCATCGCGGTTACGGTCTTCGGCCTGCTCTGCTGGGTTTTCCCGGTTGGAGGAGCGACCGCTGCCGGGGTTCCATGGAAGGTCAGTGCCGGCGTGCTGGCAGGGCTGTTGCTGTTGCCGGCCGGGCTTCTCGCCCGGCAACAGCAGAAGTTACGCCGGGCAAGAAGCGAGGGGCTCTATCCGCCGACAGGGGGTGGCAATGACGAGCATGTCAGGGCGCTGATAGCGCGCGGCGAAAAGTCCCTGGCGATTCGACTCTATCGCGAACTGCATGGCGGCGGCTTGAAGGACGCCCGCCTGGCGGTTGAGGAAATGCAACGGCAGTCGCAGCCCTTATTACGATGAGGGCCGAGGGACTAACACCTTAAGTTGTATCAATCAAGGCAATCGGCAAGGAAAAAGGGGCCAGGCTCATCGCCTGACCCCTTATCTGTTTTTTGGAGCGGGAAACGGGATTCGAACCCGCGACCTTCAGCTTGGGAAGCTGACACTCTACCGCTGAGTTATTCCCGCGAACAGGCCGGAATTATAGGAACCGACCCTGAGCTTGTCAACCGTTTTCGGCAGGGCCGGAAACGCCGCTCAGACCAGGTCCTTGACTCCCTGGTAGATGATGTCGAACAGTTCCTGGATGTCCTCCTCGGCGATGCAGGAGAAGGCCACGCGCAGGTCGGTGCTGTTGATGGAGATCGCCCCGACCCCGTATTTGTCGAGCAGATGCACGCGCAGCTTCTCGGCATCGACGGTCTTGAGCTTCAGGCACATGAAGTAGCCGGAGTTGAACGGATAGTAAACGAAGGCATCGTTGTACTTGCCGCTGTCCAGGACCTGTTTGACCTTGAGGGCGCGGCCCTTCATCACCTGGAATTTCTGCTCCTTCTGCGGCAGGAAGTCCGGCGATTTGAGCGCCTCGATGACGAAGGTCTGGCTGGGGTGCGGGCAGTTGGAGATCTTGGCGCGAATGATCCCCATGGTCTTCTTCTCCAGCGCCTCGAGCAGTTTAGGCTGCGCCTCGGCACTGGTAGCCCCGAAGGTGATGAAGCCGGTGCGGAAGCCCCAGACGTACTCCTCCTTGGTAGCCCCGTCGAGCTTGACCGCAAGGACGCGCGGGTGACGGTTGGCAAGCTTGCCGAACAGCGACTCCTTGAGGGAATCCTCGTAGAACAGGCCGAAGTAGGCATCGTCGGTTACCGCCACCACGTTGCAGCCGGCGTCGGCCACCTCGAGGATCGCGGCGACAATGGCATCGCCCTCGGCCACCGTGGGAGTGTAACCGCTCGGGTTGTTGGGGAAGTTGAGCAGCACGACCGCCTTCCCCTTCTCCGCCGCGGTTTTCTTCAGTTCGGCCCGGAACGCCTCGGTATTGAAACCGCCCTGCTCGGTGAAGGTCGCGTGCTTTTTCAGAACACCGCCGTTGCAGGTGCCAAAGGTCAGGTTGTAGTTCCCCCAGAGCATGTCGGGAAGGACGACATGGTCACCGACGCCGACGAACATGTCGCCGACGATCGACAGACCGTGGGTCAAGGCCGAGGTCACCACCGGGTTGGAGAACTGCTTCCCCTGCATGCTCGGATTCTCGCGCAGCATCTTCTCGACCCACAGCTTGCGCAGGTCGGGACGGCCGGCCGGGGGAGCGTAGGGGAAGATATCCTTCGGGTCGAAGGCGGACAGCTTGCGGTGAATGCACTCCAGGTACATCGGCCCACCCTTTTCGGTGGCGATGCCGATGGTGGCATTGAACTTGTGGGCCTTCTCCTTGGCTTCGGCCGACTGGGTCAGGATTCCTTTCGGGAAGAACAGGTTCTTGCCGAGTTCGGAGAGCATCTCGAGAACATGGGGGTTGCTCTGGGCGATCAACTCATTGAGTTCTTTGGCCAAAGGATTCATGGGCAAGCCTTTCGCGCTGCAAAGCAGCATGAGATGGTGTTCACAATTCGCAAGCGCGTATTTAAACAGGTCGAAACAAGCCTTGTCAATCAGCTTTATCGCTTGTGGCGGGGAGGAGCAAGAGACGGCGGAAGCAGTTAACGGACAACCCTGGTTGCCTGGGAGAGCGTTTCAAACGGGATCTGCAGCCCGCATTTCTGCGCGGAGTTAAGGTTAATAACGATTCCGCCCTTGCGCGGGGTCACCACCGGAATCGCTTCCGGATAGTCACCGTTCATTACCCGTAGCGTTATCTCGGCCAACGCCTCCCCTTGTTCTTCCGGTGAAACCTCCATAACCAGCAACGCCCCCGCCTCGGCCATTTCGGGAACGATCGAAACCGACGGCAGCTTTTTCTCCAGGGCCAGCTCGAGTACCGCCTGATGTTTCTCTTCATCCTCGACGAACAGCAAGCCATTGGCGCCGCTGGCCGTGATCTCCCGCATGACTTCGGCAGGAGCTTTGCCTTTCATGTTGACCGGAACTACCTCCAGGCTGCGCCGCCCGGCAGCGTCTTTGAAAATGGCGATCATCTGCTTGTCGGAAGGGTCGCCGTCCAGGACCAGCGCCAGCTTGAGGGTATTGGTCAACTCGCGCAGCAGCTTGAAAAGGGTCTGCAACGGCAAATTGCCCCGCACCCCGGTTGCCAGCTGACTGTCGCGCTTGTTGCTGGAAACCAGGCCAACGGCTTCCGGTTCAATCGCGTCGGCGAACACCACTGGAGTCTCGAAGCTTTCCGCCTTGGCGGCCAAAGCTGCAGAGGTGCCGAACGCTACGATCAGGTCGGCATTCAGGGCCACCGCCTTGCGGGCACTGTTGCGCAGCGACAGGTAGTCGTCGTTGGGGGCCTGCATGTAGAAGCGTGGAGCCGGATGACCCGCCGAAATTTCTGTAAAGCGCCTCAGGAAGGCCCGGTAGATGGTCTGCAGATGCGGCGGCGTCGTGGGTAAAATGACGGCAATCGCCGCAGGGGGTTGGGCGTGACTCACCTCGACCGACCCTGTCGTCACGACGATCAGCAGAGGCAGCAGCAAAAATCTGAAGAACCTGTCCCTCATCCCCACCCTGCCCGGAACCCGAAAACCAGCGAATCGCGAGTCCTGCCACACCCAACAGTCAAAATCAACAATAGTCCGGTGAAATCACCGCAAACCCAAAAAAAAACCAACAACCGGGCAATATGCCATTTGCCGGTTTAAATGGAACAATTCAGCGCTTGCCGAAAGGTTTTCAGGGCAGTGACGCCGAGGCTTGACTTAATCTTCTTGCAATAATCGTGGCAATCAGGATTTGCCCGATGATTTGCGCCGCCGCACGCACGCAAGAACAAACATGATCCCGTGGATAACCAGCAGGATCAACCCGATGAAAAACCAGTCTCCGGGGGAGAAGTCGAGCATGAAAGCTCCTTATGCGTCGGCAAGGGCCGCCAGGGCGGCAGCATGGTCGGGCTCGACTTCGAGCGCCTTGTGCAAGGCCACGGCCGCTCCTGAACAATCGCCGCAACCGCGGCGACAGTATGCCAGCAGGCAGTAAAAATTCGCCGACGGCAGTATCTGCGGCAATCGCCCCTGCTCCTCGACCTGCTCAAGCAGCGCCGTCGCGGCACGATTGTCTCCCGCCAGATGCAATCTCATCGCTTCTGCCACGCTCTCCAGCTCATCGACAAGCGAAACCTCGACATATTCCTGTCGGGCCAACTCCGTCATGCGCGCCCGGAGTCGACCGGCCGCCTCGTCATCCTCCAGAGCCTGCAGCAATTGCTGCAGCTTGCCAAGCGCTGCCGGGGTGTCCCCGAAGAGCAGATCGATTTCGGCCAGCAAACCGCGGGCCTGCCGGTCGCCCGGATCAAGACGCAACAGATCCTGGCCGAAGCGCATGGCTTCGAGCAGATGGCTCCGGCAGTTGGCAAGTTCGGCAAAATCGAGGGCCAGATCAAAAAAACCGCGGCAGAGCTGGCCCAGCAGTCCGCGGTTGCCGGGTTCGGCCAGCCGCAGGATCTTGAGTGCGGTCAATTTGCGCAGCACATAGGCCGGCTCGACATCCTTGGCATCCAGCATCACGGCAAGAGCGGCCAAATCGGCGAGATAATGCGGAAAGGCATCCCGCAACAGGCCGGCATAAATGGCGTTGCCCGCACAATCGGGAAACTGGCGCAGATAGTCGTAGACCCCCTGACCGATCTGCGCTGCGATCGGTTCCCCTGCCGTAAAATCGGTGCGCAGAATCGGCAGGGGATATTCCGGAAGCGCCACCGGAAGTTGTTCGGCACCGGTCTCGACCGTGCTGCCGGCCGGCGGCTGCCAGAAGACAAAGCGTGAAGGCGCCTGGTTTTCGGGAAAAGCGGGGTTGAATCTCATGACATCTTACCAGAACTGTCGAAGGTCTATAAAACGCGATGCCTTGTGGTTAAGGACGACGCCCACGGGCATCGCCAACAGATCAGCAACACTAATAAATTTTCGCATGCACGGTCAAGGAGCAGTGTCAGGGTTGCATCAAACACCTCCCTGACTTATCGTGGCCCTGAACTGACCAAGGAGCTTGCCGTGGCCGCCCATCAGCCGCTTGATTTGGAACGCATCAACCCGAAGGAGTTCGACGTCGGCAGCCTCGACGATGAACTCCGCGTCGATGAGCTTTGCACCCGACTGCTCCTGGCCGTGCGCGACCGCCTGTTGACCGACGGGCCAGGCGACCCGCTGGTCGTGGGGGAACTGTGCCAGGGCGCCGACTACTTCCTGCGCGAGTTCGTCATTGCCGAGTGCGCCGACAACCTGCTGGAGTTGCCGCCGGAACGGGTGCGCCAGTTCGCCGGTCACTGGTACATCGTACGGACCCTGGAACCGAACCCGAAGGAACTGGCCGCCATTCTCGGTGGCGTCGCCGCCTGTTACCGGACGTTGGCGGCCACAGGGCTGGTCGATCCGGCCAGAGCGGAGGCTATCGCGGCCGGCTGTGCGGATCTCCCCTTCTACAGTCAGCGCATCGCCGATTTCTGGGCCATCGAAGGCGACGGCTTTGACCGCTGGCGCGCCGTCTGCCCTCTGCCGGCCGGACAAGCATGACTGGCACTTCGCCCAAGGTTGCCGCAGCCCGCGTTTCCGTGGCTACTGCCACATCCCTGGCCCTTCTCAAGCTGGTGACCGGCCTGGTGACCGGCAGCCTGGCGGTCATCACCTCGGCCGTCGACTCACTGCTCGACATCCTCATGTCGGCCGTCAACTTCATGGCCATCCGCCAGGCCGAACAACCGGCCGACGAACGCCACCCCTACGGCCACGGCAAGTTCGAGACGATCGCCACGATTTTCCAGGCCGTGGTGATTGCCGTCTCCGGCGGCTGGATCTGCGTCGAGGCGATACATCGCCTGCAGAGCGGCCGGACTCTCGAAAAACCGCTCGGCGGCATCGTCGTCATGATCTTCAGCCTGGCGGCGTCGCTGTGGATCACCCGCTACCTGCGCCGTGCCGCCGAGGCCACCGACTCGTCCGCCCTGGCCGCCGATGCCCTGCACTTCGCCATGGACGTCTACACCAACCTGGCGCTGCTGACCGGCCTGGTGGTACTCTTCTGGTTCGACCTCCCCTGGCTCGACCCGGCAATGTCACTGGCAGTGGCCTGCTACATCGTCTGGCAGGCGTTCGGCCTGCTCCGCCACGGCTTGCGCGACGTCCTCGACGAACAACTCCCCGATACGATCCATGGCGAGATCGAGAAGCTGATCGCCGCCCATAAGGCAGACCTTCTCGACTACCACAACCTGCGCACGCGGCGGGCCGGCTCGCAAAAGCTGATCGATTTCCACCTGACGGTGTGCAAGCACCTTTCCGTTGAAGAAGCCCATCAAATCACAGACCATCTCGAGGGGAAGATCGCCGCTCAGGTCAGCGGTGCCGATGTGACGATCCACATTGAACCGTGCCAGGAGGAGAACTGCCCGGGACGCCACAACTGCCCGGCCCTGAAAATCAGAAAGCGGAACAGCTGACGCCGCCCCGCTCAAGAACTCTCCACTCAACCTCTCAACAATTCAGGGCTTTCACTTCCCCCTGACCTGGCGCAACTCCTCGACGACCGCCTTGCTCGCCTGGTGACGCGCCGCAACCTCATCGAAGATATGCTGCCCCATGATGCCGACCTGCTCCACGGCTTCGTTGATGCGCTCGGCATTGGCCAGCTGCTTGCGCGTTGCCGTGGTCATGTCGACACTCATCGACTGCACTTCCTCCACCGACTTGACGATGCTCCGGACCCCCTGGGTTTCCTCCCGTGAGGCCTGGCTGACTTGGGCCGACATCGACCCGAGTTCCTCGGTCGAGCGATTGACCGATTCCACCGCCCTGGAAATCTCCTGGGTCGAGCGACGGATATCCCTGGCCATCTCCATCGCCTGTACGGAGCTGTCGAGGATCTGCTCAAGGGCCCGCGCCATTTCTTCGCCCTTGGCCATGCCTTCATCCACCAGGTGGCGGGTCTCGCGGATGTGAGCCACGGTTTCTCCGGTAAACGTCTTGATTTCCTCGATAATCCGGTTGATCTGACCGGTTGATGTGGCTGCTTCCTGGGCCAGCGCACGCACCTCGTCGGCAACCACCGCGAAAGAGCGGCCGTGCTCACCGGCCTGGGCGGCAATGATCGAAGCGTTCAAGGCCAGCAATCCGGTCTTCTGGGTCAGATCGGTAATCACCGAGGTGATGGTGCCGACCTCGGCACTTTTGCGGGAAAGCCGGGCAATGGCACTTTCAGCCTGGCCGACGCCGGCAACGATTCCGCGCATCCCGGCGAGGACCTGCCCGACCACGGCCACCCCGTCCTCGGCGCAGCGCTTGACCGCCTCCGACATGGCTTGCGAACGCACCCCGCTCTCCTGGACGGCATCGACGGTGTAGTGGATCTCGGTCATCGCCGCAACACTGCCGCCGACAAATTCATTCAGTGATTTCAGGCTGTTCGACACCTGTTCGATTGAAATGGAAATCTGCCCGAGCGAAGAGCGGGTGGTCATCACCGCATCCTGAATGATGCCGGCGCCCCCGGCGATATCGGAGCTGGCTTCGCTGCTCGAGGCAATGGCTTCACGCAAAGAGCAGATCAGATGATCATGCTGGCCGCGATAGCTGAGAAATTCCTGAAAGGTCCGGTCGAGTTGCAGGGTCAGAGCCTCGACGGCATCGAGCAGCTGGATCCGGGCCAGAGACGAAGCCACCTGGTCGGCAAACAGCTTGACCGTATCGACGTCAGTCTCTTCGAGTGCGACCCGCTGATATTTCTTGTCGACGCAGATCGCTCCGACCGCCTGATCGCGCACCACCAGCGGGCAGATGATGAAGCTGCGGGTACGCAGCTGGGGGATGGTTTCGTAAGGGGGAAGGAGCCGGTCGTCCTCGGCGAGACTGCCCACATCATCGACCAGCAGCACCTGACGGTTCGTGATCGCCTTGTAAATACAGCCGGCCCGCGTGTCGAACGGCAGAAGCGTCTGCGGCATTGGTCTGTTCGATTCACGATCCCGGCTGGCGGCGAAGCTCAACTGGCGGCGCTCGGCGTCAAGCAGCAGGATACTGACCCGGTCGAAACCGATGACTTCGAGCAGGCCATCGGCCGTGCGGCGCAGAATCTCCTGGCGATCGGCACTGCGCTGCAGATCGGCGTTGATGGCGTGGAAATTCCGAATGCTCCGTTCGAGGTCGAGAAAGCGCCGCTCGAAACCGGCCTTCTGCTCGGCCATTCCCCGGTTGAGTTGATCCAACTCGCCGGCACGGTCATGAATCTGCTGGGTGGAACGACCGATCTTGAAACCCAGGGTTCCGAGCACCAGCGCCGTGCCGCCGCCCATGTAGTAATAGAGGAGCATCTGCTCCGGTGAGCGCAGGATATCCTCAACCACTTGGGCCAGGAGCCCGCTCTGCTCCTTACGGAAGAACAGCAGGCGCAGCATGATCCACCCCATGGGGGCCATGATGCCGAGCAGCAGGCCGGCGGCGGCATACTTCACTTCGCGCTTGGTCCCCTGAGCCAGATACGAAGAGCTTTCCGTCACGCTGCCTCCCGTCGTCATCCCGACACCCCTCTCTCAGCGCCCCAAGCCGATGCCAAGGGCTTCTGCGGTCCGGACCAGTTCCCCATCGGCTTCAACCCGATTGAGGGCACCGACCGCCAGACCGATCTCGACATCGACCACCTCCCTGCCGCGCAGGGCAACCATCCGCCCGTACCTGCCGGCTTCGACCAGTTCCACCGCACGGACCCCGAAACGGCTGCCCAGGATACGGTCGAAGGGGACCGGCGAGCCGCCACGCTGGACGTGGCCGAGGACCACCGCCCGGGTTTCAACCTCCAGGCGAGCGGCGATCTCGCGCGAGACCAGTGCACCGACTCCGCCCAGGCGCTCGACGCCGAGGTTTTCGGCAGCGGTTGCCTGCACGGTTTTGCCGCCGCCAACCGGGTGCGCGCCTTCCGCGGCCACGATGATGGAGAAGCGGCTGCCGCGGGCACGCCGGGCCTGCAGCGTGGCGCAGATGGCGTCGAAATCGAAGGGGATCTCGGGGATGAGGATAACGTCGGCCGAACCGGCGATCCCCGCTTCAAGGGCTATCCAGCCGGCATCGCGGCCCATGACCTCGACGACCAGTACCCGATGATGGCTCTCCGCGGTGGTATGCAGGCGGTCGAGAGCTTCGGTGACGACCTCGACTGCAGTGTGGTAGCCGAACGTGACGTCGGTCCCGCACAGGTCGTTGTCGATGGTTTTCGGCACCCCGACCATCGGCATCCCCAGATCCTGGAGGCGGCGCGCGATCTTCAGGGTGCCGTCGCCGCCGACCGCAATCAGGGCATCCGCTCCCAACCCACGAAAATTGCTGATGACTTCTGCTGATACGTCGGCAAGCGTGACGCTGCCATCGGCGCTGCGCAGCGGGTAGGCCAGCGGGTTGCCGCGATTGCTGGTGCCAAGGATCGTTCCGCCACGCGGCAGGATGCCACGCACCGCCTCGAGATCCAGTTCGCGCCAGCGCGGCGTGCCGACCAGCCCGTCGAAACCATCCTCGATGCCGATGACCCGCCAGTTGCGCTGCAGCACGGCGCTACGCACCACAGCCCGGATGACTGCGTTCAGACCGGGGCAGTCACCACCGCCGGTAAGAATGGCCAGGGTCTTGGGCGGCCGGCTAAGCCCCATGTCAGGCCCCGCCCTTGCGGCGCGGCTCGGTCGCGATCGCCAGTTTGCCGATGCCGGCCGACTGCGCCAGATCCATCAACTGTACCACTTTGCCGTGCTTGGCCTCGCGATCCGCCAAAAGCAGGAAGGTTGTCTGCGCCGCCGCGCTGCCAGTCTGCTGCAGCAGGGTTTTGAACTGGTCCAGCGACAAAGGCTGCTCCTTGTGGAACAGGTTGCCTTCCTTGTCGAGGTAGATCTTGATTTCCCGGGGTTCGCGGGTGACCGTCTGTTTGGTCGATTCCGGCAGTTTGATGGTAAGACCGGGGGTTTCGATAAACGCGGTGGAAATCATGAAAAAGATCAGCAACAGGAAAACGCAGTCGACCATGGGCGTCATGTCGACGTACGGCTCCGTTCCCCGGGCACGTTTGGGCAGGAAGGCCATCGGCTAATCCCGCAGCAGATCGACCAGGCGCAGGGAATAATCCTCCATGCGCAGAATCAGTTGCTCGACCCGGTTGCTGAGAAAACGATGGCCGAGGATGACCGGAATGGCCACGATCAGGCCGAAGGCCGTGGTCAGCAGGGCTTCGGAAATTCCGCCGCCGAGCGTTTCCGGGGTGCCGTGCCCTTGGGCGGCAATCACCGAAAAACACTGGATCATCCCGGTGACCGTGCCGAGCAGACCGAGAAGCGGTGCCAGGGTGGCGATGGTGCTGAGCAGGCCGAGGAAACGCATCAACTGGGTCGCCTCACGCTGTCCCGCCTCATCGACGACAGCCTTGATCTCGGCGCGCGGCCGACCGGCATTCTTCAAAGCCACCAGATAGATGCCGGCCAGTGGCGCCTCCGACCGATGACACACGGCCAGGGCTTCGTCCAGGCGGGTCTTGGCGACCAGCGGCTCGATTTCATGCGCCAGTTCACCGGTCTGCCTGCCGATCCGGTAATAACTCCAGCAACGCTCGAAAAAGACCCCCAGCGCCACAATCGAGCAAAGGGCAATTGGGTACATGACCGCGCCGCCCTTGAGAAACAGTTCCCACATACCTGGTCCACCCTCCCGGGAAGATGCTGCCGCCGCGGGTTGCACGGCTCTTGACAATCAATCCTGCATGTTAGGAGTTTTTTACAGGAAACTCAACGGAAATCCCCGGTCATTTCAGCAAGCAACTGGCGGAACTGCCGGCAGGTTGCCTCCAGATGCTGCGGGATGACCCGGACATCGGCAAACACCGGCATGAAGTTGGTATCGCCGATCCAGCGCGGCACGATGTGCTGATGCAGGTGACCGGTAATCCCGGCGCCGGCCGCCGCCCCCAGGTTAATGCCGATATTGAAACCCTGCGGACTGAACGCCCGGGCGAGCAGATCGCGGCACAACACCGTGAGTCGATGCAGTTCGGCGGCTTCTGCCGGTTCGAGCAGTCCGGGATCGGCCAGATGCCGCAGCGGGGCGACCATGAGGTGCCCGTTCGAGTAGGGAAAGCGGTTCATGATGATGAAGCAGTGCTCTCCCCGGTGCAGCACCAGACGCTCTTCGTCGTGCGCGGGTTCGTCGAGGCAGAAGACGCATCGGTCGGCGGCGGGAGCCTGTACGTAATCAAGCCGCCAGGGTGCCCAGAGACGTTCCATATCCAAGATCTCCTGTCCTAACGACCCCTCCGGCCTTCGGCCACCTCCCCTACTTTGCAGGGGAGGATGTTCCCCCTTGCGGAGCAGGGGGGATGTCGCGCCTGCGCGACAGGGGGGTCAAAATTCAAGTGTCAAGAGGGATGATTCTCCCATGAATCCTGCCGTTTTCGATCTCCAGCAGACCCACGCTCTCATAAGCCATGCGCCGACGGTCGGTGACACTGCCCGGATTGAACAGCAGCAAATCCCCCAGCCGTTGACAACAGGGCATGTGTGTATGACCGAAGACCAGGCAGTCCAACGGCGTAGCGGCGAATTCCGGCAGAATCCTTTCGACGATGCCGGCAGGAGCACCCCAGCCGTGGATCAGGCCGATACGCAGGCCACCGACATGTATTACCCGCTTTGGCGGAGTTTCGCCCGAAGCCGGATCCATATTGCCGCGTACCGCGTAAACCGGGGTTGGCAGAAACGCCGAGAGCAATCCTGGGGCAACGATATCTCCGGCGTGAAGGATCATCGCGGCCCCCAGGAAATGCCGCGCTGCGAGCCCGGCGAGAAAACGGTGATCCTCCGGTCGGCCGGCGAGATGGGTATCAGCGATCACGCCTATCCTGATCGGTGCCGACGGGGCATTGGCCACTTCGCTCATCTGCCTCTTTTAGCCCCCTCCCTGCTGTCTGTCAACTCGTTGATATCGCTTGACGCCAAGGCAAATACGGGTATGTTTGAAACGGTCCGCCAGGCAGGCCGGAGAACAGGCGTCAAAACAGTGTTTTCCCTTGACAACGTCCCCCCTGCGGGATTATCTATCGTTTTTATCCACGCTAAAAAAATTTACTATTAACAAAAAACCGGCAACTTATTCATCGGCCCCGAAAACGGGGCGGCAACCGAGGAGGCAAAACACCATGTCGAAACGCCAGGAAGCCCTTGACTACCACAGCATGGGGCGCAAAGGGAAAATCGAGGTCATCACCACCAAGCCGTGCGCAACCAGCCGCGACCTGTCGCTGGCCTACAGCCCCGGCGTCGCCGAGCCGTGCCTGGAGATCGAAAAAGATCCGGCCATGGCCTACGAATACACCGCCAAAGGGAATCTGGTGGCCGTCGTTTCCAACGGCACCGCGGTCCTTGGCCTCGGCGACATCGGCGCCCTGGCCGGCAAGCCGGTCATGGAGGGGAAAGGGATCCTCTTCAAGCGCTTTGCCGACATCGACGTGTTCGACATCGAACTGAACACCAAGGACTCGGACGAGTTGATCCGCACCGTCAAGATCCTCGAACCGACCTTCGGCGGGATCAACCTCGAGGACATCAAGGGGCCGGAGTGCTTCTACATCGAAGAGAAGCTCAAGGAGATCATGGACATCCCGGTCTTCCACGATGACCAGCACGGCACGGCGATCATCGCCAACGCCGGTCTGCTCAATGCCATGGAGATCACCGGCAAGAAGATCGAGGAGATCAAGATCGTGGTCAACGGCGCCGGCGCCG
>Ga0129297_10000361_pt1 | contig 21592 bp, 22 predicted proteins | sample I18A1metaG_FD_94708 | JGI IMG/M metagenome (GOLD analysis project Ga0129297, IMG submission 94708) | Lake sediment bacterial and archeal communities from Gulf of Boni, Indonesia to study Microbial Dark Matter (Phase II) - ​I18A1 metaG | ecosystem: Environmental > Aquatic > Freshwater > Lake >... | reverse complement strand
TTTGCACACCAGTGCACACCAACGACGTGGGGAGAAGCAACAGAGAAGCAGTAGAGCCGCAACTTTATTTCAGAAGAAGCGTTAAGAACGTGTGAAACTTTTGAAAGGTCAAACATTAACGCAACAATAGAAAATCCATTTGCATAATCTGAAACTTCTAAATAGTCTCTTTCCCCGTAGTTAGAGCTAACTGAAAAACCGTCGACGTATGTGTCTGCTAGAGGTATAATAGCTTCAGGTTTCGAAGCGCTTGTAATAAAAGATGAGGAAACGAAGAGTATAAGAAGAATTGTGGGCACCAGAATTTTGTGCATCATGCTACATCGTGTCAAACTTGTACTTGCCCTTATTAAGAGTTTTTCGGGCTGTGCAAGGTTATTCTTTTCCGATTCTTCTTATGAGATTGATAAGTGCGTTTTTCAACGATGCATACAAAAACATAGACTTACGTAAAACATAGGAGACATAGAAGAAATAGGGAAGGTTAGGTTTGTTGTCTAGGTTTAGGTTTTCGTAATGAAGAGTATATACGCGTACGCGCGAAGTAAATCGTTGTTGCGATAAAGACTACTGTCATTTCAATAAAGACGTACATCAAGTTAAGGCTGCTAGCTATTTCGCCTGCAAATTCGTACTTTGACTTTAGTTCATTGAAACTAGACTGTAGAGATGTATAGTTAGAGAGAAGGCTATAGTAAGTAAAGTTCAGAGAATCATAACTTGTTTGCAGATTGTTATGGTCGTTTTGTAATGAATCGAAACTCGACTGAAGTGAGTTACGGTTTGCTAGCAATTCTTCATAGTTCGTTAGAAGAGTATTATAATTGTTCTCAAGAATGCTATAATTTGCTTGTAAGTTGTTGTAGTTATTTTCCAAATCGTCATAGCCTGTTTGAAGAGAGTTATAGTCTGCCAGCAGTTGATTATAGTCTGTCTGAAGAGTGTTGTAACTACTTAGCAATGAACTATAGTTTGCTAGCAATTCATTGTAATTAGTTTGTAACAAGTCATAGTTTGCAAGTAATTGATTGTATGCTACCTGAAGGTCTTCATAGGGTTTGTTTCTTAAGTAAGTGACTCTAAATACGCCATCATTAGACTGACTCTGCCACGATGACTCACGCCAAACCTTCCAAGAGCAAGATGTCTGACTGATATTAAACCGGGGTCCACACCCTCTGGGATGTCCACATTAAAGTATTGGTCTTCAACTACGCCAGAAGACAAGTCTACATTGTAAAAGGCATAGAAAGAATTGAACCATCCTAAATAGCCTTCAGACTTGGAACCATAAATCCTGAAGCGTATGGTGACCTCTTGAAGGTCCTCTCTTGCCTCAACTCTTACTCTTATAGTCATTGTTTCGTTTGGATATGCTTGATAAGGGGCATAGACTTCGACATTCAGACCTTCCCAAAAGAAAGTCCAAACAAGTCTCGTTTCAGTAGCATTAACAGAGGATACAATAAAAGATAGAAGAAACATTAAAGTCAGAAACGCAATTATTCTTTTCAAGATATCATCTCCATTTCATTTGTGACAATACCTATTTCGGTCAGTGGCTAATTAAAAATTGCGGAATGTACACGTTTCATGGCTATCATCTTTGTATGCAGTCTCACATTTCTGTCAACAATATTGGAAGATGCAAGGAACTTCCTTGACAACTGCGTGCATTTAGAAGGTGGAAAAGTCGATCAACTAGGAAAACTTGAATGGAGATTGAATGAGCGTAAGTGAATATACGCGCGCACATCTTGTGTCATGCCACTGGACTAGAAGCTAAAAAAGAAGATGTGTTGCCCAAGCGAATGCTCTAATCGGATATCTCATACTACTATGTTTTTTGGGTTCTTGACTCGAGATATCCCATGTCCAACTGTCCTTATTGTAAGACCAAGGATCTTCTGGTCTTAATCGTTTGTTCCGTGAAACTTGATGATCTCTCTTCTTTTGGCACTATACCATATCTTGCTGCACAATTTGAGCATCTTAATTTGCAACTATTGCTATAAGTGATAGAGACTACTAAACTGCCTACATCGAACTTCTCTGCACAATCATAACATTTGAGAAGCTTTTGGTTTTTGGAGATTCTAGTAAATATACGTTTTGTTATCCTGTAGACTTTTAGCATATGTTCACCATGTGCACACTAATAAAAACAAGCAAACTAGGAAAAATGCCTTAAGTGTAACTAGTTGGTAGCAAAATGTGCAACCTTACCTTTTTCGTTAAATATTTTGAGTGTAACCGACTGATAGCAAAATATGAAACCTTGTTTTTACATTGAAAAATCTTTTTATCCTTGAAGTTCTAACTAAGATCTGGGGCTCTCTGGTTGAGGCGAAAGAATGCCATTGCAGTTCTTTACCTTATCCTAACGTTTGTAATGGTAGCCTTTTTTCCCCTTATTCAAGAAAGTTCATTATTGAAAGCCTACGTATTGGTGATATATGGCGCTGCATTCATGTTTCTCACTGTTGGGATAATAACCTACTTAATGATATTCCCTGAAATTGTGCTTGAAAAAGATCAGAAACTCAACCCCCCCGAAGAAGGATTTGTAGATCAGTTTGAGGATGTCATGAAAGTTTTGCGTGAAGATGAGAGGAAAGTTTGTATGGCACTTTTGAAAGAGGGCGGAACCGCATTACAAAAGAATGTAAGGTGGGTAACGGGGCTGTCAAAAGTGAAAACTTATAGAGTAGTATCGAGGTTGGCTAGTCGAGGAGTCATTGCAGTAGAAAAGAATGGCAAAGAAAATAGGCTATTGTTAGCCCCTTGGCTATATAAGAATAGTGCGAACAAGAACCCCCAACAGTCCGAAGCTTTGAATAGCATTCAGCAACCACAGAACAGTCCAAAACCTCGTCACAATGAGTAAAACAACCACACGAATATATGTGCACAGTACCTCAAACAAGCCCTTAACCTAACCCTAAAAAGTTCCTATAAAACAAGGTGGCATAATCCTAAACGATGGCATGTACCTGTGGCACATTTATGCTGAATATGTGCAGAATAATGATGCGCATGGAATAGATGAGACGGCTACGATATTGCGCACATTTGATAAAATATGAATCGCGTATAATATCCTACATATCTGCTAACTTCACGATTGAGTTTCAGAGATTTCTTCGAAGTATGGACAATAGAACTCTATTCCGTTTGCGTGATGATGATTAACCAATAGTTCATAATAGATTCTTACATCGCTAAACACTTGTTCGCTTGTTGCGTTGACATGGATCGAGTATTCCTCAGACATGAACGACTCTCGGTTATCAAGAAGATCAATTGATAGCGTGAAGTCAGCATCTGTGTAACCTGAGTTGAACAGTGTATAATTTAGCAGTACATATTCGTGTTCCCAATTTACAACTACGACTTTCCATTGATAGCTGACCAAATGAACCAGAGGTTTTTTTAGGTATTCCAACTCGGCAATTTGCGAGGTAAGTTCTATCAAGTTAAAGGCACACCACACATTCAAACAGATAGAAACTCCTAATGTACATATTAAGGCAGCCATAATTGCATGTTTTTTTGTTATGTTCACTCTTCTTTTCACATCCTTCAATGTTAATCACATCGTAAACTTTTTAACTTTTTAATTCTTTGCTAATTTTTCATGCGTGACCCTCTACGATCTGGTTGAAACTTACTGCATAGTCATGCCCACGCGCATGCGCACATGCGAGGTGATTATTGTTGCTTTTGCTGGAAAATGGTGTGGATAGAAGTTTTTTATGGAGTTTAGTTCTAGTTTTATTCTAAATACAGACTTGAACATGGAAAGACTTTTAAAGGTTTTCTTTGAACATATTGTTTACGCATTATATGCGTTTAGTAAAAAAAAGAGGAATAAGAAATGAAAATGTCAAAGAATATATTGTTGGCGATCGCATTAATCTTAACGACGTTCTTGGCTACGTTTGCTATTTTAGGGCAAACTGCTTTTTCTACGCAGTACATAAATGTGGATAACTACTGTTGGATTGAAGGAGTGCTTCACAATGACACTTACACGTTGTATCCGTATGCTCAAGAGAGTATGGACATAGGGTTTTCAAAGTACGGTGAAATGATCGGCTATAACGAAGCCACACATATAGGGCTTGGGCTACAATATCCTGGGTATTCAGGTGCAGGCAATACTTACGATCAGAAACTAGCGACTTCTATTGATCCTTTCTGCAACGAAAAGATAGGCGTTGACTGGTGGATGAACGGATGGTTCATAGACATAAAGTATACTCCACTAGGTGGAGAAGAAAATAGGGAGATTTGGGCTTTCGCTATGTTTAGTGATGGTTCTCAGCATGGAGGCGACTGGATAGTGATGCCTTCTGTGGCTGAGAGTTCCACAGCTAGACCCTTATGGCAAGAGAATCCACCTTACGCTAATCCTTCTTCCTCTGCATACTCGGGAATAGTTACTCCTATACCGGATAGTGGTGGAAGGAAGACCAATGGCTACTGTGAGACAGATCCCATGGAGATCATCTATAACGGACCGAGAAGATTTGTAGCTATTTGCAGAACAAAGATCAGTGACGTAGGTGCTGCTGCGGATCTGGTTGACCTAACTTTTACATTCATTTACAACAAAGCAGAGAAGAATGTCATCATACTTAAGGACATTAAGCGGTTATACGCGAAAAGTGATATGAATATACAGTTTGGCAACCGTGGCGAGTGGGACCTCGGCATCTATCCTGCAACTGACTCCTATATACACTGGTACACTGATGAACCAGTCGAATATTGGGACCAGGATGGTCTTGGAACAATTACTCTCCCTGAAGAAAAGGACTCTTTTGAATTCTTCAAAGACTTTTTCTTACTCTACAAGTATCCGAAGAAGTGGTGGGACACAGTACCTTCTAGCGAGATACCAACCTCTGTCTGTGACGAATGGACAGAATCTATGAGGGCATTCCCAGGTGGTCGTTATACAAACGACATATCATGGAATGAGACGCAACCTACTTGCTACGGTAGCGATTGGCACTATGATAAAACTATAAAGGAACACTCATACGCTGTGGCTCAGGTAATAACCAAAGCAGGTGACTATGTGGGCGCCTTGGCCGTTTGGCCTCACCCAGAGTTCTGGGCTGCTCACAACCTTTACTACCCGCCAAAACGCACTACGACTGCAGGTGGAGGGAACAACCCATCCTCTCTATCACTTATGCTTACACCAATATCAAGGCTGCTTGAATGGCACAAATGGACTGTGACTGAGGACCCAACAAGCCCCTCATATCCAAACGGCTATTTAGCCGACAGAGACGACGTATGGGTTACAATGGACGATGTAGTATATGCGACGGGTGGCACAAAAGAACCAATCATTCCGTTCACGATCTATGAACACGACTTCAGGCTAAAATCGGATGTACCTTCGTACAGGATAGTATCAGTTTACATGTTGACCGATAGGCACGATGCTGATGACAGAGATGCATTGAGGACACCGAATACTGAAGGTTGGTCCAATGGCTACAACAAGATTGACAGGGAAATCCAGTATCAACTTGACGAAATCTTTAACCCATGGGACATCTACGATGCAATGCACAAAAACACAAAGAGCTGGGTAGAATTCTATAACAAAGGTGTTGATGATCCAACTACTCCTTGGACGTCAGAAAACATTAAAGCTTGGGATGGCGTAAAATACTATTGCATCCAACTTGACTCTGAAAGAGAAATAGAGTCTGGCTTACGGATTCCTAGCCTACCAGTCTATCCGGGAACTGAGCCTGGAGTTCGTCCGACCGATTGGGACAATATGCATGGTCTTTGCTGGGACGCATACTGTGCCGACACTGAGAGGGTTCTCGTAGACACAGGCTCTGGATATGAGTTAATTCAAAGAGCAGTAGGTTTTGGCATTCTCACCAAGCCGGCGAATTATAAGCCTAGTTCTCTTTACAGCTACAACTTCCTCGATCCCGTTCCATCCAAAACGCGCCATTACTACACAATTAACATGACTACAGGAAGAATATGCTTCTACAAGTATAACTCGGCTATAGGGGTTTTTGAGGCATGGTATCTGCCCACAGGTTCTATGGTTAAGGTTCTATGGTCAAGTGAACATGAAGCAACAACTGCTGAACAGTGGGACGAAAACGACTTACTATATCCAATCAACAATGAGACCTTCCAATTCCCACTACACCACGACATAATTGCTGAGTACAAGCCTTATACAGAAGTGTTCCTAATTGAACAACCACCCGAGCGTCTCTTAGAAGGACAACGCGCGACCGCATACTATGCCTTTGTCGCTGGTCCTGTGGGCAAAGCTAACATAACAGTCTATAACGTTCCCTTCTGCACGGAAGTTGACGTGAAGTACTGGGACAACGCAACGGATATATGGAGGGAAGAGAAATTCCACAAAAGCGTAAGTGGCACAGGCACTCAGCAGTTCAACTTAACGTATGCATCAAACTACACTGAGAAAGTGTGGATTCACAGCGAGAAGGCTCTATTAGGCGGAGACTATGTCTTCAACAACGCAAGCAAAACCTTGTATATGCAAGATCCAGTATCGGACGGACAATGGCTCCTAGTCAACTACACCGTCAGCGGCGTCAGCTATGCAAACTTCTTCCTCGGCGACGGATCAACAACAGAGTTCACACTAGAAGAATATCCTGACGTAGGCAGCCTAAACGTGTCCAACACAGAAATACTACAACAGATAGTGAATTATACCGCTTCTGAGGTATCACTAGGAATCAGAGTTCCAAAAGAAGACTGCTACTGGAAGACAGGCGGCGGCACCTATGAGAACGGAACATGGGAAAAATTCGGCGACTGGGAAGAAAGAGAATGGATACACGTAACTGAAAACAAGACTAGGGGCAACTGGATAATACGCGAAACAAGCACCTGCGACGAACTAGTCATGGATCAACCACCACTCAACGATACACAGACACCTTTAGGCTGGCCTGGACAAGAGCTTAAAATAGTCTTTAAAGTTCCAAGCGGACGCTGGGAATGGGGCATAGTTGGAAAACCAGCAGCATCCGTAGACTCACTTGGCAACACAATGGTCGTTGCAGCCTTCAAGAACAAACTAATAGAATTCGGACTCGGCGGCCTAGACGTACAAGACGTTACCTTTGGACCGAGAATCCCATCGCTGATAAGCGAGTCCGTTAGCCCAGACAGCATTGGCAGATATCACCTACACGACGACTGGTGCTATTCACGCACCGGCGACCCCGAGGCCATGGACACATCGTGGCCAATATCAAGCTCCAACATAATCAGCGTAGGCGGAACAGCCGTCAACAAAGTAACATTATACTTCAACGATTTCGCAGAGGCACTAGTAGGCACAACAGTACGCGGCACCCACGGAAGAGCAGGCATCTACGCGGTGACCTGCTGGGACAAAGCATTAGTTACGTATGGCTTCTATGAATTCCCAGCCGCAGTGACAGACCGCTACGGCTACGCAATCATCACAACATACAAAGACAAAAACGGAACCATAGGCTTCATGGTCCACGGATGGAGTGGACAAGACACCTACTACGCTGCGAAATGGTTCGACGAATACAAATTCGAACTACAACACATCAACCTACACGTAACAGACCTAATACTGGAAATCGATTACAAGTACAGCGATGGCACACTAAGGTGCGTACCACTAGTCTCAATCCTCGAAAAACTTGGAACAATAAGCGAGAAACCACAACACGATCCTTAAAATCGCCACAACCCCTTTTTCTTTTTTTTCTCCATTTTTCTAAACAAGAAATCATACGGAAAATCTTTCCCCCAACCCTTTTATCACGTAATCCAATTACTCTAATATCATACGTAAGAGAAGTCGAGATATGAACATCAAATTTCGTTTCGCTGATCATACAAACAAAAAAGAATGGAACAAAATCGTAGAGAAGAGTGTCCAATCTGAAATTTACCACTCGTTTGAATGGGGAGAACTGCTTGAAAGAACCTACAACATCAAAGTTTTTCGACTCGTCGCTGAAGTAGATAACACAATAGTAGGCATACTACCATTCGTCTACTTCAAAAACCCCATATTCGGTCGCAAGATAATCTCACTTCCGTTCTCCGACATAGGCGGATTCCTACTACTCAATGAATATCATGGTCTCTCACTCAAGTTCATTAAAGAACTTGTCAAAACCGCAAAAAAATGGAATGCAAACTTCATCGAATTTCGACTACTACAAGAGAACGCAAAGGATTTATCGAGCCTTAATTTTACTTGCGGTCATCAAGCCTTCACCTATAGACTTGACACGACAAAACCCTACAAGGAAATATGGCGCAACTACAGCAAAAAAATCAGACACAACATTAAAAAAATGAAAAATATGGGTCTAAGAATAAGAGAAGCCCAAAGCGAATATGACCTCTACTTATATCACAACATCTACCTGAAAAGAATGAAAGATTTTGGAACACCACCCGCACCCTTTTCATTCTGGCGGAACATGTGGAACATTTTTTATCCAAAAGGAAAAATGAAATTAATATTCACCCTTCTGGATGACAAGGAAATAGCTGGATTCACAGCCCTTCTCTTCAAACAGAAACTGTACTTCATCTATAACGTATCCCTAACAGAATACTGGAAATACTACGGCTTAAACGAGTTACTTTTCGACTGGTACATAAAGTACGCATGCGAGAACCAATACGAACTAGTTGACTTTGGAAGAACAAGAAAAAACACAGGAGTTCAACAATTCAAAGAGAAAGGATGGGGAACAAAACGCATCCCCCTTAACACTTACTATCTCTTTCTACATGATAAGGCGAAAAATCCTCTAGAAACAGCATTGCAAACAAATAACATATATGCCAAAGCTTGGAAAACATTTATCCCCACCCCAATTACACCACTTCTCGGATATCTACTCAGAAAGAACCTAGGCGACGTTTAACATTATGCATGAGGTTTAGGCGTCTATGTTGCTCACAGTTGCATTATGAACCCACTGCGCAGCATATGTCCAAAACAAATTTGGCAACAACAAAGTAACATTACGCAAAAATAAGTATGTAACCTTCCCTACAAAATTCATTGGAAGCATCATAATCTTAAGACTAGGCTTCTTAAGAAATACAACTTTCTTAAACCCAAACTTAGAATATAAACGAAAAGCCCTCACATTACTACTAAAAACTCCCAACAGAATAAAACCAAGATGCCATTCTCGCGCTATGTCAATCGTTTTCTCCAGTATCTGACTGCCAATTCCTCGACCACGCCATTCCTCACAAATATACAATGTAAGAATATTGAATACACTCCGTATACCACATACAGCCATAAAATCACCATTGTCATCTACATCAACAACCAAAATCTTAGAAGGCAAAAAAGCATTAGCCCATGGAACATTTGTCAATTTCGACTTCAAGACTTCTCCAAGCCCAAAAACAAACTTCACAGTAGGTCACCTCTAAACCCTAATTTTTTCCAGCATGTCTCGAATAGGCACCTTTGGACAGTCAAAAGTCTCAAGAAGGCTCTTCATAGCTTTAAGCGTGTATTCCCCACAACGCCTAGTAACATGAAAACGAAAACCTCGCAACCTTGGAACATCAGGATCCACATCAAACGGGTGAACATAAAGAATCACAGGCAACCCTCTACGAAGAAACCATTTCACCGCCGCCTTTACATAAGTCACCCCAAAATTCCTCAAAAACCATCCCCCGCCAGCAGGCAAACGTAAATAAGGAAAAACTGCAACAGGCACTTCAAAAAACTCCCTTTCCCCCACACCAATACGATACGGACAAAGCGAAGCACCGTAATTACTCCACCAACCAGGTATTCCCAACGACGGAACAACAGAAGAATCATAAACATAACCCATCTTACTCAACAAAAAAACAATCGCAGGATTAATTCTGGCAAATGGAGCTCTAAACCCAATAGGCACCTCCCCAGTAGTCTTCGCCAAGAAACCACGACTCCTCCTCTCCATCTCCTCCAACTTACTTAACGAAATCTTCGTTAAATCCACATGAAAATATCCGTGAGAAGCAACTTCATGACCCAAACCATAAATTTCCTCAATCATCTCTGGAAAAAACTCGGCAACCTCGCCTAACACAAAAAAAGTGGAACTCACATGATGTCTTTCAAAAAGATTCAGAATGCTTTGCAGTGGTCTTATGAATGTTCCTTGTGGAGGTTTATGATGTTCCATTGTACGGTGGGCACTTGGCCATAAACCATGAAACCCTTCTTCCACATCAACTGTTAAAGCCAACATCAATATCTACCTACTCCTGTTACACTTATATTCGTTTTAGCGCGCAATCAGCCATTAACGCTATGATCCTAGATCATCACGCAAATAATTTTGCATACACGCACAGAAACAAAGCACCCACTCAGACCCACCGCAACCCCAAGAGCGCGCGTGGGCACAACAGGACAAGACACCTACTACGCCGCCAAATGGTTCTGGGAAGAAGGAATACCTACAAACTGAGAACCGCGGAGTCACAGACATCGTACTGAAAATAACCTACCCAACAGCAGACCCAACACACCCAACGGTGAGCATAAAAGAACGCCTAGGCACAATCAGCGAGAAGACACCACACGAAGACCCATAAAGTCGCCAAAACCCCCTCTCTCTTTTTCCATTTTTTTTAACAAAGACAAGAAATAGCACCGATGCCAGAAGAGACTATGTCCACCCATATAGACAAGCCGTCTAACCCACTCATACCACAACCAGCTTAAAGCAGAAAACCTAACAACAAGGAGGCGAACCCGCAGCATAAGCAATTTTCTCAATATAGACCTATCGGTGACCTTTTATACTGGTATGCTAAAAAACTTTAACCACATAAGAGGAAGAAATCTTGCAAAAAACCATGATAAAACAGTCTCCTCTTGACGAAGATTTTAGACGACACACATCCGAACTCCTGTCATCTGCTAAGAAAAACATTTTAATAATTGCAGGAGAAGTCGGATCATTCAAATTCTTCGATTTGAGAATGGTTGCAAAAAAAGCTCATGAACGAGGCGTTCGGATCAGAGTATACGCAAACCAGCCGTCTATTGGCATCATAAACAAGTTATTGACGTACGGGGTTGAACTATACCTCGGAGAGAAGAAGGTTAGAGACCACTACCTAGTCGTCGATGGAAACTCTTGGATACACTCTGAGGAGCATCCGCCAGACCAAATTGGATTAAGAAAGGGATACGTTTATAAAAACGATCCAAAGGGAGCAAGCAGAATTATCAAGCTATTCAACGAATTAATTACCAAAGCAAAGAAAATAGAAGAACCGAAGTGGGATGAGGACCCATTATGGTTTATGCTTCAAAACCCGCTAGATTGGAGTGTGGAAACAAATTCTTCAAAATTCGACGAGGAATTTCCGCGATAACCGAAAAATTCTTCGTAGATACAACAGTCTTCATAGCAGCATTCAATGTAAGAGACAAATTTCACGAACCTGGATTAAATCTGCTAAAGGAAGCTTTTGAAAGAGCATCATTGCTTTATACCTCCGACTACATCCTTGACGAGGCCATATCAGCTGTTTGGAGCGCAACAAAAAGACGAAACCACATGTTAAAGGTAGATGAAGCCATTCAAGATTCTGGCAAGATCGAAACAATTTCAGTTACTCCACAAATACTGTCTTCCGCTAAAGCCTGCTTAAGAAAATACGACAACCTAACCTTATCACTCACCGATTGGGTGAGCGTAATAACAATGCGGGACAATAACATTCTATACATTCTGTCCTTTGATGCAGATTTTGACAAAGTGAAATCAGTTAAAGAATTCTCCTTCGTTACTCGACTTACTGAACTAAAATACTTTTAATAATATTCATGCTCTTGTCAGGAGAACCAACAGCCCATCCGAGAACAGAAATACTTCCCATTTTTCCAACAAAAGAGAAGAGGCTCTCTAACCCATATATAGGCAAACCGTCTAAACCGCTCATACCACAACAATCACGCAAACAACTTTCCACACACGCAGAAACAACACACCCACACAAACTCACCACAAACACCCAAATGTGCAAGACAAACCATCCTTAAAAACACACGAAACTGAAACACCTTATTCTTGAAAATCCGCCCGAGAATGCTATAAAAAGAACGACATTGAAAAAACGAGAAAGACGCTCAGAATAGAAGCCTAAGAAAAACACGCACCCAAGAAACCGAAATAGTAGCTTTTTCCAAATACATCCTAAAAGTCCTATGGGAACAACTCTTCGAAAGAGAACATTAACAGTACACACATGCCTATGTAATAATTTCCCATTAACAAGAAGGAAAAATCTGAACAAACTAGCGTAATCCAATAAACTTTTCTACCCCCAAACACTCTAACACAACAACAAAACGAAAGGATAAAGCGCTATGAGCGAAATACCAAGCGAAACAGCTGAAACACCCTTCGTCCAAGCCGATTTTGAACGAATAACCACCTTAGTCTCCACAGAATTTCAAATAGAAGAGGCCTTACTAGAACATAACATCCCAACATACTATCTAAAACAACCGCAAGAAACTAAACATGCTTTTCTCAGACTATTAAAAAAATTGGAAGAGATGAATTTTATAGCAATTCTGCGTAGACATGATGCTAGAATTGTCCTAAAAATTATTCCCAAGCCTCCAACAAAACCAAGTAATATTCTGATTAATTGGTTGTTGTTTTTTGCAACTATTGGAACAACCTTCATTACGGGATATATGCTGTCCGGAGACTTGATCGATCCTCTTATCGGTGGAGCTATGTTCACTATGGCAATAATGGCTGTGTTTGGCATACATGAAATGGGCCATAAGTTAACTGCAAACAAGGAAGGAATAGAGGCCACACCACCATATTTTATTCCTGGTCCACCACCAATAAACGGTTTTTTGGGAATTGGAACTTTTGGCGCTGTTATAATGCAGAAGTCGTTTCCACAAAATAGGGACACGTTATTCGATATAGGTGCAAGTGGTCCGATTCTTGGGTTTATTCTAGCTTTAATAGTTAGCATTGTTGGACTTATGTTTTCCCCGCTTCATAAAATCACAGGAACAGAAAATTTCCTTCCGTCCCCCTTAATCTTCGACCTGCTTGCCATATTTATTGTAAAACTTCCGCAAGATTATGTTATTTCCTTACATCCTGTTGCTTTCGCTGGTTGGGTCGGCATGATAGGAACCATGTTTCAGTTGTTTCCTGCTGCGATGCTTGATGGTGGTCATGTTTCGCGGTCACTGTTCGGTGAGAGGACGCGAGGAGTTTTGACGTTTCTTTCCATATTATCCTTGATTATTATAAGCTGGCCGATGGCTATTTTTGTTTTGTTTTTATCTATGCAAAAACATCCAGGTCCCTTGGACGATGTTTCCAGTCTGTCAACAAGCAGAAAACTATTAGCGATAGTATTAGTTGTGATTTTTGTGCTCTCTTCGTTCTTACATTATTTCATTTATATGTTATTAGAACTCTTAAGACTTTGAAATGTTGCCGTTGTGGGCTATTTGTATTTTTGTTGGACGGACAGACAGTAAGATTTATTAAATATTGCGATATTAGACGTCTGACAGATAAGTACATAAAAAACAAAAACACTATTTCAGGTGAATCGCACGAGGGGAGCACTAATCCTAGTAGTTTTCTTTCTGATGTTTACATTTGCGTCTCTGCTTATCCCTTCGCCAATGTTTCCAGGAAACTTTTTCTGCACGCTGATTGGAGAATCAGTAAGTGAATATGCGGAATATTTGAGTGCGGTTTTTAATGGTCTTTTTTATGGCGTCATCTTGTGGATAGTTTTTACTGTTATAAGTGGGAGACTTGAAGTGGAAAAGTAGCTGAGACGATTTTTCGACGATTTAGGTTTTGTCTTCTGGTTGTGATAGAAAACCTACAAGCTTAATGGTGATTCCACACTTGTTACACGTCAACATTAATTCTGCTAGTTCGTCGTTCTTAACTTTTGTTTCAACGATTTGGTAAACCTCTTCAGATTCGTCGTCTGGAGATATTATACTTCCACATTTGGGACATGGAAAAGCTCCATCTCCATCAATCTTCGTCAAATCGACCGTGTACATCATGCTTTTCTTAACAGTTGCCTTTTTCATCATTTTAGATACACTCTTTCATTTTGGTTTACGTTTATTTTCCATGATTAGCCACGAGTATAATTAACAATTATGAAACATCAATCTGTATTAGAAATTCATTTTCTTAACATTGTCTTATAAATGCTCTCTAAAGCTTGACCTCGTTGAGTATTGCAGGGTTTAAATCTTCAAATCTTTTAAACCACTCCCTTCTTTCTCTTTTTAACTTGTCGACGTAAAAGTTGATTTGTTCTTGAGAGTAAAACTTAGATAAATCAAATTTTGTCATTTGCACTCCATTGACTTTTTTAAGCACCAAAGTATCAAAATAAGGATCACGTTTCCAACTTACCGAGTTCCTAACTATTCCCCTTATAATTGCTGCCATTTCTGGTATCTCAACTCTAACAGCTTGCTTGAGAATTTTGTTGCTACCATCTCTTTCCTTTCTGATCTCTCCAATGCCACCCGTGTTAAGGAGGTAACATTGAACCTTACTGCTATGTCTCTTCAAGAAATCGTAGAACCAATTTCCTTCAAAAGCCTCGTCACCAACAATGAAAGGGTTGGTTCCAACTTCCCTTACTGACTCGCCTGTCCGACTAGGGTCGCCTGCTGAGGTTTCCACTGACTCACCTAACATGAAGACCGCCGCAGCTTGTTCAAGAGTCAACCTTGATGCGATAGGTACAACTGTGTTCCGCCTAGTGATGAAGATAATAATCATCCCGTCCAATTCGGCAAGGGCTGGAAGATTTACGCTTTCAGATTTGTCCGCTCCTAAATCGTCTCTCTGTATTATAGCTCTTCCGTTTTCAGTTAAAGTTATATCGTCGAAGTGTACGTTGCCCAGATAGTCGACCATTACATTTTCGAAAATTGTGTTGTGGCTTATAGCTGCCCTGAAGATTATCGGTTGCACTTTCGGATCTAGATACCCAGTTTTAAGATAGAAACCCCTCTCAGATCCAAGTGTTGAACCGTCAGGTCTGATAAAGACTACGTCGTCTTGAACGATCTCTTGGCCTTCTCCATCCTGTAGTAAGCCATGATCATGGCAAGCATGTGTCGTCTTGCCAGTGGCGCTGAGTCCAAAAAGAATCATACTGTACCTCTTAATTTTTCCAGCTACATCTTTCGCCTTGACAATCTTGGCTCCTGCATGAATACCTAACATTCCTTTCTGTTTTGCGGCCCACATGGCCATCCTCAGAAAGCCCTTCTTGGCTTCTCCGTAGTAGTCCGAACCAAGGACATAAGTAACTCCTATTTCAGGGAAGACGAGAATCTGTCTGTCCTTTTCTTGCCACTCTGGCACGTAAAGGAGATAAAACTCTGGTCCGGGTGCTTTGTTCCTAAAAAAAAGAGAGTCTGTCCAACCATATAGGCAAGACGGATCGTTTCTTTTCTATGGACGGACACGTAGAGCGTGCAGTGAGGATTAAAGTAGGAGTTATTGCCCATCGTCCTTTCGACGCAAACTAGTGGTGCTCTCTTAACATATTCATTCACGAATTCTACAGTTTTCGGTGCGTTCCGAAGGATCTCCTTTTGTTTTTGGTCTACTTGACGTTGAAGCACTTTTGGGCTTCCGATATATACTGTCAACCAAGCGCTTCGGTTTTTCACGGTAGATACAAAGTTGTAGTTGCCATAAACTGTCCTGACACCGTATCGTTCCGCTGTGCTCCTAAGCTCTATTGGGTTTGGATAGGCTACATTGTCATTATGACGTAAAGTTTTCATAGTATCTAATACTGTTTGGAGCAAGGCTTTTACATCGTATTCAATATTCTCTTGGATTTGCATTTCAGCACTTCTTTACAAATCGTACACTAATCCAGGGATTTTAGGAAATAATTGTGTTTCTCCTATATGTTTGGCTCCTACCATCCAGCTGACTAGCCTCTCTATACCAATTCCAGCGCCAGCTGAATGCTTTAGTCTTCCCTCTTTCGCCAACTTTAATAGTACTTCATAGTTTTCTTCTTTGACATTGTCTCTTTTCATTTTTCTAACTATTTTGTAGTATTCACGCTCTCTTCTAGAACCAGATAAGACTTCTCCGTATTTAGGTAACATTAGATCATAGTTATCCCAAGTGCCTTTTTCAAAGTCTTCGAAGTCGTAGAATTCTCTAGGGAGATTCGTAACCCAAAAAGGGTCGTTAGCCCTAAAAGATATTTGGGTTTCCCAACTTCTTCCATACTTATTTTCCAGTTCCTTTCTATCGTAAACTCTGAAAGGGTTTTTTGGGGTTCTTAAACTGTAATATCTCCCCAGATATAGCAACTCATCACTCATGTATTTCTTCAGGTTACCTACCAATTTACAGATTATATCTTCAACAAATCCTCTGATGTTCTCTGAAGTAGCGTTCCTCACTTCGAAATCGAGTTGGGTGAACTCGTAAGCGTGTATTCCACTACTTGCCCTATCCCCCCTTTCTATCCTCACGTTTGGGGAAAGTATGAATAATTTAGGATGGGCTAGAGAACAAGCAACCATCTTATGAACTATCATACTCAATGTTGGTCTCACTTTTTCTCCATAAATTTCCACTTCAATTCGTTTTTCGATGGAGGCTCCTTGATCCGGCCATAGTGGGTCCGTTGATTTGGAAAATATTACTGGCAGTAGCCATTCAAAGCCTCTGTTCACAAATTCGCATGTTAGATACTTTAACACATGGGTCGTTATCCTGCTGATACATTGCTTTCTCTTAACTTCGCTTTCGGATAGTTGCTCCAAAGGCTTCGGTATCTTCAACACATTTTCTCTAATAATCTGTAAGCTTTTCTGAGTTCCTGTCTGTCTTTCATCCATATGTTACACCTTTTAGATACTCCAAACAAATCAGTTCCTATTCTTAAAATGTCGAGCCTTTGTTATAAATTTTTTATAAAAAATCCTGCATTTTTTCCAAAAAGATAAGCTTTTATACGTCATTTTATATAAAAATTACAATATGAAACCCGAATTAGATGAGAAGGATTTAGCAATATTAACCTTGTTGCAGAAGAATTGTAAAATGACTGCAAGGGAGATTGCCAGAAAAATTGATTCACCGATAACAACGGTATTCGCAAAAATGAGAAGAATGGAACATCTGGAAGTCATAAAAGAATACAAAGCCATTTTAGACTCAAAAAAATTAAACTTTGGTACAACAGCCTTCATTTTAGCCTCCTTTTCCTACAGAAACGGAGAAACGCCTCTCTCTCAAAGAGTTATTGCTGAGCAGATTGCAAAGTTTCCAGAAGTCCAAGATGTTCACATAATATCTGGAGACTGGGATATTCTGATCAAAATCAAGGAAGAAAGTGTTGATGCTGTCGGGAACTTTGTCATAGACAAACTTAGAACAGTAAAAGGCATAGAGAAAACTTTAACATGCATGGTTTTCGACACCCAAAAAGAAACAACTGAATTAACCCTGCCATTAAACAAGCAATTATTGAAGAAAATTCAGTAAAGGTTATGAATTCATAGCGAGTGAAATTAAAACCAAAGCGATCAAGAAGTGTAGTAGCAATTGGAAAAATTCGATGTGATAGTGGTTGGTGCTGGAACAGGTGGATGTCTAGCTGCAAAAACAACCGCTGAAGCAGGCTTAAAAGTCTGCCTAATCGAGAGGAAAAAAAGGGAGGAAATTGGAGAAAAAATCTGTGGAGACGCCATGGGAGAGCATCACCTAAAGAATTTGGGTTTAGAAAAACCTCAGAACGGCGAACTGGAAAAGAGAATCGAAGGGATTAAAATTTATTCACCAGATTTAGAAACTGTTTTCACAATTGCACATGAAGATTTTGTAGGTTACTTGTTGAATAGGCGCCTTTTTGGGCAATGGCTCTTGAAAAAGGCCTTGGATGAAGGCGCGATTCTTCTCGATTCTACACAGTGTCTAGAACCGATGATTGCGAAGGGTTTAGTAACTGGAGTTTCAGCTAAAAACTTGAAAACCGGCAAGAACATTCAGTTAAGAGGAAAAGTAGTTTTGGATGCCAGTGGTTTTCTGGCAGTAATTCGGCGAAAACTTCCCAAACAAATGAGAATAGAAAATGAAGTTGCAAATGAGGATGTGGAAGCTTGTTATCGGGAAATTAGACAGCTTAGACAAGAAGCTGAAAATACTAAATACTGCGAAATCTATTTTAACCAAAATGTAACTCCTGGGGGATATGCATGGATTTTTCCCAAGAGTGGAGCAAAGGTTAATGCTGGCTTAGGAATTTGTATGCAAGGCAAGTTTCCAAACCCAAAGAGCCAGTTCTATAAACACATTTTAACCAAGCCAATGTTCGAAGGTTCCCTGCTTCTGAACTATGGTGCATGGTATGACCCTACACGCAAGCCCTTAGACAACATGGTTGGAAATGGAATCGCAATCATTGGCGATGCAGCATGCCTAGTAAACCCCATTCACGGTGGCGGAATAGGCCCGTCAATGCTAAGTGGCTATCTTGCTGGGAAGACAATAATTGAAGCCTTGGAAAAGGGTGATGTCAGCCAAAAATCCTTATGGCACTACAACCGCAAATATATGGAAATGTATGGAACAAAACAGGCTGGGCTAGATGTTTTCCGCATGTTGCTTTTGACAAGCCACGACGTAGACCTAAGTTATGGAATGAAATATAAACTCTTGACGGAGGAAGATGTTCTAAAGGCTGGTTTAGGCGAAGATTTTCGTCTGAACATTACTGAAACTGCCAAACGTGTGTTCAGAGGATTAGGAAGATTGCGTTTTCTTAACAAGCTTAGGCTTACAGCTAACTTGATTAAGCAAGTTCAAGCCCATTATAGAAACTATCCGGAAACGCCTGAAAACTTTGAAGGATGGCGAATAAAAACAGAGGCTTTATTCAAAGAAGTTAAGTCTAAAGTTATGGAGTAGATGTTTGGGCGTTCTTTAAATCTGTGGTTGCTCGTTAAGTGAGTGTGAAGTGTTGGCCATATGCGCATTGCAGTTTTAGTCACGGGTGGAAAGGACTCCGCTTTAGCCCTCTACAAAGTCTTAAACGAAGACCATGAAGTAAAGTATCTTGTAAGCATGATTCCACTAAGAGATGACAGTTGGATGTTCCATTGCCCAAACATTCGTCTGGTGGACCTTTTCGCGGAGGCTGTGGATATTCCGCTTGTAAAGGCTGAAACTTTGGCGGTTAAAGAAAGGGAGCTTGAAGACCTTAAGCGGCTAATTGAAGGGATTGATGTGGATGCCATAGTTTCTGGGGCAATAGCCTCCACTTATCAGAAATCAAGAATAGAGAAAATATGCGAACAGTTAAGGCTGAAGTGCATAGCGCCTCTTTGGCATAAAAATCCCTTAGACATTTTAAATGAAATCGTAGACCTCAAATTTGATGTTATTATAACTGGAGTTTACGCGTATGGCTTCAACAAGGAATGGCTTGGAAGGAAAATCGATGATGCCTCCGTTAAAGCTTTAATAGAATTGAATAAGCAGTACGGTGTTTCACTTGTGGGTGAGGGAGGAGAATACGAAACCCTAGTGCTTGACGCGCCGTTCTTCAAAAAGCGAATAAAGATTGTTGAAGCAGAGAAGATTTGGAAGAATCAAAACGGCTATTTTCTGGTTAGAAGAACAAAACTTGAAAATAAATGAATACTGCTTGACGTTAAAAAGCGTGAACTTTATAGTTTACATGTTTGTATTTTAGACTTGGGAAACTTATGGTTGAAGAAGTAGACATAGTAGATTTTCTCAGAGTGCATGATGGTAAAGCATCCTTAAATGACGTTGCAGAGGGTTTGGGCATACCTAAGTATGGACCGAACTCTGCTTATGCGCTTTTGCAATCCTTAAAAACTAAAGGCATCATTGAACGTCGCGCCGAACTTTGGACCTTAGTTGCAGAAGAGGTTAAGCCTTCGGAAAAACCTGCAGAGGTACCTGGACAACCAACAACAGCGGACAAAGAAGTTGTAGTTCCAGAGGTGGAAAAGCTAATGAAAGCTATGGCGAAGACCATAGCAGAAGCAATGAAAACCGCTCAAACTCCAGCAGACGAGTGGGAACTGGCAACAAAACCGATGGCTACAAAAATTGAAAGGAAAGAAGAAAAACTAAGCTCTCTTGTCTTAAGACCGGACGCTGCGCCTGAAGCCAAAAAACCCTTGTTAGGCTTCCCGACAGGGACATTCATAGATAATTTCTTTTTAACGCCGAAAGGAAAATCGCTAAACGGAGTGCCGATATGTGGACAATTTGCAATAACAGGTTTGCCTGGCGCTGGAAAATCAATAATTATGGAAGAAATAGCAGTAAGAGTTGCGGCTTCTGGAAGGAAGGTGCTTTTTGCAACAGCTGAAGACACATGGAAAAGCGCAACTCCACGCTTCGATTTGCAGTCACGCCTAAAGCAGAAGGCGGATATTCTAGGTTTAGACTGGAACAAAATTCGTGAAAACCTTTTTGCGCTTGACACTGTGGCTTATCCGGAGCTGCGAGACTGGAACACTTTTGCGGAAACCTACCGTTACGTTGCTGAAAAGGAGAAAATTGAACTGGCCATAGTTGACTCTGTGACGGTGCTTGAGGCATATCGTGGAGCATTAAAATATCGCGTCATGGAGTTAGCCAGATACAACCAAGTTCACGGCATAACAGCCCTATACGTTAATCAGCGAAGCTCAGAGGTCTGGGACAGTTACGACATGGCAGGCGGCATAGGACTAGCCCACAATCTAGACGGAACAATAATAGTTGACTACGGACATATTTATTGGCAAGACCAACAGATTGATTTAGCCGCAAAAAGAGGAGAATTCATCCGCATATCAAGGGTCTTAGACTGTCGAATGTGTAACTTCGAGAGAAGAAGAATAAAAATTGACATAACACCAGACGGCTTTCTAAAGGCCTTGGAGCCTATACCAAAAACTGAAGAAACAAAACAGTGAAAAAGTAAATGTCAATAGTCAAGCCGCCATCCTTCGAAGAGCTTGTTAAAACCTACGGGTCTCCAAAAAAGGCAATAATTCGCCTAATCGAAGTTGGATTCTCACCGGAACAAATAGAGTGGAAGATGGGCATACCATACTATCGCATACGCCTATACATGGAAGATGTAGAGCCAAAAACAAGCATTCCATTCTCAAAGATTGTGGAAGTCTACGAACGCCTAGCAGTCATTCGCGGAAAAAAGGGAAAGGAAACAGCACTGGCAAAGTTCTTCCAAAACCCAGCCCTCACACTAGATGTTAAAGCCCGTTTCGCCCTAGGAACCCTAACGCAAGAGAGCCTAAAAATCGGGCCAGGCTTAATTGAAAGAAGCATCAGTCTAGCAACAGGCGCCCCAATAGTCGAAGTCAAGTAGCTATTAATTGACTACGGCGAACAGGGCGAAGTTGCCTACCTGCTCAAAAAGCCTAGCTATTCTGATTTAAGGGTTGATGAAGTGTACGAAGCCATTAATC
>Ga0129297_10000360_pt1 | contig 21609 bp, 17 predicted proteins | sample I18A1metaG_FD_94708 | JGI IMG/M metagenome (GOLD analysis project Ga0129297, IMG submission 94708) | Lake sediment bacterial and archeal communities from Gulf of Boni, Indonesia to study Microbial Dark Matter (Phase II) - ​I18A1 metaG | ecosystem: Environmental > Aquatic > Freshwater > Lake >... | reverse complement strand
GAATTTTCGCTGCCGACGAGGTTCGTATCGGCAAAGTCGGCATAGCTCTTCCTGCCGCCGGGGAATATCTGCTCGATGGCCTCGATCTCCTTCGGGGCGACCTTCGGGATCTCGGCAAACTCGCGATATCGCTCTTCCGCGATGTCGGGGAGGCACCCGTACACCACCAGCTTCGATCCGTATTTTTTGCGCATCCCCCTGACCCTGGCGACGGATTCGTCCTCTTCCAGTTTCTTGAATGCACAGGTCCCGAGCAGAATCTTGTCTGCCCCGTCGGGAGAATCGACCAAAACGTAGTCGTTTGCTTCCAGATACTTCTTGATCATCGTCAGGTCGAGCCGGCGCCGGTTGCACCCGGCTTCTTCGATGTATATGCGTCTGCCCACTTGAACCCCCTGTCGCGAAAGAAGAGATTTACCCGTTTTTTCGATACGCCGGAAAGTAGCCGCCGGATGCGCCGTCGCAGGCGGGTGCCCGGCTCCTTCTGCAGAGCCATCGATATCGATCCTGGTCGAAGACGATTCTTCCCGTGTGGAAACTGGATCTCAACGGAGAAAACCCGGACTTGAAGTGAAACAGCGAGTCGCTCGCCCCTCCCAATCCCCCTCCCAGATGGAAGACCCGCGCTCCCTCGTTCCTTGCCCAGCTCCTGACCTGGTTGAACATCAGCTTGGTCGGCGCCTGCGCCAGGTAGCGGCCCGCTGTCCCGCCCAGGTGATAGCCGACGACACCGCTGACGGTTGTGAAGAGCCCGGCGGCGGCGACATCCCCCGAGGGGGAGAGGACGGAACAGAGGTGCAGCCTGTCGCCAAGAGCAGCGCGCAGTTCGTCGAAATATGCGCGCCCGAAGCGGTAGTATGGCTGTGCCTCCAGTCGGTCCATGGTTTCGGAATAGATCGCGATAAAGCTCTCCCAATCGCTCCAGTCATCGACCCTCGCTGCGAAGCCGTCACGGGAGAGCCGTCGGACACCGCGGCGGTGATTGAGGCGCATGCCACTCCAGAAAGCCTCGTCCGAAAGGGTCAGATCGACGTAAACGGTCTCTCCGTGGTGGACGGCCTCGCCATGCCGGCTTAACGCCTCCATCGGAAAGGGGAGCAAGGGATGGAACCTGAGAAAGGCGCTGACGATGCCGGCGTCGCAACCGGACGTCACGAAGCACCGCATCAACGCTTCAGCGTCCTCTTCCCTTTCTGCATGATGGAGCAGCGGAGAGGGGTAGCCATAGGGGCTGACGGCATCCAGCCAGCTTGCCGGTGCTTGCAGCGCCGCCGGCAGGGGCCGGACGACAAGGGGAATCAGCAGGCAGGACTGCCCTTCCCGGACGTAAAAAGCAGCCGCTTCCCCCCCCTCTTGCTTCGCCGCAAATTCGGCGTACGCCGGCAGATGGTAGAAGTCGTGGGAGACTGCCGACAGGAAACCTCTCCATCGAGGGTCTTGAGGGGACAGGAACTCGCCGGTCATGAAGCTGCTCCACCGCTTGCGGAAGGGCGTACCCTACTCTCTCTTGCCTTGCCGACGGCCGCTCGGAACGTGCGCTCCTGGTCGAGATCCGTCTCGACTTCATCCGGATCGGCGGCAGCCCCCTCGCGGGTGATGACCTTCAGGAAGGTCATCCAGAGAATTTTCAGGTCAAGCGCCAGGGAACGATTCTCGACGTACCAGACATCCATGGCCAGCCGCTCATCCCAGGGAACCAGATTGCGGCCATGGACCTGGGCCAAGCCCGTAATCCCCGGACGCACCGAATGCCGTAAGCGCTCCCGCTCGGTGTAATACGGGAGATATTTGGCATAAAGAGGGCGCGGTCCCACGAGGCTCATCTCCCCTTTGAGAACATTGAAGAGCTCGGGGAGCTCATCGAGGCTGCTGCGGCGAAGAAAAGCGCCCATGGGAGTCAATCTTTCTCTGTCCGGAAGTGGATCGCCGCACGCGTCAACCGCGCCGGTCATCGTGCGGAACTTGTACAGCATGAAAGGCTCGCCGAACCTTCCCGGTCGCATCTGGCGAAACAACACCGGGGACCCAAGACCTAGCCGCACCATCGCCGCGGTCAGCAGCATCACCGGCGAGAGCAGTATCACTGCCGCCGTGGCGATCAGAAGATCAGCAATGCGCTTCATCGAGCAGCCCGAGGTTTCCGAGAATGACCCGGTTCACGTCACGCACGTCGAATTTTTCGACCGCCAAGCGCCGGCTCGCCTCCCCCATGGACTGCTGCAGTTCCGGCTGCAGCAGAAACCGTTCGAGAGCCAGCGAGAGCCCTTCGACATCTTGCGCCGGCACGAGAAAGCCGTTGATTCCCGGCCGGACCGTCTCGCGGCACCCCGGAGAGTCGGTGGTAACGATGGCCCGGCCCATGGACATCGCTTCGAGGACCGACCTGGGAATGCCCTCGCGGTAATAGGACGGAAGGACATAAACGGATGCATCGGCGATGGCCGGCCTGACATCGTGGAGGCGGCCGAGGTATTCGACGACGCCCTCTGACTGCCAAGATTCGAGTTCCCAACTTTGGATGGATGTCGGGTTCTTGTCCAGGAATCCCACCAGCCGAAACCGCACCTGCGGATATCTTGACTTGACAATCCGCGCCGCCTCCACGTACTGACGGACGCCCTTCTCCTCGATGAGCCGGGCAATCAGCAGAAACGACGGGGTGCCGGGAAAAGGCGCTGGCCGATAATGCTCTACGTCGACGCCCGACCCGTTGACCAGGACGACCCTGTGCTTCGCATGAACCAGCCCGAGATGGCGGAACAACTGCATGTCGTCGGGATTCTGGAAGAAGACGACCTGATTTTTGCGAAGCGAATGGTAATAGAGCAGCCTGGCAACCCTGTTGACGAGAAGGCGCTTCAGGCCACCACCTGAAAACGCGTATCCCAGGCCGGTGATCATCGATGAAACCAGGGGCACCCTGGCGAGGCTCGAGGCCAGTGAGCCATAGATGACGGGCTTGGTGGTGTAACTGAAAACGACGTCCGGACGCTCCCCGCGGAGAAGGTCATGCAATGAACGGATGCTGCGCAGATCGCTGAACGGATTGGTGCTGGCCCGGTCAAGGGAGACCTGGAGATAGCGGACGCCGAGCCGGTCGAGCGCAGCACGGTAGGAGCCGACGTCATCGGGGGCTGCCGCCGACACCCGATGCCCGCTCGCAACCATCTCTTCGATCAGCTTCCCGCGAAAGTTGATCAGAGAGCTCACATGATTGCTCAGCACAACGACCTTAGCCATGGATGTCTTTATACCGTCCATTAAATACGTTGAATAAAATCTAAACAAATAACCCTTACTATCAATCAACTAGGAGTTGATCTTCGAACGTAAAAAAGGATGACCTTTTTTAAACCTTAGTTTAGTTCTTGATGATCTGATTCGAAGGAGGAAATTAATGCGGGCAAGCGAAGGAAGGAAATGCCGGAAGGAATGGGTTCGAAAGCAGGGTCGGACAAGGAAACTGACGAAGTTCAGCGGAGAAGAATCGAGTTATAGACCTCCTCATATTGCCTAGCAACGGAATCAAGACCGAATTTATCGAGGATACGCTGTCGTGCCCTCAACCCCAACGCCTTGCGGCCGGACGCACCCAATTCGGCGACTGCATGCCATGCATTGGCCAGAGCTTCAGGAACGGCAGGAGGGACGACCGACCCGGTATCACCTACGAGTAGAGCAGAATCGCCGACATTGGTGACAACACAAGGGACGGCACAGGACATCGCCTCGCCGATCGCGTTCGGAAAACCTTCGCCTCGAGACGAAGATGTTGCAATGTCGAATCCCGCTGTCACAGATGCGATATCTTCTCGCAGGCCCATCAGGCTGACACGGGACAGCAACCCGGATTTTTCCAAGTCGGTCACCAAATCAATATTCGCTGCATCGACCCGATCTCCACAGAGAACAAACCGGAGCATCGGGTTGCGCTCAGAAGCGATCCTGGCCGCTTCAATAAAGTTGCGGTGATCTTTCTGCGGATGGTAACGGGCAACCAATCCGACGATTATCGCATTCTCTGGCAAACGCAAATCCTTCGTGAGCTTCAACCTGGCTTGTGAATCCGGCACGAATTTCCCTGTGTCGAAGCCATTCGGAATGATGTGGATCTTATCCCTGGAGTAACCGAGATTCGTATGGGACACTCGTGCGCTCTCGGCACAGCAAAGAATGGCTTTGGGAAGAAATGGCGACAACCAGGCGCATATTCTGGCGGCGACAAGAGTCGAACGACTGTTGGCCTTTGGCGAAAGGTCGCTGTGCCGTATGTTCCAGACTGTTGGTATATTTCCGGCAGTTTTGGCTGCCAGCGCTCCGATCAGATCGGCATGATACATCCATGTCTGAAGCAGATCCGGCGGATTGGCTCGAAGTTTGGAAGCGAGTCGAAAAACAGCCTTGGGGCTCGGGCTGCCGCGCTTCATTCCAAGGGTGTCGACCGGAATGCCCATGTCAAGCAGTTGCCGAGCCAGGGGTGTGTAGTCAATAAGGGACGTCACAGAGAGCGAAAAATTCGCCCTGTCCATACGGGAGAGCAACTTGATTAGCATCGCTTGGGCACCGTCCGAGCCCAGGCTCGTAATGACGTGGTGAACGCGTATTCTGCTCATGACGTCATTTGCTATTTAACCCGGGACTGGACGCAGCGATGAAGGCAGCCGATTGGCTCGTCGTCGTTCATAGTCGATTGCCGCCTGGTTGGCGATCAGCGCTAGCAACAGCCATGTCGGTTTTCTGACCTCCCAGCTCAAAGTCATCACCCCGGCCATCCAGGTGATAAGCATCGCCGTCCAAAGCAAGCGGTTGGCCCGCATCATCACACCGATTTGGCGGAAACTCGCCAGCAACAATGCGAAAAACAGGATCAGACCTACAAACCCTTGGCCAACCACGATCGAAAGAAAAAGGTTGTGCGAGGCAGCAGCATAGCCGGCATGGTTCTCCAAAGCGGCCGGAAAGGTCCCAACACCGGTACCCAAAATGGGACTGTGGGCGAGTGCATCAAGGCCGTCTCGCCATATTGTGGCCCTTGAATTCAAGGTTCCGGCACCGATTTCGGCACTGATCGTTGAGATACGGGACCATGAATAGGAGGGTACGACGCGATATACCCCCCACAAGAACAGCGGTGCGAGCAACAGGGGCAACGCCTTCGCTTTCCTCGGGATATCCCTCCAAGTCAGAAGAACGTAACACATTGCCAATGTCAAGGCGACGAACGCCGCTCGCGATGCGGTAAGAAGGATTGCAAGCAACGCAAGCGGTATGAAACCCGCGGAAATCCATCTGACGGGGGTCTTCTCCTGTTCACTCAGAGAAATCGACCACGCCATCGGTACTCCCAGAGCCAGGGTCAGACCCAGGTCGTTCGGGTCGAATCCTTGGGCGGAGTAGCGCATGTAGGTGCTTTGGGTCCCAACTACAAAAGCATAAAGCGTGCTGACGGAAGCGACATACCCACCGAGAACATAGGCCTTCAGTAATGCAGCCTGCCGGCGGACCAGCCGTCCGAAATTCCAGACCAGCCAGGCGAAGAGAAACAGTTGGATAAGTGACCAGATTGCTCGTGACGAACGGGTCAAATCGATAGTCCAAAGGCAGGTAGCCAAACTCCAAAAGAGAAAGATCGCAAACATCACATTGAGTGGACCATAACCAATGCCCTGTCGTCTGCACATAAACGCTACACAAGCAAATACCATGCAGAGAGCGCCAATGAGGCGACTGACGGTTCCGATTCCCTCGATGACGACAATATTTTCCATGGGAATGACAAATATCAGCAACCAGATCGCCCCAAAAGCGATCCGGTCGAAAAACTGCCGAGGCATTTCATTAAAATCTGGCATCTCCGATCACCGCATTTGAGGGAAAGAGTACCGCCAGATAACGGTCGAGTGATTGCGACAAACCGAATTCGCTTGCTCTGGCCATAATGTTGGCTCTTTGCTCAATCGTTTTATCATGGCCAAGGACCGATTCTATTTCCGCGGCCAATGCCGCAGCATCACCTACCGGCACCAGACCTCCATACTTCCCGCCCTCAAGGATCTCCCAAGGACCGCTTGGACAGTCAGTCGCAATGACGGGCGTTCCTACAGCCATGCTCTCGATCAATACCGTGGGCAGGGCTTCCCACGCCGAAGAAAGAACGAAAACGGCTGACTTCGCCATGAAAGCATACGGATTGCTGACAAAGCCCGGCAAATCGACCAGTTTCTCGAGTCCCATTTCCTGCACGCGATTTTCGAGCGCGGAGCGTTCCGGTCCTTCTCCCAAGATGATCAACCTCGCCGACCGTTTTCTGCGAACCTCGTCAAATGCCCGTAGAAGCGTCGGGAAGTCTTTCTGGGGGGTAAGACGACCGACGCCTAGAACGACGGGAGGCTCTGAGCTGGAAAACCATGGATGTGAGGGGACTTCCATGGCCCTCTGCTCAAGGTCGGGCATGACGACGGGGTTGGAAATGACGGTAATGTTCGTCCGGGGGATGCCCGCGAGCCGGGCAAGGTCGTCGGCTGCGCCTTCCGAGACGGAGACTATCGCGTCAGCCCAAGGATAAAACCACCGAGTTAGTTGGGTCCAGAGATGCCGCTTGAACGCGTGGTCCGTGGTTGAGTTTCGGGACATAGAAGCGTGAACAGTGACAATCAGCCGCGTCTGGACACGTGCGAGTCGTTTTGCCCAAAGAGCGACAACATTTACGTGCCCGACTGCGGCAATCAACGCAGATGGCTGGCGAGCACGCAAGTAGCTGATAAGCTTCGGAAGGCTGGCCAGAACGCGACCAGCGCCCAGGTCGATCACGCGAATGCTGGGGGGAACTTGCGACAGGTAATCACCCGTCGCATTGGCCAGAACGAGATCGACCTTAAGCCCTCGTTCAGCCATTCCAAGAGCAAGATTCAGCATCACCCGTTCGGCTCCCCCGCCGCCCAAAGTAGCCAGGAAAAAAGCAACGGATCTTTCCCGCTCCATCGCTAAGTTCTCCATCAGTGTCTCAGCCAATCACGGGCAGCAAGGTAGGCGGATGCTCTCATGCTTCCAAGGTAATTTCGCAACGGCGGAGACTCTCTGAAGTGCTCCCTTTTCTGCGGCTGAATTTGATATCGATCGACGAAATACGCCAGTGATGCCAACCACGCCATGATTTCATCGATCCCGCTTGCAGAGACGGTCTTGGCGCGTGACCACAACTCAATCGTTCGTGTCAAATTCCAATCGTTGAAGATACCCAGGCGAGCGATGGCGTCGCTTTTAACCGAAGACAGGATCAAGAAACGAATCTCGTTGCGCAGCCACTTCCCGTAGCAATGGTGCAACTTGGAGAGCTGGTCAGGCTTGTGGGATCCGTCAGACATGGGGACCCCGGTCCTGGCCCATGGGATCTCACCGATCCCTCCCGGGAGAGTCGGCAGAAGGGCTCTGTAAAAGCGATCGTCCCTGATGGCAGGATCAAGGCTCCACATAAGTCCGAATGTTCCGGGGGCGGTAAAAAACTGAAAGAGGGGGACCCGTTCGTTGATGTACAACATGGGTGACTGATTTCTACGCCGCATGTAATGCATCTGCTGCTCGATCTCCCGGTATTGATATTCGCTTTCACGGTGAATATGCCGACGATAATCACAACAGTCGTGATGGATGTCCGCTTCAACAGTGCGAACGACTTCGGCTTTAAGCAACGCGAATGGATCGAGTCTTTTAGGCACGATGGGGCGGAGTTTCCGAACTCGAACACCGGAAAATTCCGCCCTGCCGACACTATCGCCGTAGCTACCGGCAAGAACCGCATCAAGCCCCGATATCTTGGCAACATCTGGCATGGCATGCAGATGAATCGGGGAGAACTCGGCTCCCATCTCGCCAGCGATACGAACATTATCCATCAGTCGCTCGGGAGTGAGCGGAAGATGCTGCCAATCCCAACCGAGTCTCCGCGCGATTTCGCGGGCATAAACAACGTCCCGGCATTCATCGGTGCCCCAAGTCAAGGCGACGACTGTTCCGGAATAATCCCCTCTCAATTGCAACTCGCGGAGAACTCCGGCAACGATGCGGCTGTCAAGTCCCCCCGACAGCAAAAGACCTACGCAATGACGGCCTTCAACGTAACTCAATGCTTCCTCGAGAAACGCTTGCTTGAGACGTTTCAGATGGTCGTTGAGTTCGGGGTGCGCCATTCCGTGGTCGGGGACTTGAGCAAATTCCCACCCTCCTCTGCTCTTCGGTCGAGCCATCCATGGGGTACGGCAAACCCCTGTTACCAACGTACGCTCAGCAAGCAAAAAACCTCGGTTTACGATCTCTGCTATTCCGACAGGATCGATTTGCCTGTTTTCTTCCGGCATCGAAAGGAGCGCAGAGGATATCTGACCGAACAATTGCCGTTCACCATGTTTCATGTAATATGGATATTGCCAAGCTAGATGATCATAGTGACTGAAATCGTCGGTCTGTCTCTGCATGATGATCACCTCCACGTATACTCGAACATCAGTTTTTTAGCCAAAGAAAGAGAAATGATCTGCAAGATCGCAAGGGCATCCGCGACCTGATCGACGCAATATTCATCACCCAGAGCATTATCGCGAAAATCATCGCCCCCAACAAAATCTGCCCGACAAGTTCAGCCACGCCCAAAAAGTGACGTATGGGAAAGAGCGCCAGCGACATGACAATAGTTGCGAATAGAATCTTGACCATGTTGAGAAGGGGGAGCGGCAGCGCCATGATATCGCGCCCCAATCTCCAACTCATCAGAAGGGCAACACCGTAGGCGGCAGCGGTCGCGTAGGCGGATCCCATCAGGCCCCACATTGGTATCCACCAGAGGTTAAGAAAAAAATTGACCAGAGCCGCAATCAGTACGACCCATACCTGCCCCAACGTCCGACGGCCGAGCTGAAAACTCAGATCGAAATAAAAAGCCTTGATACCTGCCAACATCGAACCGAACGCGACCCATGGAATCAATTGGGCCGCGGTTTCACGAAATTCAGAGCCGATCAACACATGACAGATATTGGGTGCCAGAAGACTCAGACCTGTAGTTACGGGGCAGACTACGGCCAATATGAGCAAGAGATTCTGTTCGAGCTGTTGCCTCGCGCCGGCAACACCTTCCCTTTCGAGGGCATTGACCGCGAGGGGATAAGCGGCTAGATTGATTATGGTCAGCATGATCCCGATTCCCTGCTTGGCGAGGTCATAACCCACTGCATAGAGGCCAGTTTCCCGGGGGCCGAGCAACCATCCGATCAGAAGACGATCAGAGCTGCTCACGACATAGCCCAAGGCAAACGTTGCCGTCAGAGGCAAACCGTACCGGTACAACTGAAGAAGGATCTCGCGGTCCACCGTGAGGTTTTTGATTGCGCCAAAATTGGAGCGCAACTGAATGGAGACCGGAAGCGCCATGCTGACAACCGCTCCACTCAACAGTCCGTAGGCCCCGAAACCCAGATAACCGAGGAAGCCTCCGACGGCCAGCAACGTCAACGTCCGGAGCAAAGCAAACAAACCATACCGGCGAGGCGAGAGTTCACTGCGTGCCAGCTCCTGATTCAACTCGAAAAAAGCCTCGAGCCACAACATCAGCAGTCCGAACAACAAGAGCCAGGGCGAAATGGAATCCATAAAGAATATCATCAGCATGCATGCCATCACTGCACTGATACCGGTGATCGCAATGAAGCCAGCAAGAATCGTGGCAAGGAATGTTTCTCTCTGTTCCCGATAAACCGTCATGAACCTCAACAGCCCAAGCCGGAGCCACTGGAAAAGGATTGCGTTGACGAGAGCTATGGTCGAGAGAACAAGTACATATCGACCGTAGTCGTTTGCATTGTACAACCGTGTAAAAAGGGCAATGGCCAATAGGTTTACAAGACCAGGAATGCCCCTTGCAAACACATATAAGGTGCTTTGCTTAACGAGTTCCACACCGCAACCTGATTGTTGTTTGAAGTTGAATATTTTTTAGATTTTGTACGTCATATGCAACAGGATGCTTGAACTTTCTTCTATTTTTTTAATCGATTGTGTATTTTTTTCAATAAAACCTTAGATATATGTATTGTGGAATTAGTTTTAAAATAAATAAAACCAAAGTATCATGGGATGAGTTTTGGGGAAATGATGTGCTGCCAAGCCCCTTGAAGCTGTCCGCGTCAAGGCGTTGGAGGAGCAGAATATATTGAAGATACTTGGGATTTTCAGGCAAGAAGATCTGAAATCGCTCTTAGGGCATCATCCGGCACTGAGTAGATCAAATCGTAGCAAGGTGTTTTTTCGACCAACCTGAGAATAGCCTTAACGTCGTGGCCACAAAGTTTTCTATCCGATGAGCCGGTTTTTGCGAGCCCAGTGAGTGCGGCAATCTTGTCTACCGAATGAATTTTGATTTCAGCCGACGGTTGGTAGTTCGGAAATACGATGGCTGCGATATCTGCAGCATTTGCTTGATTCAAACTCGTGGGCGGCGGCAAGAGAAATCGAACCCGTCGTCCATCTAGTCGCAGATGAGAAGAAAGAAGGGGAACCTCTGGGTAGTATCTTTCAAGGACGGGCACTGAACCATCCTTGATACTCATCGGGAGGGGAAAGGCCACAACCTGTCCGGATGCCTTATCGATCACCGCAATTTCATCACTGTAATAATCAAAACCATTGGCCGCAAGAAGTGCTGCCAGGGTGGTCTTGCCACTGCCTGCCTCTGCAGGAAACAAGATCATTCTCCTGCCGCGACCAAGGACAGCTGCATGAAAGAGCAACTTCTCGTCACAGGCTTCACAACCTTTGACAAATAGGAGCATGACGAAAGACGAGACTACTGAAACACGCGGCAATCTTTCGAGACAAATGCGACCGTCAACTGCGAAGTCCCAGTGGTCAGAAACAGATGGACAAGGATGCAGAGATATGTGGCATTCCGCTTCAGAGGAATGGGGCGATTTCAGATGATGGAAGAGCCTGATGCATTCTCTACCCAACAGCAGATCAGCACTGCGGAATTCGAATACAACGCCGGCAACCGACAAAAACTCCCTTACGGGCCAATCGCTCGGGTTTAGAGCTGGAGGTCCCACTTGGAGATAATGCTGCGAATCGATTTCATCAGAAATGTTTTCTGGTTCAGTCGACAACAACCCCTGTCTCTGAAAAATTAGCAGAATCTCCTCGATGTCCCGCAAGGCTACGTCTTGTGAAATAGCGAAGCTCTTCGCCATAATTGAGGCAAGCTGCTCGACACTCTCGGACTCGTCGAGACAGCACCAAACAAACGCTGCGGGCGCATTGAGCGCCCACAACCTGTGGCTGCCATCGGCGAAAATCACACCTCCGTCTGCAAACGGCAAAAAAGAGACAAAAGGAGAGGTTGAAGGGTGAGTTGTCCTTTGGGCGAGCAGCCCAGCGTCTCGACTCATTCCTTCAACCTCTCTACCCCGCAAGGTCAGCGGCCGGCAATGCCGGTCATGAATTTCGGCGGGTTCGGATCGGGGTCGGGACCAACCGGCGCGTTTGGGGGCGGATTCATGTTGTGTGGAATGTTCCCATGAACTCCGCCGTGATTCCACGATTTGCCGGCGCTGGCCTTTTCCACCAGCATCGAGACGATGACCGGTGTCGCGTAAGCGGCATAGGCGCTCTTACGCAAGAAATCCCGACGAGCTTCATCGGTGCTCCCCTTGTTTCTCACCTCCTCCATGTAAGCCTCCTTTCCCGCTGTGGGCGACTCGCCAGTCGCTTTTCTGCAAGCATGACGGGCCTCCATTTTTTCTCCTTCGGCAGCTCGGCCATCTCGTTTGGAGATCCGCAGCTTTCCGCCCCATCCTCACGGATAGTTCGGCTTTTCGAGATTTACCTTATGAATACAAGACTTATAACAATACAGCCATAAAACCCACGAACGATTTATGGTTAGAAATAGTTTTAATATTTTTTAAAACTTTCGTTGATATTCATGCCATTGCAGTATCTTATAAGCCTTGCTTCCCGAGATGATGATCGTCAATTTGACGACATAACCGTGAGAGCTTTTCTCTCCCGACTGCATAAATATAGCTGCCAAGATAAATGATGCGTCGAGGCAAGTTCCGTCGACCTGAGGCATAACAGGGATTACGCCAGATCCAAAGTGGACGTGCCAACTGATAATATACCCAATTCAAAGCAATGAAATATTTGCCGCGAATCCATCCGATCTTGTTCCGATTGATATCGCAAATTACGGGCAGAAGTGCTCCAACCGACGCTATTCTACGGGCGTGTCTTTCAGCCATACGATGCCTGGGGACAACATGAGGATACGGCAGACCCATCAACCGTTCCGCCAAGGTCAAATAAGTGCTGAACTCAACGGCAAGTCCTTGACCGCTCCCCCTTGCATACCACTCCTTCCAATCGATTCGATCGGCGTATCGACGGACAATAAAGGAAAACTCCGCAAGTTGCTGGAGAGAAATGTTCGACCTGATGAACTCGCGTCTTGGCAACAGAGCGTGCAACGTATTGTGTAGTAATCGATATGTCGGGGTCAGCACCTTGACTGGAATACCGTCGATTTCAGCAACCTCATTCTCATTCCAGGCCGTTTCGGCAGTTAGCACTCGGCCTGCTTGCCCACGATCGACCCTGATGTGTATTTCCAATTCGACCGGACTACCAGACAAGCAACGTCGCGGAAGATGATGGTGGGATTGGAAATCCGGTGCGAATGCAAAATCTTGTTCTTCAGCAACTGTACATTCCCTGTAGCCTTGCTGATTCAAAATAGAGAGAACGACATCTGCGTGATGCGGTTTCACTAAAATGTCTATGTCACCCATTAAACGTGCTCCAGGGTCTTCAAAAAGATCGTCGCAGAAAGTAGCAGCACCTTTGAGCAGAATGATGGGTATTGAAGATTCTTTAAGAGAGATGAGAAATGCCGATAGAGCATGCCTGAAGGCTTCGTTACGCTCTTTGTTTGCCATGTAAAGCTGCTGTAGATAATCCAGCAAGTCCGATGGCAAGAAAGACAAAAACTCGGCATCACGCATCCTGACAAACCAGAGAGGGGTGCAGAGATGCAAATTCGCCTGAAGCAGAAGGCTCCTCCAGTCGATCTGATATTTCTCAAATATCTGTTCGAGCTGTTCTTGTCGCCTTCCAGGCGCCAGAAGATGCCCCAACATTACGTAGGAATTAATCATGCCAGGCTGAAACATCTCATAACCTTTCGGCGGGAGAACATATGAAAACTCATCTTAAAATCCAAACAGTTAATGAGTATTTTCGATTTCAGTCGCCATCCTGTGCAGAGTTTCCTCGATATTTGTATAACCATCACCATCATCGTCCCCATCTGGATTGGAAGGAATAACGAAAGAGCGAAAGCTTGCTTTCAGATTCGGCCACCCCCCGATATCCTTCTGACTGACGATAATTCTGCCCCGACCCGACCTGACATCAGCTTTTATCCGATTATCAACCTCATCAGGATCGACTGGCCTTGCGCCGGCATGAGACAACACCCATTCTTCAACTTCACTGCTCGGGAGAACCGAGAGCGGCTCGCACCAAATCGGCGGGGAATCGAGAACGAAATGCCTTGCTTGTTTTATGACCAACGGCTTGTTGTCAAACCGATTGTCTCCAAGGAAGACAGTTGTTCCATCTGAGGCGTTCGATTCCACCTTGATAGCCTTGGTCGAGTCAGCGGTCGACGGGCCCGAGAAGAAGATGTTGCCGACAATGCTTATAAGTACAGGGCCCGTAGGAGATCCGATCGACATGAAGGAATACTTCGCAGCATCATAAAAGAGGTTATTGATAACCAAAACCGAAGTGTTCCCCTTGATTCTCGGGTTTCTCTCGATGTTGTGCGCAAACAGGTTGCCGATTAGGGCCACTCGCTGCGAAGCATCGCCGACAAGCAGTCCTTTGCCGCCTTGACCGGCACGATTGAGCGGGTTACCGGCTAGTCCCTCACTGATGATCGAATGTTGGATGGTCACATCAGAGAGCGGATACCAGGTGCTTACGTTTTCATCGAGAGCCCAAGAGGCAGACAGATGATCGATTACCACATTGCGAGCTCCAGGTCCCAGTATCTGCAGGGCGTCGCGATTGGCCGGAGCCGGCCCGACAGGATCATCGCCGACACGGATACGTAGATGCTGAATAAGGACATCGTGAGTCGATACGCGAACTCCAGCACCCCTCAAGGTAATCCCAGGAGGCGGGGCCGATTGACCGGCCACAGTCACATAGGGATGTTTAATGTTTAGATCAGCGCCAAGGCGAATCGTCCCACCTACCTCAAATACGATAATTCTTGCCCCCGCGGCATCAACAGCCGCCCTGAGCGACCCTGGCCCGCCATCATCGAGGTTGGTCACTCGTAATATCTTACCGCCTCGGCCAGCAGGCGTGTTGCTACCCCAACCCTCGGCTCCGGGGAAAACCGGTAGGTGCGCTGCGGTGCGCTGCGAAACGGCCGATGTCGTAATTGCCAGAAAAAATAGCAAACCCTTAACAAACCCTAAGATTGATGACCAACGCATACTCGCCATATCGACAATAGAATCTTCCCCCGAAAAAGTAGACACGCCAGTTACGCCACCACCCATTCATACTCCTCCGGCGTGAGATAGCCAAGAGAAGAGTGGGTTCTTTTTGAGTTGTAGAACGGAATGTAGTTGCGAATGTGGTTCGACAGCGCCTGACCGTTGGCGAACTTCGCGCCGTGGATGCCTTCAGCTTTCATCGAGTGAAAGAAGGATTCCATGGTCGCGTTGTCGGTCATCTTCCCGCCGAGGCGGTTCATGCTCTGCACGAAGCCAAGGACAGCAAGTCGGTCTCGGAAGGTGTAGGCGCTGTATTCGGAGCCTCGGTCACTGTGGAAGATGGCCCCCGGCTGCGGCTTCCGCTGCTCAACGGCATTGTTGAATGCCCGCAGGGTCAGGTCCGTGTCCCGGTATTTGCTCATGGCCCAGCCGATGACACGCCGGGAGAACTTGTCCAGGACGACGGCGAGGTAGCGCCACTGGCTGCCTGCTCGAAGGTACGTAACGTCTCCGACCCAGACCTGATTCGGTCTCGTTGGGACGATCCCATAGCTGTGGTTCGGGATGCTGTCGAAGAACTTCTTGACCCCAGGCTTAAGCCGGTAGATCCGCGCACAGCGAGCCTTAAGGCCCCGTCTGCGCATCAGCCGCTCAACGCGCTTGCGCCCGACGCGGATGCCGCTTTTGCGCAGCGCATCGTGGATTCTCGGACTGCCATACAGACAGCGGCTCTTGCGGTGGATCGCCTCGATCTTCGGGCCTAGCGCTTCGTCTTCAGCACTTCGGCGACTGCGGCCCCGACGTTTCCAGGCATAGTAGCCGGCGCGGGTCACACCATAGACCCGACACATCATCTTTACTTCGTGTTTTTCCCGGTTCTGCTCGATGAACGCGAAGATTTCTGCTTTCGTTCGGAACAGAACCGGATGGCTTTTTTTAGCAGGGCATGCTCCTCTTTAAGGATTTCATGCTCCTTCTCAAGTTGTCGTAATCGCTGCAGTTCCGATGCGATCACCGGAGTTTCAATGTCCGGCTTGTCGTTGTCCACGATGAGTCCCTCCCGGTACTCCTTGCGCCAGCGCGAGAGCATGAACGGATGGATGTCCAGCGCTTCTGCCACGTCCTGCACCTGCACGCCCGGCAGGTGGCTGAGCTTCACAGCTGTTGCTTTGAACTGCTGGCCGTAGCTGCGGATTTTCTTCGGTCCGATGATCTTTGCCATTTCCGACACCTCCGTTAGGTTGAGGTGTCTACATTACCGGGGGAGCTTCCATACCGCGTTGAAAAATCATTCCCAAAACCTGAACTAGTCAACCGTTGTCATCGAGTCAGAAATAACATCTGAATGTCTTTTCTCCCTATCAGACTTTCATAATCTGTCAATGCATCCAAAGGTTCACTTTTCAATGAAACAAAAGGGCCAGGTTGGAGACCCGGCCCTTCAGATAAAATTGTGCTTTCAGTCTGTTGTGATCAGATTACCCTCCCCTCAACCTGGGCAGCCATCTGGTGGAGAAATTCTTCGATGTTGGTGTAGCCGTCGCTGTCATCATCGGCATTCGGATTGGACGGCAAGACGAGTGCACGAGATGTGCTGGGGAGAACCGGCCAGCCACCGACTTCGCTCTGGCTGCTGATGATGTACCCAGTACGAGTCTGCACCTCATTGACCACCCGGACATCAACGGAGTCGCGGTCGGCCGGACGGGCTCCAGCACCGGCCAGAACCATGTCCTCTACTTGTGCATTGGGTACGATGGTCAGTCCGTCAACCGGTACCGGAGGGGTGGTTACCACCGATACCCCGGTTCCATCGACCAGAATCGGCCCGCCGTCATATGTATTATCCTTTTGATAGACCTTGGTGCCGGCCGGCGTGACACTCTTGATGCTGATCGCCTTATTGGCGGTGGTGTTAGGTCCGCGGAGGAAGACATTGCCGACATAGCTGGCGAGGACGGGACCGTCGGCCGACCCTACGGCCGAGAACTCGTAGGCACGAGCGTTGTAGAAAACGTTGTTGACCACGTTCGCAACGGTGTCGCCGTTGAGCCGAGGATTTCGCTCGTCATTGTGCGCTAGCAGGTTGCGGATCAGGGTCACGTTCTTTGAGGAGGTTCCGACCAGGATACCCTTGCCGCCGGGGCCCGCCGTGTTCAGGTAGTTGTTCACCAAGCCTTCGCTGATGATGCAGTTGCTGATTGTCACGTCGTGCAACGGGTACCAGGTGCTGGCGGTTTCGTCGATCCCCCAACTGGAAGAGACGTGGTCCATGACGACGTTGTAGGCTCCGGTGCCAAGGATCTGGAAACCGTCGCGGTTGGTCGCTGTCGGACCGTTCGGGTCATCTCCGACCCGGATGCGCAGATGTTGAACGAGGATGTCATGGGTGGTAACACGAAGGCCAGCCCCCTTCAGCATGATTCCGGGTGAGGGTGCAGTCTGGCCGGCGATGGTGATGTATGGGTTACGGATTGAAAGGTCGGTCGCCAACTGGATGGTTCCGCCGACCTCGAAGACGACAATTCGGGCGCCGGTGGCGTCGATGGCGGCACGCAATGAACCGGTCCCGCTGTCATTTAGGTTGGTGACCTTGATGATTTTTCCACCGCGGCCGGCCGGCGTCAGAGTGCCGAACCCTTCGGCACCCGGAAAGACGGGAAGGGGCCCGACAGGGGCTGCCGGGATGTTCACAGACAAGGCCACCGCAGCCGATGTACTGCTGTTTCCCGCTGCATCATAGGCGCGGGCGGTGAGGCTGTGGCTGCCGTTGTCGGCACTGGAAACCGTCCAAGAGAATCCGTAGGGTGAGGTCGTGTCGGTTCCTTTCAAAATGTTGCCATCATAGAGCTCAACCTTTGACACTGCAACGTTGTCCTGCGCGGTCACGCTGATCGTGACCGTCTGGGCACTCGCATAGGCGGTTCCCGAGGCGGGACTGCTAATCGCCACCGTCGGAGCAGTGGTATCGGTCGCAGCGGCGTCGTTGTCCCGAATGGTGATGACGGAGCTGATAGTGGTACCAAGGGTCGCGCCGCCAGTCGAGTTGGAAAGCAGGACCTTGAAGGTCTCATCGCCCTCGACCACGGCGTCGTCAATGATTCCAACGTTGATGGTCTTCTGCGTCTCCCCGCTGGCGAAGCTCAAAGTTGTCAGGGTGATGCCGACGTAGTCCTCCCCGTTTTTGGCCGTGATCAGACCGGTGCGAAAGTCGACGGTAACTGCACCGTCGCTGCCGCCCACCCGGCGGATCGTCACGACGACCTTGCCGCCCCCCTCGCCGACGCTGTAGCTGCCGGCGGAGAACTCGAAGGCACCTGGGGCGAGTGTCGGGATGTTAACCGACGCCGTCACCGTGGACGAAACCTTGCTGTTCCCGGCCGCATCGTACGCCTTGGCCGTCAGGCTGTGGTTGCCGTTGTCTGCATTGCTGACTGCCCAGGCAAAACCGAAGGGAGAGGTGGTATCCGTCCCCTTGAGAGTAGTGCCATCATAGAATTCGACCTTCGACACACCGACGTTGTCCTGGGCGGAAGCGGTTATCGAGACCGTCTGGGCACTCGAGATCGACGTCCCCGAAGTGGGACTGGTAATGGAGACGCTCGGCGCGGTGGTGTCAACCACCTGCGTCGTGGCGCTGGCGACCGGGGAATAGGAGGAATAGTAGTATTTGCTGCCGATCTTGGAATAGGCCCTGATGCGGTAGTAGTAGGTCGTTCCGGATGCCAGGGACGTATTGCTGTACAAGGTAGCGGTCGCACCGACTGTGGCAACGGTCTGAAATCCGCTGCTGGCATTGGCACTGCGCTCGAGATAGAAGCCGCTGATGTCACCGGGATAGGCATACGCCCACTTGAGATTGATCTGGCTCCCCGAAGCTGCGGTCGCAGTCAGGCTCGTTACAGGCTGGACTACAGCAAGAGGTTTCGCATCGGCATTGATCGGTGCCGACACAACAAAAAGCAATAAAATCATGATCAAGGAACCAAGTCGTGCCATTATTTTCTCCACTGTGTTTTCAAGACTTCTTTTCATTATTTTGCTCCTTCTCTGTGCCTTACCATTTGTCCTTCTTTGCCTTGCCGCAAACAAAAAGCGCCCATCTTCGTAAAAAGAAGATGGGCGCGTAAGGGCAACAACTAAACCGAGTGAATGCTTCCACCTTCTCTTCGGTAGCCCGACTAACCATTCTTGTCATGGTCTCGCGGCTTTGCGTCACCAAGTTGCCCTGGTTTTGCCCTTTCGGAGAAACTCCTATGTCTTTAGCCGACGGTTATCTCAAATGTTCTCTCCCGTTCGCCTGTGAAAAAATACTGATCAAGTTTCTGACGAATCCGCTCTCGATCGTTGCCAAAATCAAATAGCACTAGACATGCCAAAGAGGTGAAAAAGATATTTCAAACTTAGGACTTATGTAGTCATCTATATTCCCGGCATTATCACAACCAAAGTTCACTAACTCATGAAACTCCCCCAACAGATGATATCTTCCGGCCACCTTCATCCTTGCCAGCATCAAACAAACGAGGTGTAATTTCAGCTTATTAGGCCGCCAAAAAACTCACGGCCAAATAGCGGCACCCAACGCTGCGATTTGGCGTCAACCCGAGAACTCTCGTTGATGCTTCACGGGAGCGCGATCAAATTTCTTGAAATTGTCGAAAGAATCATACTTTGGAACAATACACATATGCGCGGATGCGCACCCGGACCTGCAGAGGAGCACGGGTCGGAGATATGAATGAAAAAAGGCCTTCCGGTCAGAAGACCGGAAGGCCCTGGCAATATGCAGCATGTGGAAAATGAAGGACTACTATACAAGCTGCGCGAGAGCAGCACGCAATCGGCGGAGGGATTCATCCTTGCCCATAACGGAGAGGATCTCGTAGATGCCCGGGCTGGTCGTCACCCCGGTCAGGGCGACACGCACGGTCGGACCGAGCTTGCCGAGCTTGACGCCGGCGGCCTCGAGCACCTCGGCGAAAGCGGCCTCGACCGCGGCCGCGTCAAAGGCGGAACAGCGCTCGAGCCGATCCGCCAGCGCCTCGAGAAGGGGCCGTTTGTCGGCGGTGAGGTGCTTGGTGCGCGCCTCCGCGTCGCATTCGACCGTCCGGGCGAAATAAAAGAGGGCCCCTTCGGCCATCTCCACCATGGTGCGCGACCGCTCCTGCAGCGTCTTGACGACTTCGGCCAGATCCGGACCGCCGGCAGTCTCGACTCCCCGTGCAGCAAGATACTCACGGAGCAGTTCGGCGAGGCGACCGACATCGCCCGTCTTGATGTAGTGGTGATTGAGCCAGAGCAGCTTGTCGGGATTGAAGACACCGGCCGCCCTGCCGACACTTTCTAGATCAAATTTTTCGACGAGCTCGTCGAGCGAGAAGATCTCCTGATCGCCGTGCGACCATCCGAGACGAACGAGGTAGTTGACCATCGCTTCGGGCAGATACCCCATCTCCCGGTAGGCCATCACCGAGGTGGCGCCGTGCCGCTTTGAGAGTCGGGCCTTGTCGGCCCCGAGGATCATCGGTACATGGCCGAACTCCGGCACCGGATAGCCCAGAGCCTGATAGAGGAGAATCTGCCGCGGGGTGTTGTTGACGTGATCGTCGCCGCGCAGCACCAGGGTGACCCCCATCTCGGCGTCGTCGACCACGACCACGAAGTTGTAGGTCGGGGTGCCGTCGGAGCGCTGGATGATGAGATCGTCCAGTTCGTCGTTGGCGAAGGTGATCCTCCCCTTGATCCGGTCGTCGAAGCTCGTCTCGCCCTCCTGGGGAGCGCGGAACCGGACAGCGAAGGGGAGATCGGAGTGATCGGTGCGGTTTCGGCAGGTGCCGTCATACTTCGGCTTGCGCCCCTCCCGAAGGGCCGCCTCACGCCTGGCCTCGAGATCCTCTGGCGTGCAGTAGCAGCGGTAGGCCTTCCCCTCTGCCAGCAGCTTTTCGGCTTGGGCCCGGTAGTGATCGAACCGCTCCGACTGGTAGAAGGGCCCCTCGTCGTAGTCGAGGCCGAGCCAGACCATGGCCTGCAGGATGGCGTCAACCGATTCCTGGGTGGAGCGGGCAACGTCGGTGTCCTCGATGCGCAGGATGAAGGTCCCGTGCCGCTGCCGTGCGAGCAGCCAGTTGAACAGCGCCGTGCGGGCGCCTCCGATGTGCAGGTAACCGGTGGGGCTGGGGGCAAAACGGACGCGCAGGTTCGACATCCCTGACTCCTGAAGTGGACAAAGTAGTGGGGTACTAGAATGAAAAAGGGCCGCGTCGGCGGCCCCGTCTTTATACTTCAGCATGCCGGAATTGACAAGGATATTTGCCCATCCCGCCTAGCTGATCACCACGCCGGCATAACCGACGACCTCCGACTGGTCGCCCGTGACGTCCCCCGAGTTGCCGTAGCGGACGAGGGATGCTGAGACGGCTCCGAGCCGGCGCGCGGCAGCCAGCATTACCACCGTCGGCAGGACACCGCACATCGAAATGCGCCCCTCTCTCACGGTTCGGTAGAGCCCCTCGGGATCGAGGTCCAGAACGTGCCGCAGCGCCCTCTCGTCCTTCTGCCTCGCGACCTCTCCCGGCTCGTAGTGGGTCATGTCGCTGCTCGCAACGATGAGGACCGGCTCGGCTGATGAGGCGACGATATCACCGATCCCCTCGCCCACTGCAATGAGATTGGGAAGGGGCAAATGAGCGAGACAGAGAGGCACGAGACTGAACCGGGGGTTGCGCAGCTGCAGAAACGGCACCTGCACTTCGAGGGAGTGCTCGAGCCGGTGAGCGGCGACATCGGCGGCAAGATCGGGACAGCGCTTCAGCAGCCGTACGGCGAAGGCTCCGTCGATCGGCACGACCCCGAGGGGGGTCGCCCAACTCCCCTCGTCATAGAGCGCGGCAGGATGCCCGATGCCGTGATGATTCGGTCCGAGCAGAACCACCGTATCCGGCACCTCGACGCGGGCGTAGGTCTCGCCGGCGATGGCGCCGGAATAGACGTAACCGGCGTGAGGGGCCATGACGGCGATGGCCGCCTGCGCCGTCGCCTCCGACGGCACGAG
>Ga0129297_10000359_pt1 | contig 21629 bp, 19 predicted proteins | sample I18A1metaG_FD_94708 | JGI IMG/M metagenome (GOLD analysis project Ga0129297, IMG submission 94708) | Lake sediment bacterial and archeal communities from Gulf of Boni, Indonesia to study Microbial Dark Matter (Phase II) - ​I18A1 metaG | ecosystem: Environmental > Aquatic > Freshwater > Lake >... | reverse complement strand
TTTTTCATCTATCCCAAACGGAAAGAATCTAAGTAGCGGCCCAAGCACCGTATGTTTTCCCCTAACTGCATTCTTGGGATTCATCATCCCACGTTGTATTCGGTTTCTATCCCTTTCACTGGATGACTTGAATAGTAGGCGGCCTAGTCATTATATAAGGCTTACAGAACTGTCTACACATAGGATCACGAACCTGCATCGATCCTCGGTAGCTCGCCTTTTGATTGGACAGCCCTGCGACGGAGTTTACATGAGGGCGTAGAGTATGAATAGAGGCGCTAAGGCTAGGGCTATGGTGTTCAAGAGTTTAATTACGACATGAATTGAGGGGCCAGCAGTGTCCTTCAATGGATCTCCAACAGTGTCCCCTATTACAGTAGCTGAATGAATTGGAGATCCTTTTCCTCCCAGGTTTCCAGCTTCAACATACTTCTTGGAATTGTCCATGGCTGCACCGCCGTTATTCATGAATAAGGCCAATAATACTCCAGTTATTATTCCAACCATCTGTAGGCCGCCGATGGCTTCAGCGCCTAGAACTAACCCTACCGCTATGGGTAGAACAATTACTAGGAGGCTTGGAGCCACCATGTTTTGTAGCGCAGCCTTAGCGCTTATGTCGATGCATCTAGCATAGTCAGGTTTAGCTTTACCTTCAAGGATTCCCGGGATCTCCCTGAATTGCCTCCTAATTTCCTCAATCATCTTCGATGAAGTTTTGCCCACAGCCTTTATGGCCAAGGCGCTGAAAAGGAACACTAACATAGCTCCTAGGAAGGCTCCGATGAAGACAGCTGGCTTGCTTATGTCTATTCCTTTCAAACCAACTACTTCGATGAAGGCGAAGAAAAGCAGAAAAGCCGACAGTGAAGCTGAGCCTACTGCGTAACCTTTCGTTATGGCCTTAGTCGTATTCCCTATGGCATCCATTTTTTCAGATATTCCTTTTCCTTCACCCGATAGGCCTGACATTTCCAGTATGCCACTGCTGTTATCAACTATGGGCCCAAAACCATCTAGGGCCAGTATCATCGGGCAAACCGACAGCATACCCATGGTGGCAATGGCGGTTCCATAAACTCCCATTTCAATAGCCTTCCAAGAGGCTTTGCCGACCAAAACTGGGAGACCTCCCCCCAAGGCGAATGAAATCAAAATTGCCGCAGAAATAACAGCTATGAATATTCCTGTAGACTCCATCCCGATTGCAAGGCCTGTCGCTATACCTGGGCCTGCACCTCCCTTAGCGGAGTCAACTATCTCTAGCACAGGCTTCTTGCTGTAGGAAGTGTAGTAGTTGGTGATCAGGGTTATTACTGCAGCGGCTATTATCCCGACGAGAGCTGCCAAAAACAGGTTCATAGAGTTCTTTAGAAGAACCATGACTAGAAAATAGAAGAAGACTATGCATAGAGACGTAGCCACAAACAAACCCCTTAACAACGGCTTAAAGGGATCTTCACTTTCACTTCTGGCATAAACAAACAGTAATCCAATCATCGTCGCGATTAACCCGAAGGCTCTGGCAACCAGCGGAAAAAACACACCGTTCACCCCGTACAGAGCGACAATTGCTGGAGCTAACCCAAGGATCATGGCTCCAACATTTTCCCCAGTGATGGACTCGAATAAGTCTGCTCCTCTCCCAGCTATGTCGCCTACATTGTCGCCCACGTTATCCGCTATTACAGCTGGGTTTCTCGGGTCATCCTCTGGAATTCCAGCTTCGACTTTGCCAACCAAATCCGCACTCATATCCGCTGCCTTCGTATAGATCCCCCCTCCAAGCTGAGCGAACAAAGCTGCGAAGCTTGCTCCAAACCCGAAACCAACTATTAATCTTGGATCCCTGTCGAACAGCAGGTACAGGCCTGTTATGCCTAGAAGGCTCATGGCAACTACTGCCAAGCCAAAGACTAAGCCTCCCCTAAAAGCTATCTTCAAGGCTTTGTCGAAGCTTTTCCTGACGGCTGACGCTGTTCTCACGTTAGCGCTTACCGCAACGCGCATAGCTATGTAACCAGCCAAATTTGAGCATAAAGCACCCAGTATGAAACCGAAGGAGGTTTGAATGCCCAGTAGTGGACTTGCGGGATCCCTGATTGCTAAAGCGAAAAGGGCGGCGAAAATAATGGCTATGACCGTTATGGATTTATATTGCCTCTTAAGGTAGGCTTCGGCTCCAGACTTTATGGCTGAAGCTATCTCCCGCATTCTATCGGTTCCAGAATCTTGAGCACTTATGTGCCTTGATAGAAAAGCAACTAACACCAAAGCAGCTGCGCATATTAGGACTATCAAAGGAATTAGCATTCTAACCATCTCTTGACCAATTCTAGAATTCGAGGTGAATATTTAAGGCTTTGAAAAAGGCGTCTATTCAGGTGTAGGCTAACAGTATGCGCGACAGCAAAGGTTCCCTTTACAACCCTTTGGAAACAGATGCTAAAACGCCATTAAGTCGATTCCCAGTCGATACGTGATCCTTTGCCATTCACGCGAGGGTGCTGTGGACGGTGACATCAAACATTTATTGTCTAACCGCTACAGGGAGTAGCAGAAGAAACCGTAGAAAGGGTCAGCAGAACGTGAAGAATTTCATTTCTTGTGCCCTATGCCTTTCGATAGTAGTTCTAACCCTTGTTTTCCATCCTTTGATTCCCAGCGTACAGGCAGTTGAAGAGATACCTGAAATTTGGCCGCTTGAGGACTCTTTCATCAGCTCCGATACCCCTGTGACCATCTATGGTAGGAGAGGAGAGTTAGACGTAGAGTACTATGTCACGAGCCTGACAATCTACAAATACGCTTTCCTAAAGTTCAACCTGAGCCAGATACCACTCAATGCAAGGATAGTCTCAGCGGAGCTACGCATTTACGCCAATGAAGTGAACGGAACCATGAACGTCGGAGCCTTCTACTGCCCAGAAAATGGTTGGAATGAAACCAAGATGAGTTGGAGCAATGCGCCAACTTTGCCCAGAGAATTTCTTCCAACGGATTCTGTTCAAGTCAAAGGTAAGGGTTATCATAGCATAAACATCACGCGGGATGTGCAAATTTCCTTGGGCGCTAGAATGCTGACGGAAGTAATTAGGCCAGTGGGCTATTGGGAAGGCCAGGTTTATCAAGCGAAAGTGCGTTTCTTCTCCAAGGATGGTGAATCGTCGGCTCCGAAGTTGGTAGTCAAATACAGTACTCCTCCAGTAGGTAGCTACATAGTCTCGGTTTCCGTTCTAGGTCTTCCGAGGACTCAGTCAACAAGACTTGCGATTGACGGAGTTTCGAAAGGTCTGATGAGAACTATGGATTTGCGGGTGCTAGAGCTGAACAGGACTTCTTACGAGATTTCCGTCGACTCAATCGTGCTCGTAGATTTGTTAAGCAGATACTATTGCTCCAACAGTCTAAGGAATTGCACAGGAGCCGGCTCAATAATATTTCTTTACAAAATTCAGTACTCACTTGGTGTCGATTCGCAGTATGGTGATCCTAAAGGCGCTGGGTGGTACGACGCAGGTTCTATGGCAACGTTTTACGTCAACTCCTCTGTAGTGCCTGCAAGCGGAGTCCTCGGCGTCTTGGGTGTGAAGCATATATTTGAAGGTTGGACAGGGGACATCAGCACCCCGGCGCCAAGGGTAACAATTCGAATTAACTCTCCTCTCACTGTAGTAGCAGTTTGGAGGACTGATTACACAACCATCTACATCATAGTAATAGCAGCAATCTCTTCATGTCTAGGTGCATACGTTCTCTCAGCTAGGAGAAAAACGCGCAAACTTAGGGCTGTTGCTCCAAAAGCCGAACCGCCATTGCCCTGCCCCTCTTGCGGAACAGCTCTCCTACGCGTCTCTCACACAAACTACGTCTATTGCGAAAGCTGCAAGAAACTGTATGAACCTCAATAGTCTCTTAGGCTTGGAAGGAGCATAGTTGAGCCTTAGTTCCTTCAAGAAACTCGGAAGGCTCATCGACGGCAGCTGGCTAATCAAAGTCGCATTCATTCTTTTATTAGCGATTTTCGCGCTAAACCTCCTCTCAATGTCTTCAGGTGCGCTAACAAGACCTTATGACCCCGAAGCAAGCCTGAGTTTCTACAGGCGATACAAAAAAGGCATGTTCCTTTTTCCAGACAAACCAGACGCCGCTTTGTGGGCTCCGCCAAACGATAAGGCGGAGTATGCCTATGCTGGATGGTTGTACATCCATGGGGTAAGCCCAAACCTGATTAACTTTGAGCATCCTCCCCTAGCGAAGTACCTAATCGGCCTTTCTGAGATTATCTTCAGAAACGAAAATGTCATGGGCTTACTCTTCGGCTTGCTCACCTTGCTCCTAATATTCCTAATATCTAAGAAAGCTCTGCGCTGTGAGGCCTTCGCCTTGATACCGATCTATATGCTTAGCGTAGACAAGATTTTCATCGGCCTCTCCGGCGTGTCAATGCTCGACATATATGCCAACTTCTTCATTTGTCTAGCGATCCTATTGTTTTTGGATGAAGACAGAAGTTTCCTCCGTTTAGCCTTGCTTTCTCTCTCCTTAGGTTTGGCTCTTGCTTCAAAATGGTCCTCTGGCTTCCTGATAGCTACTATGTTTTTGTATCTGCTTGCGCAAAGAAAGTGGCAATCAACTAAGTGGCTTCTCGCCAGCGTCCCTCTGATCATATTGGTTTACGTCTCAACATATTTCGCATTCTTTCTGAATCACAGTACCCTGACAGACTTCCTTAACCTTCAGAGGGAGATGTTGAACTTTCAAATGCAGGTAAGACAGGCGAAGGGTTTTGGCGTAATTTCAAATCTAAGCGTCTTGTTGTGCGGTGTCAAAATGCCGATAAACATTATTGAAGTTGACCCGGCGATTGGACCTATAGTTGTGGGACATGGTCTTTTGCTAAGCCAAGTCTTCAATCCCTTGTTATGGCCTCTTCTTCCAGCTTCATCTGTTCTAAGCCTAATCCTTGCTCATAGCCGGAAAAACAATGCTCTACTATTCCTGTCGTTGTGGCAAATTGTTGGTCTCGCCTCACTCTCAATTGGACAGCCTCTCGCCATGAGTGAGCATTACATGCTTCCTGTTCTATCTATAGGCGTCATTCTCATTGCCTACTTCCTGGAAGGGATCTATGCTGAAACTAGCCATAAGAAAATAGCTGTGAGTGCTGGTTTACTCTATCTCCTCGCCTTCACTGTTTTCTCCCTGTTTACTTTCTTTCCTATCTTCACTGAGTGCTAGCGACGCAGTTTGTGAGTTCTCGAAGAATAGTACCTTAGGTTATCTCCGACCTCTACAGATGTTTGAAGAATTGGAGAATCACCCAAAATGCAATGTCGCCAAATGTTGATGTCAAGAGAAAGCTGATTGTGACGAAGACAAGCATGGGAAGCGCTGGGGTAACCCAAATACATGATGGAACTGAACCAGCTTCAACATAGGGAGTTAGTCTCTCGACGAGAACATCTCTTTCAACTTCAGCACCTACGAAAATTCTGAATCTTCTTTTGATACTGCTGCCTTCTTCATAGGCCTCCTCTAATGGGTAAAGGAAAATCTTGTGCTGGAGCTCTGAGAAATCTGTCTTGTAACCGGTTGCCAAGGCAAAGAGTTTTGTCCAGAAACGCTCATGCTCAAGGCCTCTGAACAGGTGCCCTTTCCTCTTCCACCAAGCTATATTGCGTGACAGCGCGTAAATTACTGTCAGGACCGCAACAAAGAAAGAGTTGTACAGAACGATAACTGGAAAAAATGGGAGAGAAGAACTGATCGGGAAATTGCCCAGCTGAGGGGGTGTAGGGTTGGCCAAACCGATGCAGATAAGGGCTTTGGCGTCGGCGCCCCCGAAAAACCCGGCGTAGAAAAGGACAAGGGAAAGTAATACGGTTAGACAAACTGAAATCACGGAACTGAGAAGCAAGTTTGGCAACAACAACACTCTAAACAAAGTAATGATGGCAGCTATCGGAGCAAAAACAAGCCAAACCCTGTTCGAAACCTCCCGTGTCTTCAGATCACTCCAAGAGGAATAAACCAGAAAAGTTGTAGAGACTATTGTCGAAGCGCAGTCAACCATCTCGGACAATGGATATGAATCTCCGAAATAACCTATGAATACCTTGAAAGCACAATTTAATCATTGCACCTGGACATTAAACACGTTTAGACAGAGGCTACTTGCGCTAACAGATGCATACGTCACAACTGCTTCAAAGCTCCATGAACGCAGAGGGATCTTCAGAAGACAAAGCTAACAGAGCTTTGTAAGGAATATGAAATTTTCATGAACCAATTTTATGAGCATGTTCCTCAACACTAATCTGATCAAGTAGATTAGGCATATTCCTGAGGAGTTGGGGGTTGAGAGATTCGACTGAGTTAGATGAGGGTTCCAAAGAAGCCAGCAATTTCGGTTTTGATGATGTGCGAGGTGCACGGTGCGGGCTTCAGTCGAGCTTAATCAGCTGTTTCATGTGTCGCAAGTGGGATAATACCTCTGGCCTGTCGCCTAGAGAAGCAGAAGTTCGAGAGGTTTGAGTTCACCTGTCGTCGGGTCGACCTGCAATCCCAAGAGCTCCAAGGTGGTGACCCCCAAGATGGGCGTTGAACCTTCAGGAAGGAAGGCAACAACCGATGTGACCCCTTCTCCAGCGACCTCGACATAAGCCTCACCGGTTGGATATTGTTCTACTTTGCCGTTCGCAAGCTTGAACCTCCTCGTGGACTTTGGCTCTATGCTTATCTTCTCAAGTAGGCTTGCCGGGATGGCTGTGTAAATCGCTCCAGTGTCGGCCAAAAGGTCTAGACGAATGGACTTAGACCTATCAGCCGGGTTCCCTATCTTCGTTGCAACCTTCACGTAACCCATAACCATTTCCATCTCATCTAGGAAAGGTGTTGAATATAAGTTGGCATACTCGTTGGGGGGCCCCCTCCTCTTATGAGGGCCCTTCGATGCGGTAGTGGGTCAAACGCAAGAGCAGGATTGATTGGCACGCCAACCATAACCCACCTTAAAAGTCAAAACTCACTTTCGGAGATACTGTGGAATACCACTGACAGAGCCGCTATCGTTGAGACCTCCGCTCTCTCAACGAACTAACAAGATGGTGGTCAAGAAATGCTCTCGGGGAAAGGGATCCTAACTTCGAAGATTTTCATCCTGAGATTTCAACGAACGTAGGCACATAGATCATGGTTGACCAAACGAATTGAGCAAGCAGGTACGTTAAGACCGAGTACCCTGCTAGGGCTTTGCTCTTAGCATCGTCGTACATGTTCTTCAGAACGTATGCAATAGACATGAACCCGCAAGGCAAAACTGGTAGGAGATACCACACATACGTTTGCCCTACCGACATGGGAAAAAGAAAGCTGAAAAACCATAGGGGAAGTAATAGGGCGCTATCGCCTGACTTATTACGGATGTAATAGAGGGCAAGTAACGCCGCTGAAAATGAAGTAGCCCATGTGAATGGGTTGAAGTACTCAGTCATTCCTAAGCCATATTTGACTAATTTAGTTCCTGCTAGATCAATAGATGTGAATGTTGCAGGTCCCTCGATTCCTGTGAGCAAGTAAAGCAGAATCTTTAGGTGCGGGAAATTGATGAGGTATCGTCTGTTTTGTTGAAAGTTGTAAATGGCTGTTTGTAGACTGATGAAGTCCAAGATTGTGTGTCCGCTTGTGAAGAAGGCAAGATACGAAAGACAGTATGTTAACGCAGCAAGGGGAAGGGAGGCTAGAAACCATTTCAGACTTCTCCACTCTCTTCTGATCAAGAGATAGAGCACTAATGCGGGAAGAAGAAATAGGCTTGTCCACTTGGAAGAAAAAGCAAGGCCGAGAGAGATTGAAACCAATACAAAGAAAGCCGGCTTCTTAATTGCATGAATGAACAGCAAGCTTGACAGCGCGACAAAGAAGGTCAGGTAGATATCCAGCGTGGAGGTGGCGGAGTAACTCAGAAACATTCTGTCGAAGCTGAGCATGGAAACTGGCACCAACCCAAACAGTGAAGGCCCAAACATCCTCCTAGAAGTGAGATAAGCCACCACTAGAGTAACGGCACCAAAAATTGCGCTTAGCATGTTTTGATTGCCAAATAGAACCTCGGACACGCCGATCAGGTACTTGGCCAGTGGAGGGTGTTCGAAGTTTATTTTGTCCGGGCTTACGCCGTGAACGTATTGCCAGCCCGCCAGAGCATAGAGATCAGCGTCCCATAACGTGAAGATTTCTGTTGAAGTCGAGCGCAGGAATCGCTCATACATTTCCTGACAGCGCGTAGGCGAAAAGCTGGAAGTAAGCGAACTTTGAATATTGTAGAAAAATAGCAGCATCAAACTGAGCAGAAGAAGTTCTGCTCTGAACCTTCGCGCCAACTGAAGGATTTGTGAGCTGCGCAACAGCCCAGACAAACGGTTTGACCTGTGAGGCTCTTCAACATGATGAAACATGACTGCTCATCGTAAAATATAGTATTTTCAAGAAATCAGGTCGTCAACTCGTCTCCGGCTATGGCGCCAAAGGACGTCTTAATCCCCCTTTTGATTAATGGCTACTGTCACTCATCCTCAGCCCCCTCAGTTACACCGTGCTTAACTAAATCCTACGACGTGATAGGTACGCGTATGTGGACGATCCACTTGGCTTTCCCAAATGAAGCATAGGGTGCGATCATGAACAAAGGAGGAGCAGCTCGCGAAAGAATTCTAAAGACCTTGGCAGAGTCTCACATCCCGATGGATGTGGAAAACGTAAGGGTGAAGTCAGGTTTGAAAAACTGGGAATCCACGAAGGCATTGCTTCTCGAGCTGCTGGTTGAAGGAGCTATTTCAGGGCAAAAAACGACAAAGTCTTGGATTTTCTGGAGTAACTCTTCAGAAGCAGCGGTAAAGGGCAACTGGCTGACGATGGGAGAGCCTGCTTCGTCCGCTATCGAAAAAGAAAGGTGGGTGATAAAATGAGGAAAATGCTAGGCAAGAGAAAGGGAATGTCAACGATCCTCGCAGCACTACTGCTAGTCGTCATAATAGTCGTGTCTGGCGCTATGGTCTACGCATGGGCTACTGGGCTGTTCGGCGGCATGATGGGCGGTGCACCCTCTGTTAAAGAAGCTCTATCCATGGACACCTTCACTGTAGCTGGGGGCGGAAGCTCAGCAGACCTCTACATCCGGAACATTGGAACCGCTGACATCCTAATTGTGTCGCAGATCGTGGAGTACGGTGGAAAAATGGTAGGGTCGCCTGTCACCTGTTCGACTCCGATAACTGTCGGAGGCGGCGCAGTCAAAGTAACAGTGACACCAGCTACTGCATTCTCGACAGGACGCTCCTACACCATAAGGCTGATCACGGACAAGGGCAACCAGTTCACATTCCAAATAGTAGGCTAAGGCTGCGAGTTCCCAACATTCCTTAACCTCCCATTTTTTTGGAAGATTTGCCTTCAAGCAGAGAGAAATCTGGAGGACGGTGTGATCATGATTGGGCGTAAGTTCCTGCGGCGGAAAGCTGGCATCAGCACAATACTCGCGAATTTGCTGATGGTTTCAATCGTATTTTCATTGGCTTCTGTCCTTTTCATATGGGCTACGGCGAGTTTTGGAACCTATCAAGGCGGTACTGGCCTATGGTTTTCAAGTAGAAGCGACGCCATGAAAGAGCGTTTCGTCATAGAGGAAGTCTATTTCACATACCAAGATGGTACGACGACCAAGAATAACATTACAATTTACGTTCGGAATGTTGGAGCAATCGACATGCAAATCGCAGCTGTATACGTCAATGGCACCATTGGGACTACGCTCTCCACACCTATAGGCGTTGGCCAAGCTGTGAAGTTAAGCATAACGCGAAATTGGGGCACAGGAAGCGTAACCAACATTGTCGTAGCGAGCGGGAGAGGAAACATAGTCAAAACATATTCGGTGGGTGGCTAGAAGTGACGAGAATTGTGAGAAGCTTCTCGAAAAATAGAAGAGGAATAAGCACAATTTTCGGCGCTGTGTTCATGGTTACCATAATGTTACTCGCCCTGAATCTGATGATTTGGACAATGATGCAGCATGATACTTACCAGCAAGTCGTTGCAAACATGAACCAAATGGATCAAGAAAGAATTTCTGAAAACATAGAATTCCTGTATCCGGGCGTTGTCAACTTTCAGTCAGGCCCAAGTTACTACACCTTCGACATCTCAGTGAACAACGAAGGAGGCGTAAGCGTACAAGTAGCTTGCGTCTACATTCGCGGAGGATCTCCGGGCAACAGCCTCAAGATTATTGAAAGACAAGCTCCTGGCCTGACGATGAACTACTTCTCCAACTACACTGTTAAACTTGGGGAGAAAGACCACAGAATTCGCGTGAAAACCGACAGAAACATCAATGACGGGAATACTTACACATTGATAATTGCTACTGATCGTGGAAGAATTTTCAGCCAAATCTATCCTTTCCCATCGTTACTTGGCGGCGGCTCTCAGAGTTGGGTAGACATTGGCCCATTACGAATTCTTATCCAATACGAGTCTGTCAAGTATACGTCGAGTGATCACCCCACGCCATACATGGATCCAGTGGGATGGGTGGCCCCCTCCAACACACCGCTGATTTGGTATATCAAGATGCAGAATATTGGCCAAGGAGATGTAAAACTGCTAAAGTACACCATCTTCTTCGATATGGAATACAAGCAGGGTGGACTGGGCGCTAGCGTTCCGTTCTACATCATAGACCCCCAGAGCAACTATCCAGGCGGCAGTCCCGGCGTCGTAGCTTACAATGAAGTTACTAACCCTTATGTGCTTTATAGTAGCCCAACACCTCCTGGGCCTGAGGTCACAGTGAAGTTTAGTTCATCTGCCATGGCTGGAAGCAGTCCGAACAAGTTCCCCACTGGAGCGACGCAGTACTTCGTTTTCATGGGTGTGTTCTACTCCTACCAAGGCCATGAATACGGTGTAACAATACCGTTCATCGCCATGCGTACTACAGCATAGCAATGGGGTAGTTCGAATTGACTCAAAAGCTGCAACTTTATCGGGAATACAGAGAAATTCGCCCGGTCAGTCGAAAGCAGGAGATTTTGCAGATTGACCCGGCTAGGGTGAAAAGTGGCATACCGGGGTTTGACGAGTTGGTGAGGGGCGGTTTGCCGAGGAACAGAGTCTACCTTGTTTCAGGCTCAGCTGGAGCTGGAAAAACCATCTTCTCGGTACAATTCCTAAGTAACGGGGCGTTGAAATACGGTGAGAATGGTGTCTACGTCACATTCGAAACGCCTCCTGAACAGCTGCGCAGAGACGTCGCAAGCGTAGGGTTGGAACCTGAGAAGCTGGAGGAGGCGGGAAAACTAATCTTAGTAGATGCTTCATCGTCGAAGATAGGACTTGGAACCAGTGAAAAATACGTTGTGCCGCGGCCTGTGACCCTAGACGCCATATTATTCGAAATATACAATGCGGTTCAGAAAATAAATGCAAAACGTGTCGCGTTGGACTGCCTAGACGCCATTGAGTTGCAGTCAAAGAGTGAAGAAGAGTTTAGAAGCGTTCTGCTCAAACTCGTCTCAATGCTGAAGTCCTTTGACTGCACTTCGCTTTTGGTGACTGAGGCCCCCGATGACTGGAAAGTAAGTCGCATGACTGTGGAAAGTTTCCTAGCAGACGGCGTCATACGTCTCTACCATGTCAGAGAAGGGAATAAACGTGTTAGGAGAATTGAGGTTTTGAAGCTCCGCGGCTCAGACCACAGCAAAAGGGTCAGCACTTTCGAGATAGGAGATGGGGGCATTGAGATTAACACTGAGGCTGAGTTTGAGGAAATGGTCAGGGATGTGCAGCCCCAAACGAAAGACAGTGAAGAAGGCGATAGGTGGCTGAAGGCGGTGGAGCTGGAGGAAGAGGGAGATTTCGTTTCCGCTTGCGAGCTCTACCTTGAGGAGGGTAAGGCTCAGGAAGAAAAGAAGGATTTCGAGAAAGCTAGGCTATGCTATGCTTCCGCGGCTAAATGCAAACTTATGTTACGGGAACGTGAGAAGGCTCTTGAACTGTACAAAGTGGCCGGAGATGTGAGTCATGAGAATTGAAACTGGAGTTGCTGGCCTAGACGAGAGACTTGGAGGAGGGTTACCGTCTGGAAGCCTAGTCCTGCTGCTAAGCAATTCAGAGACATGTTTACGCCTCTTCCAGCAACAAGCACTATTTCACATTGCTTTGGCTGGACGGAGGGTTTTCTACTTAACAGTCATCAAAGACCCAGAATACATCAGAGACGAGATGGTTCTCTATGGATGGGACGTTAAGAATTTTGAGAGTAAGAATCTGTGGCTATTTGTCGACGCTTACACGCAGAAAGTTGATTCGCTAATGATGGCGCCTCAAGCCGGACCAAAATTCGATCTAATGGTCTTGATTAGACGCGCTATCCTCTCGCAGCTCAAGGACGGTGACGTCATATTGTTCGACTCATTGTCAGATATTCTATTGATGCAGAGTACGCTTCCTACAATTGAGCTTCTTGAAATTGTATCTTCTCAAGTGCGAAAGACGAAGGGCATAGTTTTTCTGCCAGTTTTCATGGAGATGCACGACAAGAAGACTTTGGCAATCATCTCGCATATCGCCGATGTCGTTGTTGATCTTGAGCTTGGAAAAATGCAGTTCGAGGGGAAGATGCGTTTCTGGAAAATGCGGGGGGTCAGGGCTGAACCGCTGTCTTTACCTTTTTCTATAACGGATAGGGGGTTAATGGCAGATACCTTCACTCATGTCGTCTAGAGATGATTATGATGTCTAAACAATCGTTTCCTCAGCAGACGGTAACGGAAGCATCGGCTACCCCGATCTTGAGGCCTGTTGAGATAATTGAACGCTACTATCTGAACGAACCTTTCGCTCAGGCTTTGATCATTAGAGAAAGGTCTGGTCAGGCGAAATATTTGGTTGTGGAAGCACCTCTCACCGAAGAAGAAAGGGTGTGGTTAGACGAAATCAAGAAGTTGTTGGTTGATGAACTGGAAGTTGATTTTAGGAGGTTAGGCAGTACCGATAAAGCGGAACAATACTTGCGCAACTTGGTGCAGGCAACAACTAAGAACTACAGGATAGGACTGAGTGAGGGGTCTCTTGAGAGAGTAATGTATTACTTGGTCAGGGACTTCATATACTTTGATAGGATAGACCCGTTGATGAGGGATCCTCGAATCGAAGACATTTCCTGTAATGGCTATGACCTGCCGATTTACGTTTGGCACAGAGAGTTTGAATCCATTCCAACAAACGTTGTTTTCGAGAAGCCTGAGACTTTGGATAAGCTTATTGTGAAACTGACTTATGTCACCGGTCGGGCCATATCTATCGCGCAGCCTGTTGTTGACGGAAGTCTTCCAGACCAATCGAGGATTCAGCTGACCTACGAAAAGGAGGTTACGCGACGAGGGTCATCTTTCACTATTCGGAAATTCCGTGAGAGGCCTTTCACTGTTACGGACTTGATTAAGCTTAACACGTTTTCTTCACGTTTGGCGGCTTGGTTCTGGCATGTCATTGAGAAGCAGGCATCGCTAATTGTTGTGGGCGGCACGGCGAGTGGCAAGACTACGACGCTAAACTCTTTTTCAATGTTCATCAAGCCAACAGCCAAAATAGTGTCTATAGAGGATACGCCTGAGCTGCAACTACCGCATGAAAACTGGCTTCCGTCTGTTGTCCGCACTAGCTTCGGTTCAGGTAGCAAGATTGCTGAAGTATCCTTATTCGATTTGCTCAAGAATGCTATGAGGCAAAGGCCTGAGTACATCATAGTTGGCGAAGTAAGAGGGACAGAGGCATATACCTTGTTTCAAGCCATAGCCACTGGTCATGGTGGTATGTGCAGCTTACACGCAGATTCTGTTGAGGCAACTATTCGCCGGCTTGAAGCTGAACCCATGAACATCCCTAGGCAACTTATAACAACGATGGATGTAATAGCTGTTCAAGCTAGGGTTCTATTGAAAGATAGGCCCGTAAGAAGAATAGTCGCCATCTCCGAAATCGTCGGGATAGACCCTGTCACAAAACACATTTTGACAAACGACGTTTTTAAGTGGGATCCAAGAACAGATTCCTACACCTACTACGGAAGAAGCTACCTTCTGGAAAGAATTTCGAAGCGCCATGGAATAGACTATGATAAAGCCTTGGAGGAATTGGACAATAAACAGAAAGTAATCGATTGGATGGTTGAAAAAAACATCCATGAGTTCGAGGACGTGGTCGAAGTAATCAGATCATACTACCTAGATCCGTTAAAGCTCGTGGAGAAAATTGGGGCTGAGGCAAATGAAGCAAAACGCTAAGTTAAGAGCATACACGGCAAGCCTGGGCGCGCATTGTCGAAGTGGTTTCAGTCTTGTGACTGGGGTGCTTCGAATCAAAAGGCCAAAGGAAAAAATCGAGGGGCAATCCGCTCCGGGGTTTTACCACTTTGCTTTCAATCGTCTGGGAAAGCACTTGGAGGGAGCGTACCATTTTTTTCGTGGCTTGGAGCAACCTTTGGATAGGTCTGGGCTTCGAGTCGGACTCAAAGCCTACGTCAGCGGAATCTTCCTCTGCTCTCTAATATCAATAATAGTGTCTACTGCAACTGTTTCAATCCTCTTCTTAGTTTGGCCTTTTTCTGCGTTTTTTGCGCGTACGCTTTCACATTGGGTTCCGCACCTAGGTTTTCTAGTACCACTTTCCTCCGGAGCTTTGACATTTCTCGTCATGTATGCGTATCCACACCTCAAGGCAAGCTCTCGCGGCGAGAGAATGGACCAACTTCTTTCTCACACCGCTAGTTACTTCACGGTTCTAGCTTGCGCTGGCGTTTCGCCTGAGAGGATTCTCCGTTCCGCTGCTGCACAGGACTCAAAGCTGATTTTGTCCGATGAGATCAAGAGGATTGTGGGCAAAATCGACTTGTTGGGGCATGATGTCATTTCAGCAATTGACTCTGAAAGCGAACGCTCACCATCACATTCGTACTCCAACTTGCTCAGAGGCTTCGCTACCACAATTCGCACTGGAGGCGATTTGAAAAAATTCCTGCTGAACTCGACGAGGCAACTGATGAAGAAACAGAACCTGATGCTTCGACAGTTCATCGACAACCTTGTAATGCTGGCTGAAGTCTATGTCATAATGCTCATTGCATTCCCACTATTCCTCGTGATAATGCTTTCCATAATGGCTATGGTTGGCGGAACCATCGGCGGCCTAGGCGCCTTCCAGTTCATGTATCTCATAGCCTTTATCCTAATCCCAGTGTGCGGAGCCTTCTTCTTGATATTGGTAGACGGCCTACAACCCAAGGGATGAGGGACATACATGAAACCGGAGCTTCCGAAAAAAATAGGGCTGAAAAAGGTGAAGCAACATGCCAAGTTAAGACCATACCTGTCAAGCCTAGGCGCGTATGCTCGGAGTGCTCTAGGCCTTGTGACAGGAAGGAGGAAGAAAATTGTCTGTTTGGCATCGGTGATTATTGGCATGGCTATCGCTGGAGTCGGCGCCGCGCTATTCTACCCCGATCGATCGTTGAACATCATGGATTGGTCGGCGCCGGCAAACGTCGACGATTTTAAAGATGTTTCGGCTTGGTCGCTGGATTCGGCGAAGGGCGTTACTCGCGAGCAGTATGGAATGCTAAAGGGGGGTAGGATATGGTTACTATGTAACGATAGCGGAACTGAATTCGTATGGTATAAACGCAGTGTCACGATTTCGCCGAAGAGATATCCATACATGACAGTTACATTTTCCCTATCGCCCAACGCTAGTTGCACGATCTATGTTAAAGACAAGAGTAAACTCATAAGGCCCATATTCAGCGTTAGCAATCAAACCTCAAAAACAACGAAGATGATAAACATCGCAGGCCAAACTAACCGCACGATCGATGAGATTCAAATACGCCTGCAAGACTATCCAAACTCAACCGCCTTCGCAATAATAATGCTGCAGGTGGAAAACATCGCCATCATAAAGAACACAGCAACTCTTTCATGGGATCATTTCGCCATAGTTGGTTTAATGACTTCACTGTTTATTCCTTCGATAAACTTCTACTTGGACAATAGAAGGAAGAGCTTAATCGACGCGAATCTGCCTACACTGCTTCGCAATGTTGCAGAATCGGGCAGAACAGGCCTGACTTTGACCCGTGCAATTGAGGTTTCAGCCGAACGGGACTATGGCCCGTTGACGAAAGAGTTGAGGAAAATGGTAGCTCAGCTAACTTGGAAAACGCCCTTCGACGATGCTCTTAAATCATTTGCAGACCGTTGCGATACTTTGCTGGCTCGACGTGCGGCCCTATTAATCTCAGAGGCTAGCAAGACTGGTGGGAATATTCAAGAGAGCATTGAGACAGCTAGCATGCATGTTCAGGCAATTCAGGAATTGGAAAGAAAAAGGAGGTCGCAGATGCGACCTTACATACTTGTAATGTACATATCATTCTTCGTTTTCCTATTCACCGTCTTCATTCTCGTAACATCGTTCTTTTCAACATTTTCAGATGTAAGCACGCAAGGGTTTATGTTCCTAGCAGCACCGACAGAGGCTTATACCCGCATCTTCTTCCATATGGCGGTGATTGAAGCATTTCTAGCGGGCCTAGCAGGCGGGAAGATGAGTTCAGGATCCATAAAAGACGGTTTAAAGCACTCAACAGTATTAATGATAGTGGCTTTTGTGGTGTTTGGGTTCTTTGTGTAATGTTGGCGGTTTTGAGCTTGCGAACAAGGCTTTCTGTGACAATCGTCGCCATGCTTGCATTGCTGCTAATGACGCCGTTGTTTGAGGCGTATCTAAGAATAGAGGTTCCCAACGCTAATGCCAAATCTGCTTCAGTCACACCTTCAAAATACTGGGGCATCTTCTCCGGCACAACAGGGGACATCACATTCAAAATAGAACAATCGGGAATTGCAGTTAGAATTCAAGTTCCAAGAGAATTCCTGAGAGGTGTGGTCAGTGGGGAAAATGACACTTCATTCGTCACCTCAACCATTACCAACGACTATTTTTTCTACTCTGTGATTGACGAGAGTCTTCATTACCCCTATCTTTCATACGGACCGGATCCGGGCAAGATTTGTCCATACACGCCATATTACGTGCCAAACGCTTCTCAATACGATAGGAACGCTCCGTACTTTGTGGAGATCCACAGTCGCAATGCAACTCATTACATCACTTTCTACGCTTCCCCGTCTATCCCCCAATACATCTATATGACGAACCTCAGGGCTCCGGCTACAGCAGGCTTGTATCAGTTTCCCATATACATAGCGAAGAACACAGCTGCGAATGGGCTGGCCTATTTTCCCATGAATGCGACAGAGGTGGTTTCGGTGCAAGTAAGTATTGGGACAGACCCCTGCAGCGTCAGCGGCTACATTCGTGACTCAAGCACCAGCGTAATAATCAAGACGAAAGGCGTTGTATACGCTACTGAAGTAAACACTGGTGCCAGAGCCAGAGCTTTCGTCAACTCGACGACAGGGTTCTACAATCTAACAGGCCTCTACGCGGGAACATATGAGCTAGAGGCTTCTGCGGGATATTGCCCAGACACTGGATTTGCCTACGTCCTAACGAAACTTGGGATGCGCATCGGGCCTCTTAGCAAAGGACAAAGGTTGTACTTTGTTGACATCCTCATCGATAGAGGATGTGGGATTAAAGGAACCGTGAGTTACAATACCCGAATAGGCCCGGTTGAATCTAAAGACCATGATTGGCTTAAAGTAGTAATCAGAAACATCAAAATTGACCCTGCGTCTGTTCTAAACTACACGGTTGAAGCTTACGACGGATCTGGCGGAATAGTGGGTTTCTTCAGCAGAAACACTTCAGGCGGAACAACCGACACTTTCAGCCTCTTCACAAACAACAGCACCAAATACTGTGATTATCCACCCTACTACACGGAATACTGCGGATTCGGACCCGGCACGTATACCCTTAAAGCATGGGTTTGGGGGTACGTCCAGACAACCACTGTAACCGTGACGATTACAACACCGACCACAATCATGAACGGAATTACCATACCTCTCTATATGGGAGGCGTCATATCGGGAACAATACAGTTCACAGACCCTTCACAGGGACTGCGGGAAACTCCGAGGGATACTGAAAGAAGGGTTATAGGAAGCGCCACTGGCAAAGCGTACGGCGGCAACATCATAGTGGAAGCTAGAAACTCCTACGGGAACCTGAGAGGAGTGTGTGTCATAAATGGAACTTACCCTGATGGAAGTGTAATCTACGCAGATTGGTCTACTGTCAAGTTCTACATTCTAGGCTTTAGCGAGTTCTATAACAAGTCCTATTCAGGATTCTGGATACAGAAAGACAACGGCTTGGGCACGGGGACATATAACCTAACGGTCAAAGTCAGAGGGTACTTCCAAAAGTCTGCAGTTCTGGTTACTGTCTCTGAGGGAAGCAACTTAACGGTTTCTGTCAAGTTGATTAGCGGTGGAGCCATTCGAACCCAAGTAACTTCTTGGACGAGTCGCCCGAACACTGACCTAACTCAAGCAATGGTCGCTTGGCGTTATCCCGGATATCGCATGAGGATCTATTACCTGCGAAACGGTGTAATAACCGTTGGATACAATGAGACTGTAGTAGGGGCTGGAGTAACAACCATAGAGTTGTTATACAGCGGTAACAATTGGACTCTGAAACAAATGGTATACTTCGGCGATAGGCTGGGCAGCTTGTCGCCGGGAACGAGAGGAGTCATTGGTCCGGGGATAATCCCAAGCGTGCTGATGCCGGGAAACTACACCATATATGTATACACATATGGCTATGTTCAACAGGTTGGGTCAAACGCTTGGATACCTGAATCCGGTTTAACCACGCAAGCGTTTGTGACTCTTCAAATCGGCACAGGTGTTATCGGAGACGTATATTTACGCGATGGCCCCCTCTACTTTACAATGACGGAAAACGCATCTGCACGAGTTGAGGTCTTGAAAGGCAGCCTATTGAAAGGCGCCCAAGCCCGCATGGTACCTAAAGGCGTAAGGAGCTTCAACTACTCGATATACGGTCTCACAGGAGGGAATTTTTCGCATTTCTACTATGTTTCGCCAGACGGTGGCCGATGGGACGACTACGGTATGGGGCCTGGAAACTATACAGTAAGGGTTCCAGAGTTCGGTTACGGCGTATTCGGTGTGGCCAGCCTACAATCTAAGGTTCTGGCAGAAATCACCTAGTTACGCATATCTTCCGTATCTGGAAAGTTGGATGGAAGTTAAATTCGCAGTGTATAGAATGGGGACGGTATCAGGCATAATCTATGGATATGACACGCGAGGGTACCCTGTACCGCTTTCATGGGCAATTGCAAGCACAAACCTGAGATCTACGCCATCGCTGGATGGAAGCTACCGCCTCTATCTCCCAGAAGGAACCTACGTCGTAAGGTATTCAGCGCCTATGTACGTAGACCAAACCTCTACGCCCATAACGATCGTAGGATCATCATCTTACGCACGTGACGTAATACTAGTACAGCAGTAGAAAATGGCCAAGCTATCCTTCGAATCCGTCGATCAAAAACTTTGAGAATTCTCCCGGCTCAATAAAATCCAGCTTTCGAGATGACAGTGTCGGAGCTAGGGTCCACTCTTCCCTTTGGTCAGCGGCCGCGAAAGCGACCAAATTCGGCTAAACTGTTTCTCATGCATCTCGTTGATCAAAGGGTCTGTTGTCCAAGTTCCCACGTCTTCGCCCACAGTCGCATTAAGGTCATCTGGGATGCTGTTTATGAACATGATTTGTTTCCCGTCTATGCTAATGTACTTGACCGGTGTTTCGTCTGCGAGAGAACTGATCTCAACGATTTCCGCGAACTCTTTCGCCAAACTTGTGTTTTGGGGGGTGATCGGCGCAATCAGCCGCACCTTCACCCCTTCCTTCGCTGCTTTCTCAAAGTCTTCCGAATAAACCTTATAGAATCTCACGATTCCGTTAGCACTTGTTATGGCGTGTATGTGTATGTTGGCTTCCTTGATCATGGCTGCTATTTTTTCGTTTATTTTTAGTCGAGTTCTTATATTCCCAAGGTCGTAGCTCTCAGGGAATTTCTCCGTTGAAATGTACTTGGTAGATTCATAGCTTAAGGCCAGCTCTTCCACGAGCTGCAAACAATCTTTCGCGTCTTGGCTCATTTTCTCCGCTAGTGGGTAAAGATGTTGGCTGGGCGAAGTTGCTGCATATCTCTCCGGTTTTTCCGGGATGGTGACGGCTAGACCCTTCGCTTCCAGCCCCTTCATTGCGCCATATGTTTTCTGTCTGGGGACTTTGCTGAGAAAACTGATTTCGCTCGCTTTTTTGGGTCCCAGTTTGGCAAGGGTGATATATATCCTAGCTTCATATTCTGTTAACCCTAGCCTGACTAGTGCTTCAACGGCACCTTCTTCGGACACCATACCTTGCTCTGCCCTGTAGGCGCTGGCTATTGTTACTTGCTTCTTTTAAAGAATTGCACATCTAAAAGGGTTCTCATTGCTTCAAGCTCTACGCCGAGAGTTTGCTCAATCAATGCTTGAGTTATCTCGTAGGGAAAGGTGGGGTGCGTCACCTGTATTTCCTCTTCTTTTTGCGTGAATAAGCCAAACCCGAAGTTCGACAGGATCTGGAGAGCTTCGGCGCGATTTTTAGGATCCTTCGTGTTTAAACCCTTCAAAAGGGCAAAGGATTCAACAACTTCTCCTAGCTCGCGGCCAACGTTTACATAGTCTTCCTCGGGAATTCTCTGCACCAACATATCAAGCATCTTCTTGGCGACTAGAACTACCCTTACCGGGCCTACATTGAAAATCCCCGGCTCCCATTTGTCCAGGGTGTAGGCCCTACCAAATTTCACGCACATCTCCACAAATTCCTTGAGCGACCTGACCTTACCTTGACTTATCAACTCAGCAACATAATTGAAGTCACCTGCATCGAACTCAACAGAAGTCACTCGGGAATGCTTCTCACCGTACTTCGAGGAGCTCATATGCGCACCGCTAAGCCTTACGATGCTTAAGCGATCACTTTATAGTTAAGTCTTTCGTCACTTGGCTTGCGCAGTTATAATATTTGTATACGAAGAGGAAGGTTCGCGCATAGCGACCTCATGAGATATTGTGGATGCTACTATGGACTGTTCTTCTCGAGAAAAACAATCTTGAACCACAACTGCTACAGTCCAAGTCATGTTGCATCTCTCTCCTGAAAAAGAGGTAGTTAGCGGAGACATCGCCAGCTTCCGGGTTGAAATCCCAATCTCCGACGTTCCACAATTTATTGCACGGTCATGAGCAGACGCTTGCGGATGCGGAAATGATAGTGCGCGGGATACCCTCTGTATAGCAAGGTGCTATACGCCCTCTACCCCATCTCCCGTAGGAATGATGGTCAACCACGCGATAAGTTAACACCGTACATGTCAGACATTTGTCTGACACCCCCTACCCCATTTCCTGCTTCGACAGAGGAGAAGCTGGCGCTGCGGACGTATTAGAGATTAAGGAGGGCATCGATCAAGGCTGGATTGAGCTTGTCAACTTGGACGAAGAGGA
>Ga0129297_10000356_pt1 | contig 21752 bp, 29 predicted proteins | sample I18A1metaG_FD_94708 | JGI IMG/M metagenome (GOLD analysis project Ga0129297, IMG submission 94708) | Lake sediment bacterial and archeal communities from Gulf of Boni, Indonesia to study Microbial Dark Matter (Phase II) - ​I18A1 metaG | ecosystem: Environmental > Aquatic > Freshwater > Lake >... | reverse complement strand
GAGAGGATTCTGCCGCGTCAGGGAGAATCGAGACGGCGCCCTCTACACCTTGGTTTATGGCCTTCTTACCGCTCTGGCCGTCGATCCAATCGAGAAGAAACCTCTGTTCAACTTCTGGCCAGGCAGCACAAGCCTCTCCATCTCAACGGTTTCCTGCAACTTCAGATGTCCATGGTGCCAAAACTGGTCCATATCCCAAGCCTCTCCCGAAGAAGTCGTAACTGACGAGAAGAAACCCGAAGAGATCGTGAGACTCGCGCGGCGGTACGGATGCAAATCCATCTCATACACCTACAACGAGCCGACCATCTGGTTTGAGTACGTCCTTGAGACTTCCCGAGCAGCCAAAGAACAAGGAATACTCAACGTCTTGGTCACAAACGGATACATCACCAACGAAGCCATCGATGCACTCTCACCTTACGTCGATGCCGCGAACGTCGACGTCAAGGGCTTCACAGAAGAGTTCTACCAGAAATACTGTATGAGCAGCCTGAAGGACGTCCTAACCGCAACCGAACATATGCACAAGAGAGGAATGCATATAGAAACGACGAACCTCATCATCCCAAAGCTGAACGACGACCTAGACGAGATCAGGAAGCTGTGCGAATGGCATCGAGAAACACTCGGCCGCGATACTCCACTGCACTTCAGTAGATTCTACCCACAATACAAGATGACGAACTTACCACCCACGCCCGTCGAGACGCTGATATCAGCTCGCAAGCTCGCCAGAGAAGCAGAACTCAACTACGTGTACATCGGAAACGTGCCTGGCGAAGAAGGCGAAAACACGTACTGTCCCACCTGCGGGAAAGTTACAGTCGAGAGGATTGGATTCGACATCTCAACTTGGAGCCTGACCCGAAACAACCAATGCTCCCAATGCGGAGCCAAGATCGCAATAATTGGCACATTCGAGAGAAGTAGGGCACCACTTCAACTCTTCTAAGCACGCGACAGTCTGAGCTCCTTCCCGACCTCCTAGCAGATCATAGCCTCGGACCGAACGTTTTTCTACCTCCTCCATGCCCTGTATGTGCTGAGGTCTTGGGATGTCCTACTGTCCCGAATGCGGCGGAGAGCTCAAGTACTTTCCAGCGGGCAAACAGTATGCGTGCAAGAGCTGCGGCCTTACGCTGACGTACCAAGAGTTGATAGAGCTACGCGATCGCTTGACGCCGAATGAAGAGAGCGACGAAGATGCCCGAAAGAGAAGACACAAAGAGTACTTGAAGTGGTGGCTCTCCAAGAAGTGACAGAATGAGCCGAGAAGGATTCTTTACCATAATTAGCATAGGGAACGAACTGCTCACGGGGAGAACTCTTAACACCAACTCCCAATGGCTGTGCAAAAGAATAACAGACCTCGGAGGCTCGGTGCATCGGATCGTCTGCATCGGCGATCATGTGCAGACCATAGTCGAGACGCTGAGAGAAGAGATGGATAGAGCCCCATCAGTGATTGTGACGACAGGCGGTCTAGGACCAACTTTCGACGACATGACGCTGGAAGCGGTGGCAAGAACGCTAGGAGTCGAGCTCCAGCTCCATCCCGACGCCGAGGGAATGGTGCGAGGAAGATATCAGATGATCTTCGAAGGAAAAGAGTTCAAAATGACAGCGGAAAGGCTCAAAATGGCAACCATCCCCAAAGGCGCAAGGCCTCTTGAAAACCCTGTGGGAACAGCCCCAGGTGTGCTCATTGAGACTGGAGCTGTCGCGATCGTCTGTCTGCCTGGAGTCCCTAACGAGATGATGGCTATCTTTGAGAGAGCTGTCGAGCCTTTCATAAAGAGCCGCGTAGGAGTTCTCCGATTCGCTGAGCTGAACTTAGAAGTCTTCGATGTTATGGAATCGTCGCTAGCCCCAGTAATCAAGGAAACGGTCTCCAAGATCCCGCAGGTCTACGTGAAGTCTCACCCGAGGGGCTCGGAGCAAGGCCAGCCGAGGATAGTCTTAAACCTCTCATGCAGATCGGCGGAAGGCGACGAAGCCAAGACGCTTCTCCACAAATCAGCCGCCTATCTGACGGATAGAATCACCGCCCTTGGCGGCCGAACCAACGTAGCCCAATAGAAAGCTCGAATCGAGGGCTTGTCAATGAAATATGCTATCTTCATAGTCGGAACGGCTGGATCAGGAAAATCCACTCTAGCTGGCAACTTCCACGGTTGGCTGGAGCTGAAGCGCCAGAACGTTATCAGAGTAAATCTGGATCCTGGTGTAGTGGATCTGCCATATGATCCCGATGTGGATGTTAGAGAGATCATTGACATTGAATCCGTGATGCGGCAATATTCTCTCGGACCGAACGGCGCCCTCATCATGTCCGCCGATCTCATTGCCACGAATATAGAGAAGATCCAGTCGAAGATCGATAGATTCGGAAGCGACTACGTTCTAGTGGATACTCCAGGTCAGATGGAGCTCTTTGCATTCAGAGCGAGCGGCCCTTTTATCATAAACGAGATGCGATGCGAGGGCAAGGCCGTTCTATACCTATTCGACTCAGCCTTCAGTATCAATCCCATCAACTACGTGTCAAACCTATTCCTCTCTCTAGCGGTTCAGACGAGATTCATGGTTCCTCAACTGCAAGTACTCTCCAAGATAGACCTACTCTCTGAGGATGACCTTGAGAAGATCCTCTCTTGGTCAGAAGATGAAGAACTTTTGGAAACCTCCATGGAAGAGGAGCATCAAGAAACGAAAAGGATCTTAAACCGATACATTCTCGACGCATTCAAGGCGCTGCAACTTGACTTCTCGCTCATCCCTGTCTCGTCCACGACATCCGAGGGATTCATAGAGCTCTTCGGAACGCTTCAACGCCTTTTAACTAGGGGCGAAGAGACGCTCTAAGAGAGATCTGATCCGCCTGATAAATCCGTGCTGGCCAGTAGATTCATCTCGATCTCTGTTTGTCACGGAGGCAGAGGAGGAAAGGAGGAAATGTCCTCAAAATACCAAGCAACTATGTCACCATCACGCATCACGTATTGACCGGCCCCGACCGGGCCAAGCTCCCAAGACCCAGAACCTTGATTGAACTTCCACCACATCCACGCCTCATTCCCAGAACCGGCTACGCCGAATATCGCTGTTACAAAGGCAGATCCATACATCATACTATACTCGACATGCCCGTTGGCACTCGAGATCGTGAGGTTAAGAAGGGTCCAGCCGGACGCGACGTAAGTATCATTGTACCATCTTTTCGTACCATTTTCGAACTTGAACAAAATATCGACTTTCATACCTATCCTTCCAAGATCGTCTAGGGCATGCTGATACAGGGTCTCAAACGCGTTCGCACGCTGATAGAGATAGAATGATACGCCGGACGAGATTACTGAGACAGCAAGCAAGAAGAAGGTGGCAATTATCCATGGATTGGATTTGTCCTTGAGCATCCTACGCAACTCCTTCCGTCCTTCTGGATACGGCCCACGTTTGATCTATGCGGCCCATCGTTCTGCTCAGGGTCTTTATGATGAGCGGCACTACAATCGCAAAGAATGCGAGATTGCTCACCTCATGCAAGAGGCCCATCGGGACCGGGAAGTTCATGGCAAGCAATCCCACGAGGGGAGAACCGTATGAAAGAACGCCAACAACTGCGTTCGTGTAGATATCATATGCGAGTGTCAGCAGGATTCCTAGGGAACCGAAGATCACGCCACTCGGAAGCTGCGATTTTCCATCGCCATTCCCCCTTCCAGCAGGGATCAGTCTTCGAAGCAAAGCACCTCCCAATGAGTATATCGATTCGCCAGACATCGTCAACAGGAGAATTGGAAGTGAAAAACCATAGGGATTGATCTGCCCATAAACCGCCCACGCCAAAGCACCAACCATTATGCCCGCAGGCGCTCCAAGCATATACCCCGAGGCAAACACAAGACCGTCCATCAACTTTACGTTAGGCAGCGGAACCATGGCATAGTTTGTGGCAACACATGTGGCCCCAAGCACGATGATAGTCGCTATTTGCTTGGAGGACAGAGATGGTGACATTCGGTCGGCGCCTACCTGGCTGGATTATCCAGCCATATCGGCGGCTTCTTCATATTAAACTATTTGCAGCTGCGAACGAGCGACTGAAATATGCGCTAAAGAACCTATTATAAAGATCCAAGTGGAGAGTCTCATCCTGTCCGAGAGCAAGCTCGCCCGAATAGCCTTCGAGAGCGGGCTGGGGCCTAGCCCCCTGTTTGACCTAACACACGTCATCGCAGTAGTGTTAGCTATCGGCGACGCGGGCACGATGGGTAGAGCTCGCATGGGTCGCGAGGTCGGTCTAGGTCAAGGGTCGATAAGGACTCTGATAGGTAGACTGGTTGCTGAAGGTCTTGTGAAAACAAGGCAAAGCGGCTGCACCCTCACAGATTCCGGAATGGAGATGTACCATCAGCTCCGTGCTGGTGTTTCAGCTATTCAAACGCTTGAGTGCCAAGGGCTTCGCATCGGAGAATTATGTCTGGGTGCTCTCATAAAGGGAGGGTATGAAAATCTCGGGAGCGTTACGGAGATCAGAGATCTGGCCTTGCGACATGGAGCCTATGGAGCCGTGATCTACGCCTACTCGAGCAACAAGCTGTTTCTGCCTTCCATGCCTGAAATGAAAGAACCTGAGATGCAGAATATCATGAGGAGACTGGTTGATATCTTCCATCCTCATGAGGGCGACATCATTTTGGTCTGTGGTGCACAGAAAAGCCAGTCAGCGAAGAACGCTCTCTTGGCAGTTGCATACTCAATATTGACCAAAGACGCGAAGATCGGAAAAGAGTCGTGACAAGTTTACTCCATAAACACTATATATGTGCTCAATTTTATTGGGGACGCGCTGAATTGGCGATGCTCAAACCGGCTTCGCCTTGAAAACCCGATAATCCCCCACATGTGCCGAATGGACAGCAAGGGAAGATCTGGAGCCAACATCTGGTCGAGGTGATATGTTTGGGGAATGCAGAGCAGATAATTAGAAACGCAATTAGAGAGGGAAGAACGTCTCTTCTGGAACCAGAGGCTAAGGAGATCTGTCTTGAGTTTGGTATCCCAGTCACCAATTCTTTCATTGCCAAGAACGAAGACGAAGCTGCAAGGCAGGCAAAGGAACTGGGCTTTCCCGTCGTCCTCAAGATCGTTTCACCAGATATTCTCCACAAATCGGATGTTGGCGGCGTAGTCGTGGGATTGAGCGACGAAGAACACGTGCGCCAAGCATTTCGAAATATCTTGCATAACGTTAACACGAAGAAGCCGGGCTCTCGAGTCGTTGGAATACTCGTCGCCGAAATGGCACCTCAGTCAACGGAAGTAATTGTTGGAATGGTTACTGATCCCCAATTCGGCCCCGCCTTGATGTTCGGATTGGGAGGCATCTTTGTCGAAGTTCTCAAGGACGTCACCTTCAGAATAGCTCCGATTACTGAAGTAGATGCTCGAGAGATGATCGAAGAGATCAAGGCCTTTCCAATCCTGAAGGGGTACAGGGGCTATCCACCGGCAGACCTCGATAGCATTGTCAGAATCCTCATGGCCGTCTCGAAGTTGGTCATGGAGAGACCTGAGATAAACCAGCTCGATCTGAACCCCATAGAGGTCTACGAGAAAGGCGCTAAGGTCGTTGATGCCCGTATCATAATCGCATCTGCGCTATCCACTTGACCATTTCACACAAATCGTCGTCGAAGAGGCATCCCGTTTCCAGCCAAAGACTTATCTATGCGAGCAAGTTTTCAATCCAAGCGCTTTCAGGATTCTATGGCCGTTCCGGCGGGACTTCGTCTGATAGAGGATCTGTTGAAGAAGATCGATGAGCTTGAGGGAGAGTCCAAGCCAGTCAGAGAAGAACGCGACCTTTTGAACATTGAAGCGAAGAAATCAGCTCAGAGAAGGGATGAACTCAACCAACAGATCCGAACACTTCACGCGAGAGCACTGGAGTTCAGGGCAAAGAGAGACGAGTTGAACAGGAAAGTCAGTGAACTCAAGGCAAAGAGGGATGAGCTAAGGAAACTGCTAGAAGAAAAGACAAAAGAGAGCTACAAATCAGACACGAAATCGAGCACATCATACGCATATTCTTCTTCACAGGCCGAAAAGAGCCTGAAGCGAAGAATAGCTGACTTGGAGTGGACCATACAGACAACGCCGCTTTCAATCAAAGAGGAAAGACGAATTATAGGTCAGGTGAAGGATCTCGAGACTCAGCTGGAGGCTGTGCACCATCAGGAGAGCGTCAGGAAGCAACTGAAGAGTATTGATTCAGAAGCCGAGGGAATCAGGCAGAGAGTCAGAGAGTTTCATGAACAGTTATCAAAACTGGCGAAAGAAAGCCAGGAATACCACGAGCAGATGGATGGGAGCCTCGAAGAAGCTCAGCTGCTTCAGACTCAGGCTGACGAGCAGCATAGGAACTACGTTGACTCAAGGCAGAAAGCGGATGCAGCGCATCAGAAGCTCTTGGGAATCATCACGAGAATGAGAGAGGTTGAAAGGCAGATCCAGCAATACGATGAGACCATTAGAAGGGACCAGCTAAGGAGACTCTTGGAGGCAAGAGAGGAGACGACCAAAAAAGCAAATACTAAGCTGAAGAAGGGTGAGAAGCTCAGTTTCGATGAGTTCAAACTCCTTGTTGAGAAGGGCATGGTCTAGCCTTTCAAACCACCGGCCAGAAAGCCAGACTTGTGGGAGGCAGACTTGCCCTGTGAATCTTGGACATGAATTGAGACCAGCAAGTTCATCCTTGTCTGTCATCTGGCGCCTATTCTTCGGACATCGATCGTGAACTGCCTAACGAGAAACGCGTACGTCCGGATCGTTTAAGCTATCAGAATGTATTCGCGTTTAGTCCATCGTGTCTAGACCATTTTCGATAGAAGTGCGCCAATGTCGTTACCCCGATATCCGAGTTCACCGAACTCCTTGATGGACTTCTTTGTTGAACCTTTGAAGCCGCCCTTCGGAGGATGTAGACGAAAGATTGGCTTCAGCGGAGCATATGACGCAATTGGTTTGTCTGATGCAATCAAATGCTTTGCTAGGTCTCGGATAGATTCGAATCTAAGTACTTCTTTGGCGAGTTTCTCTGTAAGTCTTCTGCCGCCTTCCATTCTTCCTCTCTTTGCCAACAGTTGCTCAACAGCTTGCTCCGAAATCTCGCCCCAGGTCACGTAGTCTTTGACCTTCTGAAGCATCCCTCTCATTGCGGCGTTGTCTGTTAGAATTGTCGCGTGAAAGTTTCGATGAAGGTGGAGGAGCTTCAAGGTCTCAAGTTCATCTCGACTTGCGTTGACTTCGCCCCTCATTCGTATTACGAGAAGCTTCCCGGACGATGGGGACATCTACTTCACCCATTCAGACGGAGGAACCATCTTGTATGTATTTCTTAACGCGTCGAAGATCGCGAAGGCAAAAGATGCGGTCGTTCGAGTCGATCCGAAGCTGCGAGTCCAGCAGTCTTTGATGCCAGCGAGCCTCAATATGGTCTTGCCGACTTCATTAGACACCAGTCCAAGCCCCCTTGGGGCCGGGATCACCTCGATCGAGACGCTGCCGCACGTGCCAACCACTTTGAATGAGGTAGAGTGAGGCTGCCCGCACGCACATTCCCAGCTTCCACAGCCTCGCCTAACCGGGGTCAATTTCAGCCTGGCATCGATTGTTCCTTTCCCGATGGCGTTTCGGACTTGTCTGGCTTTTCCAACACCGAGTCCAACGAAGCCGTCCCCATTTCCCACTGCAACTATGGCCTTGAATCGCGATCGCTCGCCGGCGTCAGTTTGTTTCTGTACTAGTTGGACGTTGATAACTTCCTCTTGGACCCCCGGGAGCAATACGTCGACTATTTCTGGTTCCTGTATCTTGTAGCCTTGAGAGAAGATCTCGCCGAGGTTGGTTATCTGCCCCTCGGCGACCATCTTTCCCAGTCGTGTACTTGGAACCCATCCTTCGCCCCTTTCGCGTGGCCTCGTTGAAGCTTGTTCTTTGGACATCATTTGGCGAAGTCCTCCCTGATCCTCCTCTCGACCTCAATGAAGTGTTCAGGAAGATTCTCGGGACGCTGACTCTTGGCGAGGTACGACGAGAAAACCCTGTTATAAGAGTCTGGACTCGACGTCGCAAGAACCTTCGCGAACTCTGCAATATGAGATCCGCGAACCCTTTCGTCTGGCGGTAGCATGGAAGCATCACATGCAATGTGCAAGCCAGCGTCGATCGCTCCCTTCGCGGCCGCAAATACTCTCGCACCTTTTGCCGGCGTAGATAACCCAATGTCCAATATGGCATCGTCCACGCCGCTCCTTGTGCTCTTGTATCCCGCAAGCATGCCTACCAAATATGCGGCGGGTGTATTCGCCGGATGCCCGCGCCACCCGTATCTCCTTGTGATCTCCTTGGAATTTGAACATGCCAACGTCTCATCGCCGCGCGCAGTCGACCTCAGGATTTGCGCGTAGATATTACGGCCTGAGATCCGCGCTACAAGCCGAGCTTTCTTGGAAGCGACGAGAGCACGTCTCTTCCTGTAATCTGTACGGGCACTTCGTCTTCTTCTTGGTGGAACGTGATAGGTCGGTCCTCTAGCCATGCCCCTAGCGCCTCCTAGCGAGCTTGCGAGTCTCGATGTGCTGCTCCATGTGACTGACACTCTTGAAGGCTCCGCCTTTCGACATTACGTAGAGTCTGCGATAGACTTTCTTGGTTAGCTGCCTCTTCCCTCGGAGGACTCGGAGACGCCTTCTTATCGACCTGATAGTTGATATCCATCGATCTTTCCGCGGTGTCCTCGTTCCTTCCCTACTCCCCGCACCTCTCCTTCTGCCTTGGGTCTTCTTCTCATGGAGAATCTTCGCCCTCGCACGGCTGATGCCGATCTTATTGGAGGAGCGTACCGCGCCTTCATGGATCAGTCTTCGGATGTCTTCACGTGTGAGTGCGGCCTCCACATCGGCAATTCTATCTGGATCGAACCAGACTCTGTTTCTGCCGATCTTAAGAAGTCGTGCTGCCAGTCTCCTCTGTCCCGCTAGGCTCAGCTTCTTTAGCCTCCTTGAAATTCAGTATCTTTAAACCCAGTTCCTTTGCTCTCTCGCCTATCTCGATGCGGCTTCTTGAGCCCACGGTGTGCGCAATGCGTACCGCCGACATTTGTGGATCCAAGCCCTCAAGATCTGCGACGTTATGGACCAATACCTCTTGAAGCCCAGACGGATGGAGTGATCTCGCTCTCCTGATCGACCTGTAGCCGACATTCACCAGCTTATGCCATCCGCGTCTCTGCTTGCGCATATGACTGTCGATGCCCCGTGGACGCCTCCAGCTCTCTTTGACCCTCTTAAGTCTCCAACTTTCTTGCCTTCGAAATTCAGGTCTCGACCTCGCTTGTCTTGCTCTCGTTCTGAGGCTTCTTCGAAGGGTTGATGACATTACTACATTCCTTCCTTCTTTTCGAAAACGTAGATTCCGTCCAGGAATACACGAGGATCTTTGTCCTTCATGGCGGTTGCCTTCTCGATGTTCGCTGCCGTCTGGCTGACCTCTTCCAAGTCTATCCCTTGAACTACGACCTCATCTTCCACTATCGAAACCTTTGCGCCGCCAACGATCTTTGCTTTCCGAGGAAACCTTTCGCCGGAGAAGTTCTCGATGATGACTTTGAAACCCTCCTTCTTGACCGAGATGGGAAAGTGAGCGTATACAACCTTGAGGCGATAAGTGAAGCCCTTAGTCACTCCTGTAATCATATTCTTCAGATGGGCCGCAATTGTGCCGACCAAGGCGGCTTGGGCCTTCCTTGGCCACTTTGTTTCGACCGCGATCTCGTCCGCTCCCTTGGATATCCTGACGCCGGCATGTGAGAAATCTCTGGTTATTGAACCCAAAGGGCCGACGACCTTGACTCGACGTCCATCTATCTCGACATCGACATCCGATGGGATCTTTAGAGACTCTACCGAAGCTACGTCTTTGACCATTTGTCCTGTTCACCTAGTAGACGTACGCCAGTAGTCGACCGCCGACTCCTTTGGAAGTTGCTTCTCTATGGGACATTACGCCTTCAGGGGTCGAGACCACAAGAACGCCCACATCGCGAGAGGGTAGAAACCTTTTCTCCCATCCCGCATAAGAGCCAGCTCGCGCAGAATATCTTGGCCTCACCGACCCGCACTTGCTGATTCGTCCCAACAGTTGTATCTTGAACTTGCCGAACCGGCCATCGTCTATGAACTCAAACTCGCCGACATAGCCGTTTGCCTGCATTACGCGAAGAACTTGTCCGATCAGCTTAGAGGCGGGAGCTACGACGCACTCTCTCTTGTTTCGGACCTCATTGTTCATGACCGTGGCGAGAGTGTTCGACAGCGGATCGACTAGAGTCATGGTTCCACCTTAGTTGAGCTTCTTGAAGCCGAGTTCCTTTGCAACTTCTCTGAAACACTGCCTGCAGAAGTTCAGTCCATAACGTCTGATGATGGGACCGTACGCTCCGCATCTTCGACAAGGCCTGCTGCCTTTGCCGTATTTTCTCACGCGCTTTGCATGGGCTTTGGCCAAGCTCATCACTCCAAAATTTCAAGGTTCAGTGTTTGCTTCATGAGCTTCAGCGAGTCATCCTTCGTGACTCTATGAGACTTCCCAATTCGAGACCTGAGCCTGCGACGTCTTGCAACACGGTATCCTAGACGGATCGGAGCGACTGAGATGTCCATCCCGAATATCCCTACTTCAGGCCTGTATCTAATGCCCGGGATTTCGATGTGCTCCTTTATGCCGAAGGACATGTTACCTTGATCGTCGAAACTTTTTTTCGACACCTTGTTCCCAACCGCGTCTAAAGCTCGCTTCAGAAAGGCCACAGCCTCTTCACCTCGAAGCGTTGCGATGCACGAAATAGGCTCTCCTTTCCTAATACCGAAATCCCTGACGGTCTTCTTCGCCTTTCTGACACATGATTTTCTGCCAGTGATCTCGTCAAGAACTGTCTTGGCCTTTTCGAGAAGTTCACCCGACTTGCCGACCGAGATGTTCACTACGGCCTTCTCTATCTTCAGAGTAAGCATGGGATTCCGTGCCATTTCGGCCTTATCATAAATGCTCATCGCAAGACGACACCTGGTAACGATATCAGAGGCCGTTCCTGGCCAACAACAAAGATGTTGCTTCGATACGACTGAAGGTGTTTCCCCTCATCGGTCTCGATGATCACCATAGATCGTGCGGTCCCTTCAACCTTAGAAATCTGCCTGATTCTGCCCAAGGAGCCTCTGTTCTTGCCCCCAACTATGAGCGCGTAGGCACCGTCGGAGAACCGAACGTCCCCTATTATCTGGCCGGTGGGCAGCTTGATCACCAAGACGTCATCCGGCTTGTACGGTGGCTCATCTGCACCTTTCTGTGCCTTCTCCCCCAAAAGTATCGTGCGACCGTCATGTAGACTTAGTTGAACTCGCCCTTGACGGAGCGTCTTCTTCCCTCTGATTTTGCATAGCTTGAAAGTCTTCTCGTCATCTCCGATCGAATGGAGAATGAGACCCTTCTTCGGGTGTGGGAGCGCGCGATAGCAGGCCTTTGCATCGGGTATTTCCAACACGTCCATGTAACCTATCGGGAAACGAGGATCGTTTACGACTCTTCCATCTATCTTGACTCGGCCTTCAGATATCGGAAACTTCACTTCACGTCTCGACTCGGCATAACCGAGCATCTCCATCAAGGCTATAGTCAAGGGTGTGCTTGTTGCGATGGGATGAGGGCCGGGAACGGTCTTCGGAGCCCACTGGAATCGTTTGTGGGCAACGGGCCAGTGCACTGGAGCATGCATTCTCTTCAGCCGATTGAGTCCACCCTTCTTTCCCACGGCTAGTCATGCCCCCTCTCTGTACTTGTCTCTCCGGTCTTGCTGCCTCGCCTCCTAGATCTCTTTGGTTTGGGTCTCTTCTCTTCCTCGGCAGCTTCTTGTATTGAAGACTCTGGAGCAGCGCCTTCAGCTTCGGACGCCTCGGTTGGCGCCTCTTCAACCTTCCCGGTCTTCTCTTCGGCAGCTTCTTCTTTGACATGGAGGCCACGGCGCTCGAGAAGCAGCTTTCGAGCCTTATCTTGCAGGTTGAGTTTCGTGATGGCTACCTTAGATGTACGAATCGGAACCTTGACTCGTGTTCCGTCCACCTTCTCTCTCGTCGCTCCCTCAATTGCAGCTCTTCCGCCAGAAGAGTAGACCTCCGTGATCTTCCCTTCGACTCCTGCATAGTCACCTCTCAGAACCAGAACAGTATCGCCTTCTCTGACCGGAAGAGCCCGTATGCCGTATTTCTTTCTTAGCTCCTCAGAGAGGTGAGAAGAAAGGAATCTTCTCCTCAGATGGTTTGAAGCGTTGAAATATGCGCGCCTTTGTTTTCTTCTCTGGCCCGAGACCAAGACCAACCGCTCCTCAACTAGACTATTATGCTGCTCGCTCCTGCAATTCGCGGCCATCTTTCTGCCGCTTCTTTGGCCACTGGACCCCGTATCTCCGAACCTTTCATCTCACCTTCGGGAGTCATTATGACCGCTGCGTTATCTTCGAACTCGACCCAAGCCCCGTCGGCACGTCTGAACGGTTTTCGTTGTCTTATCACAACCGCAGGGAGTATCTGTTTTCTCAGATCCGGCGTCCCTTTTCTTACCGATACGGTTATCATATCTCCGACACAGGCTGCAGGCCTTCTCCTTAGCCTGCCTCTGTATCCTATCACCTGCACTATGCGGAGAAATCTGCCACCGGTGTTGTCGGAGCAGTGAATCACGGCTCCCACCGGAAGACCTCTTGAAATATGTGGCCTGTACTCAACAACCCCCTTTGCTGATACAGCTCTAGACTTGGGAGCTGGCATTTCATTCACCCTCCTTTTCTACGACGACGAATGAAACCGTCTTGCTTGTCGGCCTACACTCCATCAACCTCACTTTGTCGCCAGCACGAACTTCGAGGCATGGAGGGCTGTGCGCTGGGATGTGGGAGTGTCTCCTTTCATACCTCATGACTTTGGGAACGCGTTGAACGTAGTCGCGCCTAACAACGACTGTACCCTTCATCTTGTCGCTGACGACTACACCCTCGATTATCTTACCTCGCACCTTGAGAGATCCGTGGAAAGGACAGTTTGGATCTTCGCAGCGCTTCTTGACCGCCGCAACCGGGATTCCGATGTTTCTTGCACTCATCTACTCAACCCCTTTGTGCGTCTCCAGCGTTCCCATGAGCTGATGTTCTCTATTTCCCTGTTTTCGCTTCATTCTGCACGGTCAAAAGACGAGCGATTGTTCGCCTTATCTCTTGGATTCTTGACGGGTTATCCACTGACCCGCCTGCTTTAACCATGGCTCTGAGTCTTGTGAGTTCTGTCCGCAGTTCCGAGATCTTCTTGTCCCTATCCTCAGGAGACATTCTTCTGATCTCTTTTATTCTTGCGATCGGCATCTATGATTCCTCTTTTTGCTCAGATGGTGGTTCTTTAGTTCCCTCTGTCGCTGTCGGCTGAGGCTTCAGTTCAACCTTATCCGGAAACTCCGAATTGGGTGGAAGAATTTTCACCTTGATTCCGAAGGTTCCAGGCTTTAGCTGAACATGGGTTACTGCCGTTCTCACAAGCTTCAGCGCCGGGTCCCCGCACTTAGGCATGTACCCTGCCTTGAACTTCTCATAACGAGCCCTCTCTGTGTGAAGCTTCCCGCGTATCGTGATCTCCACCCCTGCAGCGCCAGCCTCCATTATCCTGGAAAGCGTCCAATATCCTGCCTTTCTGTAGTGAACCTGCCTCTGTAGGGCAGCAATCTTTGAGGCCATTATGGCAGGGTTCAATTCCGGTACCTCGATCTCAGCGACGGCTACCTGTGGGCTGGGTATGCCGAACTTCTGCTCTATTGCGGTGGCAAGATCGCGAATGTTCTGTCCTCTTTTGCCTATGACCAGACCGGGCTTCATTGCGTAGACGGTGACCCGCGTTCCCAAGGGTGTCTTTGTGAGATCGACTCCGCCGTAACCTGCGCGATCGAGTTCTCGCCTGAGGAATTCGTCGAGCTCCAGTCTCTTGACGGACTCTGAAACGAAGTGTTTGACTGCTGACATTGACTAGACTTCCTCGAGAACAATCTCAACGTGACTCAGTTCGCCGTAGAATCTCGATGATCTGCCGAAGGCGCGTGGAATGTTCTTTCTGATACTTCGCGCCTTCTGAACTGCTGCATGTCCTATTCTCACCTTCTCAAGATCAAGGCCTTTGTACTCAGCGTTTGCCTCAGCGCCCTCCAAGATCTCCAAGAGTTGTGAAGCGATCTTGACGGGATATCTAGCGACGCTACCCTTGTGAACGCCGTGATGATGTCCAACTTCACCTATATGGCGTGTAAACTTGATCGGGGTCTTCTTCTTCATGACGTTCTCGAGCAGCGCCTTCGCTTCTTGGAGCTTCATCCCTTTTATTGCTCGACATACCTCCCGCGTGTTCTTAGTCGAGATTCTAAGCTCCCTGCCGCTGGCTCGAGCGGTCTTATCAGGATCGAGCCCCGATGCACTGTATGCCCAGTGAGGCATTTTCTCTCCACGAAATAGTGGTTTCAGAAGGAACAACAAGGGGAGGTTTATTAAAGCTTTGCTTGGATGAGTGGTAGCGTCGAAAAGAGCTGCATTCGAGCCTTTTTGAACCAGAACTCTTGGTTTAAGAGGCCCCAGATCCGCTGCGCTATTCTGTGATGCGAAAAAGCTGTCGGCTTGGTGGGTATGGATGGTCTAGAGAACTACTTCAGAGGAACATACATTGATGACCTAGAGGCGCCTATTCCTGGGGTGCCATGCTGTACTTTCTTGTTAGTTATCGCGTATTCGCCGAGGTAGTGCCCAATCATCTCCGCCTGTATCTCGACTGGGACGAACTCTTTTCCATTATGTACTAGCACAGTCTTCCCAACCATTTCAGGTATGACAACCATGTCTCTGCAATGTGTTTTCACTGGAGACTTTTGACTGCCCTCGGCCGCCGTCGCTCTGAGACTCTCCAAGAACACTCTCTGGTCAGGGGTCAATCCTCGAAGAAGCGATCTTCTTTGCCTCGCTGGAAGAAGCTTGATAAACTCATCCATCGAAGTCCTCTTGAGCTCTTCAATGGTTCGTCCACGATACCTGAAGACTTTGGGCATCGACTGCACCTTTTGATGGGTGTAGGAGTTGTAGAGCCTCGCTATTTAAACGTGGATTTCGGCTACGACTCGGGAATGCCTCTCTTTTTCCTTCGGCTTCTTCCGCTCTGCCGAGCTGCTATATGGCCAACCTTTCGCCCTGGGGGTGCATTACGTGATACTGTTGTGGGCTTGCCCGGCCGCTTCTTGTGTCCTCCTCCATATGGATGATAGGCTGAGATCATCGCCAGACCCCGGACGCGAGGGTATTTATGTCCCTTGGCTATCATCCTGAAATGACTCTTTCCGGCTTTGAGCACTGGTTTCTCGGTTCTGCCTGAGCCGGCGACTACTCCTATCATCGCTTTGCATCGATTCTCTACGACGATCTCTTTTCGAGATGGTAGTTTGATAGCAGTTCCATCGGCTCTGTGAGATAGGACCGTCGCGTATCCTCCTGATGACTTCACGAGTTTTCCGCCATCGCCGGGTGACAATTCGATGTTACAGACCATCGTTCCTTCGGGAATGCGCCCCACAGGCAGTATGTTTCCAACGGCGGGGACGGCTGCGTCACCTATCGCAATCTGTTGTCCGACGGAGATCCCCTCGGGGATCACGGTGAAGAAGTCGGCTCCATCTTGGAGCTGTATCAGCCCGAGTGGAGTGCCACGGCCCGCTTCATGTACAATTTCCATCACCCTGCCGTTGACAGATGAACGCTCTCCGATCGGCGCGTATCTCGACGGTGCTATTCGCTTGTGTGTCGAAGCCCTGAATGTGGGGCTTCCTCTACCTCTCCTTTGAACTAGTATCTTCTTCCCCAAGGATTCAACCTCCTAAAGTAATCCCAGTTTCGTTGCGACATCCGAGGCGCGGAACTGCGGTCTTAGGCGCACAAAGGCTTTCTTTTGGCCTGAGAATGTGTTGCAGATGTTGACCTTTTGAACTTTGACTTCGTACAGATCCTCTACCGCCTTCTTGACCTGTGCTCTGTCGGCACTGGGATCTACTATGAAGGTAAGCTTATTCTCGGATTCAAGGAGATTCACGGCGTCTTCAGTCATTACGGGATTTCTTATCACTTCGCGTGAACTTAGCCTATTCAACCAGATCACCTATCTCAGACCTTTGATGGCGGATTCAGACCACACAGTCAGCCTGCCCGGGTGAGTTCCAGGGGCCAGTTGGTCAGCGTTGAGATGTGACACCTTTGCGACTTCAAGTCCCGGGAGATTTCTGGAGGCTTTGCTAATACCTTTGTCTTCGGTGACCACGAGTAATGGTCCTTTCGGAACCCTACGATGACTTCTACGTCCTTTCGTTTTGCCGGACCGAGTTTTCACGTGAGTGGAGACTCTGACGATGTCTGGCCACACGCCTAGTTTCACGAGCGTTTCCTGAAGCTGTTTTGTTCGGGCGATCTCCTGCAGGGAGTCGTCTACGACCAGTGGGAAATTCAGGACATCTGCAACCGCGTGGCCTCTATTTGAGACGAGTTCTTTTTGCGCAGTGGCGGCTATTGCTGATCTCAATGCAAGAATACGCTCTTTCTTGTTGATCTTCTTTCGTATGACTGCTTTGGAGCTAGGGGGATGAGCAGCTCTGCCCTTTACAGTTCCGGGTGCAATCGCTGCTGCTCCGGAGCGTGGATATCGCTCTCCCTTGACTCGCGGGACTCGGGACAAGTCGTGTCCGGTTCCCAGCGATTCTGCTGAAGTTCGTTGGCCGGCCTTGGGATTCCTTCCTTGGGGTTGACGGCGGTGTGATTGCAAAGCCGTGACCACCTTTACGATGATGTCGGGCCTAACAGGGGTTGAGAAAACCGAGGGCAGTTTGATTCTCTTCGTGGCCTCTCCGGATATGTTGTAGATCTGTACAGAGGATTTGATTACCATGAGAATCCCTTCCTATCCCTGCACTGACCTTAGGCTGATCTGTGTGATCTTTGGCGCTTCGCCTCTGGTTGTGGTCCCACGAATTGGGAATCGAAGGCGTACCAACCTTTTTTCTGTCCCAGGGATGCTACCCGTCAGCATAACGTAGGAACTCTTGACGAGTCCGTACCTTGTCAATCCGCCTTTGGGGGTGACCTCCGATCCATCTTCGCCGATCTTCAGAATGCGCTTGTTGTACTCGGTTCTCTGCGAGAATCCCATTTGACCCGCCCTAGGCACCGTGTACATGACTCGAGATGGATTCCACGGCCCGATAGCACCAACTTCTCGCACGTGCTTGTGCGCTTTGTGTGTTTTCCTTCTTATGCCCCAACGCTTCACGGGGCCTTGAATTCCGAGCCCACGGCTCACAGAGATGGCGTCTACATACTGGCCTTCCTTGAATACGGATGATATTGGAACCTTCTTGCCCAAGAGATTCTTCGCGAATTCCAGCCGATCGCTCGCAGATCCACCTCCTATGCCTATCTCTAGAAGATCGGGGCTGTTCTTTGCCATCGACGTTCTCTGGGGTTCAGTTACAGCCAAGACTCTCACGTCTTGGACTGATTCAATCGCCTCGGATAACTTATGAAGTGCCCCCTCAGTGTCGAAGTGTTCTGGAAGAGTCAGTATTCTTCGAAGTTGCCTTGGTGGATCTCGTAGCCAGGCCTCGCCGATTGACTTGAGTCCTCCATCTCCCCTTGAATATGCTCTTACACCTACGATTTGGATCGGTGGAGTCTCTATGAGTGTGACGGCATTGAAGATCTCTCTTCCATAGGTAGGTGACTTCGGATCGCCTTCGATGGCAAATACATGTGTCATTCCAGCTTTGTATCCTGCGAAACCGAGAAGAGTGGCCTTCTCAGATACGATGTCAGGCCAATTCCTCATCCTGCCATTTATCCGACGGGCTCTACCCCGTGGAAGATATGCTAAGGACCCTCTCTTGGGAGAGTGAAACTTCTTGTGCATGGTCTACTGCGCCTCGATTAGGTTTAGTATTGCTAAGGTGGCGTGAATCGCCTCTTCAGTTCTCACGGTCTCTGTCCCTTGGTGCGGGATCGAATTTATCACGAAATCCACGACCTCGGTTAAATCGAGATCCTCCTGCGCAAATATGTCATGCAGGCCTTTCGTCGGTGATCCGAAGATCACGATGGCCTGCTTTGATCTTTGCCATTCTCTTGCAATCGCTTCTGCCTTCTGGGATATCGGGGAACCGAACTTGGAAGTTGCGATCTTGAGGTCGTATGGACCTCTTTTTAAGGCCTCTCCAATTGGAGAGTTCGCCTCAGTAACTTTGTAGCCCCAATATATCCTTATCTCTCTCTTGTCTACAAGCTCGCCCTTGATTTCACATCCTTTTGACAGCACTCTTACTGCCACGCGACTCATGATCGGAAGTCTGCCTTTGACTCTCACGACATCCGGAACACCGACGTAGACATCGGACCAACGCTCCGAAGATCCAGTGACCAGCCCCTCGCGAATCTCTCCGAGGTCAAGTGAGCCGTCACTCATGCTCAAGGAATGACTCGGTATCCTCAGCGGACTCAATATCCCTGCGTAAGCCATTTCGGGGATTCGACGAAAGAGATGTCTTCGAAGATACTGTGGAGTCTCGAGATACGATGCAATCGTCGAGACTAGACGTACGTCTCTCTCTTGATTCTTTTTTTGGAGGTCCGGATAGATCAGCAACTCGTCCGCTCGGTATATTGAAATCGCGCGGCAGATCGACCCTATCTTGCCTGTCTTCTCCCTCAGATGTGGAGTGTCAGAGACCACAGAAGCCGGTATCGCGACAGTCAGTCGTACTCTTCTAGGCTTAGGAACGTGTTGATCTCTCATCACGAGACGGCATCCGCCGTTGAATCAATCGGCATATCATGCTAGTCGGTGTCAGAAGCATTGCTAGCCTTTGGTCACCGCGATCGGTGTAAGACGAGCTACCTTCGTAGCTATTCCAACTCTGTGGCTAACCTCTGCAACTCGGTCCACATCTTTGTAAGCTGGATCGGCCTCTTCCGCCAGAACTGTCATGTTTGCAGCCCTCACGACAATTCCACGAGACTCGAGCAGATTCTTTATGTCTCCTCCCCAAAACCGCCTCTTGGCTGCCGCTCTACTGAGGGCCCTCCCTGCACCATGCGCCGTAGATCCGAAGCTCAGCTCCATCGCCGTCGGCCTTCCAACCAGTACCCAGCTGCTACTTCCCATTGAACCCGGAATAAGTACAGGTTGCCCCATCTCTCGATATCTCTGCGGAATCTCGGGTCTGCCAGATGGAAAAGCCCTTGTGGCTCCTTTCCTATGTACGTATACCTTTCGTCTTCCGCCGTCAGTGTCGTGTTCCTCAATCTTGGCTATGTTATGTGCGACATCGTAGATGAGATGCATTCCAAGCTCTTCTGCGGATCGATGAAATGTCTGTTCAAATGCCTGTCTGACCCAATGAGTTATCATTTGCCGATTGGCCCAAGCAAAATTGCAGGCTGAAGACATCGCGGCAAAATACTGCTCCGCTTCAGGGCTGGTTCCAGGTGTGCATGCGAGTTCTCTGTCCGGTATCTGTATGTGATACTTTTGGACCGCTCTCTCCATAGTACGCAGATAATCAGAGCAGATTTGGTGGCCAAATCCTCGGCTGCCGGTGTGGATCATAACAGCAACTTGGCCTTCTTGATCGATCCCAAATGCGTCGGCGATCTTCTTGTCAAGTATCTTGTCAACGGTCTGTATCTCCAAGAAATGGTTGCCTGATCCTAGACTTCCAAGCTGTGGCATTCCTCGTTGCTTTGCTTGAACCGAGACTTTCGATTGATCGGCCATCTTCATTCTTCCATTCTCTTCGCAGCACTCCATGTCCTCCTGCCAGCCGTATCCTTTGCCGATTGCCCACTCGACCCCGGTTTGTGCGACCTTGTCCAATTCGGACATTGAGAGTCTTATTTTGCCTGTTGACCCTAGTCCTGACGGAACCAATCTGAATATTGCTTCGATAAGCTGAACAAGTAGGGGTGTGACTTCTCTTCTTGTGAGATCTGTCCGTAGCAACCTACAGCCGCAGTTGATATCGTAGCCGACTCCTCCTGGACTGACGACACCTTCTTCATAGTCTATAGCGGCGACTCCACCGATTGGAAATCCGTAGCCCTCATGGCCATCAGGAAGAACTATTGACCACTTGTGAATTCCTGGTAGGTGGGCAACGTTGATACACTGAGTCAAGGTTAGATCTGAGGCCATTTTGTCTATGAGTGAACTATCCGCATAGACGATTCCTGGAACCCTCATGCCAGGTTTATACGAACGGGGAATCTCCCACGTGTTGTCATCAAGTTTCCTAAGCGGAACTTTTTCGGATGGCCTCCTCTCTCTTTCCTCTCCCAACCTCAAAAGCGCCTCCTAGAAGTCACTTCACCGTGCTAAAGGGCATCTGTCGGTCCCTTCCACAATAGAGAATGACGGCATGTTCGAAAGACGACTCATATAAAGGTGCCTTTCCATCGATATGGGCGTACAGCCAGCGGAGTATTCGCTATGACGGAAGATCCAACGTTCGATCTAGGAATTCGACGTTCCTGCTCTTGTAGATATTCTCCTCAGTCTGCGCATCGCTTGGAGTTGCTCGTTTTGGTCTAGTTCCGCGTTTTTCACGATTTCCTCAAGGATTTCTATGACCTTATCATATGATCGACGATCGACGGGGAAGGGCACTCCATCTTTGCCGCCAAATGCAAAGGAGAACCTTGCTGGGTCTCTCCAGCTGGGCTTCTTGCCATAGATGATATCCGATATGAGGGCCAGTCCTCGAATTGTCGCAGGTCCGATTCCGGATATTGATATCAGCGCTTCATAGTTTCTTGGCACGAAGTTGTATGCTCTGTCCAGAGCTTCCCAGTTCATCTTTTCGGGCAGATATTGTACGCGTGCTATTTGTTGCCTTTCGTCGATGCAGTCTGTCCATTCGTATAGTGAAGACTGGCCTAATGGTCTCAGTGAGCGCATCATCTTCGTGATCTGTTTCGTTCCATCCGATACTAGTTGCACAGATTGCATCCTGCATTCTTCGCTTTCTCTTGCTGCCATGTTTAGCACATGTCGATGTACTTGATCGCACACGATCGCCGTGTGGGGTTCCACGACGAAGTTGCATACACTGCTGGAAAGCCAGTGATAGCGTCTGGCCCGACGGTTCTCGGTGTTCATACCTTGTTGTACTATGGCCCACGAGCCTTCTTCGGAATAGAAGATGGTGTGATGATAGAGTGGGTAGTTGCACTGAATGACAGCGTTGTCAACCTTGGCCGCCATTCTGCTGGCGTACTTCAGGAACTCGACTTTTGACGACGAAAGGCCTAGCGCATCGGCGTCGCGTTCGAGATCCATCGGAACCTTCCGGCTGGCCTTTCCTTTTCCTCCGGCTGCTCGAAGCCCGACATTCTTCGAGTCTAGGACGTCTTTCAATATCCCACATGTTACGGAGGTTACCCCGCTAGAGTCGAAGTCGTACCCCAGAACCGCCGATATTGCCTGGAACCACATGGGGTCGGCGATTCTCGCTAGAAATGACTCAGTCCCATATTCATCCACGAGAAGGGTCACGATCGCCTTTGCGAGTCTTTTCATACGTTT